>WNFR01012285.1_pt1 | contig 10083 bp, 11 predicted proteins | sample 5400221 | NCBI WGS metagenome assembly WNFR01 (sample SAMN13153357, study PRJNA577476) | soil metagenome | isolation source: 40 cm soil under Madrone tree | place: USA:California | collected 2016-06-14 | reverse complement strand
CCGCGGCAGGAGACGCCCTGGGCGGGCGGGCCGAGCTGGCAGACGGTCGGCGCGGTGCTTGCCGCGGCCTCGATCTTCGTCGAGATCATCGTCGTGCTCGGCCTGAAGGCGGGCGGGCGGCTGAGCCACTCCGTGCACGTGAACGGGACGTTCGGGTCGCCGGGCTGGATCGGGCGGCTGTTCCTCACCAACCACCTGCTCGCGTTCGAGATCACGTCGATCGTGCTGCTGATCGCCGCGGTCGGCGGCGTCATCCTCGGCGAGCACACGAAGCGCCGCGACGTGGAGAGCGTCCACTGATGCTCGGTCCCGGAGTCGTCTGGTACGTCGGGATCTCCGCGTTCCTCTTCGGGATCGGCGCCCTCGGCGTGCTCATCCGACGCAATCCGCTGATCGTGCTGCTCTCGCTCGAGATCATGCTCAACGGCGCGAACCTCGCACTGATCGCGTTCTCGCGCGCCGCCGGCAACGGCGCGGGCCAGATCTTCGCGCTCGCCGTGATGGCCGTCGCCGCGTCCGAGGTGTGCGTCGGCCTCGGCCTCGTCGTCGCGCTGCACCGCAGGCGGCTCGCGCTCGACGTCGACGAGCTGTCGGAGCTGCGCGGATGACGACGGGTGCATGGCTCTGCCTCTTTGCGCCGCTCGCCGGCACGGTGCTGATCACGCTCGGGGGCACGCGCATCCCGCGCGCGGCCGCAGGCTGGATCTCGACCGCGAGCGTGTTCGTCGCCTTCGGCGGCGCCGTGTGGTCGTTCTTCGGCCTGCGCGCGCACGGCTCGCAGCACGGGGTCGTCTCGACCGCGTGGACGTGGCTCGAGGCCGGCACGTTCAAGGCGGGGCTCTCGGTGCTCGTCGACCCGCTGAGCACGATGATGATGCTGATCGTCTCCGGCGTCGGCGGCCTGATCGTTCTCTACTCGATCGGCTACATGGACGGCGACGACGAGGAGCGGCGCTACTTCGCCTACATGTCGCTGTTCGTCTTCTCGATGCTGCTGCTCGTCGAGGGCGGCAACCTGCTGATCCTGCTCGCGGGCTGGGGTCTCGTCGGCCTCTCGTCCTACCTGCTGATCGGCTTCTGGCACGAGAAGCCGTCCGCGGTCGCGGCGGCGAAGAAGGCGTTCATCATGAACGCCTTCGGCGACGCGACGATGGCGCTCGCGTTCTTCGTGCTCATCTTCCATTCGCGCTCGCTCGAGTTCGCGACCTCCTTCGCCACCGCGGGCCACCTCTCGTCGACGGCCGTGAACCTCGTCGCGCTCGGCCTGCTCGGCGGTGCCGCGGCGAAGTCGGCGCAGATCCCGCTGCACACCTGGCTCCCGGACGCGATGGAGGGCCCGACGCCGGTCAGCGCCCTGATCCACGCCGCGACGATGGTCACCGCCGGCGTCTACCTGATCGCGCGCACGCATCCGATCTTCGAGCAGGCGCGTACGGTCGAGCTCGTCGCCGCCGGCATGGGCGCGCTGACGCTGCTCGTCGCCGGCCTCGTCGCGCTCGTGCAGACCGACATCAAGCGCGTGATCGCCTACTCGACGATGTCGCAGATCGGCTACATGTTTCTCGGCGCGGGCGTCGGCGCGTACGCGAACGGGATGTTCCACCTGATGACGCACGCGTTCTTCAAGGCGCTGCTCTTCATGGCGGCCGGGCTCATCATCCACGCACTCGCCGGGGAGCAGGACATCCGGAAGATGGGCGGCATCGGCGCGAAGATGCCGTGGACGCGCTGGATGTTCCTCGTCGCGTCGCTCGCGCTCGTCGGGATCTTCCCGTTCGCCGGGTTCTTCTCGAAGGACGCGATCATCGCCGCGACGCTGAACATCGGCTGGTACGGCTACGTGTTCTTCGTGGTCGGGCTGATCGGCGCATTCCTCACCGGCCTCTACACGTTCCGGCTCTACTTCATCGTCTTCCCGGGCAAGCCGAGCGCGTTCGTCGAGGAGCACCATCACGACCACCACGGGCTCGAAGGCCCGTGGACGATGCTCGTGCCGGTCGGCGTGCTGACCGTGCTCTCGGCAATCGGCGGCTGGCTCCAGTTCGGGCCGTACTGGCATCCGCTCACGAACTGGCTCGAGCCGGCGGCGCGCACGCTCGGCGTCGCGGAGCCGACGACGACGCAGGAGTGGGTGACGAGCGTACTCGCGCTCGCACTCGGGCTCGCGGGCATCGGCGTCGCGTACGCGATCTACGGCGTCGGCCGCATCGCAGTGCCGAAGCTTCCGGCCGTGCAGCGCGCGCTCGAGCACAAGCTCTACTTCGACGAGGCGTACGACGCCATCTTCTACAAGCCGGCTGTCGCACTCGCGACGCAGCTCTACCGCGTCGTCGAGGAGCCGTTCGTGCTTGCCGCCGGGCCCGACTTCGGCGAGGCGACGCTGGACGCCGCCGGTGTCGTGCGCAAGCTCCAGACTGGGATGCTGCGCACGTACGTGTTCTTCCTCGGCACCGGCATGGCGATCGTGGCGGTCGTCTTCCTGGTGGTGCGATGACCATCTCCTCGTTCACGACGCTGCTGATCTGCCTGCCGCTCGGCGGCGCGCTCGCGATTTGGATCCTGCCGCTGTCGCGCTACGCAACCGGCAGCCTTGCTGTGCTCATATCGCTGCTCGAGGTCGGCGTCTGGATCGAGCAGGCCGCGCGCTTCGACTTCCACAAGAGCGGCCTTCAGTTCTCGCAACGCCACTCGTGGTTCAGCGACCTGCACGTGTCGTACCACGTCGGCGAATACGGCTTCTCGCTGTGGCTCGTCGGGCTGACCGTCGTCTGCATGGCGGCGGCGATCGGCTACGGCTTCTGGGTCGGCCGCGAGCGGCCTCGCGCGTACTTCGGGCTGATGCTGTTCCTCACCGGAGCGACGGTCGGCGTCTTCGTCGCGCAGGACCTGCTCCTCTTCTATGCGTTCTTCGAGGCGATGCTGATCCCGCTCTACGTGCTCGTCGGCGTATGGGGCGGCGCGGGCCGCCTCGGCGCGACGGTGAAGTTCGTCATCTACACGATGGCGGGCTCGCTCTTCATGCTTGCCGCGCTGATCGTCTACGGCCTGAAGGTCGGGACGTTCGACCTGGTGGATATGCCGACGAGCGCGAGCCGCTGGCTTTTCCTCGGCTTCATGTTCGCCTTCGTGATCAAGGCGCCGCTCTTCCCGTTCCACGGCTGGCTGCCGGACGCGTACCGCGAGGCGCCGCCGGAGGTGAGCGCCGTGCTCTCGGGCGTGATCGCCAAGGCGGGCCTGTACGGAATGCTGCGGATCGCGATCGCGAAGTTCCCGGACCCGACGTCGTATTACCGGACGACGATCCTCGTGCTTGCCGCCGCCGCGCTCGTGTATGGCTCCTTGCTGGCGTTCCGTGCGCGCGACTTCCGCGGAGTCGTCGCGTACTCGTCGCTCGCGCAATCGGGGCTCATCGCGCTCGGCCTGTTCTCCGGGACGAACCTCGGCTTCGACGGCGCCGTGCTGCAGATGGTCGCGCACGGTCTCGTCTCCACCTCACTGTTCCTGATCGCAGGTGCCGTCGAACGGCGCACGACGACCGGTGAGTTCGCGCTGCTCGGGGGCATGGCCAAGGGACGGCCCGCGCTCGCGACGCTGCTCATGACCGTCGGCGTGATCTCGCTCGCCGTTCCCGGCTCGGCGGCGTTCGCCGGCGAGTTCCTGATCCTCGCGGGCGCGTACCAGCGCGCGTGGTGGTGGGCGGCGATCGGCGCGGGAGGGATCGTGCTCGCGGCGATGTACGTGCTGCGCCTCATCTCGGCCGTGCTGCACGAGGCGCGCGGTTCGACCGTACACGACGAGGCGCTCGACCTGCGGGCAGGCGAGATCGCATTGCTCGTCCCGCTTGTCGGCGTGCTGCTCGTGCTGTCGGCGTGGCCGGCCGGGATCTCGCACCACTCTTTCGCAGGCGACACGCCCACGCAGGCGATCCAGGGACAGTTTCGATGATCCATTCGACGCACGTCGACTGGTTCGCGATCTCGACGATCCTCGCGCTGCTCGGCGCGTCCGGGATTGCACTGCTCGGCGCCGTACTCGTACCGCGGCCCGCGAGGCGCGCGTTCGCGACGACGGTCGCCGCGCTCGGCTGCGTCGGGGGCCTCGTCACGTCCGTGTGGCTGTACGTCGACAGCTCGAACGGCCACCGCGTCGTCGCAGGGGCGTTCTACCGGGATCGTTGGACCGCGCTCGCACAGGTGATCCTCTGCGCCATCGGTCTCGCGAGCGTGCTGCTCTCTGCGGAGCACATCCCCGCGTGGGGACGTCTCGCACCGCTCGGACGCCGCGACGACCACATCGCCGAGTACTTCGCGCTCCTGCTCGCGTGTCTCGCAGGCATGACGTTCTTCGTCGGCGCCGCGAACCTGATGACGCTGTTCCTCTCGCTCGAATGGTTCTCGATCGCGCTCTACGTCATGTGCGCGATCGACTACGACCGCGAGGGCTCGCTCGAGGCGGGGCTCAAGTACCTGATCGTCGGCTCGTTCGGCTCGGCCGCGCTGCTCTTCGGCTCGGCGCTCGTCTACGGCGCGACGCGGCACATCGGCTTCGTCGAGATCGCACAGTCCGTCGGGCAGCAGCACCTTTCCGGCGACGCGCTGCTCGTGCTCGGGCTCGCGATGATCATCGCCGGGCTCGGCTTCAAGGCGTCCGCCGCGCCGTTCCACATGTGGACGCCGGACGTCTACGAGGGCGCGCCGACGCCGGTGACGGCGTTCATGTCGGCCGCGACGAAGGTCGCCGCGCTGTTGCTCGCGCTGCGGCTGCTACGCACGGCGTTCCCGCAGGAGGCGCATCTCTGGACGTGGGCGTTCGCCGGGATCGCGGTCGCGTCGCTCGTGATCGGCAACCTCGCCGCGCTCGTGCAGCGCGACGTCAAGCGGATGCTCGCCTACTCGTCGATCTCGCACGCCGGCTTCATGCTGATCGGACTCTCCGTGGGCACGGCGCTCGGCGGCCGGGCGCTCATGTACTACCTCGTCCCGTACGCCGCCATGGCGTTCGGCTCGTTCGCGGTCGTCGCGGTCCGGGAGCGCGAGCTCGGCGAGGCGGTGACGCTCGACAATCTCGCCGGCTTCGGCTGGGAGCGGCCGTTCCTCGGCGTCGCGATGTGGTTCTTCATGTTCGGCTTCGCGGGCCTGCCGCTCGGCGGCGGCTTCGTCGGCAAGTTCTACGTCCTCGCCGCCGCATACCGGCACGGCTGGACGTGGCTCGTGATCGTCGGCGTCGTCGCCACGCTCGTCAGCCTCTACTACTACCTCGGCGTCGTCCGCGCGCTGTACATGCGCCCGTCGGCCGAGCTTCAGGTCGGTGCGGTCGCCGTCGGCGGCTCGCCTGCGCGCGAGCGGCTCACGCACGTCGCGGTCGGGGTCGCGCTCGTCGTCTCCGTCGGCTCTCTCATCGCGGTGCAGCCGCTGATCGACCTCGCGCGGCACGCGGCCACGTCGCTGCCCTTTTGACCCCCGTCCACGAGTCGCTCACGGGGAACCCGGAGGTCAACCGGGCGACACAATGCGTACAGGCACTCGAGGCGGAGCGGCCGATCGTCTCGATCGCGCACGGCCGCGCCCCTGGGCGCTCCGGCGCTACGGGCTCGTGCTGACGCGCACAGCCCGGCTGCGCACCCGCGGCCGCGGGCGGAGCGGCTCGAGCAGCCACGCGACGAGCGGCAGTGCATACAGGAGCGCCGCTCCGACTGCGGCCGACGTGGCGAGCTTCGGCATCGACGCGCCGTCGGCTCGCACCAGCGCCCCCACCACCAGGAAGACCAGCGCGAGCGACGTGTTGATCCCCCGCAGCAAGGCGCCCGCCTTGCGCTCGATCGCGTCCGCCACGGCGACGAACGCCGCACCTGCGGCACCCACCACAGCCAGCAGCACGAGGTAGTACGCGGCTCGGTGGTGTCCGCCGCTGTCGGCCAGCAGCGCGCCGGCCACGAGCGACAACGGCAGCAACCTCGAACCCATCCTCAAAGGTTCGCGCTCCGGCCGGACGGTCCTCCGTTACGGTTCGCGGCATGGCAGACACGACCCTGACCTGGCTCGGGCACGCGGCCTTCCGCATCGACACGTCCGGCGGAAAGCGCGTCTACGTCGACCCATTCCTGAACGGCAACCCGACCTGCCCGCCCGGCGAGCAGTCACCGGAGCGGGTGGACATCGTCGCCGTCACACACGGCCACGGCGACCACATCGGAGACACGATCGCACTCGCGCAGCAGTACGGCTGCAAGGTTGTAGCCCAGGTCGAGCTCGCCGGCTGGCTCGGCAAGCAGGGCGTCGACGACGCCGGCCTCGTCGCGCCGAACAAGGGCGGCACGGTCGAAGTCGACGGGATCAAGTTCACGCTCGTGAACGCGTTCCACTCCAGCTCGACCCCCGACGGCACCTACGCCGGCGAGGCCGCCGGTTACATCGTCGAGACCGAGAACGGCACCACGCTCTATTTCGCCGGCGACACGTGCGTCTTCGGCGACATGCAGCTGATCGGGCGCATCTACCAGCCCGATGTCGCGGTGCTGCCGATCGGCGACCACTACACCATGGGCCCGCGTGAGGCGGCGGTCGCGCTCGAGCTGCTCGGAGTGAAGCGCTGCGTGCCCTGCCACTGGGGAACGTTCCCGGTGCTCACCGGACGGCCCGCCGAGCTGCAGAAGCTCGCGCCGGAGGTCCAGGTCGAGCAGCTCGAACCCGGCGACTCGGTGGCGCTGTGAGAGAGCGCTGGTTCGGCGCGACGGGACGCCGCGTGCCGGAGCTCGCGCTCGAAGGCGAAATCGACGCCGGCGACGCACTCGTGCTCGACCGCGTCGACGTCGAGGAGCTCCGGGCTGCGTTCGACACCGGGCGCCCCGTCGTGGTGCGCGCCGCGTCCGCGGAGGAGATCAAGGCCGCGCTCACGCGACCCGAGGTGTCATGCGTCGTCGTGCCCGCCGACCGCGCCGAGCTGCTCGACCTCGACCTCACCGAGCTGACCTACGGATGATCATCGCGACGTACTCGATCGCCGCCTGCGACCTCGACGCGTCGCAGTGGGGCGTCGCGGTGCAGTCGAAGTTCCTCTCCGTCGGGTCGGTCGTGCCGTGGGCGGAGCCTGGGGTCGGCGCGATTGCGACGCAGGCGTACGCGAACCCGCGCTACGGGCCGGACGGGCTCGCGTTGCTGCGCCAGGGGCTCGACGCCACGGATGTGGTCGCGCAACTCGTTGCAGCCGACAACGGACGCGACGAGCGGCAGCTCGGCGTCGTCGACGAGCGCGGCGGCTCCGCAAGCTGGACGGGCTCCGGCTGCGGCGCGTGGGCCGGAGATCGCACAGGCCCGTGCTACGCCGCGCAGGGAAACATCCTCGTCGGCGCGGAGACGGTCGACGCACTCGCGGAGACCTTCGAGTCGACCGAGCAGCTGCCGCTCGAGCGGCGGCTGATCGAGTGCCTCGCCGCCGCGCAGGCCGCGGGCGGCGACCGGCGCGGACAGCAGTCGGCAGCGCTGCTCGTCGTGCAACGCGACGGCGGCTACGCGTCGCTCTCCGACGTGCTGGTCGACCTGCGCGTCGACGACCACGAACGGCCGATCGACGAGCTGCGCCGCATCTACGTGCTGCACGACCGCTTGTTCGGCAAGACGCCGCGCGGCGAGTGGCTGCCGCTGGAGGGCGGGCTCGGCGACGAGGTGCGAGACCGGCTCGCGCGGCTCGGCTACGCGTCACTCCCTGATTGGGCCGGCGTCGAGAACCTCGAGGAGCGGGTCGACGGCGTAGACGCCATCGATCCTGTCGTGCTCGACGCGCTGCGCGAGGTGTCGGCTTGAAGAAGCTCTCGCTCGACGAGATCGAGGGCATCCCGGTGTTCGGAACGCTCGTCTGGAAGCCGGTGCGCAAGACGCTCGGCGTGACGGCGTTCGGCATCAACGCGTACACGGCGGCGAAGGCCGGCGACGAGATCGTCGAGGACCACACGGAGTCGCAGCTCGGGCACGAGGAGATCTACGCCGTCGTCGCAGGGCACGCGACGTTCACCGTCGACGGCAAGGAGGTCGACGCGCCGGCCGGCACGCTCGTCTACCTCGACGATCCGGCGCAGCAGCGCTCGGCCGTCGCGGCGGAGCCAGGGACGACGGTGCTCGCGATCGGCGGCGTGCCCGGCAAGCACGAGATCTCCCCGTGGGAGTACTTCTTCCCGGCGCTGCCGCACCTGCGCGACGGCGACTACGACACCGCCCGCGCGATCCTCGAGAAGGCCCTCACAGAGCTCGACGCCCCCGTGATCCACTACCAGCTCGCGTGCGTCGAGTCGCTCAGCGGCAACGCGGAACGCGCACTCGCCGAGCTGCAGATCGCCGTCGACGGCGCTGACCGGTTCCGCGCCCACACCCAGACCGACGCGGATCTCGACGCGATCCGCGACGATCCGCGCTTCCCGCGCTAGGAATCGCCGGGCAGCCGCACGCCGGCGGCGAGCTCCCTCAGCGCCGGCACCGGATCGCTCTCCCCCCGCGCGACGACGAGCGTGTCGACGACGAGCTGAAGCCCGACCGCGAGCGCGAACGCCTTGTGTGCGTGCTCGCCGCCGAACGGCACGAGCTGCTCCTCAGACGCGAGGCCCGCGATCACGTCGCCCCAGGTCACTTCGCCCATCGAGACGTCGACCACGACCGGCCGTCCGTCGGAGCTCGGCACGCCGATCGCGAGCGGATTCGTCCCTGTCAGCTTCGCGCCGCCGCCCGGATGGCCGAGCCGCCGCGGCGACGTCGCCGTCAGCGCCGAGACGAAGCCCGCGTCGGCGAGGAGGCGCGCGTAATGGCCGAGCGTCCCGGTCGGGAAGCATCGCTCGAGCACGACGAGCCGCGCGTGTGCGGGCGGCCGCTCGAGGACGTGCGCCACGGCGTCGCGCACGGTGAGGTAGCCGATCGCGCCGTTCGCGTTCCAGCGCCAGAACGCGTCAGTCTCCTCGAGCACGATCGGAGTGGCAACGGGGTCGAAGCCGTCCTGCGTCTCGAGCCACTCGATACGCGAGTAGCCGTGACCGAGCTTGCCACGCCGTTCGGCGTCGTCGAAATGCTCCCAGAGCGACTCCGCATCGCGATGCGCGAAGCCGAGCGCCTGCAGGCGCGCCAATCCTTCGTCACGGGTCACGGCGCCGCCGGCTTGCGGCAAGGCCCGCGCCGAAGAGCGCGCCCGCGGCCCAGATCGCCGGCGGGATGCGCCTGCGCGCATGCGGATACGCACGCGCGCCGAACTCGAGGATCGGCCAGCCGCGCTCGCCCGCGATGCCGCGCAGCTCGCGATCGGGGTTCACGACGACCGGATGCCCGACCGCCTCGAGGAACGGCAGGTCGGTGTGGCTGTCGGAGTACGCCGTGCACGCCGCGAGGTCGAAGCCGCGCTCCTCCGCGAGCTCGCGGATGCACGCCGCCTTGTTCTCCGCGTGCAACGCACGCACGGCGCGACCGGTGTACGCGCCGTCGCGCACCTCGCACATCGTGCCGAGTGCGCCGTCGAAGCCGAGCTCGTCGGCGATCTCCTCGACGATCTCCTGCAACGTCGCCGAGACGATGAACACGGGTTCGCCGCGCTCGCGATGCTGCTCGACGAGATGCAGCGGCTCGGCATAGACGAGCGGGCGCAGCACCGGCTCCATCGCGTCCGCGACGAGCGAGCGCATGTCGTCGGGCCTGAAGCCGCGCAGGAGCTTCAACCCGTCCTCGGCCGCGCGCCGCACCATCTCGTGGTTCGCGCCGCGGAGGACGAACAGCAGCTGCCACGCAGCCGCGTTCGCGAGCTGCCGCCGCGAGATCAGCCCGCGGTCGCGGAACGTGCCCGCGAGCGCGAGCGCCGACGAACGGCGGAGCAGCGTCCGGTCGAGATCGAAGAACGCTGCTGCCGACACGCCGTCTAGACCTTTAGGCCCACGGCGGCGAGCGCCTCGTGGCGCCGCGGATAGTCGTGGATGCTCGCGATCTTGCCCTCGCGCAGCACGATCACCTGGAAGAGTCGCGGAATGAAGCCCTTCCCGCCGAGCCGCTCGAGCCGCCGGCCCCGCAGCTGGACGAGCACTCGGTCGCCGACAGGAATCACCTCGCCGGGGCGGAGCTT
>WNFR01011401.1_pt1 | contig 10084 bp, 10 predicted proteins | sample 5400221 | NCBI WGS metagenome assembly WNFR01 (sample SAMN13153357, study PRJNA577476) | soil metagenome | isolation source: 40 cm soil under Madrone tree | place: USA:California | collected 2016-06-14 | reverse complement strand
CCTGTAGCTATGATTCCTATGCGGGTCTCGCCGCTATTTCCCATGTGGACGCGAGCAAAACCAACTGCCAGGATGAGGGCGGCTGGCCAGAACCCAATTCCCTCAGCCAGTGTATGCAGAACGTAGCCGCGGAACGAATACTCTTCAAATAAGCCTACGAACAGAAAAAATAACCACCACAAAGCTGCCCACGCAAAGATTTGCAAATTCAGTGCGCTAAGGCTCCCGAAATAAAAGACATGCAGCAGACGTAAAAACAGGAGCAGGCAGGAAAGAGGTAGAAACCCCCACAAGAAATATCCGGCAACAAAGTCTGAGAAAGCGGACTTCCGTAAAGGAAGCCCATACTCGCTGACCCTGCGATGCTCAATTTTGCTCATGATCCAGGCCAGCAACAGGAAGACCAGAAAGAAAACGAATTCTCCAGCCACCTGAAAAGCTGTTTGTACCATTGCAGAAGACTGCGGGCCTTTTGCAGGTCCGCCTAAATGCTTCGCCGCTATGCCTCCTAGTAAGACGAGCAGCAGAATGAATCCGGCGTAGATGAGCAAACGCCAGCCGGCGCGAAGGCCGCAGTGGTTATAAAAAGTGTATTCAATGATGCGGAAGGGCTTGCCGCCGGCAGTTTCCTGTTCCATCTTTTCCCCGAAGAAGCAACAGCAAGACTTTATCAGAGAAGATCGGCTTAGGGAGAGAGGGAGGGAAAGCGCTTTATTGCGTGCGTTCCTGGTGTATGCGCTTGGCGGTTGAAGTCAATGTTTGATCGACCATTTGCTCAAAGTCAGAGATATACCCTTTTGCAGCACCGGGATTGCGTATGCTCCGGAGCATCTCTACTGCCATCTCCATCTTGTACCAACTCAATACTTCTTCCGGAGGGCGGCCAGATTGTTCAGAAAGAGCCTGAATATACGCGGAGAGCAGAAGCCGCAATGCGTCCACAACGCTTTTGAGTTCGCCCGCCAATTCAAGGTCAAGGCATTGCGCGGATGCGTTCGCGGTATTAGAGGGCTGGCCAGGGATGGAGAGTAGAGATTGCCGGATGGCTGCCAGGTCGTCCAGTGTGCGGCGAACGCGGGTTGATAAATCTTCATTTCCGGCAGTACATTCCATGACCGCCTCCTTTGGTATTCATCGGCGGTGCAGCCGTAAGGTTTAGAGCAATTCGGATTGCTATGGTTTGTGCCGGACGCTCCGGGCAACTCAGGTCTTTCATGCCTGAATTAACCTTCTGGGGGTCTGCATGATACAACTGTGAATTCATGTTACAAGCAGTGAAAGAATTCCGTGTAGGCGGTCCGCAGATTTTTGCCGGGCTCATGCTGTTGATATTTCTGGTGCAGTGTTTGGCCACGGCCAAGACCCGGCCACTCTCCGAACTGGAGTATCAATACATCGCCGCAGGCATGCCTGACGGCGCGGGGAAACACGTTACTTTTTCTCCCTTCACCAACCTTGTTGCGGGACTGCCGGTAAGAGTTATCCATCGGGTACGGCAAATGGCTCCGGCGCGGGTGAGTGCGGCGCTGGCCGTTCCACGGCCGTGGCTGTTGCGGTTGCCGTTCGTCATTTTTGGGCTTTGGCTGGGCGGGGCTTTGTGGTGGGTGGCCCGGCGGTTGTTTGACAATGAAGGCGGATACATTGCCCTCGGGCTCTATTGCACTTCGCCGGCGATCATTCAAATCAGCAGCAATATTGGGCCCGAGATCATTCTGGCCTGGAGCAGTCTGGGACTGGTCTATACGGCAATCGGCGTGGCCCACACGCTTTATGCTCCGCCGGGGAAATGGGCGCCGCGCATCATGATTCTGGGACTTTCCATTGGATTTGCTCTGGCCACGGCGTGGTGGTCCGTAACTCTGGTTATGCTGGCGGCTGGCTATATGCTGTATCTGGCTCCGGGCTGCCGGCGGAAAGTACTGGTGGTCTTGGGAGGCGCTTCTGCCATTGCCTGCATGGTCTGGGCCACAGTGGCATGGCTGACCGGCAGTGCCGGCCTGGCGGCGAAGGCAGTTTTTGCGCAGAAGCCGGCATTCGATGTGCTGGCGAATCTGGCATTTGTGTTCTCCGCAAATACAGATGGTTACGTTCTGGTAGCGCTGTTTATTGTTGCACTTACGGCATATGGAAGCTGGAGACGGGCGCGTTATTTCGGGAATACAGCACCTCTGCTCACGGCGTTTGCGGCCGTGTTGCTGTTCGCCTTCGTGCCCGCCATCCACATATGGGACGCCACGTTAGGGCTTAGCTTCGTCTTCATTTTCATTGGCGGAGTGGCGGCCGACCTGCTTGAAGTCCGATTTCGTGGCCGTTTGGCTGCACTTTTCGGCGCATGTTTGGTTCTGAGGAGCGTTCTTACGCTGATAGCGCTCAGTGTGTGGGTGCATAATTCAATGTAACCATTGCGCCTGAAGGACTATCATATGTATGTAATCTAAGGTGTGGTTGGCCCCGGTCAGTAACCCGGGGCAGGAACTTTTTGGCAGGTGCCACAATGTCACGACCCTTACTTATTGCCGCTTTTCTCACACTTTCCCTGCAGGTCTCACAAGCCCAGCTTTTAAGCCATGGCGTTCCAGCCTCTGTCACTTCACCTACGGCGGATGGGCGGTTGCATGGTGTGCCGGCCAGCGTGGTGTCGCCAACTCAACGGCCATTTGGAGTGAATCCCCCCTTACATAGAGGAATAAGTGTGCGCGGTCCATTGCGCCGCTTTGGCAATGCCCATGGCCAACGTAGAGCGTTTATTCCGGTCCCGCTGTTTTTCCCCATCTATGGTGATGGCTTTGATCCTTTTCCATCCGTGGCCGATCCTTCCGTTCCGCTGGATCCGCAACCTGCGCAAACCGCAGATTCCACGGACCGTAGTGAAGAAGAGCTGCGCGCGGCTTATCAGCAGGGTGTGCATGACGCAATTGCCCGGCAGGACGACCGCAGGTATGGCGAGCATTTTCTTGACTCGCGCGAGCGCAGTAACCAGCGTCCTGCGCCGGCAGTCGAACCTGTGGCCGACACCAATAAGCGCACCGTGGCCGCGCCTGTTTCCGTGCAGGAAGACAAATCCCCGACCACCGTATTTATCTTCAAGGACGGACATCAACTGGAGACCAAGAACTACGCCATCATGAGCGGAACGTTATTTGACTTCTCTGGGAAGACGCTGAAGAAGATTCAAGTAAATGATCTGGACATGGATGCAACGGTAAAGGCGAATGATGATCGCGGAGTAACGGTGAAACTGAACTGAATTTCAGTTTATCGATTTACGAAAATAGATTTTTACGCCAAGCTGCACTGAAGAAGCTTCTTTTTTCAGAATTTCAATTTGTATCGATTCAGTGTCAAGTTTCTTAATTGCGTCCCAAAGCTCATATTGCATTGCTTTTTTTGCCGCTATGACCGGCTTTCTTCTGAAATCTTGCAGCGTCAGCGTTCGGCCTCTATAGCTGAGCGAAAACTCTGACCACTCTTCCATTGCGCGCCGAATTACTTCCGGGGATGGGGTGTTTTTTCCGTCCCTGTAGTTGTATACGGTTTGGCGTGTTACCCCGAGTATAGTGGCGATACTTTGAGCGGTGTGCTTAGCCAACAGTTCATTAATTCGAGCGGAGAACTCTGTTTTTAGCTCAGGGTCTGACGGAGATCGTGGCATACAAACTTATTTGACTTTCCAAAAATATTTGTGTCAGAATCGTAAAATATATTAGGCAAGCAAGCCAGCCAGTCAAGCCTTTTATCTTTTCCAGTCAAGCCTTTTATCTTTTTCGGTGGCCGTAATTTTCATCCTGTTGGCATCCTAAAGAGCGGAGGGAATATGAGCACTGCTCCTCCAACCCGTCTCATTGCTGAGCTTAATCTTTATGAAGCTCACAAGTCTGAATGGCTTGAAACCCACCGTGGTAAGTTCGTTGTCGTCAAAGGCAAGGACCTACTTGGTTTTTTTGGGGATTTTCACGATGCTTACTCCGCTGGCGTGGAAAAGTATGGCATTGATAGTGATTTTCTTGTTAAGCGCGTGGTGCCACAAGAGCCAGTTTTCGTGGTTTTCTGATCGTGACAAGACATCGTTTTCCCCCAGGCAGACCTAATCCGCAGGATCTTAAGGAATTTGGACCTCGGCTAGAAATAGAGGTCAGGCCACCTATTGTGAGAAAGAAGACAGAGCTTCGCTATACACCGTATTCAGATGAACATTCACAAAGGTTCTCTCGGATGCCTGCACTCATAGATACCGGCGCGAGTCGTACTGTTTTGACGCCTGAGGCGATTGCAAAAGTCGGCCTGCCGTTAGTGGATCATGCAACATTGTCCAGGGCCGGTGGCGAGGATAGAGTCGGTGCGCATGCAGCATCGATCCACTTTCCCCGCTATAAACTAGGGACCATTGAAGTGATTCAGGTTCTTTGTTGCGAATTGCCCCATCAGCCGGTTCAATGTTTAATCGGGAGAGACATACTTTCGCGATGGCTGTTCACATATAACGGAAAGAGCGGAGAATGGTGCATTGAAGAAGAGGATTTGGCCGCGTGGGTCGAACCGCCTGAGGGCATCCTGACCTAGCCCATGCCAGTTGTCAGAGAGTCCCAGACCTTTGGAATTGGTGTAACGCTGAAGTGTCCCGAGCGAACCATAACTGCCGTAATATTACTCCAGAAATAGTTTGTCCTATGCTATAATTTCCTGTATTCCGCTGGCACATAACTTATTGTAAATGCAAGTATTTAGCAACATCGCGGCGGGGCCATTCAGGTCTCTTGTAGTTGCTTTCTGTGTGCCTGAAAAGCGCCTTTGCGAATGAGAGAAAAACATGGCAGATGAACAGAACCCACAATTTCCGTTAACTCCGCCTCTTGGCGGAGAGGGGCCCGCCGTTCCGGCCGGAGGCGGCAATGTGCAGCCCATCAACATTGAAGAGGAGATGCGTAGATCGTATCTCGATTATTCCATGTCGGTGATCATTGGGCGCGCGCTGCCGGATGTGCGTGACGGGTTGAAGCCGGTGCATCGTCGCGTGCTGTACACCATGCAGGAGATGGGCCTGCAATACAACAAGAAGTACACCAAGTGCGCCAAGGTAGTGGGACAAGCCATGGGTCTCTACCATCCGCATGGCGATTCGGCGATTTACGACACGCTGGTGCGCATGGCGCAGGATTTTTCACTGCGCTATCCGCTGATTGACGGCCAGGGAAACTTTGGATCGGTGGACAACGATCCGCCCGCGGCGATGCGTTATACCGAGTGCCGCCTGCAGCGCATTGCCGGCGCTCTGATGGAAGACATTGATAAAGAGACGGTGGATTTCACGCCGAACTATGACGAATCCACGGTTGAGCCTACAGTCCTGCCGACGCGCATCCCGAATCTGCTGGTGAATGGTTCCAACGGAATCGCCGTAGGCATGGCGACCAATATTCCGCCGCACAACCTCACGGAGATTGTGGAAGCGGCGATCATGCTGGTGAACAATCCGGCCACCACGCTCAAAGAAATTCTCCAGATTGTGAAAGGCCCCGATTTCCCGACCGGCGCTTACATCTATGGCCGCAGTGGAATTGAAGCAGCCTACACGCACGGGCGCGGCAAGTTTGTAATGCGCGCCAAGGCCGCGATTGAAGACCTGAATCAGGGACGCAAAGCGATCATCGTCAGGGAAATTCCCTACCAGGTCAACAAGGCAAAGATTGTAGAGCGCATTGCGCAGCTGGTGAATGACAAGATCATTGACGATATCTCTGATGTGCGCGATGAATCTGGCCGCGACGGTATGCGCATTGTGGTGGAGCTGAAGCGCGGCGCTGAAGCGCAGATCATCCTGAACCAGCTGTTCAAGCACACGCAGATGCAGGAAAGCTTCAGCATGATCTTCCTGGCCGTGGTAAACAATCAGCCCAAAGAGATGGGGCTGGTGCAGGCGCTCCAGCACTTTATCGATCACCGCGTAGACGTGGTGCGGCGCCGCACGGTGTACCTGCTGGAGAAGGCCCGAGCGCGAGCACATTTTGGAAGGCTACAAGATCGCGCTGGACAACATGGACGCGGTGATCAAGATCATCCGCGCGTCAGGTTCGCGTGCGGAAGCCAAAGAGAATTTGCTGGCCGCGAAATACAAGATAGTAGACAAGGCAATTCAGGCCAAGGTCGGCGGCGCGGAAGGAAAGCTTTCCTCACGGCAGGCGGATGCGATCCTGGAATTGCAGTTGTACCGCCTGACGCGGCTTTCCACCGATGAGATCCTCAAAGAGCTGGAAGAGATTCGCCTGAAGATTGCCGAATACGAGTCGATTCTGGCTTCCGACAAAAAGCTGCGCGGCGTGATTGTGAAAGAGCTGGAAGAGGTGAAAGAGCAGTTCGGCAACAAGCGCCGGACCGAGATCACTGACGAGTCCACGGAGATCACGCTGGAAGACTTGATCGCCGATGAGCAGGTGATTGTGACCGTCTCACACAGCGGATACCTGAAGCGCACGCCGCAGTCGACATACAGGCAGCAGCGTCGCGGCGGCACCGGACGCACGGGCATGAAGACGCGTGAAGAAGACTTTGTGGAATATCTCTTCAGCGCTTCCACGCATTCGTATCTCTTGGTCTTTACCAATACGGGCCGTGTTTACTGGCTGAAAGTGTATGAAGTCCCGGACGTTGGCGCAGCTGGCAAGGGCAAACATATTGGCAACCTGGTGGCGTTGCAGCCGGGCGAAACCGTGCGCACGCTGCTGGAGGTCCGCAACCTGGAAGAAGAGAACCGCTATATCTTCTTTACCACGCGCAAGGGCACGGTCAAGAAGACGCCGGTGAAGGACTTTTCCAATGTGATGTCGCGCGGGATCATCGCCATCGGCATCGACAAAGAAGACGAACTGGTGGCCGTGCGGTTGACCGACGGCAATCAGATTGTTTTCCTGGCGTCGCATGAAGGCCAGGCCATCCGCTTTGGCGAAGAAGATGTACGCTCCATGGGACGGCCGGCGTATGGCGTCCGTGGCATGGACCTGGATAAGAACGACTACATTGTCGGCATGGCCGTCACGCCCAAAGACGTCAAAAAGACCAACGGCAAAGATAAAGACGGCAAAGCAACGGAAGAAAGCGTTCCCAGCCTGATCCTGAGCGTGACGGAGCAGGGCTACGGCAAACGGACTCCGGTAGAGGAATACCGTTTGCAGACACGCGGCGGCAAGGGCGTGATCAACGTGAAGACCACCTCAAAGAACGGTAACGTGGTGGGCATCATGCTGGTGGACGAATCTTCTGAAGCCATGCTGATCAGCCAGTTCGGCAAGATTATCCGCATTGACACCAAGACCATCCGCGAAGCTGGTCGCTCCACCCAGGGCGTTCGACTGCTGCATCTGGAAGAGGGTGATCGCGTGGCGTCAGCCGTGGTGCTGCAAGAGAAGGAAGACGAGCCGAACGGGACGTTGCTGCAATAGAGCGCTGCGAAGATAAGGGCAGCCGAATGGGCTGCCCCTTTTATACTTATTCTTGAGCATTAGCCTACTCAGGATCGGGCAGGGAGACTCTGTACACCCGCCTGGCGGTGGCGGCTGTGGCGGATCCATGACACTCACACCAGTAGTCCCGAGGAAGACCAAGTTTCCGCTAGAATCGATATTGTATAGGACGCCAGTGTACGAGCCAGGAACCAGTTGCGATATATCAGGAATAGGCGCCTGAACCCATGTTCCGTCAGAAGCAATCACCTGAGCGCTGGCTTGATTGACTAGATTCCCACTTGAATCGAAGTATCTGAGAACTGGCATTCCATACCGTGACGTTAATCCTTGGCCGGATATGGTTGCCGTACTGCCAGATGAACCGTCCGTACAAAGCAATCCTGGTGAAAATACAAACGTATTCCCCTGGGCGATCGCGTTTCCACCTAGAGGAACCTCAAAACACGCTACGGAAGCAGTCCCATTAAAATGGCTGGCATTTACTTGAGCTGACTTGAACTCACAACTAGGGTCTGGAGCGGGAGTCAGCCAAGTAACATTCCATACGGCTGGCACGCGGCCGTCTTGCGATACGCCAATACCCCCGAGGTTAGTTGTGTTGTTAAACGAGGCTGAGTTTCCATTTGGTGGAAGACCAGGTACTTGCAAATCTTGAACCCAATCCCAATGGGTTGTAATATTACCGGCGATAAGAATTGGTCCAACTAGCGGGATAAAGCTGGTCTCGATAAAGAACCCTTCACCGGGATTCGGTGGGGGTGGCGGCTCAGGATTGCAACTAATCAGCCACGCTGCCAAGAACAGGGTGGTCAATCTAATCACGCTTTTCATATCGATCCTCGTTACCGGTCAACTTTTAAGAGTTTGAGTGCGGTTTCAACCAGATCTCTGGACTCTTGGATCCCCAATGGCGCTACGCTCTTCGATATTGCTTGGTGCAATTCCATCCGTTTTGGATTAGAGCGCACCATCAGCTTGTGTTCGGTGTTGGGTGCCGCTTTGAGCATCTCTGCTCGTTCCTTAATGCGCTGCATTTCTCGGTCGTGTGATTCTCGATCCCATTGATCAGGGGGAACTTGATAGTTCGGGTCTAAAAATTTCTGATCAAGCAAGACCGCCGCCAGATGCGCGGCTTGCATAGCTGACATTTCAGAGTTGATTGAGTCGCCGACATTCATCTTCTGATCTGCCAGGCCGCGCCCCATGAACGCCGGCGAGGCCAATGCCAACGACATCCGAAGAGCACGGACCTGCTTCTTGCTTGTCCTTACGTAATCCGGCAGATTCAATCTGCTAGCCATAGTGTCGAATAATTTGACGACATCTTCTTCGCGTACCCCGGGTCTAGTGCCCTTCAAGAATCCAATCTCGGATCGAACCAGGCGATCTTTCAACGCATCTTCAAAAGGGATTGGCATTCTGCCCATTACATGTGGATAGTTAAAGAGTTCGTCCGCTACTGCACGGACGGATGACTCGTCATCAGCATGCATCATGCGAGCTTTTAGGTCGATTAGTGTTGCCGGTCGCTGTATCATAGAGGTATTTTGCTGCGCGTTTATCTGTGGACTAATAAGCCATCCATCCAAGCCTAGAATGAGGATGGTAACGACAATTGCTCTAAAAGGCGACATGCTCATAGTGCTCTGAATTGTAGCGGGCGAGGTTAGCAATTCTGGTCGAAATGGCTCGAGAGTTTACGAAAATGGAACAGAGTCATGCGCTGGTAAAAAGACAAAAATCTACTGTCAGGCAGGTCCAGCCTTGTGGCTGCTCTTTCCTTGTCGCACATTCGTTTCATGGGAAGCATCGAGCTTTGCTGGGCTCCTCGTGTTAATCCCGCTTGTGCAACTCCGCCGGCGCTAAATCAAATGCCGCCGTGGTCGCGTCCGTGCCCTCTTCCCGCGGCTATGCTGCGCTTGGGCCTTTATTATGGGCGCAGCTGCCCTGGCACGTTTATCATTTATGTGCAGATGATGACGCTGATTTGCAAAACGGACACTCTGGGCTGAACGGCTTAATTTTTTGCTTCCTTGGGGCGGGTCAGTTAATCTTATAGGCCTCTCGCGGGACGCCTGAAGTTCATACAATCGACGAAAGGTGGAGAGATGAAAATTTACTCTGATATTACGAAGACCATCGGTCATACGCCGCTGGTCCGCCTGAACAAGGTAACAGCTGGAATCAACGCTACGGTGGTGGTGAAGCTGGAAGGCTTCAACCCATGCGCCAGCGTGAAAGACCGCATTGGCGTGAGCATGCTGGATGAGGCTGAGAAGGCAGGGCGGATTGAGCCAGGGAAGAGCGTGCTGATTGAGCCCACCAGCGGAAACACGGGCATTGGCCTGGCCTTCGCGGCTGCGGCGCGCGGCTACCGGTTGATCTTGATCATGCCGGAAACCATGAGCATGGAGCGGAGACTGGTCCTGCTGGCGTTTGGCGCGGAAATTGTTCTCACGCCCGGCCCCAAGGGCATGAAAGGCGCCATTGCCAAGGCCAATGAGCTATTGAAGTCAACGCCCAACGGGGTCATTCTGCAACAGTTTTCCAATCCGGCCAACCCAAAGATCCATCGTGAGACGACCGGCCCGGAAATCTGGGAAGATACAGACGGAAAAGTCGACATC
>WNFR01010145.1_pt1 | contig 10087 bp, 14 predicted proteins | sample 5400221 | NCBI WGS metagenome assembly WNFR01 (sample SAMN13153357, study PRJNA577476) | soil metagenome | isolation source: 40 cm soil under Madrone tree | place: USA:California | collected 2016-06-14 | reverse complement strand
AATCCTCTCGCTGTCGCGTTCCGTGGAAGGCGATCTTTTCCGGGCGGCAGCGGTATCGCTCGGCCTGTTCGGCGTCATTTCCCAGATTCGGCTACGGGCGGCACCGGCCTATCGTTTGCATGAACGAACCTGGGCGGCCTCCTTCCTGGAATGCAAGGAGAGCGTCGATCGACTCATCCAAGAAAACGAGCATTTCGAGTTCTTTTGGCTGCCCAAGCTCGACGCCTGCGCCATGAAGTGCCTGAATTCCACGCAAGCGCCGGTGAGTCCGCCGGTGGTCCTTGCCGAAGCACCGCCGGGTACGGTGGAGCGATATCTGCACCCGGAGCGGGTCGATTGGAGCCATCGCGTATATCCCTCCGTGCGCACCACGCTCTTCAATGAAATGGAATTTGCCCTCCCTTTCGAGCGAGGCTGGGAGTGCCTGGAGGAAATCCGCCGGCTCATCCGGGAAAAGCACACGCAGATCACTTGGGGCGTCGAATATCGCACGGTGGCGGCCGACGATCTCTCCCTCAGTCCCGCCTTCGGGCGCAAGACCATCGCGATCTCGATTCACGAAGCCGCCGAGACGCCCTATGAGAACTACTTCGCCGACGCCCAGGCGGTTTTCCTCAATCACGGCGGCCGGCCGCATTGGGGGAAAATCCACTACTGCAGCGTGGACCAACTCCGCGCGTTCTATCCCGAATGGGAGGCCTTCTGGGACATGCGCCGGCGAATCGATCCGGGCGGCATCTTCTTGAACGATTATATGCGCAAGCTCAGCGGCGAGCCCGTCTGATGTCAGATTTATTAGATAATACAGCAGGTTGTGAGCCGCGCCGCCATTGCGCCGTCGCCCCATCGGCGAGTTGGAGACAAACGACCGTGCATTGTTTTACTCTTCCCTCCAGACACCATTCGAGATCGAGGGCGAAACCATGACTTCATCCAGGCCGTCGCTGACCAGCATCGATCGGTCGAGCCGCTATTCGCCGGCCGAATGGGAGACGCGGGTGCAACTCGCGGCCTGCTATCGCCTGGTGGCCCGCTATCGCATGACGGATCTGATCTATACCCATATTTCGGCGCGGGTCCCGGGCGTCAAAGACCAATTCCTCCTCAACCCCTATGGGCTGATGTTCGAGGAAGTGACGGCTTCGAATCTGGTGAAGATCGATCTCGACGGACGCCTGCTCGAGGACAACGGCTATGGCGTCAACGACGCGGGGTTCACGATCCACAGCGCGATCCACGCCGCCCGTCACGATGTCGCCTGCGTGCTGCATACCCATACCCGGGCCGGCTTTGCCGTCTCATGCCAGAAGCAAGGGCTGCTGCCGCTGAACCAAATGGCCTTGCAGTTCCACGGGCGACTCGCCTATCACGATTACGAAGGCATTGCGCTGGACCATGACGAGCGGCCGCGGCTGGTGCACAGTCTGGGCGATCGGCACGCCATGATCCTGCGTAATCACGGCTTACTCACCGCCGGCCGCACCATACCCGAGGCGTTCAGCCTGATGTTTTATCTGGAGCGCGCCTGCGAAATCCAGATCGCGGCGCTGGCCGGCGGCGGAGAACTCATCTTCCCCTCGCCCGAAGTCTGCGAGAAGACAGCCCGTCAGCATAAGATGGACGATAAGCCATTGGGCGATCTGGAATGGGCGGCCCACATCCGCGCGCTCGACCGCGAGGATTCCAGCTATCGGAACTAGGCTTGAAGTCCCGGCCCGCGAAGGCCGCGCGATCGAGGTCGCCCGGGGCCGGCGCCTGCGGATCACCACGCCGAAGGGTGCGCAGGCCGCGGATTTCTTTGCCTATAACGCGCGCAGTATCGGGGAGTGGCTCTCTCCCATGCACACGTGGGTAACAACATTCTGCGTCAAGCCGCGGGAAGGCGATGTGCTGATTTCCCGATTTCGCCGCCCCATGCTGAAGGTCGTCAAGGACGGCGCCGGCGGGACCCACGACATGATGATTGCCGCCTGCGACCAGGCGCGCTACGAGTTCTTCGGCCATAAGGGCCCGCATGCCAGCTGCGCGGAAAACCTCACGGTGTCCATGCACCGGCTGGGCTTCGCCATCGAGGTGGTCCCGCAGCCCATCAATTTCTTCACCAACACCGTCATCGAGCGCGACGGCCGGCTGCTCTCGCCGCCCAATCCCGTGCCGCCGGGCGCCTACGTGGAACTCGAGGCCCTGATGGACTTGATCTGCGTGGTCTCGTCCTGCCCCTTCGACCTGCCGGTGGAGGGCTGGACCATCAACGCCAGGGGCGGCCCGACGGAGCTGGTTCTGAACCTTTCATGACCTAGTTGCGCAACATTGACGCGATTCCTTCCAACCCTGCCTCGATGTCCTCATCGGGCACCGCGAAGGTCAATCGGACGAAGCCCTCGCCCTGACTTCCAAACGCGGTTCCCGACACTACGGCAACTTGCCGTTCATGGAGGAGGCGGCGGGTAAATTCTTCTGCCGTCATTCCTGTTTTGGAAACATCCGCGAAAGCGTAGAACGAACCAGACGGAGTTGGATAGCGTATCCCGGCTATGGAATTCAAACCGCTACCATTGCATCGCGTTTGCGCTGCAGGCAGGCGAGCTTCTCATCAACCCAGTCTTGCGGACCGGTGATCGCGGCCAGGGCCGCCCGCTGCACGAATGTGGCTCCGTTCGTGATAGAGTCCTGCAAGAACATCGAGAAACGTTGAACCAGAGGGGCCGTTGCCACGGTCCATCCGATGCGCCAGCCGAAATGCTGGGATCGTTTCGCGACGGCGTATTCCATGGCAGCCTCACTCAGCTTCCTGGCGAGGTGGAGAACGGAACTGTAGTCCAAGCCCGCGGCGTAGAGCTACGCTTGATCGGCTTGGCAACGATTTTGTGGCAATCCCCCAGACAGCGGCGAGAAACCGTAAAGAAGCCGGGACCGATAGCACGATTACCTAACTCTGACCATAGACAGGAACGACCGCTCCGCGCGTGACTTTGTTCTCCGGCGAGGCCAGGAACAGGATCGTGGCCGCTACATCTTCAACCTTGGGCCATGTTGCGAAATCCGCCTTGGGCATGTCTTTGCGGTTGGCGGGCGTATCCATGATTGAGGGCGCTACCGCATTCACCAGAATGCCTTGCCCCGCCACTTCCTCGGCAAGGGCCGAGGACAAGGCCGCAACCGCCGCCTTGCTGGCCGTATAGGCCGTGGTCTTCGCGCCCATCCGCCATTCCAGTCCGGCCCGGGCCGAAACATTGACGATGCGGCCGCCCTCCTTGCTTTGCAGCATCCGGCCTATGGCCGCGCGGCAGCAGAGGTAACAACTGACGAAATTGGTGTTCATCTGCTCCATCAGCAGGTTCCTCGACGTCTCGCCGATGGGCGCAAAGGCGAAGCCGCCGGCCAGATGGATCGAAGCCCAGAGCTTCTGAATATCCGTGTAGAGGCGCGCGACCGCGGCTTCATCGGTGAGATCGTTCACGGGCAAAAGCATCAGGCGCGAGCGATCTCGGCCTTGCAGCCGCGCGACCTCCGCTTCGTTGCGATACGGCACATGGCAAATGGCGCCGGCCTCGAGCAGGGCCGATACCACGGCAACGCCCAAGGCGCCGATGCCTCCGGTGATAACGACGTGACGGTCGCGGTAGCTGGTCATGCTGCCTCCTTTGCGCCAGTGGGCGCCGAGGTCGAGACAAACGCCCCTCGCCGTCATCGTCAACCTCAAATATGACCCTGCCTTTCGCGCAAGATTGCCACCGGCGATCCCGCGGGTTAGCGTCTTGCTCGCAACCGGCACTCATCGCGAATGTCGGCCATGGCGGGAATTCGGGGGCGGGGTATCGTGAACTGGATCGGACGAGCGAATATTCTTGGCGGTGCGGTCAGCATCCCTTTGGCGTTGGCCGGCCTGCTCACCTGGACCGGCCCGGCGCTCAGCCAAAATGCGGGCGACTGGATCACCGGGCTGCCGCGAGAACCCATTCACGTGCAGGCTTGGCCCGGCGGGAAAAAGGTCGCGGTGTGCTTCATCCTTTACGTCGAGGTTTGGGGCCGCGCCGAAGGGCCCAACTTTCGGCCGGATACAGCCTCCCGCAAACCCGACGTGGTGAACGAGGCGTTCCGCCAATACGCCATCAATTCGGGTGTCCCCCGGGTGGGCGCGGTATTCAAGGACGAGGGCCTGCCGCTGAACATCGCCCTAAATGCGCTGTTCCCCCAGCAATACCCCGGCGTTTGGAAGGAATTTCGCGCGCTGGTGCCCCAGGCACCGATCATCGCCCATGGCATCAATAATTCGACCGAACTTCTGCCTTTGGGCGGCGGCGTCCAGCCGCAGCAGGCCTATGTCAAACGTACCCTCGACGTGATCGAATCCTCGACCGGGGTGCGGCCGCGCGGATGGACGAGCCCAAGCGTCTATCCCGATGCCGATACCTTTAGCGCGACCACCGACGAAGGTATTCGCTATTCGCTGGATAGCATGGATTCCGACACGCTTTCCCGCCTTGCGACCAAATCAGGTCCGCTGTTCTTGATCCCCTATCCCGTCGTCACCGTGGACATGGGGCAGTATCTGGAGCGTGCGAAGGAACCGCGGGACATGGCGCAGCTGTGGATCGACTACGTCACCGAATTGGCCCGAGAGGCGGCCGCCGATCCCAACCGTGAGGCCACCGTCGTTGCCATCGGCATTCATCCCTTCGTGGTCGGCACGCCGAACGGCGCGGCGGCCCTGCGGCGCGTGCTCGAAAATTTCAAGAGTCAGAAGCTGGTTTGGGTGACGGATGTCGAAGCGGTTCTGGATGCCGCCAGCGTGAAGCCGTAGCCAAGATTCCTAAGGTCGTGGTACGACAAACCAGCCTGAGACCGGGCGAGGTCTCGGGGCCAAGCCGCCGGCTTGTCCCGATTGGCGGCGCTCTCGCCGAGGCTGCGGCTCGCCGCGAGCGCGATGACGCTCAACCCTTCCCCGCCCGTCGATTGAAAATGTTCGAGGATCTGCCGGCGCATGCGCGGGTCCCAGAATTTGCGCAGGTGATCGGCCGTAGCGGCCACCGCCTGATCGTGGGGCCATGCGCTGAAAAACGTCGCAATCTGATTGGCCCTGTAGACGAGGCGCTTGGCTGTCACGAGTTCGGCTCTTCGGCTCGTCCGCCATCGGTATAGATCGTCAGGCTGTCGGCACGGGCCAGCGCGATCATCCGCAAGCGGGATTCCTCGGCCAGTTTCAAGGCCAGCGTCGTGGGTGCCGAGACGGCGCTGGCGGCCTCGCCGACCGAAAGCTACGATGGCTTTGAGAGTTGGGGCATTGCCTATGGCCCCGGCCACCGCCAGCTGCAAACGTGAGCAAGACATCACCCCCATGGCAAAATTGACCCTGCGCATAGAGTTCGGGCCGGAGCGCGCCATCGGTCCGGGCAAGGTTCGCCTTCTCGAATTGATCGATGAGCATCGATCGATCGCCGCGGCGGGTCGGGCCATGAAGATGTCGTATCGGCGGGCCTGGCTGCTGGTCGATTCTCTCAACCACTGCTTCAAGACCGCTGTCGTCAAAGCCCAGCATGGCGGCCGTGCGGGCGGGGGCGCCGCCCTGACTGAATTCGGGCGATCGCTGGTCGCCCATTATCGGGGCATGGAAGAAGAAGCCGAGCGCGCCACGCGCAAGCGGCTAAAGGCCCTGCAGGCGGGCTTGCGCGCAGGCTGAGACTGCTGGCGGTTCGTCCCTGCGGCTTGTCGATATATTTATCTCGATATAACGTATGACTCTGCGCAGTCGCGGCCTTTGACCGCACGGCGATCGCGCATGGTCGCCGTCGGCAAGTGACCCAGAATAGGGCTAGGCAATGATCGAACTTGAACGGCGAAGGGCGGTCCGCGGAGCGATCTCCGCCGTCGCGGCGATCCTCGCTCTGATGTTGAGCACCGCCGGGGGCGAGGCTGACACGTCGATCAAGACCTGGTTCACGGATTCCGCCGGCCGCCGCGTGGAAGTGCCGGCCGAGATTAGACGCGTCCTCGCCGCCGGCCCGCCGGCCGCCGTGCTGCTGTACAGCGTGGCCCCCGACAGGCTGATCGGCTGGCCTCATGCGCTGGATGCCCAAACGGCGGCGATGCTGCCTCGGCAATACGCCTCGCTTCCCGTCGTCGGCCAGCTGACCGGACATAACGGCGGCCCCACGCTCCAGGCAATCATGGCGTTGCATCCGGACATCATCATCGACATCGGAGACGTCAATCCGACATATGCGGCGCTGGCCGATCGCTTCCAGCAGCAAACCCACATCCCCTATGTGCTGCTCGACGGGCGGCTGTCCAACACCGCGCAAACCTATCGCCTCTTGGGCAAGCTGCTCAGCGCGGCGGGGCAAGCCGAAACATTAGCGTCTTATGCGGAGCAAACTCTGGCCCGCTTGCGGACGCCAATGACCCAACATGCATTGCGGGTCTATTACGCACGCGGGTCCGACGGCCTGACCACGGGCGCGGAAAGTTCCCTGACAGGTGAATTCATCCGCTTTGCCGGAGCCATCAACGTGGCCGCTGGCGGGGATTCGACGATGAAGACGTCGCTGGAGAAAATCCAGGGGTGGAATCCAGACGCTATTCTGGCCCTCGATCCCGAGGCCTATGTCCACATCGCGACCGATACCCATTGGGCCGGGCTCGCGGCGGTAAAATACGACCGGGTCCACCTGCCGCCGAAAGCGCCCTTCGGCTGGATCGACGAGCCGCCCGGCGTCAACCGGCTGCTGGGAATCCAGTGGCTAGTGGCAACGCTCTATCCCGGCACCGGCACGGGCGATATCCGGGCGATTGCCAAAGATTTCTGTTCTCGCTTCTACCATGTGAAACTGAGCGATGCACAACTCGCCGCGATCTTCGCGGCGGCGCACTAAGTCTGGCAGCCTTCGAGGATTCCAAATCACGCCGGAGGGAAACAGGCAACGCAAACAAGGGAGAATGAAAATGAGGATAAGCGCGCGCAATGCCCTAAAGGGGAAGGTTACAGCGATCAAGAAGGGGGCCGTCATGGCGCAGATCACGGCCGACATCGGCAACGACAATCACATTGTGTCGGCCATCTTCGTTGATTCCGTCAAGGATCTGAAACTGAAGGTCGGTGATGCGGTTCTCGCCGTCATCAAATCGACGGATGTCATGATCGCAACGCCGTGACAGCCGCAGATCGTCCGTCGTCGTCCATCCATCAGGCGACCGACGGCGCGGCCTATGAGCGCTTTCTCGGCCGCTGGACCCAGCGGCTTGCCCTGCCCTTCTGCGACTTTGCGCGCCTGCCTTCAGCCGGGCCCGTGCTGGAGATTGGTTGCGGCACGGGAAGCCTAGCCTTCGCGCTGAGCCAACAGCGCACGGAACCGATCGCGGCGATCGATATCGCCGAGCCCTACATCGCCTTCGCACGGGCTTGCCCTGGTGCCGATCGGATCGCTTTCGAACTGGGCGATGCCTGTCATTTGCGCTTTGCCGACGGAAGCTTTGCCGCCTCGCTCGCCCAACTTGTACTGAACTTCGTGCCGGATCCGCTAGCGGCGGTGCGCGAGATGAAGCGGGTGACGGTGCGCCAAGGCATCGTGGCGGGCGCCATTTGGGATTTCCGCGGCGGGCTGGTCTACTAGCGCCTGTTCTGGGACACCGCGGCCGGCATCGACACGTCTGCAGGCGCCGCCCGGGATCGCCTCTTTGCTCATCCCTTGGCGCAATCGGCCGGGCTTCTCGACCTCTGGCGGCAAGCCGGGCTGGCCGAGATCGAGCGAAGTTCCCTGACTATCCGAATGGACTATGCCGACTTCAACGACTACTGGGGTCCTCTGCTGATGGGCCAGGGCCCCATCGGCGTCTATGTTCAAGGTCTCCCTCCGGGATTGCGCCAGCGCCTGGAGGAGCGGGTCCGCATTGCCTATCTATCCGGCGCGCCTGACGGGCCTAGATCGATGACGGCGACAGCCTGGGCCGTTCGCGGCAGCGTGCTCTAGGTTCATCGCGCCCATCCCGTCGCGCGGCGGTTCATCCTGGCATTGGCCGCGAGGTTGGCGTTATATTCCAATGTATATCTCGCTTGCATTAAGACAAAGGGAGATCGATATGCGCATTCTGTCCCGTGGCTTTGCCGCGTCCGTACTGGTCGCCGTTGCCCTGATTGCCGGTACGGCGCAGGCGGCCGAAGTCGTGGTATTCGCCGCCGCCAGCACCAAGGACGCTGTTGACGACGTCGCCAAGGCATTCCAGGCGGCTGGCCATGGCAAGATCCTGACCTCCTACGGCGCAAGTTCCGAACTGGCAAAGCAGATCGAACATGGCGCGCCGGCCGGCATTTACATCTCGGCCGACACGAAGTGGATGGATTATCTCGAGCAAAAGAATCTCATCGTTTCGTCGAGCCGCCGCGACGTGCTCGGCAACCATCTCGTGTTGATCGCGCCGATCGACAGCACGCTCACCATCGATCTCAAGCCGTTGGCTCCGCTGGCCCAGGCGCTTGGCGACGGCAAGCTTGCCATGTGCGATCCCGATAGCGTGCCGGCCGGGCGCTATGCCAAGGCTTCGCTCACCAGCCTCGGCATCTGGGATACCATTGCGCCGAAAGTCGCCAATGCCAAGGATGTTCGCGCGGCGCTGGCCCTGGTCGAGCGGGGCGAAGCCCCGGCGGGCGTCGTCTACAGCACGGATGCCATGTTGTCGAAAAAGGTGCGTGTCGTTGCCACTTTCCCCGACAACACCCATCCCAAGATCATTTATCCAGTTGCTCTGGTCACGGGCCATGACGATGTGGCGGCCCATGCCTTCTACGACTATCTGACGGGCCCCGAGGCGGCGGCGACCTTCGAGAAATACGGATTCATAATCCTCCATTAGAAGCCGATACGCCGGTTTCGCCTCATGTCGAAGCACGATGACGCCTTAGCAAGCCACCGCAAGCCCCGCCAGGCCGACCGCACCCATCAATATCTTGCGTCTTGTAATTGTCATCGACTTCTCCCTAGGGGCCTCGGCTAGGGGTAAATAGTCGGTGCGAGAGACGGCAAATTCCGATCAACATACCGTCATCGCAGGCGCGCACCGCGGCGCGATTTGCTCGCGCAGTTGTGAGGACACCGGATCGCCGACAACCGCTAGATATTCAACCGCGCTGCGCCGTGCGCCGCATAGAAGGAGGGAATGACCATGCAATCCAGTTCAGCCACTTGGCAAAAAGGCCTGAAAAGATTTGGCCGAAGATTCTTCGCCGTGATGCTGGCCCTGCCGATTGCCTATGTGGCCTGGCACACGGTGGGGCGCGCCCAGGAGGCGGCGGTCCTCGCGCCCCCGCCCGCCGTCGATTCGTCCGACGCCGCGTCGGGCGGCGAGGAAACCGCGCGGGCGGCGAGGAAACCGCGGTGCTGGCGGGCGGTTGTTTCTGGGGGATGCAGGGCGTCTTCGAACATGTCAAAGGCGTGAAGCAGGTGCTGTCCGGCTATTCGGGCGGAACGGTCAAGGACCCAGGCTATGAATTGGTCAGCTCCGGCTCAACCGGGCATGCGGAATCGGTGCAGATCAAGTTCCCGCGATCTTCTACGCCAACGACCAACAGAAGCATGTCGCGGCTGCTTATGTCGCTCAACTACAGGCGGCCCGCATATTTTCAGGGCCTATCGTGACTGAACAAACGCCGTTCGCGACTTTCTATGCGGCTGAGGGCTATCATCAGGATTTCCTGATCAACCATCCGGACTATCCCTATATCGTCTACAACGATCTGCCGAAGATCGCGAACCTGAAGCGGCTGTTTCCCGACCTCTACCGCGATAAGCCGGTGACGGTTTCCAGCAATTAGGAGCACGGGACGACCCGGCCCCTGAGGCCGGGCCTGCCCAACTGCAACCCTAGGCGGCGCCATAGCCGATGATGGCTTTCACCTCGAGAAATTCCTGGATCGCCCAATCGGCATATTCGCGCCCATTGCCGGACTGCTTGTAGCCACCGAAGGGCGCGAAGGTATCCCAGGCCGGATAGTTCAACTTGACCTGGCCGGCGCGAAGCTGGCCGGCGACCTTGCGGGCATGTGCCACATCCTTGGATTGGACATAGGCGGCGAGGCCATAGACCGTGTCGTTGG
>WNFR01009714.1_pt1 | contig 10089 bp, 8 predicted proteins | sample 5400221 | NCBI WGS metagenome assembly WNFR01 (sample SAMN13153357, study PRJNA577476) | soil metagenome | isolation source: 40 cm soil under Madrone tree | place: USA:California | collected 2016-06-14 | reverse complement strand
GGAACATTGATTCGCATCGAGTAACTGTCATCTGTCATGGCAGTGCCGCGAAAAATCCAGATTGTTAGCGCTTTTGCGGCTCTCTATTTGATTTGGGGCTCGACCTATCTCGGAATTCTCTTCGCCATTCAATCGATCCCGCCCTTCCTGATGGCGGGAGCGCGTTTTCTTCTCGCCGGCCTCGTCATGTTCGCGATCGCGCGGACGCAAGGCCCACTAAGATCGACATGGGCCGAATGGCGAACATCGCTCATCGTCGGCGCGTGTTTGTTGTTAGGCGGAAACGGCGGAGTGACGCTCTCGGAAAAATTTATCGAATCGGGGCTCGCCAGTCTGATTGTCGCGACTGTCCCGATTTATATCACTTTGCTCGGTTGGTTGTCCGGCATGACTCCACGGCCAGCACCAATTGTTTGGGTGGGACTGGCCGGCGGATTTTTGGGCGTCGCGATTCTGCTGGGTCCTGCGTTACGATTTTCCGACAGTGGTCGTCCCGCGATTGGGATGTCGATCTTGCTCTTGTCGTCGTTCATCTGGTCGGCGGGTTCGCTTTATTCGCGCACCGTAAAGCATGCCGCGTCGCCATTTCTGGGCGCTGCCCAACAAATGTTTTGCGGTGGTCTGCTTTTGATGCTCGTCGGATCGTTCGTCGGTGAGCCGCGAAATTTCCACCCGGGCAATATTACGGCGCTGTCGTTAGGCGCGTTCGCTTATCTCGTGTTAATCGGCGCGATCGTGGGTTACACCGCCTACTTTTGGCTGCTGCGCCATTGCGATCCGGCAAAGGTGGCGACGTATGCCTACGTGAATCCAATCGTCGCGGTGTTGCTCGGCGCGTTGTTCGCCCACGAAACAGTAACCTTGCGCACACTGCTGGCTGCGGCATTAATCATCGGTTCGGTCGCGCTCATTATCACCGTGCAACAGCTCAAAACAAAAACGCTGCCGCCGATTACCGCTGCGATACAGACCGAATGCGCGCGATGAAAACCGAGTCCGAGCAAGATCGACGGGAGACAGTCGAAGTGGTGAAACGCAACTGGCGTGCGGAAGTGGAGACCGCGCAGGTGTATCGCGAGCTCGCCGCGCGCGAGACCGACGAAAAACGAAAAGGTATTTTGAATCGTATGGCGGAGGCGGAAGAACGCCATGCCCAACGCTGGGCAAAAAAACTGGCCGATCTCGGCGAACCGATCCCGACAATTCCAGACTCGTTAGGCCGACGGTTGCAACGCTGGTTGAATCGCGCGCTTGGAACTGAGATCGCGATTCGTCGAATGGAAGCGGCCGAAGAAAAGCATGAAGCCGCGTTTCGCGATCAGCGCGAGCGTGTTCTCGCCGGCGAACATGACGTGAAAGATTTCCTTCGCGAAAGCGCAGTCGAAGAAAAGGCGCACGCGCGCGCTTTGCAAACAATGGTGCCGCAGCTAGGGCCGCGGACGGTGCTCGACACCATTCTGAAACGCGAACGCTGGCATGGGCGCGGTGGCAGTTGGGTCGCCGACGCAATTTATGGAGTGAACGATGGACTCGGCGCCGTATTCGGAATTGTCTCCGGCGTCGCGGGTGCGACGAACAATCAGCAACATTACGTCCTGATCTCGGGTCTCGCGGGAATGTTGGCGTCATCGTTGTCGATGGGCGCCGGCGCGTACCTGGCCGTGAAGAGCGAACGCGAGGTTTACGAGGCGGAGATCGCGCGGGAAAAAGCCGAGGTCGAAGAAAATCCCGAAGAAGAGATCGAAGAAATGTCGCTCTTCTACCAGCTGCAGGGATTCAACGCTGAAGAAGGGCAGAGAATGGCGGAACGATTGGCCGAACAGCCGGACCAAATGGTGCAGGCAATGGCGCAGAGCGAGCTCGGACTTTCTCAACAACACTTTGGCAAACCGTGGACCTCCGCATTTTCAGCGGCAGTCTCCACCGCCATCGGCGCGTTTATTCCGATCATTCCTTTCTTTTTTATGAGCGGCGTCCCGGCGATCGTCGCGGCTTTCGTCATTAGCATCATTGCGCATTTCGCCGTCGGCGCGTTGAAATCACTGATCACGATTCGCTCCTGGTGGGCGTCGGGATTGGAAATGACAATCGTCGGCGTAATCGAAGCCGCCGTCACCTACAGTCTCGGCCTCGCCTTCGGCGCAATCAGCTAACGTCGACAATCACCGATCATCACGTGACTAGGCTTAGGCGCACCTTTATTTTACAGGTTGAAAGGAAAGGACACATTTTGATTTGGGTAACAAAACTACTTCATACCGTTGCCCTTCTTTCGGATAGCGCGGATAGAAGAACAAGTTGTAGCGGGCCGATATGCCATCTGCCGTCTCCAAACCAACGTCCTTCCAAGCCCAACTCCGCATAGCACCACTCGGAACATAGGTGACCAAGGCTTCTGTGCTAATAGGATGGCCGCGCTTGATGACATCGCCAAAATCTAAGCACATGTAAAACAAAGTCGGAGCTAGATATGTGGCTAGCCCCAGAATGCACAGGGGACAGATAGCTTCCACCGCTAATTGGACCTTAAGGCTGCTCTCAACGAGCCTCAGTCCTATGAATACAAACGTGCGGCTGAAGATGAAGACACAAACCTGGAAAGGCCGCCCACCAACAAAAGCGCACCTGACATGCCGCGAAGCCGTCAATTCTCGTCCGAATTAAGCCCGATCACAATAGAAGCGGATACGAGAAGCGCGTATGCCTTCCAAAATATTCCACGAAATTTGGTGTGCGACATACGAACAAATTACAATATAGAATTGCGACGGCGACAACATCGCCCCGCATTCTGTGGCGATGGTGCGATTCGTCCCAAAACCGAGCAGCAGAATCCCATTCTTGGGACGTTGGCGGAATCGAAAATTTCACAGCGGCCAATAAAACACTGATCAGAAGCAACTTGTAGCGCCAAGCCGCGTTTGGCATATGCTTTGCATATTGATGTGGCGCGACGATTCTGTTCTGCGTCGCTTCGGCTCAACCTCATATGAATTTACGTTTAATTGCTCTCTTCGTCACTGGTGTCACGTCGATTTCAGCGTCGGCAGAAACTCAGGATCAGAAAACGCCAACACTCGATGAATTGGTGACAAAGAACATCGAGGCCAAAGGTGGCGCGGAAGCGTTGCGCGCCCTGCAATCGCTCCGGAGCAACGGAAAACTGATCGTGAATGAAGGGCAGCTACAGCTCGAATATGCTCAAACCAAAAAGCGTCCTGGCGAAGTTCGCAGCGAATTGTCGCTGCAAGGCATGACCGCCGTCCAGGCCTACGACGGCAAAGAAGGCTGGAAGATTTCGCCGTTCCAAGGACGCAAAGATCCGGAAAAAATGTCGGCCGACGATGTGAAGCCGTTGATGGAAGAGGCCGAAATCGATGGACCATTGGTGGATTGGAAAGCGAAAGGAAGCACGCTCGAGTATCTCGGAAGGGAAGATGTCGAGGGAACATCGGCCTACAAAATCAAAGTGGTGCGCAAAAATGGCGATGTGAGTTTCGTTTATCTCGATCCAGACCACTTTCTCGAAATTCGAATTTTAACTCAGCGGATTAAACACGGCGCCCAGGAAGAAGTGGAAACCGACGTGGGCGACTATGAAAAGATCGGCGGCGTGTTCGTTCCATTTTCAGCCGAATCCGGACGCAAAGGCGATCCGGATAAACAAAAAATCGTCATCGAAAAAGCCGAAGCCAATGTACCGGTGGACGACGCGATCTTTCATTTTCCGGCGACGGCTTCCAAATAATTACTCCCATGTCAAAGCTTTGCCTAACAACTGCACTTTTTTGTTCCTTAATAATTTCCGCGCGAGCAGAGGAAACCACATTCTCTTCCACGACCATTTCCGGTTTGGGCGCGCGCAATATCGGGTCGGCGGCGATGAGTGGGCGTATCTCGGCGATTGCTGGAACGAAGGAACCCTCGGGAAAGATTACACTCTTCGTCGGCGCGGCCAGCGGCGGTGTCTGGAAATCAGACGACGGCGGAACGCGGTATCGTCCGGTTTTTGACGAACAGTCGGTGCAATCCATCGGCGCGATCGCGATCGATCCGAGCAACAGCAAAAATGTCTGGGTTGGAGGCGGCGAATCTTGGACGCGCAACAGCGTCTCGATTGGCGACGGAATTTATAAATCAACCGATGGCGGCGAAACCTGGAACCACGTTGGTTTGGAAAAGTCGGAGCGCATCGCACGAGTCGCAGTCAGTCCGAAAAATAGCGACACTGTTTTTGCGGCGGTGCCGGGCGCGCTTTGGAGCGATTCATCGGATCGCGGTCTCTACAAAACGAGCGACAGCGGCAAAACGTGGAAGCAAGTTCTGAAGGGAGCGAATCTTTCGACTGGATGCACCGACGTCGCGATCGATCCGACAAATCCCAACGCCATGTTTGCCTGCATGTGGGATTTTCGCCGTAAAGGCTGGGAGTATCGATCGGGCGGCGAGGGTCCGGACAAACCTTCAGCGAGCGGATTGTTTCGTTCGAACGACGGCGGCGAAACGTGGACCGAAGTTACACCGGAAACCAACAAAGGTTTTCCGAAAAAACCTTATGGCCGACTGGCCATCGCGATCGCGCCTTCAAGTGCCAAACGCATTTATTGTGTTGTGGAATCGCCGGCGAGCGCGCTTTTCGTTTCGGATGACGGTGGCGCAACTTGGGAGCAACGTGACAAAAGCAACTGGATGGTCTGGCGTCCGTTCTACTTCGCGCGGTTGGTTGTCGATCCAAAAAATCCGGATCGCGTCTTTAAACCGGATGGCGCGCTGATTTTAAGCGAAGACGGCGGCAAGAGTTTCGCCGTGGTCGGCGGTTTCCAGGGAAGTCACGGAGACGATCATGATGTCTGGATCGATCCGGTAAATCCGCAGATCGTGTTTGCCGGAGACGACGGGGGGGATGTGGTACTCCTACAACGGCGGGAGCAAATGGTGGAAGGGCGAAAATCTTCCGGTCTCACAATTTTATCACGTGAGCGTGGACGACGACGACCCGTATCACGTTTACGGCGGATTGCAGGATAACAGCTCGTGGGTCGGTGATTCGGAATATCCCGGCGGCATCACCAACCATCGCTGGGAAAACATGTATAATGGCGACGGCTTCTGGATGTTTCCCGATCCGGCGGACGCGGATTACATCTACGCCGAATATCAAGGCGGCGAAATGGGTCGCATAAATCGCCACACGCACGAAGCCCGGAACATCAAGCCGCGCCCGAATTACAACGAGAAGTTGCGCTACAATTGGAACACGCCGATCGCGCTTTCGCCCAACGAGAAGGGAACGGTTTATGTTGGCGCACAGTTTTTATTCCGGTCGCGCGATCACGGCCAGAACTGGGAACGCATTTCGCCAGATCTGACGACAAACGATCCGCAAAAACAAAAGCAGGAACAATCGGGCGGCGTGACGGTGGACAATTCGTCAGCCGAGATGCACACCACCATTTATTCGATAAGCGAATCGCCCAAGGACAAAAATTTGATCTGGGTCGGAACCGACGACGGAAATCTCCAGATCACGCGCGATGGCGGGAAAAGCTGGAACAACGTGGTCACGAATGTTCCCGGGCTCGCGAAAAATTCGTGGGTCAGCTGGGTCCAGGCGAGCAACTTCGATGCGGGCACTGCTTACGCCGCGTTTGATCGACATACGTTCGGCGACATGTCGCCGTACGTTTTTCGCACGACGGATTACGGGAAAACGTGGACGCCGCTCGTCAATGCGCAGGATGCCAAAGGCGTTCGCGGTTACGCGCACGTGATCAAAGAGGACTTGGAAAAGCCGGACCTGCTTTTTCTCGGGACCGAGTTTGGATTGTGGATCTCTATCGATGGCGGAAAAAACTGGGCCCAATTCAAAGGCAACCATTTCCCGGCGGTGGCGGTACGTGATCTGGCGATTCAACCGCGCGAGAACGATTTGGTGTTAGCGACACACGGCCGCGGTATCTGGATCGTGGACGATATTGTGCCGCTGCGAAATCTTACGAGCGACATGGTTTCGCAAGAAGTCGCGTTTGTTTCGGCGCGACCGGTGCAACAACGCATCGAAGGAAGCGGCGGTTGGGCAAATGGCGACGCTGTTTTCGTCGGCGACAATCCACCCGACGCCGCCGTAATCAATTATTATCAAAAAGAGCGTCACCTTTTCGGCAAACTGAAGATCGAGGTCCTCGATTACAGCGGGCGCGTCGTCGACGAAGTACCGGCAAGCAAACGTCCGGGCTTGAATCGCGTGACCTGGAGCATGCGCGAAAAGCCCCCGCGGGTCCCGCCAGCCGCACAAATTGCCTTTGCCGGGACGCGGGGTCCGCGCCTTGTTCCCGGCGATTACACCGTTCGCCTGACGAAAGCTGGAAAAACTTACGAGACGAAATTGACGGTCGGTTTGGATCGGCGAGCAAAATTCACCGTGGAAGATAAAAAGGCGCAGTACGACGCGGCGATGAAAGTGCGCGATCTCTTCAATGACGAGAGCGCGTTAATGGACCGAATTGGCACACTGCGCCGCGACGTCTCCAAAGTGGCCGCCGGCGTTGCGGAAAATGATCCGTTGAAAAAGAACATCAAAGGTTTCGATGACAAGATCGAAATGGTTCGCAAGAAAATCGTCGCGACCAAAGAAGGCGGCGCGATTACAGGCGAAGAACGCCTGCGCGAGCACACCGATCAGCTTTACGGCGCGCTCTTGAGTTACGAAGGCAAGCCGGGCGATTACCAAATCGCTTATATCGCGGCGCTGCGCCGGGAATTGGAAGACGTGACCAAGGACTTCGATCAGTTGCTGACGAAAGATTTGCCGAGTCTGAACGACTCGCTCAAATTGAAAGGACAGCCAGCGATCGCGCCGCCGCCGGCGAAGGTCGCGGTCAGCGAAACGCAATTCGGCTCAGGGGCAAGCAGCTGTGCCAGCCACTCCGCTTCACTGACAATCAGTGCTGGGCCAGCAGCTACCGGTAAAAACCGTGATACTGATAGCCGCCGTCTTCGAGCGTAATCGCCTCAACATCCCAGATCGCGGTAAGGGAGTAATTCTGGCCAGCCGCTAAATGTAGCGGTCGCTCGGTGAAGTAGGTTTTGCCGTAGGGCGAAGGCGTGTTCAACACCTTGAGGACATGGTGACCGGGCCGGACTATTGCGCGGTAACCTTCTCCGCGCGCAAGAGTGATGATTGAAATTCCGTCGATGTAAATACACAGGCCATTGTGATAACCGTAATCGGCGGCCCTGAAAATTGCTAACCCGCTGTTGCCATTCAATTCGCCGCGCGAATATTCGTAACCCGTGCCGGCCTGAACGGCTGCTGTGAGGGCGAGAGCCGCGGCCACGAAAAGAAAAACGATTATCTTGCCCCGCGTAAAAGACTTTTTCATAAGGAAACCTCCTGTAGCGTCGACGATATACCCAAATACCAAAAACGACCGGCGCAACTTATATTTTTCGCGGTCAAGCAAACGTCCGAGAGCGCTTGCTGAAAATGATTATCGAAGTAATAATCTTTCTCCGATTTCGGGGGGTATAGCTCAGTTGGTAGAGCGTCTCGTTCGCAACAATGCCCTAACGAATGCGCTCACTTTTTCTTACGCGCTCTCACACGCTCTATCGAAGGTAAATCCGCGATTGGTGTGTTGCTTCACGTTATCCCAAATGTGCTCAAAAACGGCCGCCGGTGTACAAAATCGGTGTACAAAGGTGTTGTGAGAGAAACTACGCTGTTCTGTGCGTGGATATTCTCGCTGTTCTGAGCGACAATCTAGACTAGATCCTCGCACACAGCCGTATTTCGTTCCCATTGGAATGGTCGGGCGAACTGATGCTCGTCGCCGGCGGCGTTTGCGTAGTGGACCACCGGCCGTCGCAACAGCAAACGGATTACCGTTCGTCGTCAGCTAGTCAAGCTTGTCGCTCGTAACTGACCGCTCATTCGCCATGATTTGGCAAACCAATCGGCGCTTGAGATAACAGGCGCTCGCGCAACTCGATTAGCCGTCGGCGCTCTTCTTCCGTGCATACAACCGTTGCTTGCTGCGCGGTGGCCGTCGCGCTCATTCCAGCAGTGAGAGTTTGAGGTGACTCGGAGCCCGTGCGATTTCAGTGTTGTGAGAGAAAATACGCTGTTCTGTGCGTGGATATTTACGCTGTTCTAAGCGTGGCCGCGTCGCGTGCAATTCGCTGCCTCATTGGGGAATCCACTTGATGGCTTTGCCGCTTGTGTGTGTGTACTCGTACAGCTTCATCGGTTTTGCCGAGGTAACGATTACAGCATCTGCTCCGACTTTCGCGGCCTGTTCTTTGAGTCCTGGGATTGTACTAGTAGCCGAGAAAGCGCCAGCTCCACAATATTGGAGTCGAATGTGACCTTAGCGATTTCAAAGAGGCGTAGCGCTGGTGTCGATCCTGGTTGCGGATGGCGAAACGAAAACATTCTAGCATTTGGGGCGTTCTCGCCCAAGCACTTAGGTAGCCCCCCCACCCCTGTCCGCCATGGTAATACCAGAAAAATCAATTTGGATCCGCAATGGCCAGCCAAATGGGTCGGCATTGGACAGATTTACGGTTTATTCGTCTTGCCAGATTCACGGCTCTGTTTTCTAAACTCGTCGGCCTGTTTTCTCATGTCGTCGAAGCTGGTGCCAAACAGGGAAATTGCGTTACCGGTCACAAATGCAAAGCCATGACCATCAGCCCGGCGATACTCGCCTGCGGTTTCCTCCTCAGGCGAAACTTGCCGGAGTAGTTGCCAAACGCTCCACGACGAGCCACCCGCGTTTTCGCGAAGGATTGCCGCAATCTGCGCGTCTGTCAGTGGCTTCGCCTCCAACCGACCGTTGATCGCCATAAAATCCTCTCTGATGGAGCGCCCTTGGTATCGGAATGCCAGATTTCTAATTGAAGAAAGTGTTTTTGCGAGCGTTTGCTGGGCGTTGCAAAACGTCCCTTTCATAGGGAAATCAGGCGAACGCGATTGTCATAGAGTTGATAATCTTTGCGCTGTTTTGCTCGACAAACTTCTCAGACCGTAGAAAACGACCGTGAAACTTTGCGCGGTGAATGCCACGAAATTATTTCTGGAAGAGGCGCTTTTTCCGACAAGCTCCACGTTAATTCCTCAACGTACGCAAGATTAGGGTCGACTCTGACAATAAGTGGTGAGCGCAATGACCGAGATGGCTTTAACTCAATCCAGAAAGGAAAAGAAAAATATGAAGACACTCACAACATTCAATCCGTTCCAGGAGATGGACGAAGTGCAGAACCGCCTAAGAACACTCTTTGGCGGGTTTCCCACGTTCCCCGTTCGTTTCCCGACGAACGGCGATAAGTTCAAGCTACCAGATTGGTCTCCCTTGATGGATATCATCGAAGACGATCACGAGTATCTGTTCGAGGTTGACCTGCCCAAAATGCAAAAAGATGACGTTAAAGTAAGAATCGAAAACAGCATTCTTTACATTTCCGGGGAGCGCAAGTTCGAAAAGAAGGAAGAAAAGAACAGACGGACGCAACCAAGATCATGGCTGAGTTTCACGACGGTGTATTGCAGGTTCACCTGCCAAAACACCCGACGGTGAAACCACAAGTGATCGAAGCGAAAGTGCAATAAGCGCAATAGTAAGAGCTGGTGCGCGGTTTGAAACTGCGCACCAGCTCAGTTGCGGCCATTACTCATCACGAGCTTGAACCTTTGCGGGCCGCAGTGCGCAACCGTCTATCGCGATCTGCTGTAGTTTTAGTTTAGGCCCCTCGCGTCAGCCCCGAGCAGGTCTATGAGGCGCGCCTCGTAAAAATCACACATCGGGGACTCGCCACCTGGCTCGATCCACTCGGGATGTTGGATCCGCAGGTCATCGTGAATCTGTTGGCGCAGCTCGGTGTACGTGTGAATCTTGTAAGATGCGACGCTTGCATTGGTGAAATCTTCGAGTGTGGCGTAGGCCGGTCTGTCTAACTTATTTTGTTGGTGAGCGCGCTTTGTTCTGAGGAGACTAACGAATTTCATAAACAGCCTTTCATTTCGGGTTGATTGTTCCAAATCCGCGCGGAACTCTGCCGTCGAAGCTCACGGAGTTGATTCCTGCT
>WNFR01019619.1_pt1 | contig 10090 bp, 12 predicted proteins | sample 5400221 | NCBI WGS metagenome assembly WNFR01 (sample SAMN13153357, study PRJNA577476) | soil metagenome | isolation source: 40 cm soil under Madrone tree | place: USA:California | collected 2016-06-14 | reverse complement strand
TAATTGTCCGGCGGGTATTTCGACGTTTTGTTCTTGCAAAGCTGAGACTACGTCCGCGGCAGTCAATTGGCGAGCGGCCAGTTTCGTCGGATCGAGCCAGATACGCATGGCATATTTGCGCTCGCCAAAGATAATGACATCGCCGACTCCTGGAATACGCTTCAGAGCGTCCTTCACATAAACGTCCAGATAGTTGGAAATGTATTGGTTGGTAAGACTGTTGTCGGGGGAGTAGAATCCCGCGGCAAACACGAAGTTCGGATTTGCTTTGGTAATGGTGACGCCGGTGTTCTTGATTTCCTGAGGCAGGCGGCCTTGCGCTGTGGCAACGCGGTTCTGCACATCCACTGCCGCGATGTTCAGATCGTACCCAGTGCGGAACGTAACGTCGATGTTGCTGGTGCCGTCGTTCGAACTCGTCGAGGTGATGTAGTGCATGCCCTCGACGCCATTGATTTGCTGCTCCAGCGGAATTGTGACCGCGGACTCGACCACCTGGGCGTTCGCTCCCACGTAGTTGCTGGTAACGGTAACTTGCGGTGGCGCCAGGGTGGGATACAACGAAATCGGCAAGCCGGGAATGCAAACTGCTCCCGCAAGAATAATGAGCAGGGCGCATACCGTGGCAAAAATGGGCCGTCGTATGAAGAAGTCAACCAAGTGTCATACTTCCTTTTCCAGCCGCTCTATACCGCGGCCGAATTAACTTCGGGAATTGCGCTGGCTAGCTGATTGGTTGTATGGGAGCACCGTCGATCAGGAACTGAGTCCCCGAGACGATCACTTTTTCTCCGGGCTTTAAGCCGCCATTAACGGCGTAATCATTCCCAACCGTGTCGCCGAGAGTGACCGCTCGCTGCTTGGCGACGAAGCCCTTGTCTGCCTGGGTCGCGACGTAAACAAACGATTGCCCGCCGATGCGCGTGACCGCGAGCACCGGAACCGTCGGCGTGGGGGCCGTGCTCCACACCACCCGCGCCTTGACCAACTGCGCGTTACGAAACTTGTCGAGGGAGGCATGGATCGGCGCCTTCACCAGAATGCCCTGGAGCGAGTTGTCGACCTGCTGCGAAACAAAATTGATGTTCGTGCTCTCGATCAACTCTCCCCTGCTGGTGACAATCTGTACCGGTAGGCCCATGCGGATGTTCGACGACTGTTCCGTCGGAATATAGACATAGGCTTCCAGTTCGGCGTTCTCGTCCACGGTGGTCAACAGCGTCTGCGGTGAAACGTAGTCTCCGATGTGCACTGGAATATCACCGACTACGCCAGAAAATGGCGCCGTCAAGTTGTAATAAGAAAGTTGGCGCTCTTGCGTAATACGTCCGTGAGTAGAAGACTCCCAATCGGCCTTGGAATTCTCAAAGGCCTGTACGGCCTGATCGTAACTCTGTTTGCTGGTGACGCCGGCTTGGTACAAGCCGCGCTGCCGCTCGACGTCCTGTTGGTTGTAGTCGTAGATCGCCTTTTTCTGCGCTTCGGTGCTGCGCTGCTGGTCGACGGTCGCCTGCTGCTTCAGAGGATCGATCGTCATCAACACTTGTCCGGCGCGCACGTGATCGCCCGACTTCACCAGGATCCGGGTTAGCGAACCATCCACTTGCGGCTGGATGCTGGCGGAACGGCGAGACTTTACGGTCGCCACATACTCATCCACTCGTGGTACCGGCGCCAGACTAATAGTCTCCGTCTTAACCGGGAGCGCTTGCGCAGCAGGCTGCTTCGCCTCGGTATTGCTGCATCCAGAACTTCCTAAAACAGCGAAAGCCATCAACACTGCCAACAGGGTGATCGCGAGCGTTTTGAACTTCAGCATCGAACTTTCCTCAAAAGGCATTTCAGAACTACAGATGAGCGCTGCGAATCGCTGGATTCAACTTTGTAGTGAGACAATTAGGAAGCTTATGCATGAACCGGCCCATTGCTATGCATACGGCTCTCGTCCGGCAAGGAGGAACAATGGAAACCACGCGGCGATTGGTAATGCTCCCGATCGTTTTCTGTGCGCTTGCAATCCAGGCACGGCAGCAGAGGGCCCACGGGTGTCCCGGTAATACGGTGCCCGTCGGTCCGGCCTGGTCCGAGTTGAACTTAATCACGCAGAAGATGCATGTTGCCATGGCATCCGTAGCGCCATCCGGCAAGAGTGATGTTGATTTTGTCAAATTGATGCTTCCGCATCATCAGGCGGCGATCGATATGGCGAAAACGCAGCTTCTCTATGGCAAAGATCCGCAAGTGCGCCGCCTCGCGCAAGAGATCATTACCGACCAGCAATCGGAAATTGAGTTGATGCAACTTTGGCTAAAACAGCGCGAGCCTCAAAAATGAATCAGACGCCTGCCTTTCAGGCGAGCAAGGAGCGTTAGTATGAAGATCGTCCGGTGGTTGCCAATATTCTGTTTCCTATCTTTCGCGTCTGCGCAACAAGCGCCGTGGGGCCGGGCAGACATTCCAATCTCGTCTCATGATCGGGTTTACGCGGCCGACCAGACTTCGAACACGGTTTCGGTCATTGACCCTTCCACCAACAAGTTGCTCGGCGTGATCAGGCTTGGCGATCCGGTGCCAGGCGCCCTCAGCCCGCTCTATCGAGGGCAACTGCTGGTGCATGGTCTCGGCTACTCGCCCGACTCTAAGACTTTCGCCGTAGTGTCGGTCGGTTCAAATTCTGTAACGCTGATCGACACGGGGACCAACAAAGTAAAGGGAACAGTTTACGTGGGACGGTCACCGCACGAAGCGTTTGTCACGCCGGATGGACGTGAATTATGGGTAGAGGTTCGCGGGGAGAACTACGTATCTGTCATAGACCCGATGGCGATGAAAGAAATCCGCCGCATCGAAATGGCCAATGGCCCCGGCATGACCATGTTCGGCCCGGATGGAAAATATGGTTTTGTCTGTTCCAGCTTCACTCCGGAGCTGACGATCGTTGATGCGGCATCACACGAGATCGTCAAACGGCTTCCTCAGGCCAGTCCGTTTTGTCCCAACATCTCCGTGAGCCCAGAAAATGATGAAGTATGGTTCACCCTGAAAGACGTGGGCAAGGTTCAGGTGTTCAGTGCCAAGCCGCCGTTTGAACAGAAGGCGACGCTGGATACGGGGCCGATCACAAATCATGTGAACTTCGCGAACAATCGCAATGGCAAGTTCGCTTACGTCACCATCGGTGGAGCGAATGAGGTGAAGGTGTTCAGACGGGGCGCAACGCCGGAATTGATCGCCACCATACCGGTCGGCAGTCTTCCGCACGGTATCTGGCCATCAGGCGACGGGTCGCGAGTCTACGTCGCATTGGAAAACGGAGAAATGGCGGTCGCGATCGACACCTTGAGCAATAAGGTGATCGCCAACATGCCGATTGGACAAACTACACAAGCTTTGGTGTATGTGCCGAATGCAGTTCCGAACGGACCTGGTACCGACAACCTCTCGCCTCTCGGAGAAGCCGGCAACACTGCGCGCCTGCACCTGCAGCCTGCAGGAACCGCATTGCCGGATGCGCAAGCATCAGTGGCCGTAAACTCGCTTGGCCTATTGGATCTTGTTCAGATCGCAGCGGAAGGTCTGATACCTAAATCGCAATATCAGGTGTACCTCGCGGAGTCCGACCATGCGCCCTTCGGAAAACTCGAAGCTCTGGCTATCTTGAAGACGAACCCTGATGGAGCAGGAATCGTCCAAGCTATCGGTCCGCTAAAAACTCTCGTTGGTGGTGCCGAAATCTCGGCGGACGTACCTTCGCAGAGATTCCTGATCGTTACCGAACTGAAAGACCCGTCACATGTGGTGCTGCGCCAGACTGGCGGTTCGAGCGGCCCTTAGGTCCTCAGCTCGATGCTTCTGCTAAAGGTAGCCAAACTTGAAAACGAGTATCGCCGGGTTTTGAACTGACCTGAACGCTCCCCCGGTGCTTTTTCACAATTCGCTGGACAGTGTCCAGGCCAAGGCCAGTGCCTTGTCCAACTCCTTTGGTAGTAAAAAAAGGTTCAAAGATATGAGGTTTTATCTCGGACGAAATTCCTGGACCGCTATCGCCGATCTCGACGACAACGCAATTATCATCACGGAAGGTTCGAACCCGAAGCTCGCCCTTACCGTTCATCGCGTCAATCGCATTATCAATAATGTTGGTCCAGACCTGGTTGAGCTCGCTCCCAAACGAATTCACAAGGAAGGGGACGCGCTGGTAGTCGCGCTGCACAGCTATTCCTTGTTTCAATTTATGGTTCAGAATCGTAAGCGTGATCTCCAGGCTCTTCACGACATCAACATTCTGGACCGCACCCTGGTCCATGTAAGTGTATTGCTTGATAGCGCCGACCAAATCCGATATGCGCGAGGTGCTGCTCTCGATTTCGTGCAACAGACTTGCGACTTCCACCGAAGCAGCGATCCTCACCAGAGCGGCTCGGGCAGTATCTGCTTCAAGACTCGCAAACAACGATTCCAATGCCTCCGGCTTGATGTTTCGTCGCGCGAGGGCAGCGGCTAACATCCACAAGTCGTTTTGCCCGTGACTGCGCAACAAAGAGTCAATCTGGTCTTCCAGGTCGCTGATGGTCAGCGCATCCGGCGGGACCACATCCGGTTGCGTAAAGGAGGCCTCCATTCTTTCAATCTCTGCTTTCTGTGCCGAAGTAAGATCACGCCGCCCCAGCTCGAGACTTGCGTTCTTGATTTTCTTAAGCATGTCGCGCAATTGGCTGGTAGCGCGTTTCGCCGCGGAAGCCGGATTGTTGAGTTCATGCGCAAGGCCAGCCGATAGCTTTCCCAGAGATGCTAACCGGTCTCGCTGTTGTTCGATGCGAGTAGCTTCGCGGATCCGGTCGGACAGTAGACCCACAAGACGCTTGGTCAACTCCGGCATCTTCTGCACAAGTTCAGAAAACAGCGAAGTTGGAAATCTCAGAATTCGGCCGTCGGTAACCGCTCGACCCGTTACTGTGAACTGCTTCATCCTGGAGAATGGCAGAACCCCGGTCACGTCCCCTGCCTTGCCTGCAAGCACGACGGTTTCGCCGCCAAATTCGCCACGCCACTGATATTGCCCTTCCAGAATTACGAACATCGAATCCGCCGGATCGCCTTGACGGACGTAGGTTTCGCCTGCGGTGAGATGTATCTCTTGCGAGTGGTCAAGGAACCAGGCGATCTGCTCTTCAGGTAAATCTGCGAATGCCGGAACGCGAAGTAGTTCTGATTTGTCGATCATTTATACCTTGCTCAAATATTGATGGATGAACTGCACCGCCACCGATCCTTCACCGACTCCCGAAGCCACCCGCTTTATAGAACCGTGGCGTACATCGCCCACGGCAAAAATACCGGGAACATTGGTCTCTAGCAAGAACGGATCGCGGTCCAGTGCCCATCCCTTCGGGCGTTGACCGTCACGTATAAGATCAGGCCCGGTCAGCAGGAAGCCGCGCTCGTCCCGCTCGACGACGTTCCCCAGCCAATCCGTGCGAGGCAACGCTCCAATAAAGATGAACATCGCATTCGCCGGCACCCGCTCCGTCTTGTTGGTATCGGAACAGAGGACCGAAATTTCCTCCAGATGTGTTTCGCCATGCACCTCGGCCACGCTGGCATGTGTCCATAGCTGAATGTTCGGCGTCTCCTGGACCTGGTCGATCAAATATTGCGACATAGTGCTGGAAAGCGACTCTCCGCGCACAAGAATAACGACGCGCTCCGCGTATCTGGCGAAGTTCATCGCCGCCTGGCCCGCCGAGTTCGCACCGCCCACGACGTAGACGATTTCGCCCTGGCAGGACAGTGCTTCAGTAGCGCCGCCACCATAGTAGATGCCCGCGCCTTGCAATCTATCTATTCCCGGAGCTTCCAGTCGACGCCACTGCACTCCAGTCGCGATCATCAGTGCATGGCACGAGATCTCGTTCCCATCCGCGAGCTTTAGGATTCGGTAAGATGCCTCGGGTCGAACATTAACCGCCTCCTGGGGCGATAGGATTTCCACTCCAAAACGCTGGGCTTGCACTACCGCGCGCCGGGCCAAATCGCCGCCACTGAGCCCCGTCGGGAATCCGAGATAGTTCTCGATGCGGGAGCTCATTCCAGCCTGGCCGCCGGGCGCTTCCCGCTCGACCATCACCGTATGCAGACCTTCAGAGGCTCCGTAAACGGCGGCGGCCAAACCAGCCGGCCCGCCACCCACAATCGCCAGATCATAGAAGCTGGTTTGGGCGCGCGTCCGCAATCCGACTTTTTGCGCGACATCTGAAGGTACACTCTCAAGCAACTTCGTTCCGTCGGGGAAGAGCACTACCGGAAGATTGGCAGCCTCCGGGCCCAGGGCCTCAAGGAGCCGTTTAGTCTCCGGATCATTGGCGGAACTCTCAACGTCAATCCATTGATAAGGGATGCGGTTACGCGCCAGAAAGTCCCGCAGCTCATACGATCGAGGCGACCAGCGGGTGCCCAGCACGCGTATTCCCTGGAATGTTGATTATTGATGGCGCTGATCGCGGCGTTCGTATCCGCGTATGCGGTGAGCAAAGCCCGCTTCGCGCCGGGGAAGATCTCCATGGCTTCTTGCAGGAATTCCACTCCGTCCATGCGCGGCATGCGCTGGTCGGCGAGCAGCAAAGCGACACTATCGTTACGCACCTTCAACTGCTTTAACAAGTCGAGTGCGCCTTCGGGAGAATCGCTTCCGATGACTCGGTATTCAGCGCCGTACTGCGAACGAAGATCGCGCTCGATCGCCCGCAAAACATCGGAGTCGTCATCTACACTCAGTAAAATTGGTTTCGCCATGCTTGATCTCGTTTTCGTGCTTTGGACAAGGAAATGATTACAGGTTTACGGGATGCCGGATAAATTAATTAGATACCGGACATTGTATTTCGGTCGCGCAATTCTTGCTGTTCAGCCACTTGAATCTTCCTGGTTGGCGTTTCATCCAAGACATGATGGATCTGCAACTCGCAGGAAAGCGTGCACTCGTCACTGGTTCCACAGTCGGCATCGGCTTCGCGATCGCGCAGGGCCTGGCGAAAGAGGGGACAGACGTCATCGTAAACGGCCGTACCACGAAACGCGTCGACGAAGCCCTTGCTGCTCTCAAGAAAGCCGGCGTTTCGGGAAGACTCGAAGGTCTGGCGGCTAATCTCGGAACCGCAGAGGGAACTCGCACGGCGATTGAGCGCTTCCCGGAAGTCGACATTCTGGTCAACAACCTTGGAATTTTCGAGGCCAAGCCCTTCGAAGACATACCTGATGCCGATTGGTTGCGGATCTTTGAAGTGAACATTCTGAGCGGCGTGCGCCTGAGTCGCCATTACCTTCCTATAATGAAGCGGCGTAACTGGGGGCGCATCGTTTTTATCTCCAGCGAATCTGCGATCCAGATCCCTACTGAGATGATTCACTACGGTATGACCAAGACCGCCCACGGTGCTGCCTGGTCCCACTGCCTCGGAAGGTGTAAACGACTTTGTGGAGAGCTTGGCGCGCGATCAGAAAGTTACCCGCCAAGAAGTTGAAAATCAATTTTTCCAGAACATGCGCCCTACCTCGTTGCTCAAACGCATGGCACGGCCCGAAGAGGTCGCCAACCTTGTCACCTTTGTTTGTAGCCCACTGTCTTCAGCCACTAACGGAGCAGCGCTGCGTGCCGATGGCGGCGTAGTGCGATCAATCGTCTAGCAGGCTCCGGAGAAATACGATGAAGCTGGTCTCCGTGAATACCGGACTCCCCCGGGTAGTGACCTGGCACGGGATAAACGTCACCACTGGAATCTTCAAGCAACCGGTCGAGGGCCGTGTCGCCGTGCGCAAACTTAATCTAGACGGCGACCGTCAGGCGGACCTCATCGTCCACGGGGGAGAGGATAAGGCCGTTTACTGCTACCCTGTCTCGCACTATGACTATTGGACGAGAGAGTTACCGGGCCTGCAGTTGCCAATGGGCATGTTTGGAGAAAACCTCACCGCAGATGGCTTGCTTGAAGACTCAGTCCACATTGGCGACCGATTCTCTATCGGTTCTGCAGAAGTGATCGTGACGCAGCCTCGCCTGCCTTGCTACAAACTTGGCGTGAGATTTCAGGCCGACGACATGGTGAAGCGATTCCTCGCGAGCGGGCGGACAGGTTTTTACTTTGCCGTCACGCGCGAGGGAGAAGTCGGCGCCGGTGACGACATCAAAGTGATTGCTCGATAGCCGAATGGCGTCCCAGTTTCGGAAATCACACGCCTCTACATCGCCAAAAGGTACGCTGATGATGAGGTGAATTCGTTGCGGCGTGCTCTGCGAGTTGCAGCATTGCCGGAGAGTTGGAAAGAATACCTCAGAGAACGGCTGCAGAAAGTTGGCTGATAGTCGGGTCGTAGGTGGCAGCTTCCGCGAAGTAATCTTCGAAGAATGTCTGCCTAAACGTGCGAACTACTTTGCTGTGTCCAGATGGAACACCTCAGTGTACGGCTCGACCGGATAGCCCCTCGCCTTCCATGCTGCCAATCCACCTTTCAGGAATTTGATCCGTAAGAAATGCAGGCCAAGTGCCCGATGCAAAATTCCTCGGCTGGTCTTGTCACTGGGGCAGGTGCAGTAAACGATCGAGTCTTTCTCTTTTGGGATGAGCGAGGGGTTCTCAAGCACTTCTCTTGGCGGAATCCTCTTTGCGCCAGGAATGATCTCGTAAGTGGTCAACAAGTCCAGTGGCTGCCGAACATCAAAGAGAAGCACCTCTTGCTTTGAGGCCAACAATTCATGGAGTGCCTCCGGTGTAATGCTGTGCTGCTCCATCTCATGTTGTCCTGTTGTGCGTTTAATCCAAATCACGATCAACACGCACACCACCAAAATAGCGCCCAGCGTCAGAGTCATCTCTGCCCCTCCTCGCTCTATTTGAATACCAGATTCATCACGGACGCGAGAAGATTCTTCGTAAGGTGAATATTCCCACTCATAGCCGCTGCGACAGATAAACGGAGGGTTCCCAGGTTCGAGGGCCCCCCTGAGAAATCGCTTTTCCAATCATTTAACGCAACGTCGGTCGTCTTGGAATCGTGAAAACATTCGAACCGCGACGCTTTTCCGGCCCTGCATCCCCCACACTGGTCAATATTGAACAGCTTGGGTTGATTAGTGCCGACTATCATTTGGATACTCTCGAACGTGCAGAGTGGTCACCCAGTCCAGTAATACGGTCCGTGGAAATTAGGCGGTGAGGATAATCAAATGAAAACTATTGCGCGAACGGCTCCTGTGGCTATTCTTTTCGGCGCGCTGGTCGCTGTGAGCCTTGCGCAAGCAGGTGAGGTTAAGGGAAAGGTATCGGCACCAGGATTGAAGTCAGCCGAAAACATTGCAGTCTACATCGATGCCATTCCGGGCAAGAAATTCAATTCTCCCGTGGAGCATGCAACGGTTGACCAGCGGAACCAGATCTTCACTCCGCATACCGTGGTTATCTTGCGCGGAACCACTGTGGATTTTCTGAACAGCGACCACGTCGCCCACAACGTTTATTGGCCATCGATCAACAGCAACAAGGCGCTCCGCCATAGTTTGACTATTGTGTCGCCGGGGCAGAAAAAGTCGTTTCAGTTCGACAATTTGGGTACGGCACAGATTCTCTGCAATCTCCACACCGAAATGTTGGGTTACGTCGTAGTCGTTCCTACACCGTTCTTCGCGCTGACCGGCAATGACGGTACTTTCACGATCAAGGATGTTCCGCCGGGCACGTACACTCTGAAAACGTGGAGCGAAGACGGCAAACCTACAACGCAGGCGGTCACCTTGACTGATGCAACGACGAGCGTCCAGTTAACCGTGAATAAGTAGCGATTGGACTGGCGGCGCACATTCAACTATTAGCCGAGTCGGTGAACGTCGGGTTCGATCTGAGGCGACGGAATCAAGTTCCTGTGCACAGATGCAGGCCTCCCGAGCGGGCATTCGCTGCAGAGGATCGGTCAGCCAATGTTTTGAACGGCCAACCTTTTATGCGGGTGAAGCAGTGACGAAGAACTGGCTGCTACTGCGAATCCTTGTAGTGGCGCTCGTGGTTGCATCGTCGTTATTCGGTCAGACGCCCGGGACTAG
>WNFR01008992.1_pt1 | contig 10090 bp, 10 predicted proteins | sample 5400221 | NCBI WGS metagenome assembly WNFR01 (sample SAMN13153357, study PRJNA577476) | soil metagenome | isolation source: 40 cm soil under Madrone tree | place: USA:California | collected 2016-06-14 | reverse complement strand
TTGGAGTGCAGCAGAAGCTCATGCGGCATGCCCAGATCTCGACCACAATGAACGTCTACGGCAACGCGCTGATGGATTCAAAGCGCGATGCCAACAGCAAGGTAGCTAAACTGGCCCTAGGACAGGGTTTAAGTCCGCAAAACACGCAGCCGAAAGCCACGGTCAACTGAGAGGGCCTCTTAAACTGGGTTTTCTTGGGTTGGGGAAGCTTGTAACTGGTTGCGGGGGGTGGATTTGAACCACCGACCTTTGGGTTATGAGCCCAACGAGCTACCAGACTGCTCCACCCCGCAGAAAAATCATATCAGCGGGGTGTTGAGTGGTCAAACCCGGTTCGCCGCAAACTCGCGCTGAATCGGCGATATTCTTAGAAATGTTCTTTGTTTATCAGTTGGGCATCACCGGTTCAGCTTCTTCCGCTCGCACGCATCCACGATTTTCGTCGGATCGATAGCTGCATTATCCAACTGTTCTTCCAGAATCGTCCCATCTTTGCCGATCAGAAAGTTGATGCGGCGTGCGGCTTTGTACTTGTCATGGTAGACGCCATATTGGCGAGTGATGTCCCCTCCCCAATCACTGAGCAGCGGGAAGGTGACACTGATCGAGTCCGCGAAGGCTTTGTTGGCGAAGGGGCTGTCCATGCTCACACCCAGAACCTGGGTGTCGGCGGCTTCCAGCTTTTGCAGATTCCGCTGGAAGGCCTTCATCTGCGCCGTTCAACCACCGGTGAAAGCAAAAACGTAAAATGCCAGCACGACGTTTTTCTTGCCCCGGTAGTCGCTGAGGGAAACATCCTTCAGACCTTTTCCGTCGAAGTATTGGAGTTTGAAGTCGGGCGCCTGGTCGCCGACCTTGAGTTTCATCGGCGCGGGCGGATTGCTCTCCGCTCGCAGTTGCTGCAAGACCGGGGGGGATAAGATTCCCGCCACCATCAGGCCAACGGTCACTACACTCGCGACAGCCTTTCGCTGCATCGTTCGGAACCTCCACTCATTACTTAGGCTACATTGAGTCCCACGCCGGGACAAAGTAATTTGTCGGTACCCATCGACTTTATTTCTCAACTCAGTTTCACAGCTTGGGGCTTTACAGAGGTCTGTACAATGTTTGCGAGACCGCAATTTCCGTTGGATGAGCCTTCAAACTCTGAACGACATCTTGTTGACCGTTTGCAGTCGCCCCCGAGTCCGCGTCATGCTGCAACGAAAGATTCTGGGCTGGGTTCCCATTTCCTCTTCCGAACTCTACCGCAACGTCGTCGGCCTGGCGCGGGCGCTTGAATCTTGGGGGATTCGCAAAGGAGACCGGGTTGCTATCCTGGCTGAAAACCGGCCGGAATGGACGATGACCGATTTCGCCGTCCTCAGCCTGGGGGCAGTCACCGTGCCCATCTATTCAACTCAGACTGCCGAACAGACTGCCTTCATTCTCAACGACAGCGGCGCGCGGGTCATCGCCGTTTCCACTCAAGCGCAATTGGAAAAAGTGCTGACGATCCAACCGCACACGCCGCTGGAACGCATCACCGTGATGGATTCGGTAGAAACGGCACATGCGATCCAGATTCAATCCCTGATGCTGAAGGGCCCGACAGCACCCGATTCCGACTTCGACACTCGCGCACGCTCGATTCTCCCGGACGACCTCGCCACGATTATCTATACATCCGGCACTACCGGAACTTCCAAGGGCGCGATGCTGACGCACGGCAACATGGCGTCGAATATCGCGTGTTCTCTGGACGGTTTCGGACTCGCTAGCGATGAGGTCAGCATTTCTTTTCTCCCCCTTTCGCATGTCACGGCCCGACACGTCGACTTTGCGTTGCTCTATCGCGGGGTCGCGCTCGCTTACTGTCCCGACATGGCGAAACTGGAGCAGACGCTGACTGAGATTCAGCCAGTGATCTTTGTCGGCGTCCCTCGCGTCTATGAAAAGATCCGTCGCCAGGTCATTGTCAAGACCACGCATTTTCCCAAGAGCACGATTTACAGATGGGCGCTCTCGGTGGGTCGGTCGCATCGGAACGAAACATTAATTGGCGCGCAACCGCAATCGCTCGGATGGAAACTTGCCGGCCAGTTGTTGTTCTCGAAAATCCGCGCCGGAATGGGCGGCAAGGCAGAACTGTTCATCTCCGGAGGCGCGCCCTTAGGCCGCGAACTCGCGGAATGGTACGCCGACATCGGCATTCGTATTCATGAAGGATATGGGCTCACCGAAACTTCTCCCGTGATCGCCGTGAATACTCCCGGCGCCCACAAACTTGGCACCGTCGGAAAGCCGCTTCCCAACGTTCAAGTCCGCATCGCCGACGACGGCGAAGTTCTGGTTCGCGGACCGTCGATTTTTCAAGGCTACTGGAATCGTCCCGAGCAAACTCGCGAAGCCTTCGCGGACGGATGGTTTAAGACCGGCGATATCGGGAATCTCGATGCCGAAGGTTATCTTTCGATCACCGACCGCAAGAAAGACCTGATCAAGACTTCCGGCGGCAAATTCATCGCGCCGCAGCCGATCGAAAATTCACTGAAGTTGAATCCACTGATTGGGACGGCGGTCGTGCTCGGCGACCGGCGTAAATTTCCTGCGGTGCTGATCTCGCCCCACTTCCCTGTTCTCGAGGATTGGGCACACGCCAACAAGATTGTCTTCGCCTCCCGGCAAGATCTGGTCTCAAATCCAAGGATTCAGGCCCTCTACGAAGGGATCGTCGAAGACTTGAACAAGGACCTGGCGCGCTTTGAAAAACTCAAACGAGTACTGGTCGTGCCGGAGGAGTTTTCTGCATCCGACGGAACGTTGACCCACACCCTGAAAGTTCGTCGTCGCGGTATTGAGGAGCGCTATCGCACTCTGATTGATGAGATGTACGACAAGGCGGAGACACCTTCGGGATAGGCCATAGCCTGGATCGGATGTTCAAAAAGACTGTCGACTGGAAATTAACTGGTAAGTCGTTGACAGGTAAGGGGCATCGATATAGCGTTCCATTGCCCCCAGAGAACTGCGGCACCATCCGAAGAGAATTTTGCCACTTGGATAAATTCCGTCCGAACGAGCAGCACGGGTCCCTGATTCCGACAGAGGAGGACTTCTATGTCCCGCAAGTTCGCGCCCACCGCCGGCGCACTCGGTCACACTGCTGTCGTTGTCGCAGTTCTCGCCGTTCTAATTTCGCTGGCCCCTCTAGCTCAGGCAACCGACATCAGCTTCTCACGAATTGATTTTGCCAACTCGTTTTCTTTTGGGGCAGTGCCAGCAGACTTCAACGGCGATGACAAACTGGACTTGGTAGCGTGCACATACGATTCCCAGGCTCACGCCTATGGAATCGATCTGGCGCTCGGCAATGGAGACGGTACTTTTTCTTCACCCAGCCGGGTCTTTACCGATTTCTGCGTCGCCCTTGCCGCCGCGGACCTGAATGCGGATGGCAAGAGTGATTTGATTATGGATTCGGGAGAGGAACTCTGGGTATTCCTGGGCAATGGTAACGGCACTTTTGACACCAACCCCAGGCGCTCTCCTGCTCCTGCATCGGGTCGTGCACTACTGGTCGATCTGAATCGGGATGGGAAGGTCGATATCGCTCTTGTTGCACAGGGAGGAGGCATTGCCGTCGCAATGGGAAAGGGCGACGGGACATTTGGCAGCTTCACAAATTTTCCTATCACGGGCGGCTCCGAGGCGATCCAGGTAATCGCCGCAGATTTCAATGGCGACGGCAAACCCGATCTGGCAGCGACCAACAGCGGCCCGGCCCCAAATTATCAAGGTACAACGGTCAGCGTTCTCCTGGGGAATGGCGATGGTACGTTTGGTCCGCCGACAGACTTTTCCGTCGGTACCTACCCCACGGCCCTTGTCGCTACGGACTTGAATAACGACGGCAGGTTAGATCTCGCTGTCAGCAATTTTCAAGCTGCTTCAGTATCGATACTGCTCGGAAACGGTGATGGGACATTCCTGTCGAGCACAACTGTTCCCGTGCTGCCATTTCCGGGACAAATAGCAGCGGCAGACTTCAATGGCAATGGAAAGATAGACCTTGCTGTTGCCGATGGTCGACTCTCGATTCTGCCCGGCCTCGGTGATGGCACGTTCGGCCCCAGAGTGGATTTCGCCGACGTCGTCGTCAGCCAAGCGTTAGCTGTCGGTGACTTCAATTTGGACCAAAAACCAGACGTATTGATATCAGCAAATGACGTTCTCTCCATTTTCGTGAATACCCACCCGCCCGTAGCGTCGCAGACTAAAGTGACCACATCGAGTTCGCCGTCATTGGTTGGGCAGCCTGTGACATTCACCGTCTCGGTCACTTCGCCGTCTTGGATGATTCCCAACGGTGAACTCGTCACCTTCTACGACGGGATGACCGTGCTCGCTTCGCTACCTCTTGAAAGTGGAACGGCCGAATACACCACATCCTCGCTCGCCCCAAGAACCCACACCATCAAGGCTTCTTACCCCGGCGATATTACGTTTACGCCCAGTAAGGGTTCGGTCAAACAAGTTGTGCAAAAGTACGCTACCACGGCGACCCTGACTGCGGCTCCCAACCCATCAAACTTCGGACAGGCAGTGACGTTCACCGCGCAGGTGACAAGCGCGGGCCCATTGCCCACCGGCAGAGTGAAGTTTCTGGACGGGACAGTCAGGATTGGCGTAGCGATGTTGAGCGCGGGCACAGCCAAGTTTACGAGGTCAACACTCGCGGTCGGAGATCATCCAATTACGGCTCAATACCTAGGAGATCTGGCATCCGGCAAGAGCACTTCGCCGGTCGTGAATCAGGTGGTTAATCCGTAGGATCGGGCCACGTTCCGACCGCGGATTCCCCTAACGGAAGTGTCGCCTTGGTTTTGAGGTAATCAGAAACGAAGCCGCATACCAGGCTTCTCGTCTTGGCTTTACAATAAGTCCATGACCGATCCACTGGTGATCGCAGGCCGTCAGTTCCGCTCCCGGCTCATCGTTGGCACCGGAAAGTACCGGTCCTTCCAGGAAAATGCCCGTGCGCTCGAGGCCAGCGGCGCCGACATGGTGACCGTTGCGGTCCGCCGCGTGAACCTTGACCGTAGCAAGGAATCACTGCTCGACTACATTGATCCCAGCAAATATTTTCTTCTGCCCAACACGGCGGGCTGCTACACGGCCGACGAGACCATCCGCACCGCCCGCCTGGCGCGCGAAGTGGGACTATCCGATTGGGTCAAGCTGGAGGTCATCGGCGATCAGGCAACTCTGTTCCCCGATGTGCAAGCGACGCTTGAAGCGACTCGCGTGCTCGTCAAAGAAGGCTTCACCGTTCTCGCATATACCTCCGACGACATCGTCTTCGCTAAGCGCCTCGTCGACGCTGGAGCTTCGGCAGTCATGCCACTAGGCGCGCCCATCGGCAGCGGCCTAGGGATCCAGAACGCTGCCAACCTGCGCATTCTGCGCGAGATGATCACCGGCGTCCCGCTCATCGTAGATGCTGGAGTTGGCACGGCTTCCGACGCCGCAATTGCCATGGAATTGGGATACGACGCCGTTCTAATGAACACCGGCATCGCCGCCGCCCAGGAGCCTGTACTAATGGCCGAGGCAATGAAGAACGCAGTCCTCGCCGGACGCCAGGCCTATCTCGCCGGACGCATGCCGCGCAAGTTGTACGCTACCGCCAGTTCGCCCGTTGAAGGCGTCGTGCGCTGAAGCGCAACTGTAGAGACGGGGCTTGCCCCGTCTCTCGCTACTATTCTTATCGCGCAAAAAAAAGGCGTCCACCTAAGGACGCCTCTTCTAATTTCTGAACTCACCTCACAGCATCTTAGCGCTATCCACCTGAATGCTGTCACCCTCGACTTTACCGGTGACCGCCACGTGGTGCCCCTCATGCCCCTTCAGCGCATCGGGATTCTTCACAGTCAGGATCTTCTGATCCTTGTCCGTGACCACGACCATGCTGGCACCCTCTTTGATGCATTTCTTGGTGCATTCCGCGGCGCCTTCATTAGCTCCCTTTACGCCGCACTTGGAATCGGCGATCCAGCCGTTGACGGTTGTCGCATCGCCTGCGAATGAGGCCGTAGCTAACAGCGAAACCAACGCGACCGCAGCTAATGCAAACAGAAACTTCCGCATGCCATCCTCCTTTGAAACGTTTCTACGAAGAGATTTTGACGCCCTAGGATTCCAAAACTCTATCACACCGAAGCCGCCGCCGCACTCGAAGATGGGAAATGACCTATTTCTCATTCTGCGCGCGCCCGGTTGGCGGTTTTGGCGGAGGATCGGGTGCGACATAGACATACTCCCCGGGACGTGTGTAGTGAAGCTGTTCGCGTGCCTCTCGCTCGATCGCCCGGTGATCGGTCTTCAGCGCCTTGATACGATCGACATATTGATCGTTTTCCTTCTGCAGGCGCTCCACTTCGCTCTGCAAAGTGAGCCTCTCAGCGCGTTTCTGTTGATACACGACGATCCCGTTGGTGCCAAACATCGCATGCAACAAGAGGCCCAACGCGAGCAGCATCGCCGCCGCAGTGCCGATCCGCCTCCACTCCGCCGCGATCCACGTCCAGACCGGGCGCGTCTGCTCCACGTACCGCGCAGCCATTTCTTCCGCCCTGGGTGCTTGTTCTTCGAGAACCGCGCGTAGTCCTTCGCCTGAATACTGGCGTGGAAAAATTCGCGGTCTGGGCAACGGTCCTAGTCGAAGATCCATGCTTTCGCTGCGGCGCTCAACTTCTCGAGCCCTTCGCTGCTGCGCGCTTCGGTGTATACCCGCACCACCGGCTCCGTTCCCGACAGGCGGTAGCACACCCACGATCCGTCGGCGAGCACCAGCTTGAGCCCGTCGGTCCGAACCACTCTAGCAACTTTGTGGCCCGCGAACTCCATCGGATCGCGGCGTAACTTCTCAGTAAACTTCGCCTGCACCTCGGGCGTCAAGCGGAAGTTCTCCCGCAGCGGATAGAAGGAACCAACTTCGGCAAATATTTTTTCGAGTTGCTTGGCCAGCGAAGCGCCGCGCCGGGCCACCATCTCGCAACAAAGCAATCCTGCGAGCACTCCATCTTTTTCCGGAACATGTTTGCGGATCGACAGCCCCGCGCTCTCTTCGCCGCCGATCACAATCTTGTCCTCTTTGATCAGCTCTCCGATGTACTTGAAGCCGACCGGCGTCTCGTAGAGCGGGATCTTGTGCTTCTCGGCGAGGGCATTAATCAGATTAGTCGTCGCCACCGATTTGCCGACGCCGTTTCGCCACCCCCGGCTCTCCACCAGATAATCGAACAGCAGCGCGACGATGTAATTCGGCTGTATGAAAGTTCCGTCCCCGTCCACAATGCCGAAGCGATCCGCGTCGCCGTCAGTCGCAATCCCGATGCCCGCTCCGATGTCGCGCATTTTCTGGCGGAGGTCATCGAGCAGATGGTCGTCAGGCTCCGGCGCATGCCCGCCGAAGAGCACGTCGCGATAGTCGTGGACGGTCGCAACCTCGACCCCTCCCTCGCGCAAAAGCGCATCGGAATATCCACGAGCCGCGCCCCAAAGAGGATCGAACGCAACCTTCAGGCCCGCCTTCTTGATCACCTCGAGATCCACGACCTCCCGCAATCGCGAAAGATACATCCGTCGCGGATCAATCGACTGCGACTCAGCACGTGTAGCGACGGGTCTCTGACCCGTCCCCCCTTTATCGTAAGCAGCAATCTCTGCCTCGATGGCTTTAGTTGTCTCCGGCAGAGCAGGTGCGCCGTCAGCCGTCGAAAACTTGATTCCGTTGTATTCCGGAGGATTGTGCGAAGCGGTAAAGTTGATCGCTCCGTCCGCTTTCGCCTGCGTGACCGCATAAGAAATTGCCGGAGTCGGCGCCGCCTCAGCGATCACTAGCGGCGTAATCTGATAGCCCGAAAGAATCTCCGCAGCCATCGAGCAGAATGTTTCACCCAGAAAGCGCGGGTCGCGGCCCACAATCACCTTCGGCGCCTTCGATTTCTGCGAAGCAACGTAACGCGCAATCCCGTGCACCGCCCGCCGAATATTTTCGAACGTAAATTCTTCCGCCACCACCGCCCGCCAGCCCGAAGTGCCAAACTTGATTTGCGTAGCCATGGCTTGCCTCGTATGCTTCAAATGAAAATGTAACGCCTGATTTTATATGACTGACAAGAGACTTGTTCTCACAACCTGCGGCTCCGCAGAAGAAGCCCGCCGCATCGCGCAAGAACTCATAGAGCGCCGCCTGGCAGCGTGCGTCAATATCGTTCCGCAAATTGAATCGGTATATCGATGGCAAGGTGAAGTACAGAGTGCCACCGAATGGCTGCTGATCATCAAGACAACCGCGGAGGCCTTCGACAAATTGCGCGACGCGATCGAAAAGCTCCACTCCTACGAAGTCCCAGAGTGCATCGAGCTAGCCATTGAAGACGGCAGTGGGACCTACCTGGATTGGATCGGCAGTTCAGTCGCCCAGACTTCCCGCGAATCCCTGTAGCGCCGGCATCCTGCCGGCTGTCGTGGGGGTGTCCCGCCCCAGCGTCAAAACGACCGGGCACCACGATTGTTTTTAGAACCGTTCCCTTAAAAAACAAAGAAGGCGGCGAGTGCAAAACTCGCCGCCCTTTCTCCAACCGGGTGAATTACTTTCCTTTCCGATCGCGATGAAGATCGCGCCGGTCGTGCCGGATATCTTTCTTGTCGTGATGGATATCGCGCTGATCATGACGCACGTCTTTCAGATCGGCATGGCGGTCGGCACGATTCTTGTCGAGATCGCGGCGGTCGTGATTGATGTCACGCTGATCTTTGTTTCGTTCCGTGCGATCTTTGGCAAGATCCTTTCGATCGTTCCGAGCGTCCGCCCGATCCTTCGCCAACTCGGCCGTGTTACCAGTCTGCTTGTCCTGTGCGATTTCAGCGCGGTCCTTGCTCAGATCCCGGCGGTCGTGATTCATGTCGCGTTGATCCTGGTTGCGGTCCGCGCGCTCTTTGTTAAGGTCGCGCCGATCATGATTGATATCTTTCTGATCCTTGCGAGCATCGTTCACGTCCGCATTGCGGTCGGTGCGATCCTTGCGCACATCCTTGCGATCATGCCGGATGTCTTTCCTGTCCTGTGAAACATCGGTGGACGGGGCCGTGCGCTCCTGACTAAAGGCCATCGCACTCGCCAACAAAATGAATGCCACACTTAATGTGCTTCGTCGCATCTGTCTCTCTCCTGAGGCTTCCCGCCTACGTTCGCTTGAACACGGAATGCTCGGGAAAGTTTCGCTGAGCGGCGGAACGCAGGAAAGATGCTGGGAGGACAGGTACTATTACCCAGGTAACTCGGCCTTGCGGGCACGCAGATTCAGACGCCAGTAATCAAGCGTCCACGGCGGATCGTCATTCGCGGAAGCTGCCCCAAGCTGTTGGAGAAAGTGTTCTCGTAGTAACTCGTTGGGTAACCGTTCGAGCTGTCGATGCAAAATGAATGTACGCAAATAGCCCTGAAACTCTTCCGGTGACGACACTGCGACAGGAGCGACTTCAATCCAGGTCTGAATTTCGTCGAATCCAGCGGAGCGTAGCCGGGTTGCCGCGCCCTCGGCATCGGAAAAAAATACCGGATAGAAGAACTCGCCGAGCCACGGCGAAAACTCCTCTGTCTGACAGAGTGCCCGCACCCGCTGTAGCAATCGTGCGAGGTTCTGTCCTCCTCCACATTGTGCGTGCAGCCAGCCACCGGGTCGTAATACCGCAAAAAGACTTCGGAACAATGCATCGTGATCGAGAACCCAGTGAAACGACGCCGTGCTGAAAATCCCGTCGAACGCACCGCGAAATGGAAGCGCAAGCAAGTCCGCGGCCACGAATTGCGCGCGCGCGCCGAACGCCGACTGAAGATCCCGCCGCGCATGCTGTACCATGTTGCGTGAAAGATCGAGTCCGACGACTCGCCCACGCGGCAAAGCTTCCAGCAGCAACTGTGTCAGCTTTCCCGACCCGCAACCGGCGTCCAGCACACACTCATCGCCGCGCAAGTGCAGTTCGCTCAACACACGCTGTCCCCACTGGAATTGCGGCGTGGACAGGCGGTGATAGTCCG
>WNFR01008990.1_pt1 | contig 10091 bp, 8 predicted proteins | sample 5400221 | NCBI WGS metagenome assembly WNFR01 (sample SAMN13153357, study PRJNA577476) | soil metagenome | isolation source: 40 cm soil under Madrone tree | place: USA:California | collected 2016-06-14 | reverse complement strand
CTGGCCGAGGAGAAAGTGAAGGCGGCCATCGAAAAAGTTAATGCCGGCGGCGATCTCGGCGCCGAGGCCAAGGCGCTTGGCCTGGAGTTGCGCACCACCAAACCGGTCAGCCGCTTCGACGCCGACACCGGCAACTATTTGACCCAGCCCGCTGTCGTCGAGCTCTTCAAGCTGCAGCCGGGCAAGACCACTTCGATCCGCACCGCCGAAGGCACTGTCCTGGTGCGCCTGAAGGAGGTCCAGCCGGTCGATCCCGCCAAGGAAGCCGACGCGCTCGACCGCTTCGGCAAGCAACTCGACGGCATGATGGCCAACGACCTTGTCCTGGAGTTCGTGACGGCGCTGCGCCTGAAATATGGCGTGACAGTCAACGAAGCGGTGTTTGCCGAAGCCTTCAAGGGCGACCCGACACAACAACAGCAGCAGCAATAGCGAAATGTCGATCTCGCCGGACTACGCGGCTTTTGCCGCCATCTATGACAGTGGCAAACCGCAGGCTGTATGGACCAAGCTGGTGGCCGACCTCGAGACGCCGGTTTCGGCCTACCTCAAGCTCGCCGATGGCCGTGCCAACTCGTTCCTGCTCGAATCGGTCGAAGGCGGGTCGGTGCGCGGCCGCTATTCGATCATTGGCTTCAAACCGGCTGTCATCTGGCGCTGCACCCGCGGCAAGGCCGAGATCAACCGGCGCGCCCGCGCCGACGCGCAGGCCTTCGAGCCGCTTGACGGCCGGCCGCTCGAGACGCTGCGCACGCTGATCCACAAATGCCGCATGGACCTGCCGGCCGACCTTCCGCCGATGGCGGTCGGCCTGTTCGGATTCCTGGGCTACGACATGGTCCGCGACATGGAGCGGCTGCCCGACACCAACCCCGATCCGATCGGCCTGCCCGACGCTATCATGGTGCGGCCGACCGTGATCTGCATCTTCGACCGGCTCGAAGACAACGTGGCACTGATCACGCCTGTCTGGCCGCAGGCCGGTATCGGGGCGCGCGCCGCCTACGAAGCCGCCCAGGAGCGATTGGCCGATGCCGTGTCGGATTTCGAGCGCTCGCTCCCCTTCCGCCGCGAGAGCGCCGAGGCGCTCGGGAAGCTGCCGCCCCCGCAGGCTAATATGACACCGGATGAATTCAAGGCCATCGTCGAGCGCTGCAAGGAATATGTCCGCGCCGGCGACGTCTTCCAGGTCGTACCGTCGCAGCGTTTCTCGCTGCCCTTCATGCTGCCGCCGCTGTCGCTCTACCGCTCGCTGCGCCGGATCAACCCTTCGCCCTTTCTGATCTTCTTCGACTATGGCGACTTCTCGATCGTGGGCTCGAGCCCGGAGATCCTGGTCCGCCTGCGCGACAACAAAGTGACGATCCGCCCGCTTGCCGGCACCAAGCCGCGCGGCGCCACGCCGGAAGAAGACAAGCAACTGGCCGACACGCTGCTGGCCGATCCCAAGGAGCGCGCCGAGCATCTGATGCTGCTCGACCTGGCGCGCAACGATGTCGGCCGCGTCTCGAAGATCGGCTCGGTGCGCGTCGTCGAGCAGTTCACCATCGAGAAATACAGCCACGTCCAGCACATCAGCAGTCATGTCGAGGGCGAACTCGAGGACGGGCTGGATGCCATCGACGCGCTCAAGGCCGGCTTTCCCGCCGGCACCTTGTCGGGGGCGCCGAAGGTCCGGGCGATGCAGATCATCGACGAGATGGAGTCAGTGCGCCGCGGCATCTACGCCGGCTGCGCCGGATACTTCGCCGCCAACGGCTCGATGGACACCTGCATCCTGCTGCGCACGGCGCTGGTCAAGGATTCGACGATGTACGTGCAGGCCGGCGTCGGTGTTGTCGCCGATTCCGATCTCGAGGCCGAGTATCAGGAAAGCATCCAGAAGGCCCGCGCCCTGGTTCGCGCGGCGGAAGAAGCCGTGCGCTTCGCCAGCGCCGGCAACTGGAATTCCGGCAATACGCGTCGTTGAGGATGCCGCATCGAGCGGGCCGTCTGGGGCAGTAGGGACCAGAATCGTCGGTTAGAGCCGAATGGGTCTATGCTGGTCCGGTCATGAGCAACTTGCCGATCCTCGCCTCGCGGGGAAACGAAGGGAAATCAGGACCGGAAGTTGGCCTTCTCCCGTTTTTCTTTCGTTTGTTTAACGGGAATTCGATTGGAGTGCCCGGCGGACGGCGCGCTCCTAAGGCGGAACCCGATACGTTCCATCCGAGCGAAATTCGCTATAGGGTCCCCCACAACGGAGGGGACCCAAATGTCGGACTGGCAACAACGCTACAAGCGGCTGCTTTTCGATCGCCCGCACCCCAAGGTGCTGCGCGTCACCATGAACCGCCCCGAGAGACTGAACGCCACGGATGCGATCATGCACCGCGAGATCGCCGATGTGTGGCGCGACATCGACGGTGACGACATGCTGAACGCGGTCATCCTGCAGGGCGCCGGCGGCAAGGCCTTCTCGGCCGGCGGCGATTTCGATATCATCGAAAAAAACATCACCGACTACAACGCGCTGCTCCGCACCTGGAAGGAAGCGCGCGATATCGTCTACAACGTCATCAACTGCTCCAAACCGATCGTTAGCGCGATCCGCGGCCCGGCAGTCGGCGCGGGCCTGGTGGCGGGCCTGCTGGCCGACGTGTCGATCGCCTCCAGGAAAGCCAAGATCATCGACGGCCATACCCGCCTCGGCGTCGCCGCCGGCGATCACGCCGTCATCATCTGGCCGCTACTCTGCGGCATGGCCAAGGCCAAATACTACCTGCTGCTCTGCGAAGCGCTGAACGGCGAGGAAGCCGAGCGCATCGGCCTGGTCTCGCTCTGCGTCGAGGACGAGGATCTCGAAGCCAAGGCGCTCGAAGTCGCCACCAAGCTGGCCGAGGGCGCGCAGAATTCGATCCGCTTCACCAAATACGCGCTGAACAATTGGCTACGCATGATGGGTCCCTCCTTCGACACATCGCTGGCGCTGGAGATGCTGGGCTTCCTCGGGCCCGAGGTGAAGGAAGGGCTCGCTTCCCACCTGGAGAAGCGTAAGCCCAAATTCGACCCCTACTCGCCTTTGTGAGGAGCGCGCCATGCGTGGACTGGACGGAAAGAACGTCATCGTCACCGGCGGCGGCGGGGCGATCGGCGGGGCGATCTGCCGGCGCTTCGCCGGCTACGGCGCGCATGTTGGCGTGCTCGACAAGAATGTCGACGGCGCCCAGCGCATCGTCGGGGAAATCCGCAGCGACGGCGGTCGTGCCGAGGCGATGGCTGTCGATATCACCGACCATGCCGCAGTGAAAAAGGCCGTGGCCGCCTTCGAGGCCGATGTCGGCCCGACCGACATCCTGGTCAACAATGCCGGCTGGGACCGCTTCGCCAACTTCGTCGACACCTCGCCCGACCTGTGGGACCAGTTGATCGCCATCAATCTGCGCGGTCCGCTCAACATGACGCATGCCGTGTTGCGCGGCATGCTTGACCGGGGCTACGGCCGGATCGTTAACATCGCCTCGGATGCCGGTCGCGTCGGCTCCTCGCAGGAAGCCGTCTATTCGGCCTGCAAGGGCGGCATCATCGCCTTCACCAAGACCGTAGCGCGCGAAGTGGCGCGCAAGGGTGTGACCTTGAACGCGGTCTGTCCCGGTCCGACCGACACGCCGCTGCTTGCCGCCGTCGCCGGCAGCGACGAGCGCGGCCAAAGAGTCCGCGCTGCCCTGGTGAACGCCATTCCTATGAAACGGGTCGGCCAGCCGGAAGACATCCCGGGCGCCGTGTGTTTCCTCGCCAGTGACGATGCAAGCTTCATCACCGGCCAGACCCTCAGCGTCTCCGGCGGCTTGACCATGCACGGCTAAGGGTCACTCGAGGCCTCGATGTCCGATCGCCCTCCTCCCGGCGCGGCGGCATACGCAGATACATTGACGACGCGCTTGCAGCCTGTTCTCATCCCGTCTTGCACGCATCTTGCAAGATAGCAGGAGCGTCGGGGAAACGGCTTCAATTGTGCGGAGTAAGCCATGAATGAGAAAGAGATTCGTCTGCTGATCGACAAGGTCAAGATCGGCAACCTGTCTCGCCGGGCCTTCACACGGCGCCTGGTGGCGGTAGGCCTGACAGCGCCCATGGCGACGCAGCTTCTCGCCTTTTCCGGGGTCGCGATGGCCCAGGCCCCGGCGACCTACAAGCCGACCAAGCGCGGCGGCGGCGGGCCGCTGAAGGTCCTTTGGTGGCAGGGTCCGACGCTCCTTAATCCGCATTTCGCGGTTGGCACCAAGGACCAGGATGGCTCACGCCTGTTCTACGAGCCGCTGGCCAACTGGGACGGCGACGGCAACCTCAAGCCCGTGCTGGCACAAACCATCCCGGGCCGCGAGGACGGCTCGCTGGCCGCCGACGGCAAGTCTGTTATCTGGAAGCTGAAGCAGGGCGTCACTTGGCACGACGGCAAGCCGTTCACCGCCGATGACGTCGTTTTCAACTGGGAATACGCCAAGAATCCGGCGACCGCGACCACCACCAACGGCTCCTACAAGGACGTCACGGTCGAGAAAGTCGACCAATTCACCGTGAAAGTGAGCTTCGACAAGCCGACGCCGTTCTGGGCCGACTCCTTTGTCGGCACGCGCGGCATGATCATCCCCAAGCATCTCTTCGCCGACTATACGGGCGACAAGTCGCGCGACGCGCCGACCAACCTCAAGCCGGTCGGCACCGGTCCCTACAAGTTCAAGGACTTCAAGCCGGGCGACATGGTCTCCGGTGAAATCAACATGAACTACCACCAGCCCAACCGGCCCTATTTCGACTCGATCGAAATGAAGGGCGGGGGCGATGCGGTGTCGGCGGCGCGCGCGGTGCTGCAGACCGGCGAGTTCGACTTCGCCTGGAACATGCAGGTCGAGGACGAAATCCTGCTGCGCCTCGAAAAGGGCGGCAAGGGTCGCGTCGTTATCTCGCCCGGTGGCAATATCGAACACATACAGCTCAACAGCACCGATCCGGGGACCGAGGTCGACGGTGAACGTTCGAGCCTCAAGACCAAGCATCCCCTCCTCTCGGACGTGGCAGTGCGCCAGGCGCTGGCGCTGCTGGTCGACAAAGCCTCGGTCGAGAAGCACATCTATGGCCGCACCGGCCAGGCGACGGCGAACTTCGTCAACAACCCGGAGCGCTTCCGCTCCAAGACGACGAAGTACGAGTTCAACGTCGACAAGGCCAACGACATTATGGAGAAGGCCGGCTGGGTGAAGGGCGCGGATGGTATCCGGTCGAAGGACGGCAATAAGCTCAAGTTCGTCTTCCAAAGCTCGATCAACCAGCCACGCCAGAAGACCCAGGCCATCGTCAAGCAGGCCTGCCAGAAGGCCGGCATCGACATCGAGGTCAAGGCGGTGACGGCGTCGGTGTTCTTCTCGTCCGACGTGGCCAACCCCGACACCTACACCAAATTTTACTGCGACCTGCAGATGTACACGACCACCATGACGCAGCCCGATCCGGAAGTGTTCCTGCGCCAGTTCCTGTCCAATGAAGCAGCAACCAAGGAAAACAAGTGGCAGGGCCTCAACATCACGCGCTGGCAGAACAAGGAATATGACGACATCCACAAAGCGGCGACTGTCGAACTCGACCCCGTCAAGCGTGCCGCCATGCTCATCAAGCTGAATGAGCTGGCGGTTAACAACCAGGTCGTGATTCCCGTCGTGGCTCGCCCCAGCGTCGCCGCCATGAACAGCAAACTCGTGGCAGCCATGAGTGGCTGGGACAACAACACCTGGGACATCCAGGACTGGTACAAGGAGGCTTGAGGATCGCGCGTGGGAGCGGCGGAGGCGTAAAGTGTCCCGAGAGTACCTGATTCGCCGCCTGTTGATCGTGCTGCCAAGCATGTTCGGCATCAGCCTCCTGCTGTTCACGGTGCTGGCGCTGGCGCCGGGCGATCCGTTTGGGGAATTGGCCAGCAACCCTGCTGTGCCACCCGAGGTGCGGGCCGCGTTGCGCGCCAAATTTGGCCTCGATGACCCGGTCTGGTCGCGATATCTGCACTGGCTGGCGGCCATGCTGCAGGGCGACTGGGGCTTCTCGTTCGTGAGCCGGATGAATGTCGACACGCTGATCCTACAGCGCTTGCCGACGACGCTCGTCGTCATCGGAAGCGCGCAGTTGCTGGCCATCCTGGTGGCGCTGCCGGTCGGCGTTCTTGCCGCGACGAAGCCCTATTCGCTGTTCGACCAGGTCGCCAACACCTTCGCCTTCATCGGCTTCTCGCTGCCGACCTTCTTCACCGGATTGCTGTTGATCCTGGTCTTCAGCATCCAGCTCGACTGGCTGCCGTTCGTCTATCGCGCCGACATCGGGGCGACCGGCTGGCGCTTCTACTGGGAGCACGTGCGCCAGTCGATCATGCCGGTGACGGTGCTCGGCCTTTTCCAGGGCGCCTCGCTGGTGCGCTACGTGCGCTCGGCGGTGCTCGACGTCATCCGACTCGACTATGTCACCACCGCGCGCTCGAAGGGAATCGGCGAGCGCAAGGTGATCATAAAGCATGTGGTGCGCACCGCCCTCATTCCCGTGGTCACGCTGGTGGCGCTGCAGATGCCGATCGTGTTCGGCGGCGCCATCGTCACCGAGCAGATATTCCGCGTGCCCGGCATCGGCTCGCTGCTGATTTCCTCGATCCTGGCCAACGACACGCCCGTGGTCATGGGCGTCACGTTCGTCATCTCCTGTCTCGTCGTCCTCTTCAACCTTATGGCCGATATCCTTTATGGCTGGCTCGACCCCCGCATCTCTTTCCGCTGAAGCGCCCATGGCCGGACTTCCGGTCACCGCCCAGCCACGCAAGGCCCAGCGCTTCTCGCCGGGGCTCGAGGCATGGCGCCGCTTCCGCCGGCACAAGCTCGCCATGGCAAGCGCCGTCGTGCTGCTGTTGATCGTCGCTGCCATCGCACTTGGGCCGCTCCTGTGGCGCGTGCCGATCAACGAGATCGACTTCGCGGCCAAGCTCGAGGGTCCGTCCTGGGCGCATCCCCTGGGCACCGACGATCTCGGCCAGGATGTGCTGGCGCGCCTGCTCTATGGCGGCCGGGTCTCGCTCGCGGTCGGCCTCTGCGCCATGCTCGTGGCGTGCTTTGTCGGCGTTCTGATCGGTTCAGTTGCCGGCATGTCGCGCGGCAGCGTCGATGCAGTCCTGATGTGGCTCGCCGACTTCTTCCTGTCGCTGCCGCAATTGCCGCTGTTGCTGCTGGTGATCTACTTGTTCCGTGAGGCGTTGAAGAGCGCGCTGGGACCGGAGGGTGGCATCTTCGTGATGATTGTCGTCGTGATCGGCGGTTTGCGCTGGATGCCGGTGGCGCGATTGGTGCGCGCCCAGATCCTGTCGATTCGCGAGAAGGAATTCGTCGAGGCGGCGCGCGCGCTCGGGGCGTCGAAACTGCGCCAGGTCGTGCGCCACATCCTGCCCAATGCGCTTGGCCCGGTCATCGTGGCCGGCACGATCGACGTCGCGGCCGCCATTATCGCCGAATCGACGCTCTCCTTCCTTGGCCTCGGCTTCCCGCCAGACATCCCGACCTGGGGCCGCGTACTGTTCGATGCCAAGGACTATCTCGACATCGCGCCGCACTGGGCGTTGTTCGCCGGAGCGGCGATCTTCCTAGCGGTGCTCACCATCAACTTCATCGGCGATGGCTTGCGCGACGCGCTCGATCCGCGCCGCGTTTTGTAAGGCTGGTACCGTGGCTGAAACGTTGCTCGACATCCGCGGGCTAAAAACCTGGTTCTCGACCGACGACGGCATGGTGCGTGCCGTCGACGGGGTCGACCTCAGGATCGACCGTGGCGAGACGGTGGGCGTGGTGGGCGAGTCGGGCTGCGGCAAGACCGTGACGGCGCGTTCGGTGCTGAAGCTGATCGACATGCCGCCCGGCCGGTTCGTCGCCGGCCAGATCCTGTGGCGGGGCCGCGACTTGATCCCGCTCGACAACGCCGAGATGGACAAGATTCGCGCCCGCGAGATCGCCATCATCTTCCAGGAGCCGATGACCTCGCTCAATCCTGTCTACACGGTGGGCGAGCAGATCGCCGAAGTGCTGCGGCTGCACGAGAATCTGTCCAAAAAGCAGGCCATGGTGCGCGCAGCCGAGATGCTGCAGCTGGTCAACATCCCCAATCCGCAACGCCGGGTGCACGACTATCCGCACCAGTTCTCCGGCGGCATGCGCCAGAGGGTGATGATCGCCATGGCGCTGGCCTGCAGCCCCAAGCTGCTGATCGCCGACGAACCGACGACGGCGCTCGACGTCACCATCCAGGCACAGATACTGGAGCTGATGCAGGAGATGAAGGAGCGGCTCGGCATGGCGATCATGCTGATCACCCATGCCATGGGCGTCGTCGCCGAGACCTCGCAGCGGGTCGTGGTGATGTATGCCGGCAAGGTCGTGGAGGAGGCGCCGGTTGAAAGCCTGTTCGGCAATCCGCGTCATCCCTATACGCAGGGGCTCATCCGCTCGATCCCGCGGGTCGATCGCGCCGCCGCGCACAAGGAACGGCTGGAGGCGATTCCCGGTTCGGTGCCGAGCCTTCTCGATCCGCCGCCGGGCTGCCGCTTCGCGGCCCGCTGCAAGTTCGCCATGGATATCTGCATCCAGGCCGTGCCACCCCTGAAGGAAGTGGCGCCCGGCCACCGCGTGGCGTGCGTGCTATGAGCGAGCCCATCGACGCCAAGGCACCGCTACTCTCCGTCCGCCATCTCAAGAAGCATTTCGCCGTCTCGGGCGGCATTTTCTCGCGCGAGGTCGATCGCGTGCATGCCGTCGATGGCGTGACCTTCGACATCGGCAAGGGCGAGACGCTTGGCCTGGTGGGCGAGTCGGGCTGCGGCAAATCGACGACCGGTCGCTGCATCCTGCGGCTGATCGAGCCCAGCTCGGGCGAGATCCTGTTCCGCGGGGTCGACGTCAGGCAACTCGGCGGCGAGGCGCTGCGCGCGCTGCGCCGCGACATGCAGATCATCTTCCAGGATCCCTATGCTTCGCTGAATCCGCGACTCACCGTGGCTGCGATCGTGGGCGAAGCGCTGCAGATCCACAAACTCGCTAAATCGCGGCGCGAGCTGGAGGAGCGCGTGGTTGATCTGCTTGAGACCGTGGGCCTGCAGCCCGACCATATGCGTCGCTTCCCGCACGAATTCTCCGGCGGCCAGCGCCAGCGCATCGGCATTGCCCGAGCACTCGCCGTCGATCCCAAACTGATCGTTTGCGACGAGCCGGTGTCGGCGCTCGACGTGTCGATCCAGGCGCAGGTGATCAACCTCCTGGAGGACCTGCAAGAAAAGTTCAGCCTCACCTATTTGTTCATCGCCCACGATCTCAGCGTCGTCGAGCACATCTCCACGCGCGTGGCAGTGATGTATCTCGGCCGCGTGGTCGAGATCGCGCCGTCGCGAGACCTCTATGACGAGCCGCTGCATCCCTACACCGAGGCGCTCCTCTCGGCCGTTCCGATCCCCGACCCGACGGTCAAGCGCAAGCGCATCATGCTGCAGGGCGACGTGCCCAACCCCATCCATCCGCCGTCAGGTTGCCACTTCCACACGCGCTGCCCGATCGCCCGCCCCGATTGCGCGCAGAAGACGCCCGAGTTGCGCGAGAGCCGCCCGGGGCACTGGGTGTCCTGCCATTATAGAGGCTGACTCGGCATCTTGATCGCGCTGTTGCGGCGCTCGGGCATGGGATCCTCGAACGCGCGCGGGTAGCGGTTCGGTTGCTTCGACACCTTGTTCAGTTTTTCGAGCGCGGCATCGGGCAGCCGCCAGCCGCCCGCACCGAGCGTTTCACCGAGCTGCTGGGCGTTGCGCGCGCCGACAATGGCGCTGGTCATGAAGGGTTGATCCATCACCCAGCGCAGCGCCACCTGCGCCGGCGAACGGTTCAGCTCCTTTGCCGCATCGAGCAGCGTTTGCAGGATTTCGCCGTGGTTGGGAGCGAAGAAGCGGCCCTGGAAGCCCCAGCCCTCGGCCGAGCGCGTCCCCTGAACTTTCAGGCTGCCCGGCGTGTACTTGCCTGCAAGATAGCCGCCGGCGAGCGGCGACCAGGCCA
>WNFR01008988.1_pt1 | contig 10093 bp, 8 predicted proteins | sample 5400221 | NCBI WGS metagenome assembly WNFR01 (sample SAMN13153357, study PRJNA577476) | soil metagenome | isolation source: 40 cm soil under Madrone tree | place: USA:California | collected 2016-06-14 | reverse complement strand
GCCCATTTAATTCTGGCACGCGAAGCGCGCGAATCGCTTGGCTTGGAAAAGGTGATCTTTGTTCCGGCAGCGACTTCGCCTTTCAAAGACTCACCGGTCGCGAGTATGGAAATGCGATCGTCGATGTTGGAAGCGGCGATTGAGGGCGAACCTGCGTTCGTGGCGGACGATTGCGAATTGCGCCGTTCGCCGCCCTCCTACACGATCGATACCGTTGAGCAAATTCGCCAGCGCGAAGCCGGCGCTCACATTTATTTTCTGCTCGGCCACGATAATATTGAGACACTCCCAAGCTGGCATCGTTTCGAGGAACTCGAGAGATTGGTTCGTTTCGTTGTGCTGGATCGCGCCGGATCGGAAGTAAAACACTCCTACCAAATCGTGCGGCGCAAGATCGACATCTCAGCCACCGACATCAGAAACAGGATTGCGTCGGGTCGATCGATTCGCTATCTCGTACCGCCAAAAGTGGAAGAAATCATTCGACGGAATAATCTTTACCGGGAGCCAGAGAAATAACCGCGGAAAGCTTAGCGAAAACCTGCGCTGAACTCGCCTCGAATAAAAAGGCGGAAAATATCGTTGTCCTGGATCTGCGCGGGATCTCGACCTTCACCGATTTTTTTGTAATCTGCTCGGCGACGTCCGAGCCGCAGTTGAAAGCGATCGCAGGTGAAATTGAAACGCAACTAAAAGACGAACAGGCAGTGCGGCCGGTGGCAATTGACGGGTTTCCCGCCAGCCAGTGGATCGTGCTCGATTATCTTCAGGTGGTCGTGCACGTTTTTCATCGAGACAAGCGCGCGTTCTATAGTCTAGAGCATTTATGGGGCGATGCGCCGCGCGTCGAATGGGAAACGACCTCGACGGTGCGCTGATGACTGTCGATTTCGTAAGCGCTGCTGCGGTGCTCTTGGGTCAAGGCGCCGAGGCTACAAACAGGCGATCGCCGCGGCGAGCGCCGCTACTCCTATCGCGGAGATGAAGATGGATTTGCCCCAGCCGCCGGTTTTACATCGACCAGCTCGACTTCGAAGATAAGAGTTGAGTTCGGGCCGATGTCCGGACCTACCGCTCGCTCTCCGTAAGCCAGGCTCGCCGGAATGAACAGTTGATATTTGGAACCCACTTTCATCATCTGAAGCGCTTCCGTCCATCCTTTGATCACACCGGAAACTGGAAAGGTGGCGGGCTGCCCGCGCTTGTACGAACTGTCGAACTCCGTTCCGTCGATGAGCGTTCCTCGATAGTTTGCTATCACCGTGTCGCTCTCTTTCGGTTGAGCGCCAGTCCCTTCCTTGACGACCTTGTACTGCAAACCGCTGGCCGTTGTCTTCACGCCTTCTTTCTTTTTGTTTTCGGCAAGGAATTTTTCACCGTCCGCCCCATTTTTCACACCTGTCGCTTTTTGCTTGTCGATCATCTCTTTTTCAAATGCTGTCATCGTTTCTTTCACTTGCTCTTCGGTCATCTGAGGTTTGCCGGCCAGCGCGTCTTTCAGGCCAAGAACAAAAGTATCAGGGTTAACTGAGACGTTCTGCTTTTTGAGATTGAGGCCAATATTCAGACCGATGCTATAGCTGATCTTGTCCTTCGGATCTTTGAGCGGCGTCGATTTGTCCTGCCCAAAAACAGATCCCGCAAGCGAAAGCAGGGCCAAAGAAATAATAAAACGTTTCATAGAAGTGGATTCCCCCTGCGTTTGCGCCTTAAAATGACCAGCGCAGAAAGATGCATGCTAATGGATAAAGCTTACTCGTCAAGGAAACAGAAGCTTTGCGCTCGCTCTTCGGCCTCGTTTTCTGCCTGTATTTTGATTATCGCCATTTCGCCGCAGGTTTTTTCGGCTATCGAATTGTCGCACGAGGAGGCGCTGCGGATTGGGAAAAGGATCTGGCAAAACGAGTGCAACGGCACGGTGTCGGGTCTCACTTCGTGGAATACGGGCGAGAATTTCGCTTCCCTCGGTATCGGTCATTTTATTTGGTACCCCGAGGCTAAGCGCGGTCCGTTTGAGGAAAGTTTTCCCAAGCTAATGAAATTCATTTCGGATCATGGCACGGACGTGCCGTCGTGGCTTCAGAATGGGAAAGCCTGTCCGTGGCAATCGCAATCTGACTTCCAGCGCGCGAAAAATTCGCCGGAGTTAAAAGCACTGCGAGATTTTCTTGCGCATACTGTCGATCTTCAGGCGCAATTCCTCGTTGACCGGCTGCAGAATGCGCTCCCCAAAATGCTGGAGGAAACAACTCCGCCCAACCGCGCCCATGTGCAGGAACAATTCCAGCGCATGTCGAATTCGGCGAGAGGCTGTTATGTACTCGTCGATTACGTGAATTTTAAAGGCGAAGGCGTATTGCATACCGAGCGTTATCGCGGCGAGGGCTGGGGCTTGCTGCAAGTGCTCGAAAATATGCACGGCGCTAGCAACGATTCCAAAGCAGTTGAGGAATTCGCACGCTCGGCGAAAACGATTTTGACTCGCCGCGTGAAAAATTCCCCACCTGAGCGAAATGAATCGCGCTGGTTGCCAGGCTGGATTAATCGCGTGACCAATTACGCCAGGGATTGATGAGGCGGATTTTATCGATAAGCATCCGATCGGCGGCTGTTGCCGCGCTTATCGCCGAATCTGTTTTTGCCCAGTCCGCAGCGCCGCAGATGCGGAAACCAGCTGAGCTCATTCGCAAACAGGAGCCGGTCAAAATCAACCAGGCGTTGCTCAAGGAAGCCACATCCGATCAAGTTCGCATCGTCGTCTCAATTCCAAAACAGCGCGCCTATTTGATGTTAAACGAGCAGATCGTGATCGACGGTCCGATATCGTCCGGTAAGCACGGCCACAGTTCGCCTACCGGCCATTTCACTGTTCTGGAAAAAGACCCTAATCATCACTCCACACTTTACGGCGATTTTCGCGATAGTTCGGGGCGAATCGTGCGCGCGGGCGTGAGTGCACGCATCGACTCCGCGCCCAGCGGAACGCATTTCGTCGGCGCGGAAATGAAATGGTTCCTGCGGCTGACCGACGACGGCGTCGGGATGCACATCGGCATCCTGCCGGGATATCCCGCCTCGCACGGCTGTATCCGCGAGTCTGCGGAAGGCGCGAAATTATTTTACAACCATGTCAAAGTCGGGACGCCGGTCGATGTGGGCGATTATTGATGCAGGGATCGTTCACCGAATCGCCCGGGCGATTTGAGTCAATCGCCCTACCTTTCACTTATCAACTTCCCGCGCAGCAGATCAAAAGCGGCTTGCGCAATCACGTCTTTGAACGTTTCGCGGTCGATCGGGAAGAATAATTTCTTCACGATGGAGTCTTCATCCGGCGAAAGAAGCGCGATGTAAGCCGTCCCCACCGGCTTTTCCGGGGAGCCGCCGCCCGGCCCAGCGATGCCGGTCGTCGCGAGTGCATATGTCGATCTTGCACACTGCCGCGCGCCCTCAGCCATTGCGCGCGCAACCGGCTCGCTAACTGCGCCGTGCGTCTCGACCAGTTTTCGATCGACGTTCAACATGTCGATCTTGACCGCGTTTGCGTACGGGACGTAGCCGGCGACGAAAACTTTGGACGCACCGGGAACGTTCGTCAGCCGATGCGCAAGTAATCCACCGGTGCACGATTCAGCCACTGCAATCGTTTCCTTACGTTCTGTCAGCAGCTTCACCAGCACTTCCTCGAGAGTTTCGCCGGTGGTGGAAAAGATCGACAACCCGAGCTCGTTCCGAATAATCGCGTCGGCGCGCGTTACTCTATCGGGCTCGCCAATGATCCGGACATCGACCTCCCCGGGCCGCGCACAGTAACCAAGCTCAACTCCTTCAATGGCGAGCACTTTTTCGCCGATTGCTTTTTCAATAATCGATTCGCCTACGCAGGCGATTCGGTAAGTTCGCTGATCCAGCGTCATGGGATTTTTTGCGATGGCCCGCAAGATCGGCATGACCGACTTGTGAAACATCGGCTGAAGTTCGCGCGGCGGACCCGGCAGCAGAAAAAGATGCGGCGAACTTCTTTGCGAATTGATGTTCGCACGAAAATAAAGCCCGGAGGCGCTTCCGTTTTCGTTTGAGAGAATCTGCGCACCAGCCGGAACGTCAGCCTGACGCGCGATGCGCGCAGTCCACTTGAAACCTCGAGCCCTAAGTCTGTGCTGAAGCCAAGCCAGCAGTTCGGCATTTTGCTCTAATTTCAACCCAAGCAATTCAGCGACCATTTCGCGCGTCATGTCGTCAGTGGTCGGCCCCAGCCCGCCGGTGACAAAAACAATTTCGGCGCGTGAACATAATTCCGCCAGCGCTTCTCGAATCGCGACGCCGTCGGGAACCGTGCGTTGCTCGTCGATGCGCAATCCCAACGGAAGGATTTCGCGCGCGATGAAGGCTAGATGCGTATTGTGAACATCACCCAACAAAAGCTCTGTCCCGGTGTTGAGGAGGGCGACCTTCATTTCGCGCTTAAGTTGCCGCGCCTAAAAGAAAACGTCCAATGTTCAACCTTCAACTGCAGCCGTCTCGCTCTGGGCGACATAATGCACCCGTGTTTATACGATGAGACGCGCGGCGCTTCGCTGACCTAGGCGTCTACAGGATCAAGCCGCGTCTTTGTCCTGTTTCTTGCGAATCAGTGGGAGTTTTTTGCCTTCAACCACGGCGCGATTAATCGTGACCTCGGCGATGTCCTCGCGGCTCGGGACATCGTACATGATGTCGAGCATGATGCGCTCGAGCATCGAGCGCAACGCACGGGCGCCAGTCCCTTTCGTGACCGCCTGGCCGGCCAGTGCGCGCAACGCATCTTTTGTCACGGTCAAGCGCACGCCTTCCATCGAGAAGAGTTTGGTGTACTGCTTGATCATGGCGTTTTTCGTCTCGGTCAAAATCGCCGTCATCTCGTCTTCCGTCAGCGCGTCTAGCGAGCTGACCACCGGCAGGCGGCCGATGAATTCCGGAATCATTCCGAAAGCAAGCAAGTCCTCCGGTTCAACGTGGCGGACGGATTCCTTTCGCAGCGCTTCCTCCACTTCGAGTGTCGGACTTCCGAAGCCCATCACTTTTTGGCCGATTCGCTTTTGGACAATCTTATCGAGACCGATAAAGGCGCCGCCGCAAATAAAGAGAATTTTCTCGGTGTTGACCTGAATGTATTCCTGGTGCGGGTGTTTCCGGCCGCCCTGAGGCGGAACATTGCACGTGCTGCCTTCTAAGATCTTCAGGAGCGCCTGCTGAACGCCTTCGCCCGAAACATCCCGCGTAATGGAGACGTTGTCGGTCTTGCGACCAATCTTGTCGATCTCGTCAATGTAAACGATCCCGATTTCGGCACGCTTTACATCGTAATCTGCGTTTTGCAGCAAGCGTAGAATGATGTTCTCGACATCTTCGCCGACATAGCCAGCCTCAGTCAACGTCGTCGCATCCGCGATGCAAAACGGTACATCGAGAATCTTCGCCAGAGTTTTGGCCAATAAAGTTTTGCCCGAACCAGTCGGGCCGATCAGGAGAATATTACTCTTCTCAATCTCAACCTCGGCGAAGGGATCCGGCTGAAAGGCGGACGAGGTATCACTCGGCGCTGAGGGCGAACTTTGCAGAACGCGCTTGAAATGATTGTGCACCGCCACCGAAAGCGTTTTCTTGGCGATATCCTGGCCAATTACGTACTGATCGAGTGAGCGGCGGATCTCCACCGGCTTCGGAACACGAATGTTAGAGGACTGGCGTCGCGCGTCTTCGTTGAGTTCTTTGTCGAGGATGCTCTTGCAGACGTTGATGCAGCTGTCGCAAATGTAGACGCCCGGACCGGCGATCAACTTGCGCACCTCGGCGTGGCTTTTGCCACAAAACGAGCACATGGTCAGGTTCGAGGCGCGGGCCATATTTTTGTCCTTAAGGAGCAGCTCTTATTCCGGAACCTTGCGCGGTAAAGCCGCCTCTGCGACCGCTGCTGAACGGTCCCCCGCGGGAGACGACGCTCCATCAAGCAACTTAACTTCCTTGCGGGATTTAATCACTTCATCGACCAAGCCATAGGCCTTCGCCTCCTGCGCCGACATGTAATAATCGCGGTCGGAGTCCAGCCGCACCTGCTCCTCGGGTTTGCCGGTATGTTGGGCGATGATTCTAATAAGACGCTTCTTCAATTTAAACATGTAATCGACCTGCCGCTCCACGTCGCTGGCCGCGCCCTGCGCCCCACCGGAGACCTGATGGATCATGATGTCGGAATTCGGCAGCGCGAAACGTTTGCCTTTCGTGCCCGCGCAAAGCAGGACCGCAGCCATGCTCGCGGCCATTCCGAGACAGTAAGTCGTCACATCGCAGGTGAGAAACTGCATCGTATCATAAACCGCCAGCCCTGCCGTAACCGACCCGCCCGGTGAGTTGATATAGATATTGATGTCCTTTTTGGAATCCTCCATTTGCAGGAAGAGCAACTGCGCGATAACCAGATTCGCAATGTGGTCGTCCAAGGGCGTGCCGATAAAAACGATGCGGTCCTTGAGCAGCCGCGAATAAATGTCGTAACTGCGTTCGCCGCGGCCGGTCTGCTCCACCACCATAGGGATCAGCACCGACTGCGATAAATTTTCGCTGAGTCCACTCATGATTTTTCTTCTGAAGCGACGGTCTCTGAAATCGGTTCGACGCTAACATTCGCTTTCAGGAAATCAAGAGTCTTACCGAGCAGAATCTGTTCCGCCAGGCCGTTCAGTCCATCGTGCTCCTCGAGTTCCTTGCGCATTTTTTCGACGGAGATGTCATACCGCGCCGCCTCCTGCCGCACGCGAAGATCGACATCTTCGCGCGAGACCTCAATCGTCTCGCGCTCGGCGATTCGGCTCAGAATGAAATTGGTCTTCAATCGCTGCGCCGCGAGAGAACCCGCACCTTCCACCAGCTCCTTCTCTTTGCCTTTGAGCAGATCGTCGGGCACTCCGCGCTCGCGATTGCGATGGACAAGTTCGTTTAACGCCCGTCGCGTTTCATTTTTCAAAAGCGCGGGCGGCAAATCGAACCTCGTATGTTCGTGCAGGAACTTGACGATCTGCGCTTCCTTCGCGCGCTCCGCCTCGTGTTCTTTTTCGTGTTCGAGATCGTGCTCGATCATCTGGCGAAGATCGACAAGGGTTTTCCCGGCGACAAGTTTGGCAGCAAATGCGTCATCGACCCGCGGAAGCACTTTCGCTTTGATCTCGTTCAACGTCACCGCATAGTCCGCCTTCTTCCCGGCCAGCTCGGTCACTGGAAAATCCGGAGGAAACTCCACCTGCACGCTGCGCGTTTCGCCTTGCTTCATGCCGACGATCTGCTCGCAAAATCGCGGCAGAAAATTCTCGGGCGCAAGATGCAGCCAGAATTTCTTGCCGCCGTGCAGGTTTTTGCTCGCGTTCGGCGCAACGTCTCGAATCGGTTTACCATCGATTGCTCCATCAAAATCGATCACCGCAAAATCCTCCATCTCCAATCCACGCCCGGGAACATCGACAAAGTCGGCTGATTGCTCGCGCAAACGCTCCAGCGCAAGATCGACAGCTTCGTTTACCACCTTTATCGGGGGCAGTTGAACGGGAATATTTTTATATTCCGGCAAGTCGAACTCCGGCGCCGTTACGACGGTCGCGCAAAACCGCATCGACTTGTCCTCGCCGAATTGCACGTCCTCGAGGTTAGTTAAAGAGGCAACCCGCAATTGTTCCTGTGCGATGGCGTCGCGATAACTCCTCGAGACAAGTTTCTTCGTCACTTCTTCCTGGATTTCCTTGCGAAATCTTTTGTCGATCACCGAACGCGGCGCTTTTCCCGGCCGATAACCCGGAATTTTGGCAAACCGCGCGAAGCTGTTCGCGATTGTCTCCCATTCCTTCGACACCTCCTCCGGCGGCAATTCGATCCGCAACGTCGAAACGAAGTCCGGCTGTTTTTCAACTTCGACTTTCATGAAGAAATCGACGTTAACGGCGCGCGACGACGCGCGCAAGGTAGGCACGTCACGTTGCGATATCCGCGGACGACGCAGCGCGCCGTCCCTACCATTCCATGCGCTCGCCTTTCACATAAACCGCGTATGCTTGCGGAAACCCGAACCAATACGCCAACTCGCGATAATCTTCGCAATCAAAGATTGAGAAGTTCGCGCGTTTACCCGGTTCAAGCGAGCCAATCGCATCACCGCGTCCGAGGCTGTAAGCGGCGTTGACTGTCGAGGCCGTGATCGCTTCCGTAGGTGACATTTTCATCTGCGTGCAAGCGAGCGACAATATCATCGACATGGATGCCGTCGGCGACGATCCAGGATTAAAATCTGTCGCAAGGACGACCGCCAGTCCGGCGTCGATCATCTCCCGCGCGCGGGCATAGAATGTCGATCCGAGCGCGTAAACCGAACCAGGCAGAAGAACCGGTTGCACCTCCGCCGATTTTAGTGCTGCAATCCCCTCTTGATCCGTTTTCTCCAAATGATCCGCCGTAGTTGCTCCTAATTCCGCCGCCAGTTTCGCGCCGCCGGAATTCGTAAGTTGGTCGACATGCGCACGCAGCTTGAATCCAAGCTTCTTCGCTGCCGTCAAAATCCTTCGCGACTGCTCGATGTCGAAGTAACCGCGGTCACAAAAGATATCGCAAAACTCGGCCAATTTCTCCGACGCGATTCGCGGCAACATCTCATTGATCACAAGGTCGACATAGTCTGTTGCTCGAAGCTCGCGCGGGATCGCATGCGCGCCTAGGAACGTCGGGACAACTTCGAGCCGCGTCTCTTGATTGAGTCGCCGCATCACGCGCAAAATCTTTAATTCATCTTCGACCGTCAGCCCGTAGCCCGACTTCGCTTCGACGGTCGTAGTCCCACACTTCAAAAACCAATTCGCATGTTTCTTCGCCTGGGCGAGAAGGTCGAGATCGTTTGACGCGCGCGTTTTCTCAACGGTTGACCAAATCCCGCCACCTGCCGCCGCGACCTTTTCGTAGGACTCGCCGTGCGTGCGGCGTTCGAAGTCGTCAAGACGGTTTCCGTTAAAGACGAGATGCGTATGTGCATCGACAAATCCCGGCAATACAACTCTCCCACTAACATCGACAATTTCCGCGCCACCAGAGTTCTTTTCGACTTCATCGCTGCTTCCAACGGTGTCGATCTTGCCGTCGTGAATCAGCATTCCGCCATCACGAATGATCGCGAGTTCCGACATTTCGCCGCCGATACGCGGACGTTTCGGACCTGACAGCGTAACAAGCTGGGAAGCGTGAAGAAGAGCGACAGACTTCAAGATTGACTCATCTTGCTCTCAACAATCCGATCAATCTTTTTAAATTCAGATTCGGATTCGGCGCTTATTCTCCGAACTTTCTCCTGAAGAGTTGATTTCACATCTTCATCTTTCAGGCCTGCCAGGTTAATTCGGACGTTCAGCGCAGCGCCGCTAATACAAGCGTGTGTTGCGAGCAGGCCCACGCCCACATCTGAAATTGAAGCGGGATTACCTTTTTCAGCCATTTCCGCGAGAAGTGGATAGGACTTGGAAGCGGTTTCCATCACTTTCAACGGAATTTCAGCGGCGTATTTCGTGGCTTGCTCGATTTCCGTTGTGCGGGCTTTCTTCTCGTCCGCGGATTCCCTCGGCAATGCGAATGCATCCATCACTTTGTTAAAGGCCGCGGTGTCTTCATCGACTAGAAACAGCAATTCATCTTTCAATTGCTGCGATTTGACCGCCCAGTCACTGAAATATTTAAGTTTATCGTCCCAGCCACGTTTCCCGGCTGAAAGATTGGCCACCATTCCGCCAAGGGAAACGCCCAATGCGCCCATCAACGCGGCCACAGAACCACCGCCAGGCGCCGGAGAATCGCTCAGTGTCTCATTGCAGAACTGGCGCAAGTCCATTTTCACCAGCGATTTTTTTGAGGCGGATTCCATCTTGAATTCTATGATCTTCTCCTTCGGATCGAACGGTTTCAACTCACTTAATCCCATCGAGCGGATGCCGATATCGATGAGCTCTTCTTCCGAAGCGCCTTCCGACCATTGCTGTTTACGGAGGAAATATTTTCCCGCATCCAGCAAACATTTCTTCGGAAGCATGCC
>WNFR01038183.1_pt1 | contig 10094 bp, 8 predicted proteins | sample 5400221 | NCBI WGS metagenome assembly WNFR01 (sample SAMN13153357, study PRJNA577476) | soil metagenome | isolation source: 40 cm soil under Madrone tree | place: USA:California | collected 2016-06-14 | reverse complement strand
GGTACTACTCGTGAAATTCTTGACGCCGTGCGCGAAAAGCTGGATCGTAACGCGCTCTCTGATGCTTCGCAGCTCAAGAGCGAAATCAAGTCGCACATCGTGCGCATTCTGAATGCTTCGGACGGCTCGAAGCGGGCGCAACCTGGCGTTGTCGCCGGCTCACCCAATGGCAAAGGGCCGCGCGTGATTTTCATTGTCGGCGTCAACGGCGCGGGCAAAACCACCAGCATCGGCAAGCTTGCGAATCGCCTGCGCAAAGAAGGCTCCAGCGTGATTCTCTGCGCCGCGGACACCTTCCGCGCGGCCGCCGTCGAGCAGCTTGAAATATGGGCGCAGCGCAACGGCATCGAAGTCATCAAGCAAAAGTCCGGCGCCGATCCAGCCGCCGTCGTTTACGACGCGGTCGCCGCCGCCAAAGCGCGCTCTTCTGACGCGGTGATCGTGGACACCGCCGGCCGCCTGCACACGAAATCGAATCTGATGGCCGAGCTGGATAAGATGAAGCGCACCGCGGCGAAGGTGATTCCGGGCGCGCCGCACGATGTTCTGCTGGTTCTCGATGCCACCACGGGACAGAATGGCCTCGCGCAGGCCCGCGAATTCACTTCCACAGTCGGAGTCACTGGTATAATCCTCACCAAGCTCGACGGCACCGCCAAGGGCGGCATCGTGGTAGCCATCTCGCGCGAACTCTCTCTGCCCATCCGCTTCGTCGGCACCGGCGAGCAAATCAACGACCTGGTCCCCTTCGACGCCGAAACGTACGTCAACTCGCTCTTCGACTGATTCGTGGACGCACACGACATTCGTTTCATGGAACACGCGCTAGGGCTGGCGCGCAAAGGCATCGGCTTGGCCAGCCCGAATCCGCACGTCGGCTGCGTGATCGTGCGCGAAGGGCAAATTGTTGGCGAGGGATTTCACCAATACGAATGGCGCGACCACGCCGAAATCGTCGCGCTGAAATCCGCAGGCGAGAAAGCGCGAGGCGCGACGCTGTATGTGAATCTCGAGCCTTGCAACCACACCGGCCGCACCGGCCCGTGCACGGAAGCCATCATCGCCGCAGGCGTTCACCGTGTGGTCGCCGCGATGCAGGACCCCAATCCGGCAACATCGGGCCGCGGCTTCGAGCGTCTTCGCGCTGCAGATATTGAAACCGTCTGCGGGGTGCTCGAGGACGACGCGCGGCGATTGAATGAGGCTTTCGCGTGGTGGATTCGCACGAAAAGACCTTTTGTCACGTTGAAATCCGCGTTGACTCTCGACGGCCAACTAGCTCTGCCTCAGGGGAAAAAACGCGGCCGCCCCAACTGGATCTCGTCCGAGGAATCGCGCGCCGAAGTTCACCGCATGCGCCATGCTTCCGATGCGCTGCTTACGGGTATCGGCACGATTTTGGCTGACGACCCGCTGCTCACCGATCGCAGCGGATTGCCGCGCCGCAAGCGCCTTCTACGCGTGATTCTCGATGCCAAGCTGCGCCTGCCCACGAATTCGCGGATCGTCAAAACCGCCGACGACGATCTTCTTGTCTTCACGGCGGCGCCGCTCAACACGGCCAAAGCGCGCAAATTGCAAAACGCAGGCGTTGAACTCGTCCGCGCCCGAGCAAACCGCGGCTACATCGACCTCAATGCTGTGCGCGCCGAGCTCGGCAAGCGCGACATGCTTAGCGTACTGCTCGAAGCCGGGCCGACACTGAACGGCACCGCACTCTCCGCTGAGTTGGTACAAAAACTGATGCTCTTCTACGCACCAAGATTCGCCGGCGAAACAGGCGTACCCTTCGCGCACATGCCAGCGCCGGATCAACCGCCGCTGCCAAATCTTCGTGTCCAGCAATTCGGACCGGATGTAGCCATCGAAACCTATCTGCAAGATGTTTATCGCCAGTGAATCGTGGGACAGCCATTTTTGGCTGTCCACGGTCCGCGCTCTGCGAGCCATCAGCCAATTTGGGACTGCGGTAGTCTTGCTACCGCTTTTACGGTGTACGCGTTCTCATGGACCGCGCCCAAGGCAACAGACCGGGGTCTGCCCACACCGCAAAAGCGGCGGCAAGTCCGCCGCACTCCAAAGTGGGACAGCCATTTTTGGCTGTCCACGGCGGGACCCTGACTGCCGAATTTCGCACGCGAGGTGCTATTCTCGGTATTCATGTTCACCGGAATCATCGAGCATCTCGGCACGGTCGAATCTCTCTCTCTGCAAAATAGCGGCGGCCGCGTCACCATTCACGCGCCCACACTCGCGTCCAAGGTCGCAGTATCCAACAGCATCGCGGTGAACGGCTGCTGTCTCACCGTCGTCTCTGTCGATAAAGATCGCTTCTCCGCCGATCTCTCTGGAGAAACCATCCGCAAGACTTCCTTCGGCGCAAACGGCGGAGCGCTGCAAAAGGGCGCGCACGTGAACCTGGAGCAACCGCTCACGGCCGGCAAAGAATTCGGCGGCCACTTCGTTCTCGGTCATGTCGATGGAACCGGCCGCGTCGCGCATCTGCGGCCGGAGGGCGAAAATTGGTGGTACGGAGTGCAGGCCCCCGAGGAATTCGCACGCTACATTGTGCCGAAAGGATCGATCACGATCGACGGCATCAGCCTGACCGTGGCCAATTGGCGAGACGGCATCGCCGAAATCGCCGTGATCCCTTACACCTACGAGCACACCAACATTCGCGACCGCAAGCCCGGCGACGCCGTGAATCTCGAAGGCGACATCCTCGGAAAATACGTTGAACGCTATCTCGAAGCTCGCGGGGCAGCGGCGACCACAAAGATTTCGATCAGCGAGCTCACCGAACAAGGCTTCTAGGTTGCAGCAGTTGTAGGGGCGCGCTTTAGCGCGTCCCAGCGGCGTCAGTCGCCGCCAAAGCGTTCTTCTCTCTTCTTCGCCTGCACGCCGCGATAGTACAGCGTCAAGCCGAGGGCCAGCGCGCCCAGCGTGGAACCAACCACCTTGATCAGGAACAAACCGCGATTCGCCGTATCACCCGGCGGAAGCACCGATACAATGATCGACAGCAGCGTCACGGCAAAAGCGATGCCGCTCGCGAGCCACACGCCTGGCTTGCCGCCCGGAATCAGCACGGCATGCGGATTCTCCAGCCGGTCCTTGCGGCCGGCCAGCTTGATCGCCGCGGCGTACATGTAAAGGAACGGAATGAAATACAGAATGATGGCGACGTCGACCAAACCTTGATACGCGCCGCGCGTCGTTTCGCTCACCTGGCTGAGCAGCAGAATCGCGCCGGAAACCACCGCTTGCACAATGATGGAAATATACGGCGTTTTCCAGCGCGGATGAATTTTGCCAAAGGCCTTCGGCAAATAGCGATCGATGCCCACTACAAACGGTACGCGCGCAATCCCAGCGACCGTGGTGCCGACGCCGCCGGCATTTCCCACGGTGGCAAGAATCGCCGCAAGAATCCCAACAACGCCGAGTTTCAGAGCGATACCTCCCACGGTGATGGCGTGAAACACGCCCGCTGTGGCGGAAACGTCCGGGGCGGGAACCAACACGAGCACGGAGATCGTGCCCACGATATACATCAAGGCGATCAACGCGCCGGCCGCAAAGACCGCGCGCGGCAGCGTACGCCGCGGGTCCCGAACCTCCGCGCTCATTGCGGAAACAAGCTCCAAACCGGTGAAGGCAAACGCAATCTGCGACCAAAAATTGACGGTATCCCAATTCCACGTCGGCAAAATGCTGGCCCAGGTGAACGGCGTCACCGAGCCATAGCGCAGCCCCAGAATTGCGGCAATCAAAACGAGGACCAACAACGGGACATACGTGAAAACGCCACCGGCGTTCTGCAACCACTTGCCAACATTTAGCCCGATGATGTTCAGAACCACCGCCACCAGCAACAGGCCCAGCGAAACGAGCAGCAGGAACGCCCGGTTCTGCGCCAGCGTCCCGCCACCTTCGCCGATTATGTACGCGCTCATCGCCGCGCTGGCCAGCAAGAGCCCGGGAAAATAGAAGACCGTGTAGATCCAATAGTTCCATCCGGCCACAAAGCCGTGAAAATCGCCGAACGCTTCCTTGGCCCACACGTACAGCCCGCCCTCTTCCGGAAATCGCGAAGACAGCTCGTTGATGACCATAGCGGTCGGCACAAAAAAGAAAACCGCGGCAATCAGCCACAAACTGATCGACGACGTGCCGTTGTGCGCCGCCGCCGCGATCCATCGCGGCCCGAGCACGGTGGCAATGTTGAAAAAGAGCACATCCCAAAATCCCATCGCTTTCGGCAGCTGTTTGATGGGATCCGAGGTGCCCGCCGCAACCTGGCTCACAGAGTTACATCCAACGCGGGGATCAGATCGTCTTGTTTCAGGAAGTTTTGGAGGAAAGGATCATCGGAATTCTCGAAATCGGTCCAGGATCCGAAGAACGTAACTTTGCCGTCCTGCAAGAAGACGACGGAGTCGGCAAGGCGCTTCGCCAAATGTGTGTCGTGTGTGACGGCAGGATCAGGCTGCCCATGTGCCCGGCCATGATGGGGTCGACCATGGTTGTCGGCTCGTCGTACAAAATCGCTTCCGGATTTTGCGCAAGCGCGCGCGCAATCGCCACCGCACGACGCATGCCTGTCGATAGCTCGCCCGGCAATTTGTCCAGCACTTGATCGACTTCCAGCAAATGCGCCAGCTTCTCGACGTTCGCATCGATGTCGTCCGCGGTCAGCCCGGGCTGCCCCTCCATTGGAAACGCAATATTGTCGGCGAGCGTAAGCGAATCGAAAAGCGCGCCCGACTGAAAAACCATGGTGACCTTGCGGCGAATCTCCGCAAACTGTCTCTCGCTGAAGTCGGTGACATCCTGGCCATCAATAAAGATGCGCCCCGAGTCGGGCTTGAGAAATCCCATGATGTGTTTCAGAGAGACGGATTTGCCCACGCCGCTGCGGCCCATGATCACACACGTTTCGCCGCGCTTCACGGTGAAGCTCACGTGATCCAGCACCAGCCGCTCGTCAAAGGCTTTGCAAATGTCGCGGAATTCGAAATAGTTTGGAGATTCCCGACTTTCGATAGGTGCTTCGTTATTTCCAAGAATCTCGCTCACGCGCGTTGCGCCTCCAAGATGCGCTTCGCTTCCTCATAGTCAGCCGCTGTATTCATGTTCCAGAAGAGGCGGCCCGCTGTATCAAATCGCTTCCAGTCCGCTTCGTCAACAACTTCCGTCTGCAATTGCTCCATCGCGTGGGCGATTTTGCGCGTGCCGCCTTCAAAAGATTGTTGCAGCTTAGCCGCCGCGCTCGTCAGCCAGCAAGAGCACAGCGGCTCGAGCCCCTGCGGCGATTGCGGCGTCACTACTTCCGCGCTGCTCGCTTGCGCTCGCTGCACCAAGTAGCTTAGCCACTCCCGCGTGAGAAACGGCATGTCGCAGCCCACGATTAAATTCCACTCCGCCTCGCCGACGGTTTCTTTGGTGGTCAGCAGCGCGGTGATGATTCCGGCCAGCGGACCCTGCCCTTCCCAGCGATCGCTTACTCCGGTGATTCCAAGCTTCGCATATTTGTGCGGGGCCGCAATCACATTCACTTCTCTCGTGACAGCGCCTAGTAGCGCGCGCATCCGCAACAGCATGGGCGCTCCGTCAATCTCGACCAAAGCCTTGTCGCGACCAAAACGCGTGCTTCCGCCGCCAGCCAAAACGTAGCCGATCACCGCTCTCGCCCTGGCATTCTCTGCACGCATTCTGTTCTCTGCGTCAATTCTTCTTTTGCATTGCGAGCTCTGTGTTCTCAGTGAGCTCTGAGTCGAAACTTTTGTCCTGAACTTTAGAATGGCGAAACAGATTCTTTTTCTTAACGAAAAACTAAAAACTAGGAACTAACTACTCCTCTTCCATCGGCTCGCGTCCGGGTCGTCGAATCCCCAGCTCACGCAGCTTCTCCTGCAAACTTTGCCGGTGCAAACCAATCGTCGCCGCTGTCCGGGAAACATTCCAGCGATGATCTGAAAGCTGTTTGGTCAAATATGCCACCTCGAACTTCCGCTTTGCCTCCCGAAAATCCTTCTCGCCCAACCCGTTGTCGTGCCCTTCTCCGGAATGTTTTTGCACCAGGGCCTCGCCGCGCGCCACTTCCTCCGGCAAATCCGCCACATCGATCTCTTCGCCGCGACACAGCACCAGGCTCCGCTCCAACGCATTCTTCAATTCGCGCACATTTCCCGGCCAATCGTAGCGCTCGATTGCCGCAATCGCTTCGCGCGTCAGGCGATTCAGCGAGCACCGGAATGTCCTGCTTATGCGCGCGCAACGGCGGCAAGTCAATACTGACAACGCGCAACCGATAGAACAAATCTTCGCGAAATTTCCCCGCGCGAATTTCCGCCGGCAAATTCCGGTGCGTCGCGCTGATTACTCGCACATCTACGGGAATTGCCTGAGTGCCACCCAGCCGCTCGATCGTGCGATTCTCCAGGGCCCGCAGCACCTTCGCCTGCGTAACCGGATTCATGTCCCCGATTTCGTCCAAGAACAGCGTACCGCCCGACGCCAACTCAAATTTGCCTTTCTTCTGCTGCGCAGCGCCGGTGAACGCGCCACGTTCATAGCCAAACAGCTCCGACTCGATCAAAGTCTCCGGCAGCGCCGCGCAGTTCACGGCCACAAATGCCTTGCCCGCCCGCGGTGAGCGCGCGTGAATTTCCTGCGCAAGCAAATCCTTCCCCGTGCCACTTTCGCCCAGAATCAGCACGGTGGAATCGGTTGGCGCAACGCGCTCCGCCATTTCAAACGCTCGCCGCATTTCCGCAGTACGGCCAATCATCTGCCCAAATTGCCCTTCGCTCGTCAGCCGGCGCCGAAGCGACTCGTTTTCTTTTTCCAGTGACGCCAACTTCAGAAGGTTCGCAACTCGCTGCCGCAACTCGTCCAGCTCAAATCCTTTCACCAGGTAATCCGCCGCCCCGAGCTGCAATGCTTCAACCGCCGTTTTCGCTGTATCCAGCGCCGAAACCATCAGGACCGGCGTCTCGCTCCCCTGCTCGCGCATCCACCGTAAAAATTCAATTCCGCTCTGTCCCGGCAAGACCACATCGAGCAGCACCAACTCCGGCCGTTCGCGCGTCAACACCTCGCGCGCCGCCTCCGCCGAATCCGCCTCGGCCACGCGATACCTGGACTCCAGCGCCCGCCGCAATCCATAGCGCGCCGCTGGCTCGTCATCCACAATCAGAATCGTCCTCATCCCTGTCCTTTTTGCATCTTATTTACGACTGAAGCGGCAGCGCGACCCGAAAGCGTGTCCCACGGCTCTCGCTCGCTGGACTTTCCCACTCCAGCTTGCCTCCAAATTCCGCGACGCGCCGCGCCACAATGGCCAGCCCCAATCCTGTGCCCTGCGTCTTGGTCGTAAAAAACGGCTGCAGTAGCTTCTCGCGCGCGCCGGCGCTGATGCCCGCCCCGTTGTCCTCGACGGTCAGGAGACAGTCGCCTTTCTCGACCGCCGCTCCCACACGAACGCATCCGCCGCGCGGCGTTGCCTCAATAGCATTCACCACCAAATTCGAAACGATGTCACTGACCGCTTCACCGGACGCGGCCGCTCTTGCCCCATTCGCGCAAAGTCGCAATTCCAGCGCGACGCCGCGGCGTTCCGCTTCATGCCGCAAAACTCCGGCTACTTCTTCGATGACTGCGGAAGCGTCGCAAGTGGCCTCGACCTTTCCGCCGCGCACCGTGGGCCTGCTGAATTGCAGCAATTGATTGAGCTTCGATGAAAGCCGCCCAACCTCGTCCAGTACGATTTGTGTCTCGCCCCGCAAGGACTCCGGGAGCTCGGGATTTTCCATCTGCACCTGTAGAATCGTTTTGATTGAGCCCAGCGGATTTTTCAGATTGTGCGAAATGCTCGCGGCCATCTGCCCCAGGAGCGCGAGCCGCTCGCGCTCGGCCAATTCCCTTTCCAATCGTACTTTCTCGTCAATCAAACGGCACAAATCCAGCGCGCCCGGCAGCTGCTCGCACAAGAACTCCAGCGTCGCGCGTGTTTCCCCTGACAAAGCGGCGCCATGAGGCTCTACGCGAACGACTCCCACCACATTACCCAAGCTCGGAAAAGGTTCCGACATTTTCCCTTCGGAGAAAGTGACCCTTTGCTGGCCTCGGGTCGTCGAGCCGCCCCCTGCTGTTGTGGCAGACGCGCCAGCGTGCTCGTCAAGCTCGTGTCGTCTCGGGACCATGACCCTCACCGCGGCGAGTTCAAAAGTTTCCTTCACACGATTCTCAATAAAGCGCGCGAGCTTTTCTTCATTTCCGTGCCGCGCCTCCTGCTGAATCTCCGCGATCAGGTGTTGCACACGGTCCATTTCCCGTTGCGTCGTCTCCTGAAGCGATTTGCCCAGAGCGCGTTGCAAGGGTTCGATGAAAATCACCAGCACAAACAGGAGAATCGAAGCCGTCGCTTCCGGAGGAATTTCCGGCGCGAGCCAGCCGCTCAGCCGGCGCACTAAACTGAGATACAACAGCGCCAAAAACGTAGCCGAGACCGCATAAACCAGATTCTTCTGCCGTCCGATTTGCAAGAAGTTGAACCGTAGGACAAGGTAGATCAGCGCCGCCAAAGGCAAAATTGCCAGCAGGGCCAGCGCCGTACTCACGTCTTCCGACAAGTCTCGCGGCAACGTCCCACCGAGCACGTGCAGCTGCACCACCATCGCCGCGCCAATGGCGAACACTCCCGCCAATAAGCTGTGAAAGAAGGATTGCGATTGCTCAGGCGCACCCAAGTGAAAGCGAATTTCCCATCCAGCACTGATCACCATGGCCGCGGCCAGCCAAACGCCATAAGCACGGCCCAGCACGTTCCCAGGCACAAGGAAATCGAAACCCGGCGAATTCGCCACCAACGGATAGACGCGGAAGACGAAATAAGATGCTGGAGCATATGCCGCGAGCAGCACCGCGCGTTTCAACGCCGCGCTCCTCAGGAGCCCGCGCGTCTCCGCGTATTCCAGGTGCACATGGATGAGCAGCGCGGGCAAAAAGCACAGCCCGGCACAAAGCAGTGTTTTCGCAAACGCCGTCAGCAATGCGGGCGGCTCCGCATAATAAATCTGCGCGTTGAGCGCCAGCAGCGATCCCGCATAGAAGAAAAATAGCGCCAGCGACAAAAAGAAAAAGACGCGCTCGAAATTTCGCTGCCGCCGGTAACCGAGAATCACCACCATCCAGAAAAGCTGCAGCAGCGTTCCCGCCGTGTATCCGATTAGCCGAACGTAGACGAGTGAAGGCATGACGTCCTACAGAGGTGCCCGCTCCTACTTCCTTTCGGCCCCTTTGGGCGATTCTACGTCGCTACGGTAAGCACGACAATAGCCGAGTGCCAGATTTTCCTTGCACCACCTAAGCTACTGTAATAAATGGCTTTAGGCATATCTATGCTTTGAGCGTAAAGCGCTCAATCTGCTGCCCTTCCGCTTGACATGTCAGGTGATTCTGCTATATTAGCACTCGGCTACGAGGAGTGCTAAACCCCTATAACTCCCTGGCCGATTCAAATCGCAGCTCAAATTCCACGGAGGTTCTTTCAAGATGGCAGTGAATCTCACCCCGCTCCACGACCGCGTCGTCGTGCGGCGCATTGAAGAGAAGGAAAGCGTCAAGGGGGGCATCATCATCCCCGACACAGCCAAGGAAAAGCAGCAGGAAGGCGAAGTAATCGCCGTCGGTTCCGGCAAGCGCGAGAAAGGCGAACTCATCCCCCTTGACGTGAAACCCGGCGATCGGGTCCTGTTCGGTAAATACAGCGGCACGGAAATCAAGATTGAGGACGAAGAGTTGCTGATCCTTCGCGAGGAAGAAATCCTGGCGAAGCTCAGCGGCGCCGCCAAGGCCGCAGGCAAGAAGTAACGGGTTTGATCTAAGGGCTGGGCCTCGGCCCGGCCGGCTGTAAATGTAGTGGCCGGTCTTGAACCGGCGCGGTACCCAGGAATTAGCAAAGAATCTCAGGAGGAAATACCAGTATGGCGAAGCAGATCGTAACAGGTGAGAATTCCCGCCAGGCTATTCTTCGCGGCGTGAATGCTCTTGCCGATGCAGTGAAGATTACCCTCGGCCCCAAGGGC
>WNFR01008987.1_pt1 | contig 10094 bp, 7 predicted proteins | sample 5400221 | NCBI WGS metagenome assembly WNFR01 (sample SAMN13153357, study PRJNA577476) | soil metagenome | isolation source: 40 cm soil under Madrone tree | place: USA:California | collected 2016-06-14 | reverse complement strand
GATGACAGCAAGAGGATTGTTCCAGGTGAGGCCCTCGAGCTTATCTGCAGCAGGAGGCGGCGTCAGCAGACTGATCAGCACGAATATAGCGCTGCAGATGCAGAATACCCACCAGGCCTGCATCATGAAGGAAATTCCCCAGCGATGAGTGACAATCTTTTCGGTGCCGAACACCGGTAGATCGAGCACAAAAGATGCCGCCCCAATCAAAAAGCCGGTGATCAGGGTAACGATTGACGCTTCTTTGGTTCCACGCCGCCAAAATACACCGAACAGAAAAACGGTGGTAATCGGGGGCGCCAGGTCGGCGGCGATAACGTTAATGGCTTCAAAGATGCTGGAGTAGCGGCCACCTTGCGTGGACCACAGGACCGCCAGAATCATGACCACAGTGGAACTGATGCGGCCAATTTGCACCAATCCACGATCGCTGATCTCGGGCCGAATCCGCTTTACGATATCCACAGCGACCAATGTTCCGGAACTATTCAAAGCCGCTGAGACTGCGCTCAGCAGCGCAGCCAGGACGGCGGCCGAGATCAAACCTTTCAATCCGGTAGGCACCAATTCATTGATGAGGATCGGCAAAGTTTGATTGCTGGCTGAACCAATCATGTCGTGGAATAGGACATAGGCGATCACCCCCGGTAATACTAAAAAGAAAACCGGAAGAATCTTTAAAAAACCGGCGAGAAGTGGTCCAAGCTGTGCATCACGCTCGGTGCGGGCGCCGAGCACGCGCTGCACGATGGTTTGATCGGTGCACCAATACCACACGCCTAAGATGGGATAACCCAGAAACACCGCATACCAGTTCAAGCCCACCGGACTATGCGTCTGCAGCATGCTGAGCTGAGCGGGTTTCACGGCGGCCCGAAAGCCTACGATGGAGTGGATGCCGTGCGCAGGCAAGGCCAGGAGGGCATACACCGTGATAATGATCGCGCCCAGCAACAGAAATCCGGTGTTAACCGTTTCCGTCACTACCACAGCTCGCAGGCCGCCAAGCACCGTGTAAATGGAAACTACGACGGCGACGATCAAGATCGACGTGACCACACTCACTCCGAAGAATTGTTCGAACACTGCGGCACCGGCATAAATGCTCATGCCAATGTGAATGAAGAGTGCAGCGGTAATGCCCATAAAGGCCAGGAGTGAACGCGAAGCGGGACTATAGCGCCTTTCCAAAAATTCGGGCAACGTGGACACTTTGCTGCGGAAATAGAATGGAGCGAACACAAGCGAGAGTAAAATCAGCGTGAACGACGCCATCCACTCAAAATTTCCCCACACCAAACCTTCGTTATAGCCAGAAGCGGTAAGTCCGACCAGATGGATGGTGGAAATATTGGAAGCAAAAAGGGCTGCACCGACGATTCCCCAGGGCAAAGAACGTCCTGCCAGGAAGAATACTTGTCCGGTGACCTTTACCCTACGGGTGGAGAGGATGCCAATGGCAAGAATTGCCACGATATACGTGATGATGATGCCAAGATCGAGGGTAGGGATTCGAATGTGACTCGACATTTCGGACGCACCGGTCTGGAGGTCTAGCCCTCTGCTTCCTCTACATCCACGATTGCCTTAATCAGTGTCGGACGGCTCGGAAGCTCCTTAAATTCTGTCGGCACTTGCGCGAGCTCCATCCGGTCTGTGATCCAGGGGCGCATATAGATCTGGCGTTCTTCGAGCATACGGATAATCCGGGGGAATTGCCCGTAACTGTTGCGGCTGGCGAAAATTGTCACCTCACGTCTGTGCAACAGCGAATCGTCCAGCGTCACCGGGTCCTTGGTGAGTCCAACAAAAACCAGGCGCCCGGTCGGAGCCACATAAGACAGGCTTTCTGACATCGACTCGGCACTCCCCGTGGCATCGAAAACAACATCTGCCAGATTTCCGTCGAATTCCGCAAGTGCCTTCATTCCCAGGCTGATCGCAAAGTTCTTGCGCCAGTGACTCCTTTCTACAATACGAACTTCTGCGCCGGTCGCCTTGGCGAATTCGGCCACTGCCAGCCCTATCGGTCCGGCTCCGATGACCATCGCAGATTGCCCCCTGGTGATCCGGCTCCGGCTTACTGCGTGCGCGCCAATTCCGAGAGTCTCTATAAGAGCAAGCTCGTCGAGCGAGAGCTGTTCCGACTTATGCAGAAGTGACAGAGGAACTGAAAGAAGCCCCTGCATGCCGCCGTCCACATGGATTCCGATCACGCGAAGTTGTTCACAGCAATTGGTGCGGCCTGCTTTACAGGGTTTACACTTGCCGCAACTAATATAGGGTTCAATGGCGCAGCGATCGCCGACACAGATGCCAAAATCATTCACTTCAACCTCGACCACCTCTCCTGCAAGCTCATGCCCCAGAACCCGTGGATAGGTGTAAACAGGATGCCGTCCGGCAAATGCGTGAAAATCGCTGCCACAGACCCCGACCTTGCGAATACGGACGATCGCCTCCCCCGGGGAGAGTACCGGTACGGATGCCTCTCTGGCCATAAACTCTCCCGGTCCCCGAAGCACGATCTGTCTCATAAGCACCTTCTTAGGCTAGCCACGGAGGCGATGATCGATCGAATGATTGGTCCAGCCATATAACGTTGCGGATTATAGGGAGTCTTGCGACGGGAGTCAAGAAAACAATGTATATATCGTGCTCTTAGCCAGTGTTTATCATAGCAAAGAACGATATGGCAAACGAGCCGCACCCAGCATCAAGAGGCGCATCGATTGTTGAACCAATAGCCGTCGGCTTGGTAAGCCTCGCACTCCCGTAATTTCCGGGCAAGTACTTCCAGGACGGCAGGGAAGGCCGCTATAATTGGCTGTACCTATGTCTAGCCCTTCGTCAGTGAGCCGCCGCCCCGTAGCCGATACCAGGGTTACCGCCATGCTCATCGCTAAATTCAAACAACTCATCTCCCGCGGCACGATTGCTCCGGGATCAAAATTCCCTCCAGAGAGGGAACTCGCAAAAGAATTCGGAGTGAACCGAGCATCGCTGCGACAGGCTTTGAAGGTATTGGAGATCATGGGGGTGCTGACCCAGCGAGTGGGCGATGGCACATACCTAAGCGCCAGCGCAGAAACCATCCTCAAGGAGCCGCTGGATTTTCTCATTTTGCTCGATGACCTTTCCCATCACGAGCTGTTTGAAACGCGCTTGATCGTGGAACCGGAGCTGGCGGCCCGCGCCGCGGACCGGGCGACGGTCGAAGATCTTGCCGGACTTCGCCAAGCCATCATGGCTATGGAGCGGAGCCGCACCAACCAAGCCAGGCTGGAAGCGGATGTCGCTTTCCATGAATGTGTGTTCCGGGCCAGCGGCAATCGTATTTGTCATCTGCTGTTCAAGGTAATTCACCGCAGTGTGCTGACCAGCATGGGCCACCTGTCGCGAAGAGTCACGGTCGATCGTCCGTTGTCATTCCACAAGAAGATCTATGCAGCCATTCGAGACCGAAATGCGCAAGCAGCAAGAAGCGCCATGCAAGAGCACATCGTGGACGCCCAGGCGCTTCTAGCGAAGTCCTCCGAAGCCGGCTAGCACAGAGTGCCGCCTACCTCGATATCATCAGGCGCATCGGTCGTGTGGACTGCGTTCGTACCCAAATCACCAGATCCGTCCCCTCCAACCTGTGAACCAGTCCAGTTCGCAGACCGTCTGGAGGAAGGTTCTTTCCTCCTATCTTGACGGTGGCAGGAAAGTCGCCCCAATCTTTGATCACAAAGGGGGGGTTCTCCGCAGGCGATTGGTCGCTTGCTTCCAAGGTTAGAGCCAACTTCTGCTTTGGGTTCGTTGCGCCAGTAGAGTTGCGCACGAGAACGTATGCTCTTTGTGACCGATCGAATTTTGCAGTGAAGTCTCCGGAAGTGATCGTCACGGCACCCGGCTGCAACCAGGATCGGTCGAGTACAGCAAGGTCCGTCGCTGATTGGTTTGTCAGGCCAAACAAGAAACAGGCGCTTTTGCTGGGCCCGGGGCCTTGGACCCAGACTTTGGGATCAGGTGACATGACCGCCGCACTAGCAAAATGATCCGGAAACAGAGCGTAGCGCCCATCCGTCGGTACTTGGTTCACGGGCCAATGGTCCCACACAGGAAAGTGAGAATACTCCGGCCGCAATTCTGGAGGCCAACCATAAGGCCCCAGCGTCGTGCCGGGTTGATAGATATAAAAAGGCTTATATTCGGATTTCAGGTTCATCACTGCGATGTTGGCGTCGGCGGGCTGGTCGGGGAAGGGAAACGGGGGAGAGAATGGATCCCAGGAGTAGGTGTGCGCTTCTCCTTTGCTGTTTGCGACAGTCGCGGCTTGCAGCGAGATGTAATCCTCAGGCTTCTTCCCTGGCTCCAGCAAAATTGTTGGCTCGGTAAAACTGTAATGCGTGTCTGTGCCATGGATGGTCCCATAACGGACTGCCACCCCATCCGGATAGATATAGAAAAATTCGTCTGCCCAATCACCCCAGCCCGTGGCGGGGTCGACGTGGGAGAAGTTTCCCATCACGTCAACAAGACCGTACCGCCAATGCAATACGACTCTGGCGTCCGTATTCTCGACGATACTGATGTGCGAATGCATGTTGTGCTTGTCATTCATGTGTTCGGCCGTTCCCACCTTGGTACCAGCTTCGAAGCTTTGGTCGCCGACCCAAATTCCGTTTTCGGTGACCACGCTGGCGCCGAAGTTGGCGCCGCGCCAGAAGACATAATGAAACGGCGCATCGGCAAAACTGACCACGACATCGGAATACGGTCCGGAGCGCCAGAGTGCATCCCACTCCGGATACAACTTCAGCCCAGTGTAGGCGGCACCAAAATGGCCTGTATTTGGAATCGATGGCCAATGGCGGGCAGATAGGTCTGGCGCGATCGACGGTTTGCTGGCATCGTAAGTGCGAGCAATTTCCTCCGCGGCAAGGGTGCGGTTATAGATTTTAAGTTCGTCCAGGATGCCATCCAGTGAGTAATAGGCGGGAAGGGATGCAGACTGGCGGACCAGCGCAGTCGGAGGCAGGTCTTGAACGTTTCTACCGATTCTTAGTCCGATTTTCTTGGCCGGATCCATGCGTCCCGTCACCGGAAGTCTTCCCGCAAGTTTGCCATCGATGTATAGACTGATGCCGCTCCGAGGATCGTATGTACCCACAACATGTGTCCACTGCATGAGCGGTAACCGGGTCTGAGAAACGCAGATTTCCCACGTGTTCCACACGGAGAGTTGCAGGCCGAGGCGTCCTTCAGCGTCAATTCCGAAGTAGTAGCCGCTGTGGCGATCCTTTTCTTGATCAATGATCGCCACCCAATTCCACGGATAGGATTGGACCGCAATCCAGGCTTCAATGCTAAACTGCGGGCCAAGTTGGGGAGCATCTTCTGGCGCGCGCTCAATGACAGTGGTAAAGCCGTCAAACTTAAGGCCCGTTCCAGAAACACCTTGCGCCCATTGATGGTGGTTCAGGATGCTGTCGCCGTGCCCGCTGGCACTGTCTTCTGCGGTATTTCCGGCTCCTTCGTTAAATTTCCACCACGCGATTACGCCGTCATTTTGCGCCGCCACCGAAACGGTTATAAACACTGTGGTCGTGAGTGCGAGAATTACCCTCGGCAGGACATTTATTCTCATTTTCGCCGCTACTTCCTATTCGCAATCTCTACCGAGACCGGCTTGGTTGCTTCCTTGTTCATCCAGATGACCAGGTTGGTGCCTTCGAGCGTATACACGCGACCAAAGCGATAGTCCGGCCCCCACGCGACTTCTTTACCATCCACCTTCAGACGAGGTTGCGCATCACCCCAGTTCTTGATGACCAATGCGGGATGGAACAGGGGTGAATCGTTGCTTGCCTGAAAGACTGAGTTGAAAGGAGCCGTCGATCCATTTCGCGTGAATACAAAAGCTCTTTGGGTTAGGTCATAACCCGCGCTTTGGAATCCCTGTCCAGAGAGTTCCACCTTCGGGGCCGAGAGCCAGGATTTCGCCAGCGGCACCAGTTCCGCTGCGGACTTGTTGGTGAGCCCATGCATCATCACTTTGGTGATGGTGTCATCTGTCTTGCCAACAATCTGGCCTTCGATGTGTGAAAGGGAAGTGTGCGATGCTTTGTCAGGCGCGGTGGCCGAGATACCGCTCGACTTGACCTGTTGTACCGGCCAGTGGTTCCACCATTCAAACATGGAGTAGGTTTTTTCTCCGGTGTAGGGACGGATGGCGGCGGGGGGAACCACAATCTGGAAGGGCTTCCACGTCGACTTCAAGTTGACCCACTGGATATTGGCGTTCTCCCACCGGTCGCCTTTCTTTGGCGGGTTCGCCCAGGAGAAGATCTGGGTCTCGCCTTTCAGATTTACCAGAGTAATCGCATCCGGGTTGATGTTGTCTTCCGGACGTGTGCCTGGGGCATTGATGATGATAGTTTCCTGAAACTCGCGGTCTTTTTTAAAGTTCGAACTCCAGACGATTCCTTTGCGAACCGCAACGCCGTCGGGGTAGATCGAGTAATACTCATCGGCCCAGTCCGTCCAGCCAGTGTACGGATCCGGATTTGCGCAGATGTATTGCTCCACTTCGCACAGTCCGTACCTCCAGTGAATCACGACGCGAGCATCGGTGCTTTCGATGATGCGCACGTGCGAATAACGGTTCTGCTTGTCGGACATCGGTTCACAATCTTCTCCGAGAGGGCATCCCGGGCTTCCGCCGGTCTCCATGAACTCGTCGGTATACCACTTCCCGTTTTCTGTCACCCACGCCGGAATGTAATTAGTGCCCTGCCAGAAAACGAAGCGGGTTGGAGACTGATCGAAGCGAACGACAACATTGGAGTCTGGTCCAACGCGGCGCGGCAAATCCCACATGTCATCGAATTTCAGATCGGCATAATACGCGCCAAAACGCCCGGTCCCGGGGGGGCCCGAAGGAAGTTTCGGCCAGGGCAAGGCATCGGCTTCCGGAAGATGAACTTTGCCAAAGTCCGCTACCACTTCTGTGTTGCTCAAGCTGCGGTTGTAGAGTTGCAGTTCGTCGATGATGCCATCAAACGAGTACCAGATGGGAAATTTCGGATGAATCCACTCCAATGGCAGAGTTGCTTCACGTATACGACCGATCAACAAATCCTGGCCGTTCGCGGCAGTGAAGGCGCCCTGCACAGGCAGTTCTCCAGCCAGTTGCCCGTTCACGTAAACCTTCAGGCCATGATCGTTCTCGAATGTAGCTGCAACGTGGCTCCACTTTTTCAGGGGCAACGGATTCTTGCTGACCAAAGTGTGGAATTTGCCGTTGACCGAGACTTGCAGACCGAAATGCCCGAACGCATCGATTCCCACGGAATAGCCAATTTCACCCCTACGCCGCTCTTCACCCCTACTCTGATCAATGAGCGGAACCCAATTCCACGGATATGTGCTGACCGCAACCCACGCCTCCACGGAAAGGGCATTCGTGATTAGCGGTGAGTTCTCGGCAGCCCGCGTAATCGACGTGGTTTCGCCGTCAAATCGAAGACCTTCGCCTGTGACGCCATCCAGATGCTTGAAAAGACCCGTGATCTTGTCGTCTGCGCCCCGTACCGAATCGCGTGCCACAGATCCGTCCTTTTCGTCAAAGGACCATCGGGCAACCGAGCCTTCCGATTGTGCTGCGGAATAGGGGGGGAGCACTAATGCAGCGAAAATTGCGAAATAAACGAGTGTGGAGCTGAAGGTCTTCATGACCCCGCTTCTCCTTGGGTTTTAAATGTGGCAATCCAATGAGTGTTTACTCGATATCATTGGATGATCCAATCGTTCGGGGATTTTATTCGGCCCTCTACCCCGTGTCAACGATTAGATTTATTCAATCGGCGACGCTTTTCAACATCTTTCCCTGTGTTTACTAAGAATGAAGAGTCGAGTGGAAATCTTCGTTGCGACCCAAAGATTTTGACAACATGCAATCTGCAGTGCTAGTGTCTCGGAGGCATATTGGATGGACCAATACCGGTAACCCTCCGCGGAGAAAAATTCCCATGGGTTCAGCAGCCGGTGGATTTCATCTAGTACGAGCCGCTTGCCGTTGCACTTTGAGTGACAGAATCCGCTTTTTGCCAATATTTCGGAGCCGGGCTACTGATTCGACGGCGCTTCGGTTATATGCCACGTACTCATACCCGAACCAGCCGCAACATGCGGATAAGCAGCACTTAATTGCAAATCGGTGCTGCATATCCGTACACTATGCGAATTGGCAAGCTGAATGGGAGGGTTAGAGTGACGGCGGGACCTGGTGTAAGTCAGACAACAGAAAACAAGAGCACGTTTATCCTCTTCGAGGATAGACTTTCAGACTCGCCTTTTGTTGAAAGGGTCTGGCGTTGCCACAGTGAGCGTGCCGGAAAGTTTCTCTCCGTTGCGGCGAGTCATTTTGAGATGGCCGTGACGCGATACAGAGGCAAAACGTTTCTCACGTTACGCGGACCAGAGACGAAGGCAACCACTCTCGACTGTCCCGCGGAGGGTGAATGGCTCGGCATACGCTTCAAACTGGGCACCTTCATGCCACAAGTGCTGCCTGGGAGTCTCCGCAACCAGAGAGATGTGACCTTGCCGGATGCGACGGGTCGCTCTTTCTGGCTGAATGGTTCCTTGTGGCAATATCCTGACTTTGAGAATGCGGAAGCGTTTGTCAAGCGGCTTGCCAAGGCTGGCATCATATCGCGCGATTCGACTGTAGACGCCGCATTACAAGGTCGACCACGGACGCTGTCTTTGCGATCCGCGCAGCGGCACTTTCTCCGGGCCACGGGTATGACCTGCGCCACTTTTCTTCAAATCGAACGGGCGCGACATGCAACGAATCTGCTGAGGGAGGGCGTGTCCATCGTCGACGCCGTCCACTTAGCTGGCTATTTCGATCAAGCCCACCTTACCCGATCACTCAAGCACCTCATCGGACAGACGCCCGCAAAAATCATTAAGGGAGAGAGGCAGTTGTCGTTTTTATACAAGACACAGCCCCCCTCGATGAATCTATAGTCCTCCCTAGACAGAGCAATCAGAGTCGGCGTGTCGATCGTGCGACCTCAAGGCAAGCAGATGGGAGAGGCTACTTATGGGGTCCCGGTCGTTCATTTCGAGATCACGGGTGGACAGGGGAATCAGCTCGAGAAGTTCTACGGCGAGCTTGGGTGGAAGATAAACAGCAACAACCCGATGAAGTATGGCGTAGTCGATACCGGCTGCGGCGACGGCATAACGGGTATCGGTGTACGCCCAGGTCGACGACTTGCAGACAACGCTGGATAAAGTGGAGAAGCTCGGCGGCAAGACGATCCTGCGCCAACCGAAGTCCCGGGTGGCCTTAAGCTGGCCATGTTCACCGATCCGGCCGGCAATGTGACTGGGCTCGTTCTGAAATGAAAGCTGGCTACAGAATTTGCAAGAAGTCGCCAACCGTTCAAAGCGCTCTCTGGCTCATTCTCGGCTATGAATCCATGCGGGGGAGTTCGTCGGCTTCTTTGCCTGTTTTATGCGACGGAATCCGGTTGCTCCCGCACGCTGGCGGCGACCTTACCACGCGTAAATAGAACGAGGTTCCGCGGACGCGGACACTCCGGAAACTCAGTTCTTTGTTGATTTTATTTGAAAGACAGGGAGGAACAATTCATGCAATCGGCAACTCAAACGGCTTCAGTCTCGAAGAAAAGGCTGTGGGCCGGACGCATCATTTGCGCCCTGGTGGTACTGTTCCTGCTTTTTGACAGTGGCTTAAAAGTGATGAAGCTGGCTCCTGCTGTCGAGGCCACCGCCCGGCTGGGATATCCCACAAAACTGGTTTTCGCTATTGGGATTGCCGAACTCATCTGTGTGGTCCTCTTTGGGATTCCGCGTACCTCGATGCTCGGTGCGATCCTGCTCACGGGCTATCTGGGCGGCGCAACTGCCACCCAAGTGCGCCTCGAAGATCCATGGTTCTTCTTTCCTGTGGTTATCGGCGTGCTCGTTTGGGGAGGGCTTTTCTTGCGCGACGAGCGGCTGCGCGCGCTCGTTCCGCTACGAACCCTACCGACTGGCACAGTTACCGAGTAGCTGGACTCATGGAACTTTGA
>WNFR01008986.1_pt1 | contig 10094 bp, 10 predicted proteins | sample 5400221 | NCBI WGS metagenome assembly WNFR01 (sample SAMN13153357, study PRJNA577476) | soil metagenome | isolation source: 40 cm soil under Madrone tree | place: USA:California | collected 2016-06-14 | reverse complement strand
GGCGCCGAACGATCCGCTCGGCGCGGGCATCCCGCTGCTCGCGCGCAACAAGCGTCATATGACGTTGAATCTCAAGTCGGACGCAGGGCGGGCGGTGTTCGCGAAGCTCGTCGCCGGCGCCGACGTCCTCCTCGAAGGCTTCCGTCCCGGCGTGACGGCGAAGCTCGGCATCGACTATCCCCGCCTCGCCGCGGCGAACCCGCGCCTCGTGTACTGCTCGATCTCCGGGTACGGACAGGACGGTCCGTACCGCGACAAAGTCGGGCACGACCTGAATTACATCGGCTACGCGGGGGTCCTCGGCGTCACCGGCGCCGGCGGTGGACCCCCCGTCATTCCGGGCGTGCAGATCGCCGACATCGGCGGCGGCACGTTGATGGCGGTGATCGGCGTCCTCGCGGCGCTGCTCGCGCGGCAGCATACCGGGCGCGGTCAGCTCGTCGACATCGCGATGCTCGACGGGTCCCTCAGCTGGAACGTCTTCCATGTGCTCATGCACCTCATCGGTCAGGGCACCGCGCGCGGCGCGACGCGGCTCACCGGCCGCTACGCGTGCTACGCCGTGTTCGAGACCGCCGACGCCAAGTACGTGACCGTAGGCGCGCTCGAAGCCCACTTTTGGCGCAACCTCTGCGAGCATTTCGGCCGTCCGGAATTCGTGCCGCTGCAATTCGCGGAGGGCGAGGATCGCGAGCGCGTGCTCGCGTTCTTCCGCGATGCGTTCAAGCGCAAGACCCGCGACGAGTGGGTGCGGGAGCTCGAGCCCGTCGACATCTGCTTCGGCCCCGTGAACGACGTCGGCGAGGCGCTCGAGGACCCGCAGCTGCGGGCGCGAGGGATGGTGCTCGAAGAGGAGCACCCGCAGTACGGCCGGGTGCGCACCCTCGGGTCGCCGATCAAGCTCTCCGATACGCCGCCCGTCATGCGACGGCCGCCGCACGCGTTCGGCCAGCACACCGACGAGGTGCTGCGCGGGCTCGGGTACGATACGGCGGCGATCGCCGCTCTGCGCGAGCAGGGGGCCGTGTGACCACAGTGGTCGACGCCATACCACACGGCGTCTCGCGAGCCCGGTGACGGCCGGGCCGCACGCCGTCCTCTTCGACTGCGACGGCGTCATCGCCGACTCGGAGCCGCTGCACTTGCGCGCATTTCAGCGCGTGCTGGCGCCGCTCGGCATCACGATCACGGACGCGGAGTACGCCGGCCGGTATCTGGGTCTCGACGACCGCGGCGTCTTCGAGGAGGCGCTGCGGCTTCATGGTCGCGCCGGCGACCCGACAACGATCGCGACCTTGCTGGCCACGAAAGCCAAGGACTTCCGGCATGTGCTCGAAAGTGAAACGCGAATCTATCCGGGCGTCGTCGAATTTGTGCGCGCACTCGCCGGCGTGCCGCTCGCCGTGGTCTCGGGCGCGCTGCGCGAGGAGATCGAGATCATTCTCCGACAGGCCGGCATACGCGACGCGTTCGCCGTCATCGTCGGCGCCGAGGACGTGCGCGCCGGCAAGCCCGATCCGGAGGGGTTCCTGCGCGCGCTCGGGACGCTCGGCGCTGGAGCGGCAATCGATGCGCGGGCGTGTCTCGTCGTCGAGGACTCGCTCGCCGGGCTCGAGGCGGCGACGCGCGCCCACATGCGCCGCCTCGCCGTGACGAACAGCTATCCGGCGGCGGAGCTACAGCCGCTCGCGGACCTCGTGGTCCCGACGCTCGCCGGGTTGACGCTGGCGCGCGTGCAGCAACTCTTCGCGTAGCGCGGTCGCCGCTGGCGTCCCGCAGCGCCCTTAGTGGATCTCCTGGAACACGTACGCCGCCGCTTCCGCCATCATTTCCTGGAGCACATCGCGCAGCGGTTTCGTCGGCGTTTCGAGCTTCGTCACCAACGCGGAGAGCACGGCGAAATAGCGCTCCTTCTGCTCGAGCGGCATGCCCGGCAGGCGCGCGTTCATCGCCGCGACGAAGCGATCGTGCGTCATGCGCACTTGGCTCTCGAGGTCACGCTCTATGTCGCTCGTCATCGGGCCTCCTTCGGCGCGTCGTGCCGCTACGGATACGGGTACACGGTTGGCGCGGCGAGCGCCACGCTCGCGGACGCGGGTGGGCGTTGGCAATCGCGGATTTCCAGCGTGTCCCGGATCGGGCGCGCGACTATGACGACGGCGACATTCTCTCGGCGGAAATGCACGCGCGGCATTGACTGCCGCGCTCACCAATCGCAAGAGTGCGCGCCGTGACGGACGCATCGGCGGCGGCAGGGCGGGGCACGGAGGGCGGCAGGCCGCCGCTCGGCAGTCCGGTCACCGAGCTGCTCGGCATCTCCCCGGCGATCGTGCGGCTGCGCGCGGAGCTTGCGACGATCGCGCGGGTCGGATTTCGGACCGTGCTGGTGCAGGGTGAGTCCGGCGTCGGCAAGGAGGTCGTCACGGAAGCGTTGCGGCGGTCGTCGCTGCGGGCGCATTGCGCGTACGAGGTGTTCGACTGTCCGGCGGTGCCGGAGGATCACCTGGAAAGCGAGCTCTTCGGGACGGTGCGAGGCGCGTTTCCCGGCGCGATCGACAAGCGCGGCACGCTCGAACGTGCACAGGGCGGCGTCGTGTTCTTCGATGAGATCGCGGCGATGCGGCGCGACCATCAAGCGAAAATCCTGCGAGTGATCGAGGGCAAGCCGTTTCGTCGCGTCGGCGGCATCGCGCCGATCACGGTCGACGTCGCGGTGATCGCCGCCGCGCATGAAGATCTCGCCATGCTCGCGGCGAGCGGTGCGTTTCGCCATGACCTGTACTACCGTCTCGTGCGCGACGGCGTGCTCGTGATTCCGCCGTTGCGGGAGCGCCGCGAGGACGTCGCGGTATTGACGCGCCATTACGTGTCCACGGTGTGCGGCCGCGACGTTCCGTTCGAGGCCGCCGCGCTCGATCATCTGCGCGAGTACGATTGGCCGGGCAACGTCAGGCAGCTCTACACCGTCTTGCGGGTGGCGCTGCGCGCGGAGCCGCAGACGCTCTCGGCCGAGGTCGTCGCGCACGTGCTGCGGGGATTCGCCGCGGCTGGCTGCAGTCCTCGCTGCGACCCCGCATCGCGGCCGGACGTCGGCGTCGTCGCGGAGACGGGCGTCGCCGGACGCAGCACGTGCGCCGCGACCGGCGCGCATGCGCCCGCAGGCGAGCCGCGGTCGTACCGCGCGGAAGCGGGGCCGCCGCTCGATCGCGTCGCCGAGGGCGAATTCGATGCGGCGGCGCAGCGTCGCTGGCCTGGGTTTCACGCGATCACCGCGCGGATCCAGCGTCGGGCGCTACTCGAGGCGTACGAGGCGGCCGCCGGCAACAAGACGGCGGCGGGCGTGCTGCTCGGCTTTCATTTGTCGCCGGGAGAGGAGCACGTGCCGGGACAGCCGCTCACCGAGAGCCGGCGTAACTTGGCGCTGCGGAAGTTTCGCTATTGGTCGAGCCGCCTCGGTATCGCCGCCTCGCTCTCCCGGCGGCCGTCACAAGCGGCGCTTGCCGACCTGTGTCAGCCGCCGCCAGCGGCTGCGGACGGTTCTACGCCGGCTGCGGCGCTCGAGGAGCCGCGATGATGACGTCACCCCCGGGTCTCCGCTCGCGCAGAAGGGAACCCGTATGCGTTCAAAGTCTCACCTCGTTCTCCACGTTCTCGCGGTCGCCGCGCTGCTCGCGCTCGCCGGTCCGCCCGCGCGCGGCGCCGAGCCGCATCACGCCGTCGATTCGCATCATGCCGTCGACATCAATACGGCGTCCGCGGACGAGCTCGCGGCGCTGCCCGGCATCGGTGACGCCAAAGCAAAGGCGATCGTCGACTATCGCGCTGCCGACCCGTTCAAGAGCGTCGACGATCTGAAGAAGGTGAAGGGCATCGGCGACAAGATGCTCGAGTCGCTGCGCCCGGAGTTGACGGTCGGCGGCGCGGCGGCGGCGAAGTAGGGGCGGAGGGGCGGATGGCGGCCGGGCGGCGAGCGCCGCCCGGCCGCGCGCACGCGGTCAGTCGAGCGTCGCCGCGCAGCTGTTGCACGCGGTGAAGCGATCGCTCTGCTGGCCGTCGAGGCCGAAACGGCAGATGTCGCAGATCTCGCGATCGGAAAGGGCACGCCTGAAAAGCGCGCACTCGTCGAACCTACCGTCGAAGAAGTCCTTGGTGCCGAAAACAGTGTCGGGTTTTGCGCCGATCGTGATGTCAGCCGTCGACCCGCAGATGCCGGAGGAATACGCGGTCGACGCTGGTGAGCCGGCGTTTACGTACGCTTTGAGATCGATGTTGTCCGAGGTCATCGCCAAATGGTACCAAGTGCCTGCCGCCAGGATATCGGACGGGGTCACCGTCACGTACGCGCCCGTGTTTGCGCAGTTGCCGTCGGGAAGCAGCGCTGCGGCGAATTGATTCGTGGCGGTCTGGAAGAACGCCCATCCGCCGTTGCCGTCCTCCTCGTGGGCGAAGATCGACGCGAATCTACCATCGGTCGCTGCCGTGCGGTTTGCCCAGCAGGTAATCGTGATCTGCTGCGTCGGCCCGCTGAGGCTCATCGCTGCGCAATTCCCGATCGTGCACGAGAGGTACTGCTGCGATGAGGAGTCGAAGAGCGCGCTCGCATCGTGCCAACGTGCGTCGCCCGTATCGCCGTCGATCCCGGCGTGCGCCGTAAGGGCATTGGCGCCGCACGCGTCAGCGGTGACCGCGCCCTGCTCGAAGTCGAAGCAGGCGACGATGTCGGGGTCCGTCGTGTAGTCCGCGGGCGTCGGAGTCGCCATCGGTGTCGGCGTTGCAGTCGCAGTGTCCGTCGGCGTCGGTGTTTCGATTGGGGTGTCCGTCGGCGTCTCGGTTGCGGTCGGCGTCGCTGTATCGGCGGCCGTCGCCGTAGGAGTGGCCGTCTCCGTAGGCGTGGCGCTCTCAATCGAAGTGGCCGTGGGCGGCGCGGCTTCGGTCGTCGTTGGTGTGGGGCTCGGCGTTGCAGTGTCAGTCGCCGCGGGCGTCGGCGTTGCTGTCAGGGCGGTCGACGTCGGAGTGGCGGTCTCGGTCGTCGTCGGCGTTGCAGTCGGGGTCGGCGTCGGTGTTTCCGTGGGTGTCGCCGTCTCGGTGGGCGTTGCCGTCTCCGTCGGCGTCGGCGTGATGCCGCCGGCCGTCGCGGTTGCCGTCGGGACCGCCGGCGTCGGGCATCCCGTCGACAGGCTCACGCCGGCGTCGGCGAGCAACTCGGGCGCACGCGGCACCTCGAAACGCAGCAGATCTTCCGCCTCGCAGACGTGTTGCCGAAGGAGGCACGTTTCGTAGTCTGCGATCGACGTGAGGTTCGAGACGCCGAATCCAGCGCAGCTCGTGGCGAGCGCTTGCAGATTGAGCCCGGCGCCGTCGCCGATCGTCGAGAACGCGATCGCGGCCGCCGCACAGCGCTTGTCGATCGCCTCCCCGAGCTTCGTCGACACCGCGTCGAACCGGACGAGACGGCTGCAAGCGCTCGTGGCATTCGTGAGACACGCCGGGTCCTCTTGCTTGCGTTCGACGCAGGAGAACACGCGCTGCGCGCACGCGGCGAGGCCGTGCAGACGGGCGGTCGCGAAGGTCCGTCCCGCCTTCTTGATCGCGGCGGCGCAGCGTGCGAGCGCCTTTCCGGTGTCGACGTCGCCGATGCTGGTGCCGCTGCCGCCGTGATCGGCGAAGCAGCTGGCGGCGGGGAGGGTCAGCCCGGCAGCTTCAAGCAGCTCGCGACTGCGCGGGGCCGCAAAATCGAAAAGCTGCTCGACGCGGCACTCGTGTTGCCGCGCGAGACACGCGCCGACATCGACTGCGTTCGTGAGCGGGGTAGCGAACGTGTCGGTGCATTCTGCCGACAACGTGCTCTCTCCGAGGCCCGCGGCTGCCAAGAGGTCGGCCGGTGCGAGCGCGGTGCACTTCGCGGCGACCGAGTCGCGGAGCTTCGCTGCGTCTTGGGCGATCGCCGTGAACGTGGCACGGCACTTGTCGGCAGTCTTCGCCCGACACGGGTCGCCGGGCGGCTTCGTCTGCGTGCACATGAGGAGGCCGTCGATGCAGCGGTCGAGGCGGCCGAGCTTGCTCTTCGTGAACGCGGCGCCGGCTTTGAGGATCGCCTTCTGACAGGTATCGGCGGCCTTTGCCGCGACCGGATCCGTGAGGTGCTGTGCGAAAGCCGGTGCGCGAGAGAACGCGAGGACGGTGACGATGCCGACGATGAAAACGCGTGTGCGACCCGACATCTCGATCTCCTCCACCCGACCCATCCGTGAGCGGGGCGCGTGCGCTACAACATCTACAATTCTATGAGAAACGGCGGTCGGCTTTGTCAAGCAACGAATGGTCTTGCCAAGGCACTCCTCATGTTTCGATGATGAACGTCACCGGGCCATCGTTGACGAGCTCGACCTGCATCGTCGCTCCGAAACGACCGGCGGCAACCGGCGCCGCCACGTGTGTCGTCAACATTTCCACGAGCCGCGCGAAGAGCGGCTCGGCGGCCCCGGGCGCAAGGGCCGCGTCGAACGATGGACGCCGACCCTTCCGACAGTCGCCGAGGAGCGTGAAATTGGGAACCGCGAGCACCGCGCCGCCGACGTCGGCAAGCGCGGCGTTCATCTGCCCCGCCGCATCGGCGAAGATCCGCAGGCCGGCGACCTTCCGCGCCATCCACTCGACGCTGCGCTCGCCGTCGCCGGGCGCGAGCCCGACGAGGAGGAGCAGCCCGCGTCCGATGGCGGCGATCGACTCCCCCGCGACGAGAACCCGCGCGGCGGTCACGCGTTGCACGACGACTCTCATCGATCCTCCGATGTCCCTTGCAGCGTCGTTTGCCGATAGTCCGGCGGCGCGCTAGAGCGCGGCGATGACATTGCGCTTCCGGACGACGGCGCACAAAGAGTGCGTGGAGATCACCGACGACGTGCGCGCGGTGGTTCGCGATGCCGGCGTGCAGCACGGCCTCTGTCACGTGGGCGTGTTGCATGCGACGGCGGCGATTGTCGTCAACGAGAACGACGATCCGAACATCGGTGTCGATCTCCTCGCCGCGCTCGACCGCGCGATTCCGGACCACGCCGGATGGCTACACGACCGCGTCGACGGCAACGCGCAAGCGCACATCAAGGCCGCGATCCTCGGGCCGTCCGAGACGATCCCGATTCGCGACGGCGACCTGCTGCTCGGGACGTGGCAAGGGATCATGCTCGTCGAGCTCGACGGCCCGCGCGCCGAGCGGCGCGTCGTCGTGACGATCGTGCCCGCCGCCTGACCATGGATCTCGCCGCCCGCATCGCCGGCATGGTGGTCTACCGTCCGTACGTCTTCGTCTTTTTCGCCATATATTTGGTGACGGCCGTGACCCGGCTCGGTTGGAAGCGCACCGCGGTGTTCACGACGATCGCGTATTTCGTCGCCTTTGCCGCCGAGCTCTCCTCCACACGCAATGGATTTCCATTCGGCCTCTATCATTACATCGACGTTACCCGTGATCGTGAGCTCTGGATCAGCAACGTGCCGTTCTGGGACTCGTTGTCGTTCACGTTTCTCTGCTATCTCGGCTGGCGTCTCGGGGTGCTCGTCTACGCGCCATTGTTGATGGCGCCCGGGACGTTTCAGGTCGTCGAGACGCGGGCAATCGCGACGTCGTGGCGCGTCGCGATCACCGGCGCGGTGTTCATGACATGGCTCGACGTCGTGATCGATCCGCTCACCGTGCTCGGCGACCGCTGGTTCCTCGGAAAGATCTACTATTATCCACGAGGCGGTCTCTATTTCGGGGTGCCGCTCAGCAACTTCGCCGGTTGGTTTCTCGTCGGCCTGACGACGATTCGTCTGTATCAGGTCGTCGAAACGCGGGCGCAACAGCGCTTGGACGCAGGCGGAGCCCGGGCGCTGCGGCTCGGCGGCCTGCTCGAGCCGATGCTCTACGGCGGCATCTTGGTCTTCAACTTGACGCTCACCTTTTGGATCGGCGAACCGCTCCTCGGGACGGTCGGCATTCTGCTCTACGTTCCGATCGTCGTGCTCGCGGTGAGCCACGCGCTGATCGCACGACGCCGCGCGACCGCCGACGATCTCACGGCGCACGCGCGCGATTATCCGCGCACCCGGCTGCAGGTCCGCCGCGCGGCCGCTTGCGGTTCCGATGCGGCTGCGATCGCCGCCGTCACCGGCACGTCGCGGCGGTGAGCTCGATCGGCGTCGTCACGGCGCTGCGGCTCGAGACGCGCGCGGTGCTCAGCGCGCTCACGCAGACCGCGCGCATCCGGTCGGCGGCGCGTCCCACCTGGACGGGGCGTGCGGGCGCGAGCGAGATCGTCGTCGTCGAAGGCGGCGTCGGGCCGGTCGCCGCGACGCGGGCATTGGCGGCGCTGCCGTCTCGTGTCACCCTTCTCGGATCGGTCGGATTCGCCGGCGGACTCGATCCGGAGCTCGTGACCGGCGACGTCATCGTCGCGGCAGCGGTCGTGTGGGAGGAGGCCGGCGCTGCGCGCCGGTACGACGTCGAGTCGACGCTCGTCGAGACGCTCGCTCGCGTGCTCGCGCCGGCTCTCGGGCGCCCACCATGTCTCGGCACGCTGTTCTCGGCGGCGGCGGTGATCGCCGACGTCGCGGCGAAGCGCGCGGCGTACGAGCGGCATGCGGCGGCGGCGGTCGAGATGGAGGCGGCGGCGCTTGCCCGGTACGCGGCGGAGCGTCGGGTACCGCTCTTCGCGTTGCGCGTCGTCCTCGATCCGGCGACGCTCTCGCTCGAGCAGCTGCCGCGGAACCTCGACGCGAGCTGGGCGGCGCGGGCGCGCTTGGCGACGATGCCGTGGATCTGGCCGCTCATCGGTACGCTCCGCCGCCACGCAGCGACGGCCGGAAGCGTGCTCACGCGCGCCGCGCGGGCCGCACTGCCTGCATTGGCGACGACGGCGGACTCGACGCCTGCGCAAAAGCGCGATGACCCTGCGGCGCGTTGACGACCGGAATATCCGTGACTGCCGTTTTCTTGCTCGGGCGCTGCCGCTCGTGATCGCGCACGCCGCCCCGCTTGCCCGTTCCGAAACCGGCCCGTATAGTCGCCGGCTGACCGACCGGTAGAGGGGTGGAACATGCGGTTTCCCGCGCACATAACGACCGACATGCTGACGTGGCAGGCGAAGAACTGGTGGCGCGGGAATGAGCGCTATCCGCTGGTTCTCATGCTCGAGCCGCTGCACACGTGTAATCTCGCGTGCGTCGGCTGCTCGCCGGAGCGGTACAACGGCGATCTGAAAGACCGCTTGTCTCTGGACGAGTGTTTCCGGGCAGCGGACGAGTCGGGCACGCCCGTCGTATCGGTCTGCGGCGGCGAGCCGACCATCTATCCGGAGATCGTCGAGCTGATCGAAGGCCTCATCGCCCGCAAGCGGCACATCTACCTCTGCACGAACGGCATCCTGCTCGACCGCTTCTTCAAGAAGGCGAAGCCGCACAATCGTCTCTCGATCAACGTGCACCTCGATGGCATGGCCAAGACGCACGACTTCGTCGTCGATCGTCCCGGCGTCTGGGAGAAGGCCGTCGAGATGATCAAGCTCGGCAAGTCGCTCGGATACCGGGTGTGCACGAACACGACGATCTTCCGCGAGACCGACATGGACGAGATCGAGCAAATGCTCGCGTATCTCTCGTCACTCGGGATCGACGGGATGCTACTCTCGCCCGGGTACCATTACGAGGTGCTGCCGGAGAAGCATTTTCTCTTCCGCAACGAGGTGAACGCGAAGTTCAAACGCGTCGTCGAGCTGGCGAAGCAATACAAGCTGTACTCGACGCCGCTCTTCCTAGAGTTCGCCGCCGGTCTGCGCGATTACCCCTGCACGCCGTGGGGCAACGTGACGCGCACGCCGGAAGGTTGGAAGGGGCCGTGCTATCTCGTCGGCGAGAAGTTCTTCCCCACCTTCGAGGAGTTTTGGAACGGCGTCGATTGGAACTACTGGGAGTCGCGCCAGGACCACCGTTGCCGCGATTGTCTCATGCACAGCGGCTTCGAGGCGTCCGTCGTCCGCAAGCTCGGTGAGAGCCCGCGCGACGTCTGGACGATGGCGAAATGGAGTTTGAGCTGAGTCGTGGCGCGATCGTCGCGG
>WNFR01030856.1_pt1 | contig 10095 bp, 11 predicted proteins | sample 5400221 | NCBI WGS metagenome assembly WNFR01 (sample SAMN13153357, study PRJNA577476) | soil metagenome | isolation source: 40 cm soil under Madrone tree | place: USA:California | collected 2016-06-14 | reverse complement strand
TTGGCGCCCTTCAGGATCTTTCCGGCGTAAATGCCGACTTGGCGAAAGATAGCCGTGAGGCTCGGTCCATAGCTGATCAGGCCGCCGGCCGCGGCGAATTCACGAAACTCATAGATAGCCGGAACGGCGTGGCGTGCCGCCAACGCCACGAGCTGCGCGCGTCGGCTGTTGAAGAAAGGATCGGTGCCGACCACGAGCGCCCCGGCCTGCATTTCGACAAGGGTCGCAAAGGCGGCATCGATCTCGCTTTCAGTGCTCGCCTTCAGGATGCGGAGTTGGACTCTCTTCGCGCGCGCCGCCTCCTGCACATCTCGCATCTGAGGTTCGGCACTCGCATTGTTCGGGTTCACGAGTAGGGCGATCACGCCGGCCTGGGGAACCAACTCGGACAGCAGCTCAAGCCGTTTTGGCATCAGCTCGGTTGCCATGACGGTGATGCCCGTCAGGTTGCCACCCGGCCGGGCGAGACTGGAGACGAGACCCAACTCGACCGGGTCGGTGCCGATGATGAAGACAATCGGGATCGTCGACGTCGCATTTTTCGCCGCTAGTGCCAAAGGCATGCCGATCGTCGCGATCACGTCGACCTTGCGGCTGACGAGGTCGGCGGCCAACGCGGGCAGCCGATCATAATGGCCCTCGGCCCAACGGTATTCGAACGCCACGTTTTGTCCGTCGATGTAGCCGGTTTCGCTCAGTCCCTGGTGGACCGGGCCGCGGACCAAGTCGCTAAGGTTTGAGGGGGGCGAGCCGCTACTGAGGAGGCCGATCACCGGCATCGCCTTCTGCTGGGCGCGCAGGGCGGGTGCCGCCGTCATCGCGCCGGTGAGCAGAAGCACCAACTCGCGTCGCCTCATTGGATCACCTTGTCGCCCGAAGGTGGTCGCGCCCTGTTCCGGTAGGTCGTCTCACCCGCCCTCCCCAGGGTGCATCTCTTTCGAAATGCCGGCTGCACCGGCCATAGCATAGCGGAAGGCCCACCGCTCCCCAACCGTTCGGGACTCTGGCCGGGCTGGTGTCCGCAGATCATAGGGGGCTGAGCGGAGCCACCGCTCATTCGTCGGTATGGCGGTCGCGGTCGTGCTATGATCGCCGCCGCTGAGGGAGGCCATGAACCAGCCCGTCGAACGCCGTCTCGCCGCGATCCTTGCCGCCGATGTCGCGGGCTACTCGCGGCTGATGGGGGCGGACGAGGAGGGGACGCACGAACGCCTCAAGGCGCATCTCCGCGAGCTAGTCCAGCCAAAGATCAAAGAGCACAGGGGCCGTACCGTAAAGAACACCGGCGACGGGATGCTGGTCGAGTTCCCGAGTGTCGTCGATGCGGTGCGCTGCGCGGTTGAGGTGCAGCGGGTGATGGCCGCGCGCAATTCCGAAGTCCCGACAGAACGGCGGATCGAGTTCCGCATTGGGATCAACCTGGGGGATGTCATTGTCGAGGACGGCGACATATTCGGTGACGGCGTCAATGTCGCAGCGCGGCTGGAAGCGCTCGCCGAGCCCGGTGGGATCTGCATCTCGCGAGTGGTGCGAGACCAGATCCGAGACAAGCTGCCCTACCCGTTCGAGGATCGGGGCGAGCAGAGCGTCAAGAATATCGCGCGACCCATCCGGGTTTAGGCATTGTGCCCGGAGGCCGTGGCCGATTTGCCTGCCGCGAAGATGTCGCCGGCCGCGTCAATCTCGCAGCCGATCGTCGCGCCACGCCTGTCGATTGTCGTGCTGCCCTTTACGAACCTCACTGACGACCGAGAGCAGCAATATTTCGCGGAAGGGATCACCGAGGACCTGACGACCGATCTGTCGCGGATCGCGGGGATGTTTGTAATCTCGCGCAATACCGCGTTCACCTACAGGAACAAGCCCATCGACACGAAGCAGATCGGCCGCGAGTTAGACGTGCGCTATGCGCTGGAAGGGAGCGTCCGGCGATCGGGCAGCCAGGTCCGCGTCAGCGCCCAGCTGATTGATGCCGAGACTGATGCGCATCTTTGGGCCGAGCGACTGGACCGCGACATCGGCGATCTGTTCGCTCTACAGGACGAAATTACCAGCCGGATCGCAAATGCGCTCAATTAGTGCGGGCGTCTGCGTGCTCCTCGGCATTGGCTTCGGCTTCGGTTGGCACTACTTCGTGGACCGCACGGGCGGAAGGGCCGCGGCCTCGGCGACAACTTCCCCCGCGAAGCAGGATGCGCCCAATCCTCCATCGTCGAACCCGACTGCTCAGCGAGAGGGGCCAGTTCCCGATGTTCCCCGGGGTTCAGGTTCATCCGACGCCCAACAACCAGCTCGAAGCATGGCGCTCGACCTCTCCAATGAGGAGAAGCTCGCTCTCATAACACTTCTGACCCGCAACATCGCAGACGATCGCCGTCAGTCGTCGGCGCGCGTTCGCAGTTTGAAGCAAATTCTCCTTAAGCTCGACCCGAAACCGCCAGCGCAGCCCTCCTCACCGCCGAAGGTGTCTGCGCCACCTGATGCGAAGCGTGGGAGCGTGCGGCGGCGGGAATAGCGCCCAAACCCATCCGTTCCTATCGCCGACGAAATCCGAGCCGCCGATGACGCTCGGCTGACCAAGTTGATGCTGCAGCGCGAGCGGCGGAGGGCTGGCTGCGCAATAACCCACTGGACCCCTCTATATCTATTATTAGGGTTTGGGGTGTTCTTGTGGACTACAAGCCCAAGCGGCAGAAGTGCTGGTCCAAGGCGCTGGTGCGGCATGGGGCGGATGCGCGCGAGGCGATCGCTGCGGTGCTGGGGGTGCCGGCTGAGCAGATTGGGGTGAGGAACCTCACTCGGCTTTGATCAGCTCTCGGCGCATCCCTCGATCGCGTCATCCCCGCAGTGCGAAGGGCCGTTCATTCCTCCGGCATCCCGGCTTTGCGAAGGCCGGCGAAATAAGTGGCCTCGAACAGGGCGCGGACCTTGAGCACGCCCCACCATGCGCCTGGAAAGGCCTTCAGGTGGGCGATGCTCGAATAAAGGGTTCCGCCATCGAGTCTCCGAGCCTCGGCAAGCTCCATGCCAGCGCGCTCCAGGTCGCCGCTGAGGGCATAGGCGGCGGCAAGGTGGAGGTGCTTATATGGCTTTTCAGGACTGGCGCTGCGCGCCTTTTCGAGCCAGACGATCGCCTCTTCGATGTGCGATTGCAGCAGATGCACCATCCCCATGGCCCGTGCCAGACACCGATCTGAGGGTCCCGAGGGCTACGGCGAATGGCTTGCTGCATCAGCGGGATCACCTCATCAATCGACCGGCGAAGAGCTTGCACCAGCCCAGACCATGTAGTGCGGCAACCAAGTTGGGGTTCGACGCGAGCGCCGTCTCGTATTCGATGACGGCCTCCTCCCAACGGTTCTGCGCGCGCAGCACCTGCCCTTTGACGTAGTGGGCAAACGCATAGCGGGGCGCCACCGCCAAGGCTCGGCTAATCAGGGCGTCCGCGCGTGCGAGGTCTGCCGCAACCAAGTCGCTCGTCCCATAGAACACGCGGAGGCCTGCGAGTGAGCCGGCCAAACAAGTCTGCGCCTCGACGGATTGCGGATCGAGTGCCAAGGCGCGCTCGAACAGGCTAATCGCCTCAGCAAAGCTGTCGCGCGAATCTGGCTTAGGGCCGTGACGCCGTCGCCCCCTGACCTGGGAGGCGATCCCGCCGCAGCACCTCGCCTAGATTGGAGACTGCCGGGGAGCGAGCAAGCGGCGGATCAACTCGGCTCGCTGCTTGAGCCACTGTTCCTCGGCCGGTTCAGCCGCGGTGGGAAGTTCAGCTTCGATTTGCGCGAGCATCTGCGGCAGCGCGACCGCGAGCGGGAGGATGGGTCGGTCGAGATAGGGGGAGGTCATCGTAGGTTCCTGTGATCGGCTTTTCGGGCCATGACCGCGGACAGCGCGGGCGCCGGGAGCCGAAAACGCCTCACAGGAAGGCGCGAGCTTCTTCCCTCTCGCGAGGTCTTTTATCCGCTGCACTCCCGGCACACGGGCGCAGACGACAAAGCCGCCTAGCTCGGGGGCGGTTCCCGCCTGTGAACTTGTTGGCGTTTTCGGCGCCGAGGTCATCATGCCGCGATGATCCAGGCTGACGCAAGCGGATGCGTGGTTTCCAGCCGCTTAACGGGTGAAGGCTCGCGACAGTGAAACCGCGCTGCCAACCAGGTTCAGGCTGCTAAGCTGTCGGACAAGTCAGTCTCGAAAATGAGTCGGCGGCTCATTGCAGAAATCGAGATACAATGCGGGCATGATCTACGGCTATACCCGTCCATCGCCCTCAGCTGCAACGTCCACCCGAGTACGATCTTCGCTGACCGCATGATTGCTCGCCAGGAAATGAGAACTTTCCGTGTATGAAGCTCCAACAAGAGGTGATTTTCAGCGAAAGATTTCGGAAGTTATTCACGAGACAACAAAGAATGTCCGAACAGAAAATGGTCGAATCATCGCTAATCTGGCTGCGAGAGGGTTAGCCCAAAGTGGGGCCTTGATTTCCGATGTGGTCTCTTGTGCAGATCGTTTTCATGCAAAGGCTGTTGATAAATCCACGAGAATAGCTCTGGAATTCGTAGGTAGAAGCAACCTAACACCGGCTGAGTTAGGCGAAGCAGCGCGCCCGTTACTGGAGAATCTTACCATACAGTTGCTCGCCCCTCTAAGAACACAACGATATCAGCAACCACAGGCGCAGCAGGCGGCGACGCAATACACTCAGGTATTTCAACAGCGCTTGGAGAGCGCGCTTCGAGATATCCAGATCGGATTCATAGGAGGGCGGCACGTGATTACGCCAGAGCCGATGATCTTCAACAACATCAAGGTCGAAAACAGCGTGGTCGGCGCCATCAATACCGGGAATGTTCAGGCGATCATAAAAGCGACACTTGGGGCACTCAGTCAGGCGGCAGGTACGGTTTCGGCTATGTCCGGAGCTTGGCAGGCAGCGGAACCGATCTTGAAAAGCCTGTTCGGCCCGTAGAGCTAACGTTGCTGCGCCTTGTCGTTGGGTTTCTTCGCCGCACGCTCCGCGGTCGATAAGACTTGCCCTGTTTTCAACGCCAGCATCAATTCCGCCTCTTGCAAGGCCGGGCAGGTGACCAGGAGCGAGGTGGTCCCGGCGACAGACACCACGGCCCGGTCGTTGGACCCAACTTTGGACCCAAACTCGCCGGGAGCCGAAGGGAGAGGGAGTGACGAAAGGTCGCCCACGGCCCTGGAACCCTAGGCGCTGAGTGACTAGCAGGGACCTGGCGATACTCGGGGGGACGCCGCCAGAGGTTTTCGAGACCGCTCGGTTCAAGCGTCAGCGCCGCTCCCATGCAACGACTTCTTACGACTTGACAGACGACCTCCCCGGATGGGCATCAGAAAGATGCAACTCTAGCGCGGTCCTGATTTTTGATTAGTAGTGAAAGCGGTCGCTCCGCAACCCCTCATCCGTGCGTGATCACAACCTTCCCGCAATGCCCGCGGCCCTGGAAATGGCGGTAAGCCTCCTTGGCCTCGGCGAACGGGAATGTCCGATCTATCACCGGGTGCAAGCGATGCAGCGCGATCGCCCGGTTCATCGCGTCGAAATCAGCGCGGCTCCCGATACTGATCGCGCCGACCGTATTGCCGCGGCCGGTCCGCAATAAGGGGTCGAGCATCGTCCCCGACGGCGACAGGCTCGCGCCGATCAGGCTGACGTGTCCGCTCACTGCCAAGGCCTTCAGCGACTTCGCGATCGTCCCCGGTCCGCCGATCTCGACGACGCAATCGACCCCGCAGCCATCGGTCAGCTCGCGCGCCTTCTCGTCCCAATTGGGCGTCTCGCTGTAGTTGATCACCTCGGCAGCCCCCAGCTCCCTGAGCCGCTCGGCCTTCTCCGCGGTCGAGGTTGTCGCGATCACCCGAGCGCCCAAGATCCGTGCGAATTGCAGCGCAAAGACTGAGACGCCCCCGAACCCTGCGTCAACGCCCCTTATGCCGATGTGGCCGCGGGGCTCGAACCTAGGTCTATGGGATCAACGCCTTGACCAGTTCTGGCGTCACTTCCCGGGCAAACATCTGGGTCGAAGTCTTAAAGTCGATAGCCGCGTACAATTTCGCGACGTGCTCATGTAAGGAGCGATCATGGAGGAGGTTCTCATACACCCCTGCATGGTCCATTTCGAGCACGACCCGCAAATCTGCGCGAAGTGCTCCAGCCCCGGAATAGAATTTGGCAGCCCTTACACCGTTGGTTTTCAGGCACGCGGGCAGAAACTCCTCCACTGCGTATTTCCAGAATGCCGCGACATCGCTGTCCGTGAGAGAGCCCTTCAGGTCGAACCGTCGTACATAGACTGTGGCCATTGCGTACCTCCCGTTCCATGATGTTTTTTGATCGACGACCGAGCAGATCGTGCGACTTAAGATTTAGCCGCGGTGGGTCATCTGGGTCAAGGTCTGAACCAAGATGCAGTGAGAAGTGACGCTCCCGGGGATCGCCCTTGAATACCGCAAGCACGGCTTTCCACGGGGCTGCTTGTGGCGGCTCGTCGTCAGGAGGGTATGCCGGCGCTGAACTACCGATGGTGCTGCCGAGCGCACGGGGTACGCGGGCTCGAACGGAACGTCCTCAGCTTCGCCGGCATACCGCCCGTCCGTGAAACGCGGCTGGGAATGGTCGATGCGGCGGGCGATGCGAAGCGGCAAGGTTGGCTCGACCGGATGAGAGACTGCGGCAGGCGCCTCATCTGACTTGGCTCAACACGCCAACAAGCCGCTCGCGATGTCCAACAGTTCGAGGTCGTCCTCATTTCCATGAAAATGGCCTTGGAAATCCGGAAATGGCGGTTTCCCTGGCCTCTTCGCATTTTCAGCACGTCGATTGGAAATGATTTTCAGCAGCCTAGTGGAAATCAAGGAATGCGCCATTTCCAATGTCCAACTGGTCCACCCCCTACGGGGGACGGCCGCCGCTGAACGTGGCCGGCCGGCCCAGGCCGTAGGGGCCGTAGGCTGTGGTCGAGTCGGGACGACCTAGCACGCTCCCGAAACAGCGTCGCTCGCCCAGATCGTCCTCCGCCTCGTAGAAGTTCTCGGGCGAAACAAGAAGGCGCCTGCCGTCCCTGTCCATTTCATCCGATTAGTGCTAGCCTCTCCAGTGTCGGCACCCCCGCGAGAGCCTAGTGAATAGGCTTGGCGATAAGAGGGGAGCGACCGCGGGTTTCGCTAGGGTTCGTAGTCGCGAGGCGACGCGGCGGGACCCGCGAAAGCCAAGGGAGGTTCACGGAAATGAAGCGAAATCTGCGAGGATTCGCGGCAGGGGTTTTCCTGTTGCTGGCAATGTTCGCTGCCGAGCCGGCATCGGCGCAAAAGCAAGGCGGGGTCCTGAAGATCTACTTTTTCGACAGCCCGGCGAGTGTGTCGATCCATGAGGAAACGACGGCCGCTGGCCAAGGACCGGTGATGGGAGTCTTCAACAACCTTGTCATGTATAAGCAGGACGTGCCGCAGAGCGGCCTGCAATCGATTGTTACGGACCTCGCCAGCGAGTGGTCATGGGACGAAGACAAGACCCATTTGACGTTCCGGCTGCGCGAAGGGATCAAGTGGCACGACGGCAAACCCTTTACAGCCAAGGACGTGCAATGCACCTGGGATCTCCTGACCGGGAAGTCGGACGAGAAGCTTCGCATTAACCCCCGCAAGGCCTGGTACCGGAACCTCGACAAGGTGACGGCGAACGCTGATTACGAGGTGACGTTTCACTTGAAGCGGCCGCAACCGGCCTTTATCGCGTTGCTTGCCTCGGGGTTCTCGCCGGTCTATCCCTGCCATGTGTCGCCGCGCGACATGCGCGGCCATCCGATCGGCACCGGCCCGTTCAAATTCGTCGAATTCAAGCCGAACGAGTCGATCAAAGTCACGAGAAACCCCGATTACTGGAAAAAGGGCCAGCCCTATCTCGACGGGATCGAGTATCAGATCATCAAGAACGTCTCGACCGGGGTGCTGGCGTTCGTCGCCGGCAAGGTCGACATGACCTCTCCTTATTTTTTGCAGGTTCCGGTGGTGACGGACGTGAGGAACCAGTCGCCCGAGGCGATTTGCGAGCTGGTCCCGGTAAACGTCAATCGCAACGTGATGATGAACCGCGAGGCGCCGCCCTTCAACGACCCCGATCTGCGGCGAGCGATGGCCCTCAGCCTGGATCGCAAGGCCTTTGTCGACACCCTGACCCTGGGCAAGGGCGACGTGGGCGGGGTCATGCAACCCCCGCCGGAAGGGGTCTGGGGGATGCCGCCGGAAATGCTGAAGACGTTGCCGGGCTATGATCCCGATGTGCAGAAGAACCGTGCGGAGGCCCGCCGGATCATGGAGAAGCTCGGCTACCAGCCGGACAAGCGGCTCGAGATCAAGGTGTCCACGCGCAACCTCGCGCCGTACCGGGATGCGGCGATCATCCTGATCGACCAATTGAAAGAGATCTATGTCGACGCCGAGCTCGAACCCGTCGACACCGTCCAATGGTTTCCCAAGGTAATGCGCGGGGACTATACCGTCGGCCTCAATCTCACCGGGAATGGTGTCGATGACCCGGACCAAACCCTGTACGAGAATTTCACTTGTGGAGCGGAGGGCAACTACGACCGCTACTGCGATCCGGAGCTCGATAAGATGGTCGACCAGCAATCGATGGAATTCGATCAAAAGAAGCGCAAGGAGCTGGTGTGGGCGATCGAGCGCAAGCTGGCGGAGGACGCGGCCCGGCCGATCCTCTGGCACAACCGTACCGGGACTTGCTGGCACCCCTATGTCAAGGGATATACCCCGATGGTCAACAGCGTTTACAACGGCTGGCGCATGGAAGACGTCTGGCTCGACAAATAGCGGCTCTTGGGGCTTTGTAAGCGGCTACATGCTGGTGTTCCGCTCTTCTTATGGCCCAGTCGGCCTGCGGCCTGGTCCCGATCGAGGCGAAATGCGCAATTGTGGCCGCTCAACTCTAGGACTGCACGCACTGTGCCTTGCACCAAGCCGGAAAAGATATTTTTTACGCGTCAACGTAAATTATCTGGCGTATGTTGGTTAAAATCTCATCGACGAAGCATACGTGAAATGGTGAGACGAGACGAGTGCTTTCGCGCTCCACGATCCCGATCCGGGTGTCGGGACGAACCTCCGGTCGGGGGTCGGTCGGGCAGGTGCCGCGATAGTTCTTTCGGGAAGGCGCACTAGCTCAACTGAGTCAAATCCTCGGAACAGTCCTCGCCGCCAACGAAGCCTACGCTCATTCCTTCGGTGACAAGGGTCGGCTCGCGCTGCCGCCGGCGCGGGGCTTTGCGATTCTGACCTGCATGGACGCGCGGCTCGATCCTGCTGGGCTCGCCGAGGGGGACGCACATGTCATTCGCAATGCCGGCGCGACGCGATCCGGTCGCTGGTCATTTCCTACAAGCTGTTGGGAACCCGCGAATGGTTCGTCGTTCACCACACGGATTGCGGCATGCAGCTTTTTACCGACGAGGTCATCGGCCATCTCTTGGGCCAGAGTCTCGAAACCGCCGAACTGCACGATGATAGCTGGCGCGATATCGGCGTCGGACCGGGCTCGGTTCACGGTCGGTACGTTAAGTGGCTCACCTTTTCCGATCTTGAGGGCAGCGTCGTCGAAGACGTCAGGCGCATCCGAACCCACCCTCTCGTGCCCCGCCGCATTCCGATCTACGGCTATGTCTACGACGTTCGCTCCGGTCGGCTTCTCGAAGTGCCGGACGCGACCACCGAGGGGCGGGCGGGCTGATCGGCCGGTTTCGTCGAGCGGCCTTCCCGCAGGATCCGCGCTGAGATCGGTACTCTGACGAATGCCGCGGTCTCTGAGGTCTCGTGCTACGTTGATTATACGCCAGCGCCGGACGGTCCCGGCCTTCCAGAATTGGCGGATGTGTCGCTGGGATTTCAACGGATCGCGGTTGAGGACGGACCCGGGGGGAGACGAAGCACTCAAATATCGAGAAAGGTGCGCAGTTTGCGCGAGTGGTGCGGGTGCTTAAGCTTGCGGAGCGCCTTGGCCTCGATCTGCCGGATTCGTTCGCGGGTTACCGAGAACTGCTTTCCGACCTCTGCTAGGGTATG
>WNFR01025098.1_pt1 | contig 10095 bp, 11 predicted proteins | sample 5400221 | NCBI WGS metagenome assembly WNFR01 (sample SAMN13153357, study PRJNA577476) | soil metagenome | isolation source: 40 cm soil under Madrone tree | place: USA:California | collected 2016-06-14 | reverse complement strand
TGCACACCCATTGTCATTCAGCAAAGACGGGAAGCTAGAACCACTAGAAGGTGGCCGCGACATGGGCCCTCCTCGTGGCGGCTTTGGTGATGGAGGGTTCGGCGGCGGATTCGGTGGTGGTGGTCGGACGCCAAATCCTTACACAACATCCAGTAGCGCCGGCTGGGGTGGTGGCCGCACTCCCAACCCATACACGGGTGGCGGGAAGACCCCAGCATGGAATACTTCAAAGACTCCTCTCCCAGATGGGGGAAGAACACCATTTACGATGAGTTCACAAACCCCCAATCCTTACGCGCAGGACGGGGGGAGAACGCCAGGTTGGGGCCCATCTACATCTACATCTACATCTACATCTGCGCCTGCGCGGACACCGAACCCATACACCACTTCAAACAAGGGAGGGGCGGGTCCAGGATGGGGCGGTGCCACGCCTGGATGGGGAGGTGCCACGCCCAAACCGACGTCGTCTTGGAACGATAGTTCGTCCGCGCCAAGTAATAATGGTTGGGCTAGTCCTGGACCACCAAGTTCGGGAGGATGGGGCGAGTCGAACTGGGTACGTGATATGTACGTTATGCTTTCATAGCTGACTCCAGCGCCGACAGAGCGCACCGACACCCGCGTTTGGGGCTCCAACACCCGCGTCTGCGCCGACCCCCGGGGGACCAGGCTACGGATCAACAGTGTACAACGCACAGACACCAGCGGGAATGTTTCCTAACCGTGCTGATATGCCCGCGGAAACACCAGCTGCATACCCGCCACACGAACGGACAGGAAAGACCGCATTCAGTAAGTTTTGAAATACCGTATAGTTCACCCCTGGTTCACGTGTCACGTTTCAGAACTGGATAAGTTCTGGCTGGTCGATCCCGCTTATGCGTCTCACAAGATTGGAATGGTGGTGAAGATCCGCGGTTCACGGGGAGACAGCGCCAACCTAGGCGAATGGGACAATGGCACCCACGAAGGCAAAGAAGGCAAAGTGCTAGGTGTATTTGACTCGGGGTCGGAGCACATTGAACGAACGGCGACACTACGGATGGACGACGGGGAGTCGCTCACGGTACCAATTACATATCTTGTGCCGGTTCCACCAACCCAGGTTCCCAATACCATCAGAGTGGTGGCACTCGATGGGCGGTACAAGGGGAAGGTTGTAACTGTGAGGGACATGATGCTCGACTCTTGTCTTGTCACAGACGACGATTCTATGTACGACGACCTGACGCACGACCGTATGTGTCTGTACTCCGAGTCTTCTGATTGGTGATCTGCCTTGGCTGCTTTGTATACTTGTTTGCTTGTTTGTTCATTCGCTTTGTATCATCGCCTAATCACATTCATCGTCACGGCACTGTCAGGGGCTTGGCTCTACTTTAGGAGCATCGAAACAATCGAACGCTCCTCTGCCAGCTCGTGAACTCCTCGCTTCCGTGAGCTCCGCAATCCGTCTATTTTTTCTCTCGACGCATCGTAAAAGGGACTTAGTGTTGGAAATATCTAATAAAGATACGACGATACTCTGCCGTCGGCTGTCGATACCATACCCCGACACCTAGGCGATCGTGTAATTGGTGGTTGAAGGAATCTCCAAGCAATATATATGTGGGAAAGGCAATTAATGGTTCGCGCCTTTGAACCGCCGTTTGGTACTTAATAGTAATTTATATTCGGGATATATGCGATGCGATTATCAGAGCACAAAATGTGAGGGATAGTCCAAAAATTAGCAGTGCGAGGTGCTGACCAGAAAGAGTCTGAATGTGGGTGCTTATATAGAGAAAGGAGTGTAAAGATGGGGATGGGCAAGTTTAAAGTCGTAGTCGTAAAGTCCTAGGCTTATCAAGTCCGTCAAAAGAAAACGTCTGTAGTATTATGTCATGCATGACTCAGAAGACCTCGGTCTATTGCGGCATTGATGGTAGCCTTCCGCGAAGACAGGTCCACGCCGAACTGCTCTTCCAGTTTCCGTCGAATCTCGCGCTTCGTGACAGAGTTGAGGTCCACATCGCGTAAAAGTGCCTGCACAGCACGGTCGATGTCCAAGTCCGACGGCCCAGTAGCACCGATTTCGCCGGCGGCATCAGACCGTGAAGTGGGTATTGCAACATCGAGGTAGTTCGTCGGTGGTCGCGAGAATGACTTACGATACGTCTGGCCTCCATCCATAGGATAGCCATAGCCGCCATTGGGGGTGTTCCGTCCGGATTGATACCCGGGTGGGGAGGCATAAGCTCCATTGCCGAGTTGCGATGGAGATGGTGAGAAGCTACGGGGGTTGGGTTCGTAGTATGTCTCACGACCATAGACTGAGGTGCGTGACTCCGGGTAGCCATCGTTCTTGAGTTTCGTTGGGGGTACCCACGATCCTATGCTATGGTTCGATTCCTTATCCCACAGCTCATTTTCCTGGAGAGTTGTCGTCGAACATGAGTCGAAACTGATATTGAAGAATTGACTCACATAATCGTTCCATGACTTCAACGGAATCGAGCGGGGGTCGAATTTACCCTCATCCTACGAGAACAAGATAAGCCACTGCACACTTCGAAGAAAAACATTGTATACATACGTGAACGATCATCTTCTTACCGGCCTCTCCCATGACGATGCGTGTCTGACCCCACGAGAAATCGTCCATCCTCCAGAACGAGTAGAGCGGAAGGAGGAATGAGAATGCAGGTATCGCAAGGATGTAGAATATCATCCAGCCAACCATGTCCCATTTGCGGCGGAGGATAAAGACAAACGCCTGGAGACCGTAAACTGCTGCAATCATTATCAACGACAGAGTCGGGATGGCCTTGTGTTCCCCGGCCGTCAAGACGACAAGATAGACAATCTGAAAGGAAAAAATTGAGAACGACAACAAATCAACGAGAGATTGTACATACGTATGCAACCGAGACGGGTTGAATAATGGTGGACAAGAGGTCGATCATGACAATGAAACGCATGGAAAAACAACAGAAACCACAGAGCCTGTCAAGGAATATCAGCTCGCCGAGGTTGTGTACTGTGGAATTGATCCAGCGACGACGTTGCGAGAGTAGCACCTTCCAGTCGTCTGGAGCGACAGTGTAGGCATGCGCATCACGGACGAACTGAGTCTTGAAGTTCGAGAAGTGCTTAAGGAGTAGTGTAGTCAGATAGCGATCTTCACCCAAATGCAAGAGGTTCTTCATATGAAGCGTGTCAACTCGGTTTTCAGCATAATCTGTCACCAGCTGGTTGGCAACGAGCAGAGGTTTGTGGGTGTCGGGCGTGCGCAGACGATAGAGCGAAAAACACCCGGGAAGACAGGTGACGGATCCGAACAAACTCTCAAATGCCTTGGCCAGGTGATGTGAGATGAAGTATTCGTATACTTGCATCATGGTGATGATCGACTGCTTGGCGTTAGCTAGACCTGTCTCACCGCAAACGGCGATGAGCTTCTTATCGTGGATCATTCTACCCAGCAATTAGGAGGGAAGCCACGCCGGATTTGTAGGACTCACGCAGAAATCAACCTGTTGGCAGACATTGGGTCAACCACCGTATCGGCGTCCACAGTCAACAGATATTCGTAGAAAGTCGGGTTTACACCAATGACGTTTTTGATCTGGTGGTACATCTCCAATTCCATTGGACTCATCGGGGCGTTGAAGTGGACCTGTGCGTCCATGATTAAAACCAGTCGCGATGAGTCAAAGTTCGAAGGGGATTACCTTGTTTAGGAAGTTCATCAGCACGATTTGTGAATCTCTCTTGCCGCGGTTCCCAGGCCGCGAGCGCTCAGTCGGTTTGCCGACTTTCGCGAGGACCATGTACGGTACCACATGCCCGTTCGTCTCATATAGCCCTGAATATACCTTGCCCATATTATGCTGTTTCGCACCTTCGCCCAATGACTGGAAACTTAACGGCTCGGGGTCCTGGTTAGGATCAGCACCTAAAATATCCAGCACGATCCGTGGTGTGGGCTTGTCGTTGCCGGATCCCACAATCATACCGTCACAAATAATGACTAGCAGCTTGCGTTTGTCGTCGTACTTCAGCTGCGCGAGTGAATCTATGGTCCGCCTGAGAGATGCGTCGCCCTCTGTGTAACACGGGACCTGGCAAATTACAAACTTGTCATGGTCCTCAGGTGCACGCGGTGCGCTGATGTTGATGGAGGCCAAGAATTTGAAGCCGATGACGCTAACCATGAGAACTGAGAGGGCCAGTAGGATGTACGTTGAGAACAGGCATTGTGGCGAGTTGCGATTGTCCACTTTGCCAATCGTGAAGAGATTTCGTAGACACACTTTTTGAGCCGACAGGACGTTCGAGTCAATGTTGAGGTTATCAAGCGCTTTGGTGATGTCGCCACCGGAGTTGTACTTGAATATATCGAGGACATTGCCGTCCATGAAAGCCACGTTCACCGCAGGGGCTTGTTGACCATTTGGCGCCCTTATAGCTGGTGGGAACTGAATGTAATTTGTAACGTCGTAAACCAGGCCCTTGTAAACGCCGACAGATCGTCCGGAATTAGCCATGTTGCGAATTTCCTTCGGGGTATAACCGATGAATCCCCTGCGGTTGTTCCATCGCATGATTGTCATGCTCTCAAAGTACCAATCAGGACGTGAATCGTTAGTGAAGACGCGGAAGTCATGGTACTGGGCGTTCGGGTCGGTGTTGTTGTCAAAGTTGAGGATCACATATGGGCTGACGCTCCCATCAACACCATTGCAAAGCGCGCTCACCTGTCTCATTGTCAGCGAAGTAAAGAAAATAGTATATATGCAAAATTTACCTGGACGGGGAATAGATCATCTGCGGTGGTGCCGCCGTATTTCAAAATCGACTTCACTGAAACGACGGGTACGATCCGCCGATGCGTCTGAGCGACCTGCGTGAGATCGAACACCTCTCCGCGAATAGCTACATAGACGTTATTTGGGTTATTCTCCACGTCATGCGATGCTAGCTCGCTTGTTGAGAAAACGTGCTCCGTGGGGCAGATCAAGTTACCCAACACGGCGATGACGAACACAGCGCAGGCACAGGTGATCCAGATAATAATATTCAACGCGAGCTTTTCGCGCCATGCTTGCCGAACATCCAGCCGTTTCATGCGCCCGAACCACCGCAGGAATGGCGTTGGTATCCACCACGTGAGCAGCCAGCAAATTGCGACCCATCGACGACGCGCGGAGGTCTCCTTGATAATCTCAGCTGTTTCTCCCTCGTGAATTTCTCCTGGGAGTGCTTCTTTCTCGAGCAAGGCTTTCTTGTCCACGTTCTGGAACATGTTACGCGAGGGGGCGTACGACTCAGTTCCAATCGACATCGTATCATCACGGTTGCTCGTCAGCCTGCTCCGCCCGTCAAACTCATCACTACGAAGCGACTGGCGCTCGTCGTAGTCATTGTACATGTCAGCGCGCTGGAAAGGTGAGGCATTGGAGACAAGCGGAAGGGCCTGGTTAGACTGATTGAAGGCATCGCCGTGGCCACTAGGATACGGTGATTGAGGATCCTGCTCGCTCTCTGGTCCCCGATAGGGCGCGTACGGGTCAGACAGTCCTCGTGGATCAAGGCCCGCTTCGACTTCAGCTTCTCGCATACGGTTACGCTTGATTTCCTCCGTGTCCTTAGAACGCAGGTGGTCCTCGAGGGAGTGAAAAGCCAGATGAGACAGGAAGACCTAAGAAACGGAGGGAAAGGGATATTAGACGTCGTCGCAAATGACAAATTCAGAAATTCTTACCTTGTACTGGCCAACGACCAAATCGTTATCTTCGAGACCCAGGGCTGCCTTGGCTCGTTCGATTCACCGTCCGTGATCCCCACTGCAGCAAGTTTCTCCCGATACCGATCGCAGAACTCTCGTGGTGTCATGCCTACCTCAAAGACGTTGGAGCACCGGCGCGCGATCTCCGTCAGTCCCAGGCTCCGGATCTGACCTTTGACTGCGCGACCTTCCAGTTGATTTGGCAGTTGCGAGTCATTTGGGTTCACGCAGAAGACATACCACGTCTGTGTTTCCTCCAGTGTCTCGAACAGCGTGTCAAGCGCGCTGCGGAATTCGCCCGCTACGCACGGGCTGGAACCATTCAGGGTAGTGGGGGCCGCTTCCTCATCGTCACGATCCTTCTCCTCGACATCACCAAGGGTGGGGGCACGTCTGACTGTGTTCTTCCGTCGGGTGGAAGGTGCACGCATGGGCTTGATCGGCTGCTGAGCAGCCACGATCGTGTCCTCATTACGTGGGTGCATCTGGGTGGCGATTGCTTTCCCTGAGAACAGGCCGCGCACGAATGGATTGTTGGAGCCGGAACCCTCTCCTGCGGGTGATGTATCGGCGAGTAGGGTACTACCACGAAGTAAGGAAACAAAGTCAGGGTTAAGTGCATCGAGGTTTCGTTCGAGGAAGCCCTCAGAGGAGTAGGTGACAGGTCCGTTGAAGTGGCTGACCGTGAACGTAGGGAAGCCTGAACGGTCCACTGAGCCAACCTTGAAGGATGAGTGATTGCCCCAACGTTTGCCAAACGCTTCGACCATTGTGTGATCCGTCTTTTTGGGCGCGCGTCGTGCTTGATTATCCATTATGTGGATGAGACCACCAGGTTGGTTCTGCAGTAGTCGCAAGCACTCCGAATTATCGAAATAGGGTATTTGTGGCATATAGCGAGAGATGCCCTCGCTGTTGTACTCAGCGACGTGACTCTCGAAAAGCTTCTTTTGGACAAAAGTTTGGAGGCGCTCGTTGGCAAAATTGACGCAGAATTGGTCAAGAGAATTGGGGCGAGAAGTGAGGTTCTGTGGTCCAGGAAGATCGAAGAGGCCGATAAACGTCACGAAATCGTCGCGACAGAGGCGTTCATTGATGTGCTCATTAAGCCATGAAAAAAGGAGAGAATAGAGTGTCTTAGCCAGATCGTCGCGATTGTCAGCCGCACCATCTGGGTCAAGGAAGACGGTACAAAGTTCTTTCTTGACGAGTTTGGTCTTGTATGAAAGCGCCGTCTCCAAAGCTGACGGTGTGACACCCAGGAAGTCGGCGACCAGAGCCAAGGTATCTTGATTGCGAACGACAGCAGCGTCGACATCACGTCCACGATCGATCGTAAATTCAAGATTGCCAAGATGGAGTATAGCCGCGATTAACTGGCAGGTCTGTGCGACGTGACGCTTGGAGAACCCAACGTTCTTGAGAGCAACTTTAAGCTGTTCGAAACGTTGTGCATCGTCGTCGCGCATGTTTTGGCGGGTGCCAGGTGTCCCACGCTGACCAAGATACCGGAACGTGGTCTTGTCGATGAGTTGCATGTGCTGCCGCTCCTCCGCCGATGCGCCAGCGAAAAGATAGTAGAAAATGTGAAAATTTCGCTCGCCGGATGGAGCACCTGCAACGCGGTTGCGTTCGAGATAATAGTCGAGGGTTTTGACACCGCAAAGGCGTCCGCGCTCGGTGAACTGGAGCTCGGTGTATTTACCAAAACGTGACGCATTTGGGTTGAAGAGTGTGCGAGCGTTCCCGAAAGATTCAAGCACAAACTCAGCGGCAGGGACCTGGTGAGCAAGCTTAGATCCCTTTTTACCGGGATTGCTGACGCTCAACTCCAGAAGTGTCTTGGTAGCAAGTCTCCGATTCTCTGACTTCCCACTTCCTGTCTCGCCACTGCCAGACGTCACATTAAAAGTTGGGTGTGCCAGAGTGGAAGGCGGGGGAAGGAACTCACCTGAGAATAATACTCTGGTCTTGTGTCGTTCGCCGCATGTGGTAATATGCGTTGTTAGCAAGCTGGAATATATGTGGGGGAAGGGTCTCCTTGTCTTCAGATGTGCTACGATACTCGGCGGCATACTTGTGAAGGATGGAGTCGGCGTTGCTAGGAATATATTTGTGTGGGTTGATAACGACGAGTGCGGATTTGCTGGTGCCAGTGTAGACGGTGTCAGAGAGGAATCTTTCGCGAATACACGAGACAATTGCATCGTCTGATAAAGGAGAGAGTGTGGTGAGATCATTGACGGCTTCGAGCCGCTGGTGGTGGATTGTTGACTGCCTCTTCATGGGGGGCGGGAAGATTGAGGTCTGCGAAAACGAGTTGACCTAAGGTGGAATTGAAAGAAAGTCAAGGGATAGGGCTTTATCGCCGCTACCGGTGCTGGTGTCGTTGGCCAAGCTTCGTACGTGCCCTAGTTGTTGATGGTGGGAGGCGAAGTGAAGTGAATGAGTAAACGCAAGTTCTTTCCGGTAATTCCCGTCGTCGGAGAGCCGAACCATCAAGCCATCACACAACAGCCTCAGCCTCAGCGCATCCTTTCTACATTGACTTTATTTATATTCAAGGTTCCTAACACTAAAAACAACTAACAAGCTAGTCAAAAGGAACTGGTCGAATCCCAGCTCCTTCAATTCTTGCACCTCCGCGCTTCTGCGCCTCGGCCGCGGCTGCGAAAACCGACGGAACGGGAATGCCACAGGGGTCATGCCAACCAGCGTGCGCCTCAGATGCATCAGCATGTGAGTGTCCGTGTCCATGCCCATCATCCTGGTGACCGGCCAGAATCGGCACCACCGGCCCTTCGTAGGGTAGAATAGATCCAAAAAGGAAGTGTTGAATAACTGGTAACTTTCCCAGCACCTCTGCGTGGTACATCTTTATCATCCCTTGGTTGACTTTGTCCCATGTCTTTACCTGAGAGGTTCCTAATTCGATCACGTTTCCTAAAAGACACAGCAGAACAGGCGTACCGCCGAAATATCATCTAGCATTGGCGAGTGCCACCGCAACGACGCGGTCTTGACCTAGCACGTTCCGTGAGCTGCGATTACAAATGTAGGAAACATCATAAAAGACGTTACCGAATTGATAAATTGTATACACGCAAAGTACATGTAATCTTTAGAGAATTCCTCAACGACTTCACTGTCATGAATCGATTTTGGCCGCAGGTACTTGTGGTCTAAGAAAATTATCCTCAGAAAGACCCGATGTTGTTCTCGGTATTATTAAAACGCACCTCGCAGTTGTGCCGACCCAAACAAAAACGGCAGGAAATGGTAATCGTCCAAACCCCACACTCCATGAGAACCGGCAGGCTCCAGCCAGTACATGGACTGTAGAGTGCGCATCACCTGGATGTATCTACGAACACATCGGTGGGACCAGAAAGAAAGCGGGGTGTGCAAACCTCCAAAACACCCTGATCACCAACGCTACGTGATTGCTCTCATGTATGACCCCCAGCTGTTCGAGGCAGATCCTAAGCGCAACGGATCAAGACGTGAGCATGGCGAGAAAAAGTTGATACATACAACCAACAGAGAAAGTTGAGCTCCATCCCGCTCCCATAGTCGATACGCGCCCGGTTTCCCCACGACTCGACGAAATACCCGGACACCTCGGGGATGGCCTCTACGGGGAGGGTAGGCAGCGACTCGTGGAGCTCCGGGGCAGCCTTGCACAGACACCATCAGCACAAAACACATAGACAGAAACCTACACGCACACACCTGCTGCACCTTGTCATAGAACGCCTTGAACGCGGGATTCCCGAACCTCGACACCGCGTTATCTGCAGGTGGCGTCTCTTTTGCCAGAGCTTCTACGCGATCCAGTACTTCCAGCAGAGCCGTGATTTCCTAGTGAAACAGATGCAATAAGCCACAGGTGAGTCTGGTTAGTGAGTATACAAAAATCAGCGAAAATAATGGCAAAGGCGAATCAGCGTACCTGGGACACTGGGCATTCGTCGGTCAGCTTGACGCCAATGACTGCGTTGTTGAGGGTCTCGAGGTAGGACGCTACCGAGGTATACGTTTTGGAAGCCTGGAATGCTTCAAGCTGTTCTTTGGATAGGATCGCCTTTGCAAGTGGCCGAAACGAAAACGATGTCATCGTGGTTCGCTCAAATCAAAGTGATTACGTCATTCAAATCGTTCCATTCGTCCATTCGTGGTAAATCGTGGTAAACTTTGTAAACTATTCGGTGTGCGTTGCGGTATAACAGATGAAGGGTAGTGCTACGTGCGTTTCGAAAAAATACAATGAAAAGAAAAAGAAAGCGTGAAGACAAGGAGTGAATATCGAAGGATGAAATTAC
>WNFR01021330.1_pt1 | contig 10097 bp, 8 predicted proteins | sample 5400221 | NCBI WGS metagenome assembly WNFR01 (sample SAMN13153357, study PRJNA577476) | soil metagenome | isolation source: 40 cm soil under Madrone tree | place: USA:California | collected 2016-06-14 | reverse complement strand
CGCCATCGCTCAGCGCGTGCGGTATTTCTTCGAAGCGTTTCCTTACCAGCGTTACGGGGCTGTAACCGGAAAACTCGATTGGATCAGTCCATCGGCTGTTACAACCACTGAAGGATCCCGTTTCGTTGCGCTGGGGTCACTCGATAGCTATGAAATGTCTTCACGAGCAGGACAAGCTCTGCTTCTGCGCGTTGGAATGAAGGGCGACGCGCACATCATCGTCGGTGGCCGGACGCTGATTGAATATGCATTTGAACCGATTCGGCAATTGCGTGAGAGCATGAAGCAATAAGGAGCGATGCACCAACGGCTGTCCAGGTTGAGGGTCGAAGACCTAACTACAAGCAATGACGCCATGGCACGGTGTCTCCAGTTGGCTGCGCTCGCCGCAAAGTCGGACGTCCCGGTCGTACTGCTCGGCGAGACCGGAACGGGCAAAACCTTGCTCGCCCAGGCCATCCATAATTCATCAGGGCGAGCACATCAGCCATTCATCTCATTTAACGCCTCCGCGATTAGTGACACATTGCTCGAGAGTCAGTTATTTGGCCACGAACGCGGAGCTTTTACTGGCGCGCAACAAACCGTCAAAGGAAAGTTCGAACTCGCCGACAGAGGTACGCTTTTTCTAGATGAAATCTCGGAAATGAGTCCCCTCGCTCAGGTAAAAATTTTGCGTGTTCTAGAGTACGGCGAATTTGAGCGCCTGGGCTCCGAACGAATGCTCACTTCCAACGCTCGGATCATTTGCGCATCCAATTGTTCGCTGCGAGAACGAGTGCGGCAGGGAAAATTCCGGGAAGACCTTTACCAGCGCCTCAATGGCCTCACTTTGCTCATTCCTCCGCTTCGTGAACGGTTTGAAGAATTAGCGGCGCTGATTGCTGCAGAATTGAAGATGGCCGGATTAAGAGAGGGCAAAAACATCACCGCCATTCATCCCGAAGCGATGGAAAAGTTGCTTCACCACAAGTGGCCCGGAAACCTTCGCGAGCTCAGTCACACGGTTCGCACCATGACGCTTTTTTGCGATGGCTCGGTGATCCTGCCCGAGCATGTCGTCTTTCCTCCCGACCTGGAGCCAGATCGACGGACTTCCGAATTCCCCCACTCGTTTCCCTCCGGGGCCAGCAACAACAAAGAGAATAACGCTGGTATCGATCTGTCGATGGCAAGCGCGATGCGGACGGCAAAATTGCTCGGTATTTCTCGCTCAACCGTCGCCCGATATCTCCGGGACGTGGCTAAAAAATAAAGCATCGTAGGCCTTAAAACGAGCCCAAGTGGCCTAAGAATGAACTCCCACATTCGCTCCTTCTACAATGACGATTGTTTATTCTCGGTAAGGAAGCGCTGCGTAACTGCTTCCTGGTTAAGGAGAAACCCGTCGCCCACTCTTATCTCGACCAGGTTTTGCGCGACTTGGCACGGATACTGATAACAGAGATAGCCAAAGTGAGTGCACCGAAGAACAAGAAGAATGCGCCCGCCGCCGGAGAATCAGGAAATCAAAGGCCCAAGCGCAGGAAAGAGAAATTGATTCGTCTGGATGACCTGATTCCAAAACGGGACGTTACAGGCGGGCAACAGTTGCTGTTCGGTGTCACTGACACAACACAATCAATCAACAACCCAACAAAGGATAAATAACAAAATGCAAGACAAGAAAAAGAAAAACATCAAAGTTCGCGACCTGAAGCCAAAAAAAGATGCTAAAGGTGGGTATAACCCCCAAATCCCGCGGGGGGGCCAAAACCCAACGAGCCCAACGAGCCCAACGAGCCCAACGAGCCCAACAAGCCCGACCTAAGGCCCAATCAAGTTAAGAACCGCACCCTGGTTCGATCCCGCGGTGCGGCTTTTATCTTTCAGTCAGAGTTTCGTTAGTGTCCGATTTCTCGATCGAAAATCTACCGCCTCCCAACCGACAGGTGTGAGAGGCGGCTGTTCCCCCCAGAACAATCTTCGAAAACTTCTTCTCGATCAAAAAAAATCACCGCCCCCCACACCCGAGCGGGCGTGAGAGGCGGCTGTTCCCCCCAGAACAATCTTCGAAAGCTTCAACGCTACTAAACGGGTTTCGAGTCGATGGCAACAAATTTCGTTTGAATTTCAACGCCGTCATTTCGCTGATATGTGACAACGAGCGGAAACCCAATGTCGCCGCGCAACAGTTGTGAGAAAATGACCGAGTTTCTGCTCATCCGTTTTCTATTAACGCGCCTGCTGGGTACTGAAAAACTCCTTGGTTTTCGCTAGTCGGCGTGCTTTTGGTTTTGCCTCAGCGGCGACACGGTTATCGGTCTTTCATAACAGTTTGGTCGCGTTCAAGTGTTCGCTAGCGCGTCGAGATCTTACAATTATCTGGTGGCGAACAATCGAAAATCTGAGAAGGGTAGCGCCACATTATGAATACAATCACGCTTCAGCCGTTTGCTCTTTACATCGCGATTCTCGGACTTGGCGGGACTCTTGCCGCGCAAAACGATTTGAATCTGCCTGATGTAAGTCAGGCTGCCGCGGTGAAACAACAAATCGCGCTGACGGACATCACCATCAAATATCATCGCCCGTTGGTGAATGGACGGAAAATTTGGGGCGGGCTCGTTCCGTACGGGAAGGTCTGGCGGGCGGGCGCGAATGAAAACACGACGATTGATTTCAGTGATGCGGTCTCGGTGGAGGGGAAGCCGTTGGCCAAAGGAACCTATGGGCTGCACATGATCCCGAACCCAGATTCGTGGACGATTATTTTTTCAAAGACTAACACGGCATGGGGGAGCTACAGCTACGATCAGAAGGAGGATGCTTTGCGTGTGGATGTGAAACCGCGGCCGCTCGCTGAGAACAAAGAGGCGCTCGAATTCGATTTTGAAGATTTGAAGCCGACTTCGGCTGCGGTCACGTTGAAGTGGGAGAAGGTGGGTGTTCCTTTCACAGTGTCCATCAACGACGCGGACCAGACGCTGGAAAACATCCGGGCGCAATTGAAGGGACGCGGCCAGTTTACCTGGCAAGCTTTGGATGAAGGGGCGCAATTTTGTTTAACCAGAAAGATTAATCTCGATGAAGCATTGGGCTGGGCTGATGCGTCAATTCAGAATGAGGAAAGGTTCGATAATCTCAGTACCAAAGCCGATATCCTTAAAGCTCTGAACCGCCCGGATGAAGCGAAAACTGCCTGGAATCATGCCCTCGAGATTGCCAAGGCGCCGCAACTTTATACGTATGGGGCGCTGAAGCGATGGAGATCTTCAAAGAAGTCGCCAAACGGTTTCCGCAGGGAGTTTATGGTAACCTGGCTCAGGCGCGCATTAAATCTGCAGGAGGCGATTTTGCCGGCGCGGCAAATGATGCGAAGCAGGCACAAGCTGCCGCTCCCACAGATGCGCAGAAGCAAAGCATCCAGGCGCTGATCAACCGACTCGACTCGAAACAGGATATCAACAAGTAGCTCGGTTATCCTCGGACGTGGGACGATGGCCTCGATGGGACGTTCACAACCGGGAAGTCCGACGTTGCACCTGACGCACCGCAGCATCTTGAGATGGTGGCGGGCCGGCATCGTGGTTGCAACGCTCGCCGTCGTGTGCTCGGCCAAATCTGCCGATGCGCCGCCGTTGTTGTCTCCAGATCAGATGGACGGTGGTGAGATTCAACTCGCACTGGAAAAGCTCAACGTCCTTGGTCGGGTTCTATACATTGCCGCTCACCCCGATGATGAAAACACAAATCTCATGGCGTTGTGGGCGAACGGCTCGCTCTACGACAGCGGTTATCTCTCGGTTACACGTGGGGACGGCGGCCAAAATTTGCTCGGACCCGAACTAGGCGAGCGCCTTGGCGTTATTCGGACAGGGGAATTGCTCGATGCGCGACGCATGGACCACGGGAGGCAATTCTTCACACGGGCGATCGATTTCGGATTTTCGAAGACGGCTGACGAAACGCTGCGCATCTGGGATCGTGACAAAATTCTTGCTGACATCGTGTGGGTCATCCGGAATTTTCGACCGGATGTGCTGGTAACGCGGTTCAGTCCCGAGGATCAACTCACGCATGGCCATCACACGGCGTCAGCAATTCTGGCACAGGAAGCATTCGTGGCAGCGGGCGACCCAAATCGTTTTCCAGAGCAACTGGCGTTCGTGAAACCGTGGCGGCCGACGCGGCTGGTCTGGAACACGTCTCCATTTTTCTTTAAGAATCGCAACCTTCCTTTCGATCCAACGGGTCTGACTGTTTTGGAAGCGGGCGGTTACAATCCACTCCTCGGCAAAGCGTACACGGAAATCGCGGCGGCCAGCCTGAGCATGCACAAGAGCCAGGGAGTGGGCAGTCCGCCACGACGCGGAGCGCGAAAAGAGTATTTCAAATTGCTGCGAGGTCAGCCGATGACCAGCTCGATTTTCGAAGGTGTCGATACTAGCTGGTCGCGCGTTCCCAATTCGGAACCGATCGCCACTGAAATCCGACAGATCATCTCGAAATTCAATCCTGCCGATCCGGCTGCATCGGCACCTGATTTATTGAAGCTGCGGCGGGCCATGAGTGGAATTAAGGATGAGTCCTGGATTCCAGAAAAGAAAGCAGACTTGGACAAGATCATCGCCGCGTGCCTCAGCTTGCACGTCGAAGCGTCAACAGCGACTGAAACGTTCACGCCGGGGCAAACTGCCGCGATAAAACTCGACGCAATCAACCGCTCGAACATTCCAATTACACTGCAGGAAGTACGATTTCCCAACTCTGGCGAGTCGATCAAAATCGATACGGCGCTTCCGTCGAATGAACTCGTCACGAAAGATCCGTCGTCCAGGATCCCGAACGATACTCCGTATTCGCAACCGTACTGGCTTCGCAAACCGGGTACACTCGGCGCGTTCGCTGTGGATGATCAGAAGTTGATCGGTCTGCCCGAGAATTCCCCTGCTCTTCCTGTCGAAATCGTTCTTCAGGTGAATGGACAGGAGCTGCGTTATTCGCTCGCCGCGAAATATCGCACCGTCGACCCCGTGGCGGGCGAAGTACAACGTCCGATAGTCATTTCGCCTCCGGTGTTCATCAACGTTGCCGACAGCGTGTTCGTATTCGCAACGAACGACCCAAAACCTGTTTCAGTGCGCGTCACCGCGGCGACTGGTGCTGTCAGAGGAGAACTTAAACTCGTTGTGCCGCAGGGATGGGAAGTCTCTCCGGCGTCTATTCCAATAGACTTGAAGGCAGCGGATGCCGAGACAGCAGCCACGTTTAGTGTCAAACCACCGAATCAAAATAGCCAAGGGACGTTGCGAGCAATCGTTTCGACTGAAGGGCGCGACTATTCGCTTGAGCGCGTGCGCATTTCGTATCCGCACATTGGCGTCCAGACATTGATGCCGCCGGCCGAGGCTAAACTTGTTCGGGTCGACATTCGCAAGAAAGGCGATCGCATCGGTTACGTTCCCGGCGCCGGCGATGATGTTCCGGAAAGCCTGAGGCAAATCGGGTATTCAGTAAAGACGTTGAGCGAACCGGAGATCACAGCGAAGAACCTGGCGCAGTTCTCAGCCGTCGTGCTGGGCATACGCGCCTACAACACGCAGGATCGAATTTCCAACTGGTTGCCGGAATTATTTGCCTATGTGAAGGAGGGCGGCGTCGCGATCGCGCAATACAACACACTCGCGGATCTTAAGAGCAATCAGCTAGGACCATATCCATTGGAAATTTCACGCGACCGCGTCACCGACGAAAATGCCGAGGTGCGGATTCTGGCGCCGAATCATCCACTCATGCTCACCCCAAACAGAATTACGTCGAAGGATTTTGAGCGATGGGTGCAGGAACGCGGACTTTATTTTCCCAATAAGTGGGATCCTGCCTGGACACCGATCCTCTCGTGCAACGATCCAAACGAAAAGCCACTCGATGGTGGCCTGCTGGTTGCGAAGTCAGGCAAAGGTTTCTTTATCTACACCAGTTATTCCTGGTTTCGGCAGTTGCCGGCCGGCGTTCCAGGGGCTTATCGGTTGTTCGCGAACATGTTGTCACTCGGAAAATGAAAACAGGCGATGACAAATCAGATTCGCAGTCTTGGCCCAAAGCGTACAGCCTTGCGCTTTCCCTTTTTGCAGTTGAGGTAGTGCTCCTCTACCTCTTCACTCTCCGGTTCTCGTGAACCGGCTCGATTATCTTGTTCTCGTCGCCACGATTTTGGCGATCCCGCTTTACGGCCTCTGGCGAACACGTGGCACCGCTTCGTTAGGCCAATATCTCAAGGGCGATGCGAGTATTCGCTGGGCCACCATCGGACTTTCTGTGCTCGCAACACAGGCAGGGCCAATCACGTTTCTCTCAATGCCCGGGCAGGCGTATGAGAGCGGCATAGGCTTTATTCAGAATTATTTTGGGCAGCCGCTTGCGCTGATTGTTGTGTGCGCAGTCTTCGTTCCCATCTATCAGCGGCTGAAAGTTTACACAGCCTACCAGTACCTGGGCAAACGATTCGATCGAAAGACGCAGCTACTCGGCGCGTTCCTATTTCTCGTGCAACGAGGCATTGCCGCTGGAATCACAATATACGCGCCTGCCATTGTTCTCTCGGCCTTGCTCGGGTGGCGCTTGAACCTGACGATCTGGCTCGCGGGCGGGTTGGTAATCATCTACACGGTCATCGGTGGGACCAAGATTGTAAGCATCACCCAACGCTACCAGATGATTGTGATTTTGGTCGGCATGGCGATTGCGTTTGCAGTCGCGGTTTACCGGCTCTCGCCCGATTTATCGTTTGAAAGCACGCTGTCGGTCGCGGGCAAAATGGGCAAACTGGAGGCGGTCAGTTTCTCGATCGATCCGCACAAGCGTTATACTTTCTGGTCGGGCCTGATTGGCGGCTTTTTTCTCGCGCTATCTTATTTCGGAGCAGATCAATCGCAGGTGCAGCGATATCTCGCGGGCGGCTCGCTCAAAGAGAGTCGTCTCGGATTGCTCTTCAACGCCGCCGTGAAGGTGCCGCTGCAATTTTTCATTCTGCTGCTCGGCGCGATTGTTTTCATGTTTTATCAATTCGAAAAGCCGCCCGTTTATTTCAACCAGCCTGCGTACCAACGTGCATTGGAGAATGGCTATGCGCCAGAGTTAACGGCGTTGCAAACGCAATTCGATGACGTGTTCGGGCAAAAACGCGCTGCCATTCGGGCTGTTGTGACTGCATCGTCAAACGAGCGTGATGCTGCGATAAACAAGCTGCGTGAACTCGACGCTCAGGCCCACGCGTTACGCGACCGAACGAAGACAGTTCTCGCGCAAGCGGGTGTGGATCCCAAGAGCAAGGAATCTGACTACGTGTTCATCACCTTTATTCTTCAACAGATGCCGCACGGAGTTGTCGGATTACTCATCGCAGTGATTTTGTGCGCGACCATGTCGGCGACGGCAGCAACGTTGAATGCTCTGGGTTCCACTACGGCGATCGATTTTTATCGCCCGTTGATTCGCCCGCACGCGAGCGACCATCATTATGTCGTTGCAGCGAAAGCGCTGACAGCAGCGTGGGGTTTGATCGCCATCGGGGTCGCTTCGTTTGCTAGTTTGGTCGAAAATCTGATCGAAGCAGGCAACATTCTGGGTTCCGTGTTCTATGGAAGTATCCTCGGTCTTTTTCTGGCAGCTTTTTTTATTCGGCGGGCTACCGGCTCGGCGGTGTTTTTCGCGGCGCTCTTTGCACAAGCGCTTGTCTTTATCCTGTTCGCTACGACCAATATTGGTTATCTCTGGTATAATTTTATTGGTTGTGCGGCCGTACTAGTCCTGGCCCCGGTCCTGCAGAAGACAATCTTCCGCGGCGCGCAATCTCCCGCTGGGGCATGAAGCTGGTTCCAAGGGATGGAGCACCCAATTATCTGTTTCGGTCAACAACCGTGCGGATTTTTTCCGAAGCGATTTTTGTTCGCTAAGATTCTGACCGCCCGCCGTATCCAAAAGGAAATTGGCGGCGAAATCGTCTTTTTCCTTCACGACAGCGATCACGACCCGCGCGAGACGATTACGACGTTGCGAGACCAACAGAGCAACCGGGAAGTAGCACTAAACTTTCAGTTCGAGAATCGGATTCAAAGGCAGTTTTCACCTCTCTACGCCAAACGTGTTCTTCTGGAATGGCACGAGAAAACTGCGCGGCAGCTTCCAAATTACGTGCAGCCCTCTTTGGTAGAGCACTTCAAACAAACGAAATGTGCAAATGTAGCGGACTTCTGCCTCGAGATGTACGGGCGAATGGAACTGCTGAAAGGCGTACACGTGGAGCGATCCAGTGCACCTCAATTCAGAGCGCGTGCGGTGGCGGTCTCGGACTATTTTGTCGATCAGCGTTATGAAGGCGAGATCGTTCGCACACGTTATCGCGACGGGAAATTGTTACTGCATAAAGGGGGAAATCGGTTTGTGGAGATTCCCGGAGAAGAATTCGGTCCGGAGCAAATCAGCCCGACTCGCGATACGCGTTTCCGTTGGATGCAATCGGTGATTCGATGCACTCATTACGTCGCAGGTGCGAGCGAGCAGCAATACATCAATAAGGCGGATGCGCCCAATGTGAAATTCGTCAAGCGCGACGAGATTTCCGACTTCGACAAAGCTTATACGGAGCTGTGATGGAACGGGGACCGTTTAGAATTGGGATTGCATGTTTCCCGTTGATCGGCGGGAGTGGGATTTTGGCGACAGCCCTCGGGTCCGAACTGGCGCGTCGGGGTCATGACGTTTACTTTTTTAGTTATGCTCAACCGGTTCGGCTAGACCTGCCGCAGGAGGGTCTTCATTTCCATCGGGTCGAAGTTGCGAACAACCCTTTGTTTCCCTGCCCCGACTACACTCTGCCGCTGGCCGTGAAAATGGCGGAGGTAGCACGTTCGCAGCAGCTCGATCTTTTTCATGTGCATTACGCGGTGCCGCACGCGCTGGCAGCCTGTTTAGCCTCGCAGATCGTAGGACCGTCAGCTCCGCGCATCGTGACAACTTTGCATGGAACGGATACCACCCTCCTGGGGCAGGATCCCGATTATCGCACCGCCATCGAGCATGCCCTCGTGCATTCGGATGCCGTGACGGCAGTTTCAGAAAGTCTTCGGACTCAAACACAGGAAATCTTTCGTTTGAAACGACCGATTGAAGTCATTCCGAATTTCTTCACTCCGAACAAACCGAAGAGAAGTCGTGAGGAAGTTCGAAGCGATTTCGGCGTAACCGACGAATTTCTTGTGCTACACATGTCGAGTTTGCGACCCGTTAAACGCGTCGATCTACTATTGCGGACGATTGCCGCGTCGAAGAATCGGCGACGCCTTCGACTATTCATTTTAGCAGGCGGCCCTTTCGATCCCTACGAACCGCTGCTCGATGAACTGTCGCTTCGGGATGTTGTTGTTCTCCGCCAAAACACAGCTGCCTGGTCTGAGCATTCTAGAGACGATGTTTTACGGTAAACCTGTTGTGGCATTCGGCGTCGGCGGCATTCCCGAAGTCATAGGAGACGCTTGTCCTCTGTATGCGTTCGGTGATGTAGTTGCAGCTGCCGCTGGCTTGGACACGTTGATCGAATCGCCAAATCTCGCACGACAGCTAGGTAAACGGAGTCGCAGTCGCGCGGCCGAAACGTTTTCAGCAGATCGCATTGTCCCGCGATACGAAACATTGTATGGCCATGTAGTTGCCGCCCGCCATGCGTGACCGGTTGAGATTCTCCGATCTATTCCAAACAAGAAGTCGCTCAGCCACAATAAAGATGCGACGTAGAGCGGCTGGAAGGAAAGCAGCTATTACCCGCAAACGCCGCCGCTGCCGGCCGAAAGGCGGCAAAGACGCGAAGGAGGCGGGATGCCGCCCGTAAAGCCGCCGCTACGTGTAAGGCGCGAGCAGCTACGCGATCGTGTGACTCCTGATAACTGACTAACTGTTTGCAGCTCATTGCAAAAGCCTAGCAGCAAGAGCCTCAGGTAGACTGGCGTTAGACGCGCCAGACTTACACTTGGGCCGCCGAGCCCCGCGATACGCGGCGACAATCCAGATCGTTCGTCCCTGAGAATCGACGGTTGAGACGTAGCCGTAAGTCCAACCGC
>WNFR01008982.1_pt1 | contig 10097 bp, 6 predicted proteins | sample 5400221 | NCBI WGS metagenome assembly WNFR01 (sample SAMN13153357, study PRJNA577476) | soil metagenome | isolation source: 40 cm soil under Madrone tree | place: USA:California | collected 2016-06-14 | reverse complement strand
AGAGCCGCAAACCCGCTGCCAGACTCGCCTGTGAGTTTGGCGTGTGGCGACGTGGTCCCCCACATCGTTGTTCAATCGCCGCGCCCACGCCTCGGAGAATTTGAGACCCATGCCGCAAAAAGACTTTTGCAACACTATCGGGCACGAAACGGACATGGCAGGGTGTTCGGCGATATCCGATATTGAATGAATGCCGACTGGAAGGACGTTGCCGGACTTGGCGAGTTTTGACTTTCGGACATTTGGCCGGATCCAAGTCTGAGGCCGAACGTCTAGGCGCGCACTGCGCTATTAGACACGCCGATCCTTCTCATGGCTGGTGTGATTGCTTCGATCGAAGCGTGTGATGCCTCGGTCGTCAGCTCTTGACTGACGGCACGTAGGGCGCAACCGGCCCCGGATCGGTCATCGCCGGCGGCGCTTTTGTCTCGATCGGCCTTTGCGGGCTTTCGTCATCCAGGAATTTGTCGAGCATGCCGTGGATCGATGCCTTGGCCTGATCGGGACCGGTATCGCGCATGTCATTATGCTGGAAGCCGGTTTGTACGACCGTAATGCCAGACTTCTCACGGACTTCTTCAGGAGGAATGACGCCAGGATCAGGCTTGAACACCGGATCCTTCGAACGGAACGAGAGGATCTTGAATTTACCCTCGGTCATGAACGGCACGCGCAAATTGTCGAGCGTCACGAGCTTCTTCATCTGATCGGGATACATCTTGGCGAAATACGCCGAGATGTCGCCGCCCATGGAATGTCCCACCATGGTCAGGTGATCATAATCGGCGTTGGGTTGAACGTTTTTCATTTCGCTCGTGGCAAAGCGGATGTTGGCAATGCCACGCTGAATCTGCGGCAACCGGCCGACATAGAGTTCACCGACTTTCGTCACCATCGGTGCGTCGGTCGGCAGGTCATGCTGGATGCTGATCGCCATATAGCCGCGCGCGGCAAAGGCGGTCGCCAGGAAAGAGTACTCGGTGAATTTGACGGTGTTACCGTGGTTGAGGATCGCCACCGGCAGCTTGATCATGCCGGCGTTTGCCTGCATTTCCTTGTCGCGCCGCACCGCGATGTCCACGGCGACCGGACGGTTATCGCGGCTCGCATCGTAGAAGGTCAGTGTCTCGTGGCGGATCGCCCATTTGCTCGCGGTGAAGTACGCGACAGTCAACACCGCGGAAAGCGAAACCAGAACGGTAATTCCACGTTTCATGTTCGTCCTCGGCGCTCCGACCGTGGGGGACCATGACCATTGTGCGGCGCACCCTTGTGGTGATGCACAATCATGGAATACGGGCGGTTCGTCCTCACTGTGGGACGGCACAAATCAAGGTTTGGTCCAGGTCTTGGGTAAAGGCTTGGTAAGAACGGCCCTCTGGGCAGTTCGTTCCACCGGGCGCTGGTCAGGGCGCGGTTGGCCGCGCGGTGGCGGCCCGCGCTCGACCTCCTGCGGGCCGTCACAACACTCCCGATTCCGAAATTGGCACCTTTGAGGCATGCCGACGGGCTCTGAAGAGTCCATTCACTGGGGTAGACCGGAAGTCATCGTCGGGGGCAAAATGACGCGAATGACCCAACTGAGACATCGGCCTGGTCGCTTCTAAGGACGGCTGTTACTGTTTTCGTACTCGCCGCCCGATCCTGCCGAGATCGGTCTGCTCCGCTAGATCGATCCGAAGCGTCGCCCGCAATTTCGCGGCGGATAAATAACCTGAAAGGGCGAACCTATGCGGCTGCAGATGCTTGTTGTCCAGCTCGATCGCGAGGAATGTCCCCCCATTGTTCGATCCTGTCAGCGGCGTCCGATCAGCACAGGGCGACGAAACGAACAACATTCACCTCATGCCGTCCAACACTGCGCGAGCCCGGGTCAGGTCCACAGTGTCGTGGCCACTCGTGAACCAGCCATAAGTAGGCGCGAGCAGCGTGCGCGCGTTATCAAGTCGTCCGACATCCCGCCAGACCTGTGCCAGACTCGTCGCGGTCCGTAGTTCGAACAGCCGCGCATTCTGCCTTCGCGCCGTTGCCAATCCGCGTTGGAACAGCGCCTCCACCTCGGCAAGCGGTGCGCCCTGGGACAGTCTTGTGCAGGCGCGTACGCGAAACCCTTCAGCCTCGTTGTAATGCTGCCCAGTCGCGTCAGCCTCCGCCGCTGCTCGATCCAGCAAGGCGATGGCCTCATCGTTTCTCTGGTTCTGCATCAGGATTTCGGCTTCGCTGATCAAGAAATAGGGGCTCCAGATCCTGGTTTGCATCCTGTCGCGGATTTCCCAACTGCGCTGCAGTCGTGCCAACCCCTTATCCACCGCGCCTGTTCTGGCCGAAGCCCAGCCAAGAAGCGCTTCCGTGAAGCATTCCCAATAGAAAACATGATGGCGATTCATGATCTCAACGAGCTCTTCAGCGAGCGAGAAAACGGTAGCAGAATCCTGCTCAATCATTGCTTTCATCGCGCAATGATAGATTGCATAGCAGCTTGTGAGGTGGTGCCCGCTGTCACGAGCCTCACGCAAACTGCGCACGCATAATTCCTCCGCCTCATCCAGACGGCCGAGTTGTTGTGCGGCGATCGAATACTGCGCCAAGGTCGTCGGGCGCGGAATCGTCAGATAGTTGCCGAGTGTCGTCGCCGTACCCTCCCGCTCAAATGCGTCGATCACTTCCAGGAACCGCTCGCGCGCGACGACTAGCTCGCCGCTCGCAAGCGCGATCATTGCGCTGATGCGAACTCCCTGTGCCGCCGATGTCGCGTCGCCGGCCTTGCGCGCCAGCTCGAGAAAACTCCCAACGTACTCGTAAGCGCGCGGGAAATCGCACCGTACCAAAGCTCCGCCAGCCCGGCCCCACAGGATGCGGAGCAATTGGCGCGTTTCTCCCAGGTCCTGAGCAAGTTCAAGCAACCGGGCGTAGTTCTGTTCGACCTCTGTCCCCGAATAGCCATGCGTCGCGTATAGCGGCTCGATCAGGGCGATCCGGAGTTCGAATTCCCGGCGTTGAGTTGATGAAACATCCGCAAGCTGCGTCAGTAGCGCCAAAGCTCGGTTGAACTGGCTGACCGCTTCAATGTTGTTGTATCGGCCCGCCGAGCGCAAAGCGGCGCGCTCCCACCAATCGATCGCTTGCGCGGTGAGACCCGCTTCGGTGAAGTGATGCGCCAATAATTCCGGCTGCACCTCCGCTATCTGTGCAAACTTACTCTGCAACGTCTCGGCAATGCGTTCGTGCAGCTTCTGGCGACGACTAATCAGCAACGTCGAATAGGCGGCCTCCTGCACGAGACCATGCTTGAAAGTATAGGTCAACTGCGGCGGGCTGCCTCGCGCGCTGATCAGGTCCGCCGCCTCAAGCAGCGCCAAAGCGGCTTCAAGTTCTTTGGGCTTGGACGGTACCACCGCAGCCAACAGCTCAAATGAGAACTCCCGCCCGATTGCCGCACCAATCTGGGCAACGACTTTGCTCTCTGTCAGCCGGTCAAGACGGGCAAGCAATGAATCCTGCAGCGTTACCGGTATCATCGACTCACCGGGTCCCCGCTTATCGTCATAGGCCTCAAACGGGCCGGACTCGATTATAACCTTGGTCAGTTCCTCGATGAACAATGGCATCCCATCCGTCTTGGCAACAATCTGCTCAACGAGTGTGTCAGGCAATTTTTTCCGCGCCACCTGCCTGACCAACTCGTACGACTGCCGCCGGCTCAGTCGGTTGAGGCTGAGCGACGCAACCTGGCTACGGCCGGTCCACGGCGGGCGATATTCTGGCCGGTGCGTTATGACAGAGAGGATCCGAGCACTATCACTCCGGCCCAAGCCGCGGGTGATCGCCTCAACCGTGGTTGGATCAATCCAGTGCGCATCCTCCAGTATCCACAACACCGGCTTTAGCCGCGACAGACTCACGAGCCAATCGTCAATGGCTTCAAGTGTCAGGCTCTTCATCTGCTCCGGCGGCGCTTCGTGCCGCGGCAAGCGATCACCAATCGGTATCGACAGCAGGTCGGCAAACAGCGCAATGGTTTCGGGCGCCACATGGCCGGCCTTCTGCACCTCAGCGATCACTCGAGTGAGTTTCTCCTCCGGCTCCATGTCGAGCGTCAGTCCAGCTATCCGCTCGAAACTGGTGATGATCGGATACAGCGCACTATGGGTATGGAACGGCGAGCATTGCAGACGGATGAGGAAATGGCCCTCCGTTGCAACCCGGCTCGCCAGGGCCATGCACATTCTCGACTTCCCGATTCCTGCTTCGCCCGCCAGCAGGACCATCTGACGCTCGCCTTCGCACGCGGTTTGCCATCGCTCGAGTAACAGTGAAAGCTCACTCTCTCGGCCAACCACGTCCGTCACATCGGCGTGGTGCGTAGCATCGAAGCGGCTTTCGGCCGCCGCCTCGCGCAGCACGCGCCAGACCGGCCTTACGCCGGGCAGACCTTTCAAATCGCACATGCCAAGGAATTCAAGCTCGAACATGCCCTCGATCAACCGGCGTGTGCTACCGGCAATAGCTACCCCGTCGGATGGAGCAAGAGCCTGCAGCCGTGCGGCCAGCGCCGGGGTTTCTCCGACAACCGATTCTTCCCTGGCCGCGCCCTCACCCAGAAGGTCACCAACGACAACAAGACCTGTCGCGATACCCGTTCGCACATGCAACGTTACACCGGGCAGCGGGGCCAGATTTGGTACAATCTGACTAAGTGCCAGGCCCGCGCGCACAGCCCGCTCCGCGGCATCTTCCAGGGCGGCTGGATAGCCAAAATAGGCGACGATTCCGTCTCCGGTGTATCTAGCAATGAACCCGCCAAGGGAAGTGACAGCATTCACGCACGCATCGAGGTAGACACCCATCACCTTGCGAAGCTCTTCAGGGTCCAGTTTAGAGGCAAGAGCTGTCGACTCGACCATGTCGCAGACCAGCACGGTCAACTGTCGTCTCTCAGCGTCCGGCCGTGTTCGAACAAGCTTGACAGGCGCGTGCTGCGCGGTCGTTTCCCGCCCGAGCAGGTCGTCGATGGCCTTGAACAGCTTCTTGCGGTGCCCCAGCGGTACACCAAGACGCACCAGATCATCGTCTGTCAGGCCTGGCAGAACATCGCTGTCGATCGCCTGATCGGAGAATAGGGCGCGGTATTGGCCAAGCCCAAGTTCTTCAAGCCATGTGCCGACGTCCAGACTTTGCATGAGATTGCATGTCCCCAAACCCTGATACCCTAGCGCACTTGCTCGCTCTGGTCCCCGCGACGTTCCACCTTGGCGGCATCCGGGTAGCGTGAGTCCAAAGGTGCACGCGCGATGTGGTCCAGGCTTCTTCTTTCAGTTTCCCCGTTAATGATTGTACACCAGAATCGCAGGTTAACGATGCGCAAGGAGTGGCGAGCTCCCCGCTTGTGTTTTTCAAACGACCACTTCCGCTGTTGGCACATAGCGTCAGTTATTGCGGCGCAGCGACATGTCTGGAGTTGGGTGCAAACCGGAAAGTGACCGGCACACAGCCAAAGTGACGTGATTGACCCGGAACGGTCATCGGCCAAGCCGGACCGAAGCTCAGTATGCTGCTATAAGCGTTGAGCTTCCTAAGAATGCTGCCCGATGCGCCAGTCGAAAGTTCAGCGCGGCACCAGCCCATCGAAAGGGAATTTTGAGATGTCGGATCTCATGGCGGGGAAAGTCGTCGTGGTGACCGGCGGTGCGGCCGGCATCGGGCGCGCAACCGCAGTAGCTTTTGCGCGACGGGGCGCGAGTGTGGTGATCGGAGATATCGACGGCGCGGGAGCCGAAAAGACCACCGCTTCGATTAGAGACGATGGCGGTGAGGCTAGCTGCGTTCGCGTCGATGTGAGCAAACCGGCCGAAGTGCAGAACATGATCACCTGCGCAGTCGGTCAGTATGGTGGCTTGGACTATGCCTTCAACAATGCCGGCTTCGTAGGGTCGAACGCGGGTATTGTCGAAACGAGCGAAGAAGATTGGCACCGCGTCATGGCGACCAACCTGACGGGCGTTTGGCTCTGCATGAAATACGAAATTCCAGAGATGCTGAAACGCGGCAGGGGCGCGATCGTGAATAATGGCTCCGTCCTCGGCCTGGTCGGCACGGCCGGTACGGTCAGCAATGTCGCCAGCAAGCACGGCGTATCTGGTCTCACGAAGTCCGCAGCACTGCAATTTGCCACCCAGGGAATTCGAGTGAATGCCGTGGCGCCCGGGCTCGTCCACACACCCTTGACGGATCGGATAAGGGCTTCCCGACCTGGTGCCGAAGCGGCGATGTTGTCGGTCGTTCCGCTCGGCCGTTGGTGCGAACCAGAGGAGGTCGCAGACGTCGTCGTCTTTCTGTGCTCGGATGGGGCCTCCCATGTGACGGGCCACGTTATGCCAATCGATGGTGGCTGGACGGCGCGCTAGTGTGGCCCAACCAAACTTTTCATGCGTCAAGCGACTTCCGGTTATGGCACGAAACGGACCTCCGGCGATGTCCGCAGTTTGGTCGCTAACGAGGGGAAAGCGGACATGGCACGGTGGCCCAGTTTGGTCGCGAATGAACGGAACGGACTCCAGCGAATGATTTCAAGCCAAAGGTGCCTCGGTCCAGAGATCAGCCAAAGCCTTCACAGCCCGTCGACCATGCGAAATCTCGATCTCGCGAAGTGTAAGCTCGGGACGAAGCCGCCGGGCTGAAACCAGCGAGATCTTCGCAGCGTCGGTCTGTCCCAGCGCGACGTGCGCGAGAGTTTCGAGAACCGGCGGCAGGAACAGGCGCGGGTCCCGGCGCGCCGCAAGTTTCGCCTCTTCGAGCGCCTCAGCGGGTCGGTTGGCTCTCATCAAAAAACCGCCGAGCGCCCATCCCCAGAACGCCAGTCTTCGGTCGCGCGGGCTAAGCTTGATCCCCTGCTTCATGCGAGCGATACCGCCATCCAGATCGCCGGATAAAGCCAGTGCTGCGCCAAGGGCGACTTGGGCTTGGGCGTTGCTGGGGTCAAGTTCGACGGCCTGTTTCAGGATTTCCGCGCCGCGGTTGGTATCGCCGAGACCCGAAATGGCGCAGCCGGCGTAGCCCAGAACTTCGGAGCTACCACCATCGTCAGCGATAGCGAGCTCGGCGGCGGCAACGGCCTCTTCGTGCAGTGATTTGGAACGTTCGATCAACGCGGTGTCCTGCGCAAGCGCCATCAGAAGAGCGAGCTGCGCACGCGCCAACGCGAAGTTAGCGTCCAGCTCGAGCGCCTGCCGCAGAAACCCACGCGCTTCCTCCACCGATCGCCCATTCCAGCCACTGGCGGCCAACGCGCCGCCGGCCTGATGGTAGAAGCCCCAGGCCCCGATATTTTCTGGCCGCTGCCGCCGGATCACAGCAATTTCAGCCCTGGTCAGCGCCGGCTGCAATTCGACGATGATGCCGCGCGCAATTTCATCTTGAAGGTCGATCGCAGAGCTGCGCTCTGTATCAAATTGGCCGGACCAGAGCACGCGACCGCTCGCGGTTTCCGACAGTTGGGCTGCGAGCCGAATCTGCTCGCCAAGTGCTCGCACACTGCCTCCGAGTACGTATCGAACGCCGAGCTGCTGTGCGATCACGGATATCGGTATATCCGGATTTCGAAATTCGAATGACGATGCCTTGGCAATCACAAAGAAGCCGGGCACTCGCGCCAGCAAGGCGATTACGTCTTCTGCCAATCCATCGGCGAGAAACTGGAGCTCGCGGTCGTCAGACAAAACAGTGAATGGTCGAACCGCTATCGACGGCACATCTGACGCAGCGCCGGATGCCGACACTGCAATACCTGTCTTTAGTTGCTCGGCATCGTTACCTTGGCGCTCTTCATGGTCGAACATGACCTGAAAAGCCTGCACCGGCCGCTCGATGTTTTTGAGCGGGATCCTCCCGAGATCGCGAAATTCGGCAGACACTCGGTTCACCACGGCGTCTTTCGCATTGCCGGAAATGAGGATGCCGCCAGGCGGCGCGTGGCCTTCGAGACGAGCTGCGACGTTCATGCCATCGCCGTATAAATCATCGCCATCAATGATGACATCGCCGACGTGAACACCGATCCGAAACACAATCCGCTCATCGTTGGGTCGATCGAGATTTGCGCTGGTCATCGACCGCTGGAACTCGATTGCCGCGTTCAGCGCATCCACGACGCTTCCGAACTCAACCAGCGCGCCGTCGCCAATTAGCTTGATGAGTCGACCGCCGTGACGTGCCAAAGTCGGTTCAAGTCGCTCGGTACGATGCTCGGTCAGTGTCGCGAGAGTCCCTCCCTCGTCGCGCTCCATGAGGCGAGAGTAGCCGACTACATCCAACGCCACTATAGCAGCTAATTTACGCCGCTCTCGCGTCAATCGAGCTGTCCTTTATACGTTTGAACGATCGTAGATCGGACTCTAAACCGAGGCAACGGGACTTTTTTCTAGGCCGACAGCGCGAGCGGTGTCGCTACCGCCATGCAGAAGAATTTGCGGCGGCGCGTCAGCAATCCGCGCATCGCAATGATACGGCCACGTTGGGAAACGTCATATGGGGCAACGGCCGTGACTTCCGCCTCTGGCACCTTTGAGACATGCCGAACCTTCCGCTGAATGTCGGCTTTCAGGGGTAAAGCGGAAGTAACGCGGATATCGCCGAACCGTCGCTTTTGACCCTACTCGGACATCCCGCAAGGTAGCTTTCGCGCCTGCCTCTATCAGGGGCAGTGGACTCAAACGCGCGAGTACCGGACGTTGCCAATACGCGCTGAGGTAGATACTCTGTAATTCGCCCTGCAGCTCCCTGTTTCGCCGTGTGGTCTGGGTGAATGGGTGCGAACGCGGGTCAGCGGTCGGGCCTTGGTGGGAAAAGGACCATGAGCAAACCGATTGAGCGGATCGTCAAGACTAACGGCATCAGCCTGAACGTCGTCGAGCAGGGCCAGGGCCCTCTTGTTTTGCTGTGCCACGGCTTTCCAGAAAGCTCGTACTCCTGGCGTCACCAGATCGATGCACTCGCCGCGGCGGGCTTCCATGCGGTCGCCCCTGACATGCGCGGTTACGGCAAGAGCGACCGGCCGGAGGCGATCGATCAGTACACCATTTTTCATTTGGTCGGGGATGTCGTGGGCCTGCTGGATGCGTTTGAGATGCCCAGTGCGGTCGTGATCGGTCATGACTGGGGCGCCGCCATCGCCTGGCAAGTGGCGCGTCTGCGCCCTGACCGTTTCCGCGCGGTCGTCAGTCTCAGCGTCCCATACCGGCCGCGCGGTCCGGCACACCCGACCAGTCTGATGCCGCAAACAGGGGACGCTCAATTCTACCAGTTGTATTTCCAGGCGCCTGGCGTTGCGGAAGCGGAATTCGAGAAAGATCCGCGCCTGACGCTACGTGCCAACCTCTTTGGCGCATCCGGCGAGGGCGTCACCGCGATCCGCGCGATGAATGCCGCCAGCGGGAAGACGCCCGGCGTGGGCATGGTGCCGCGCGGCGGCGGCATGTTGCCATCCGGTGTGCAGGTGCCGCTGCCATCATGGCTCAGCGAAGTTGATCTCGAAGTCTATGCCGGTGAATTCGCACGCAGCGGTTTTCGCGGGCCGCTCAACTACTATCGCAATGTCGATCGCAATTGGGAGCTGCTGGCGGCCCTCGAAGGCATCAAGGTTGCCGTGCCCGCCCTCTACATTGCCGGAGATCACGACTTGGTCGTAGCGTTTCCTGGAGCGGCCGAGCATATTGCCAACATGAAACAGCACGTGCCACTCCTGCGCGACATCCAGATGCTCGCCGGCTGTGGCCATTGGACCCAGCAAGAGCGCCCCGCAGAGGTCAGCGCCGCGATCATCGAATTTCTGCGCGGCCTGCCCAACTGAGCCGTTTCCTGCATTGCCGGCAGCCCGGCGCGCCAGGAGACCGTGCCTCTGGAGGCCGCTGCGGCCGTTTCGGTGAAGTCGCATTTTGGCACAGAACGGAAACGCCGTGCGCTCTAGCTAATGTCTGCTATTGAGGGCTAAACGGACTCTGCGCGGATATCGCTTCCGGTCAGTTAATGACCCAGGTTGTGTCACGCTGTTGTCGGCAGCGGCGCTGGCCAGTCCTCGGGCGGCGAACCCAAACGCGGGCTCG
>WNFR01008980.1_pt1 | contig 10098 bp, 9 predicted proteins | sample 5400221 | NCBI WGS metagenome assembly WNFR01 (sample SAMN13153357, study PRJNA577476) | soil metagenome | isolation source: 40 cm soil under Madrone tree | place: USA:California | collected 2016-06-14 | reverse complement strand
CGAAATGCGTTCCGCCAAAAAGTCGCGGAAGGCCGCCCGGGCGAGGCATTTGCCGGTGCTCCCTTGGAGAGATCCGGCTGTTCGCCGACCGCGCTAGCATGGACTTCAAGATAAATCGACGGGCGCCAGTCGAGCCGTAGCACTCGAGGATGCGATCGACCTTGGCTCGAGAGTTGCGCAGTTGCGATTAGGTGTCGTGGACCGCCGCGCGAGCGCTTCCATGTACTCGCAGGAAATACTGCGTTAATCAGGTAGCGATTGTTCGAGGTACTTACGGTCAATACCGTACGTGCCTGGAGGATAGCCCAAGCCAGATCCTCTCGTGACGATCGAGCGCTGGACCCTTGCTGGCCGTGCGCTGCACCCGGCACACGACGCCGCCCCGCCGCAGTCCAGTTGTGCGGTGGTCGTCGACTTCGGGAGTAGGGCCTTTCCGAAAACACTCGAGGTACGAGGAGATGCGAGACAGGCTGAACGAGTACGCGGGCGTGCGCACGAGGCTCGTCCGAGACACCCGGCAACGGCCGCTGAGTGCTGATGAGCTACTAGAGTCCGCCTTGAGCCGCGGAAAGCGGCGCGACTTTGCCGAGCGTTCGTTTGTGCACCCGCTCGCGCATTTGCTCGAAGCCTGCAACGAGGAGGCGGATTTGAGCGTGTTCGGTATCCGCGCGTTGAGAATCGACGTTCTGCGTTGCTTAAGGAGCCTGCTGCACTTCGATGAGATCGAGGCGGCCTGTCCTTCTGTGCTATCGCGACCAATCCGGGCCCCCGTGTTCATCACCGGAATGCCGCGCAGCGGAACCACGTTACTTCACCGGCTGATTCTGCAGGACCCGAGCACCATTGCACCGCGGCTGTTTCAGCTGGTGTACCCGTATCCGTCGCGGGCCGGCCGTTTCGGAACGATGCTGCGCAAGAAGTGGGTCAGTCTGCAGCTCGCTCTGTTCCGTCTGATCGCCCCCGAGCTCAACGCCCTCCATCCTGTCGCGGTCGATGCGCCCGAGGAGTGCACGGACATCACCGCACACGTGTTCCAGAGCCTGCGCTTCGACGCCACGTACCGAGTTCCCTCCTACAACAGCTGGCTGGAGCGCAACGGCTTTCTCAATGCTTATCGGTTCCATCGCCGCTTTCTCCAGCATCTCGACGCCCAGCTCCCGGGGCGAAGGTGGATCCTGAAGGCGCCGGATCATCTGTTTGCCCTTGACGACGTCAGGAAAGTCTATCCGGATGCGCACCTGGTGTTCGTCCATCGCGATCCCGTTCGCGTCCTCGCCTCGGTCGTGAAACTGACGGAGGTGTTGCGGCGGCCCTTCACACGCAGCATTGATCGGGTCGAGATAGGTCGCGAAGTCAGCGCATCCTGGCTGAACGGCGCGGAGCGAATGAGCGCGCTGTCATCGGGTGACGACTCGGTCTTGCACCTTTACTATCGACAGATTGCTTCTAGCCCACTCGATGCCGTCAGAGCGGTCTATCGGCATTGCGGTCTCACGCTCACCGAGGAAGCCGAGGGGCGCATGCGCAGCTGGCTGCGCACGACGGGTCATGACAACCGACCGGGGCGGGATTACAAGCTGGCTGAATTCGGCCTCGACCCACATGTTCTGCGCGAGCGGTTTGCGCGCTACACCGATACCTTCGGTATCGAGATCGAGCAGTTTGGAAGAAGGGCAGGGACGGGCACCCTGGCCTGACATGCGGCGCGGCACGGCCATCGCGCTCATCCTCGGCGTCGCCGCTGCGGCCGCAGCCGTCGTCTACGCAGGTGCCGGCGCGGTCGCCCAAGCCGTCGCGAGCGTGCGCATCAGCGGCCTCGCGGTGTTGGTGCTCCTCCATCTCCCGATCGTCGTCCTGATGGGATTAGCCTGGTGGCTCGCCTCTGGCGACGATCCCCCGGCTTCGCAATGGAGATTCGTGTGGGCGCGATTCGTTCGCGACGCCGCGGGTGACATCTTGCCTTTCCTGCAGTTCGGCGGTATCGCCTTCGGAGTGCGCGCCCTCGGTCGGGGCCGGGCAATGGTCGGGGCGGTCTCCGCGAGCGTCGATGGCATTATAGAGCTCACTGCGAAGCTGCCGTACGCGTGTGCGGCACTATTAGCGCTGCTCGCACTGGCGCCGCAGCCCCACCTCACGCGTCTGTTATCCCTGGCTTTGGCCGCGACCGGGGTGTTTGTGGCGATTCTCCTGTTCGCGCGCCGGTCTCTGGGCGCTTGGCTGCACGCGGTGACACGAGCCATCAGTGTCCGTTGGCCGGGCGTGCTGGGCCTCAACGACGACCTCACCGGTCGCGACGTTCAGGCGTGCTTCGGTCGCATCCTGAGGCAGCGCGGACGCCTGGGGTTGGGCTTCGCGCTTCAGCTCTGCTGCTCGTGTTTGGGTGCCGGGGAGGCCTGGGTCACCTTCCGGTTGCTTGGCGTAGATCTGACTTTATCCCAGGCGCTCGCTATTGACGGTACTGTCGTGATGCTACGTACCTTCGGATTTATGGTGCCCGCGGCCGCCGGGGTACAAGAGGCGAGCTGCATGCTAGCCGCCGCGGTGTTCGGGATCCCTCCCGCTGCAGCGATCGCTGCGTCGTTCGCGCGCCGCGCCCGGGATCTGGTGCTCGGAGTCGGGACGCTGGGGATAGCCGCCGTCGGCGACACCAACTTTGCACTGCCGAGACACTCACCACTAGATTAGTTGCGTGAGCGTCTCGGTATCCCAGCCGGCCCATGGGCGAGTGAGCGACGTGTCGGCGCCGGTGAGTCTCAAGCCTTCGCTGATCGTCCGCCTGGTGGGTCTGTGCGTCGCGCGTGCCTGGCTCGTCGTGACGGCGGTGATCCTCCTTTGCGTAGCGATAACTCACTACGTCACAGGCCACTTTGCCATGACTACCGAAACCCACGCGCTGTTATCGCCCAAGCTTCCCTGGCGACTGCGACAGGCCGCGTTCAACGCGGCATTCCCACAGGACGAGTCGAATATCGTCGTGGTAGTCGACGGCCAAACACCGGAATTGAGCGAAGCGGCGGCCGCCAGCCTCGGCGCAAGTCTCAGCGCTCAGACGAGATTGTTCCACTCAATCCAGCGACCGGACAGCGGACCCTTTTGGGCACGCAACCAATTGCTCTTCGCCTCCGCCGAGGACGTGAAGACGTTCATCGCTCAACTCCTCAAGGCCCAGCCGTTCCTCGGATCCATGGCGTCCGATCCATCATTACGCGGTCTCGCGAAGACGCTATCGCTCGCAGTTCAAGGCGTGAGCAACGGCCAAGCCTCACCAGAGGAACTTCGCACTCCCATGCGGACCCTGACCGACGCGCTCGAGGGCGTGGCGGTCGGCAAGTCGTCCTTCTTTTCCTGGCGGAGCCTCATCACCCGGCACGACCCCGACACACTCGAGCTGCGGCACATCGTTCTGGTCGGTCCAGTGCTCGACTTTGGCCAACTGCAGCCGGGCAAATTGCCGATCGATGCGATCCGCGCCACGGCGAAGCGGCTTCAGCTCGACACCGCCCATGGCGTGCGCGTTCGCCTCACAGGTCCCGTGCCGTTACAGGACGAGGAATTCGCAACCTTGGCGCAACGCGCGGGTTTGATTGCTTGCCTGGCCAGCGGGGCAGTCATTCTGATGCTTTGGTTTGCGGTCAGGTCACCCTGGCTGATCGCATCCATACTGGCGACGACCCTGGTGGGTCTGCTGATGGCTACTGCGCTCGGTCTCGCTCTGTTTCAGCGGTTCAACGTCATCTCGGTCGCTTTCATCCCTCTGTTTGTCGGGATGGGAATGGATCTCGGTATCCAGTTCAGCGTGCGCTACCGGGCAGAACGCGGAGCCGGAGGGGACGTGGCCAAGGCTCTCACCGCGACGGTAAGCACCCTGGGCAAGTCGCTGACCTTGGCGGCCGCAGCGATCGGCGCGGGCTTTCTCGCCTTTACGCCCACAGCGTACTACGGAGTGTCGCAACTCGGGGTGATAGCCGGGCTGGGCCTGCTCGCTGCGCTGGCGCTGAACCTCACGCTGTTGCCCGCTCTGATCGCGCTTGGTCGACCCCCTGGCACGCCTCTTCGCCCGGGGGCGCGGTTGACACGGATCGACAGCTATGTGCTGGGCCACCGCCGCCTGGTGGTTGGCCTAGGCGCGCTGGCGGCATTGATCTCCGCCGCACTGCTGCCGCGGTTGCACTTTGATTTCAATCCCATCCGCCTGCGCAGCTCAGAGGTCGAATCGGTTGCGACTCTGGTTGATCTGATGCGCGATCCGGACCGATCGCCCAACACGCTCGAGGTCATCCGATCCAACCTCGCCGCGGCGGACTCGCTGGCCGCGATTTTCAGGACCGACCCGAACGTTTACGGCGCACACACTCTTTCTAGTTTCATTCCTACCGGGCAACGGGAAAAGATCACCCTGATCGCCGATGCGGCTAACCTTGTGGACCTCACACTGAATCCGCTCGAGGTTGCGACGCCACCCACCGATGCGGAGCTCGTCGACAGTCTGAACCAGGCAGCCGCGAAGCTGCGTCAAGCCTCAATTGAAGATTCATCTTTGCGGGCGGACACCCGCAGACTTGCCGATGAGTTCGACGCGCTCGCCCGGGGCAGCAAATCAGCGCGAGCCCATGCCGAGGAGATGCTGCTCCCTGGTTTTGTGACGACTCTCGAGCAGATTCGTAATCTATTGCAGCCCGCGCCCGTCAGCATCGAAACGCTTCCGCCCGAGATTCTACGCCAGTGGCAGACCGCTGACGGACGGGCACGGGTCTTGGTCTTACCGAAGGGCGACTCCAACGATGATGTGGTGCTCCGCCGGTTCGTCGCCGCTGGAGTGAAAATTGCGCCGGACGCTATGGGTACGGCGATCTACCTTCAGGCGTCCGGTGAAGCCGTGGTCGGTGCTTTCGTCGAGGCGGGCGTGCTCTCATTCGTTGCCATTTGCGGCCTGCTCCTGATCGCGCTGCGGCGAGTACGCGACGTGGCGATCACCATGGCGCCGATCGTATTGACCGGATTTTTGACCCTGGGCAGTTGCGTACTGATCGGGCAGCCGCTGAATTTTGCCAACATCATCGCCCTGCCGCTGCTCTTTGGGATTGGGGTGGCGTTCCATATCTACTTCGTCATGTCTTGGCGCTCGGGCGGCTCGCATCTTCTGACATCGAGCCTGGCTCGGGGGGTATTTTTCAGCGCGCTCGCGACCGCGACCGGCTTCGGCTGCCTCTGGGCCTCGAGCCATCCTGGAACAGCCAGCATGGGCAAGCTCCTGATGATCTCTCTGGTCTGGACGCTCGCCTCGGCACTGCTCTTCCAACCGGCGCTGATGGGCCCGGCGAGCGTGAAGAACGAGACCGCCGAAACTACTTCATGAGACGGTCGCTGGACTGGTTCAGATGGGCTATCAGGAGGGGAGCCCCTCCAGCGGCGAGCGCTGAGGCGAAGTCCGACCGGCGCAAGGTGAGTTCACTGATCCCGTCGGAATACACGTCGACAATCTTCCAGGTTCCGTTCACCTCGTGCATCCGATAAAGCAAGTTCACGGGCGTGTCATGAGCGGGAATGAGCCGCGTGCGGACGATTTTGTCCGTACCTCGTGTTAGGACGTTGTCGTCGATTTCAAATTTCTGCCCGTCAAAATCGCGAAAGTTGTAAGCATAATTGGCGATCGTGAAGCGGGTGAAAGCCACGATCACTGCCTTCTGCTGTTCCGGCGAGAGGTTTGCCCAATCCGGGCCTACGGCGAGCCGCGTCACGAGCGGCAAGGCGAAAACTTGCTGGATCACCGGCTCAAGGTTTCGGTACCGCTCCGCCATGGATTCAGCTCGGCCCGCTTGCATGGACTTGAGCAGCGCACTGGTGAGGGTCTGCACCTGAATCGCCGCGGGATCCCGCAGTGCGGCATGCGCTAAGTCTCCGACCCCCGTGACAAGCAGCGCGCATAGAAGCATCAGAAACCTTGGTGCCATGGAAATGGTCGGGTTTCTTAGTGGTCGGGACGCATGATCGTAAAGTCGCCGGCTGGCTGGCCAGTCACGGTCGGGGGCGAGGGCAGGCTGCCTGGAAAGTGCGACTCGCGAGAGAGTCCCACGTGCCAAGGGGTCCGGCGAGACGTTGGGCGATACTCCACGCCGACCGTTCGTCCGATTGAGCAGTCTGTCTCCGGCGCTTCGAACTGGACTGTGCGGCCGTGAATTTCACTGACGAGTCCAGTGTAAAAGGCACAGGCGACGGAAACAATCGGCGCTCAGTTGATACCGTGTTTCACGAGAGTGAAACGGTCGCAGCAAACCAGGACTAGCGAAGCGGACCGCCCCGAGCTACCGGGCCGTCTTCTTGACGGCCGTGCGCTACGGCGTCGATGCTGCGGTCGTCTTTCACGGTGGGGACGCTGAGAAGTATCTGGGCGAGGTGAACGGCCTCCATGCGCCCCTGCTGACGCATCTGGCCGAGGAGGATGAGTTTATTTCCAAGCCTGCACAAGCCGAGATCAAGGCGGCACTGGCAGGCAAATCCAGCGCGACAATCTACACCTATCCGGCTCAGCGTCACGCCTTCTTTCGGCATAATGGGGCACACTACAACGCCGCGGCGGCAGCGCTTGCCAACGGGCGAACAAGCGAATTTCTAAATCAACAACTGCGATAATCTGTGGCACCTACAGGATAATGACGGAATTCGACCTCACGCCACCGAGTTCAGCCCAACGTGACGCGATCATTGCAGGCCTCACCGCGGAGGAGCACGACGTGGAAGCGCAGCGGCGGGAGGCCGGCCTTGCGCAGCGCTCGTCGCAGGATGTGGCGCGGCAATATGTCGGCGTCGATCGGAGCACGCTCGCCTTGAGCGTCCGGCTCGCCCGGGAATACCAGGCCGCGCGCTGTGACCGGACACGCGAGCTTCCAGCGCCTCAACTCCGGAATGAGGTACGCGGGCTGCGGGATCGGTCGCACGCTGCTCTCGGTCTTCGTGGCCGCCTCCTCGCCGCGGCGGGATGCCTGGCGCTCGACGAAGAGCCGCTTGCCCTCGAGGTCGATCGATTCCCACGTGAGGCCGCGCACTTCACCCGAGCGCAGCCCCCGTTGTGATGGTGAGCTCGACGAGCAGCCGCTCGAACGGAACGTTGAGCGCCGCACGCAGACGGCCGATCTCCTCGACATCAGGGATGTAGGGCACTCGCTTCGCCACCCGCGGCTTCTTCACGTCCGCGAAGGGATTGCCGTCGACGAGCTTGATGCGCCGGCCGTAGCGCCACACCGTACCGCCGAGCGTCAGGATTTTCGCTACTGACCGCGGCGACAACGCTTTACCGCTGCCCTCCTTCCCGCACTTGTCTCGGTAGCTCGGGGGAAAGTTTCCTCGACCGATGTCGATCCCGCGCCCCTTCGAGCGACTAGTGAATGAAAAGTCCGTAGGAGAAGCCAATGCAAAAGATCACCCCCTTTCTCTGGTATTCAAAAGAGGCACAGGAGGCCGCGGCTTTCTACGCCTCGATCTTTCCAGACTCACGCGTCACCCGCGTTACTTCCTCATCGCCGCCGTACGTGGTCATGATGAGGAGGCAGGCCCTGGGGTTGATCTCGAGCACGCGCTGCACCACGGCGACGCCATCGCGCTTCGGCATGCGTAGATCCAACACCATCACGTCGGGGCGGTGCTGCTCGTAGAGCGTAATGGCTTCCTCGGCGTCGCCCGCTTCTGCGACCACTTCCATGTCGGCCTGTTGATTCACCATCGCGGCAAGCCCATCCCGCACCACGGGGTGGTCATCCGCCAGAATTACCCGAATCTTTCTCTTGATGACCGCGACCATCACGGCCTCCGTTTCGCCATGCGGACGCTGATGCCCGTGCCCGCGCCCGGACGGCTCTGTATCTGCCACTCTCGGTCGATCGCACCCGCGCGCTGACGCATGCTGCTCAGCCCGAAACCTTCGCTCACGTAACGCTCGGGAGCGTGCTGCATTCCAACACCGTCGTCAGCGACGGCCTGCTGGTTCGCCAACATGTTGGTGAACGGGTAGTCGGTGAACGGAACGCTGGTGGCAAAGGGTGCCTCGCCCCGATGCGCGGGCGGTCATTCCCAAAGTACTGGAGCTCATCCGGAGCCTCGAGTAACGGCTTCCGCGCACTGCGGAGAGTCCGAATGAGGCGAGTTCTAGGCGTGCAGGAGCAAGAGTGACGTTCATGCAGACTCCGTCACTGGCGATCCTGGGCCCGAGTGTAGCGCGGCAGAGGGGCTTGCTCCCAACCCCCGCCCAGCGCCTTGTAAACGGCGATCAAGCTCGTGGCTGTCTCCGTCCGGCTTTGTGCGAGGCGGTGCTCGGCCTCGAGCTGCGTTCGCTCGGCATCCAGAACCTCGAGGAAATCGACGTAGCCGCCTTCGTAGCGTGTCCGCGCCAACCGCGCCGCGGTCGCGCTGGCCTCGGCCGCAGCAGCGAGATGGGTGAGGCTGTCCCGCGCCCGGGCGTGTGTCACCAGGGCGTTTTCCGTTTCTTCCAAGGCACCAAGCACGGTTTTCTCGTACCTGGCCAGAGCCACATCGTTCCGGGCGTGGGCTTGCGCGACCTGCGATTGGACCCGGCCGAGGTTGAATCCCGCCCAAGAGATACCCGGCCCTATGACGTAGCTACGTGAGGCCGATGTGCCCAGATTGCTAGGCTGCAATGCCGCATATGAGAAATTGCCGCTGAAGGTGACTTTCGGGAAGTAATCGGCAATGGCCACGCCCACGAGGGCGGTGGAGGCCGCGAGCTGGCGCTCGGCCACCCGGATATCAGGTCGGCGCCGGAGCAGGGTCGCTGGGTCACTGATCGCCACGATTTTTGGGAGCTCGGGCAAATCCTTCGCCGGGGCGAGCAGATCGGTCAGTGCATTGGGCTCCCGCCCGGTCAGCACGCTGAGCCGGTGGATGGACCGCGCAATGGAAGCCTGTAGCGGAGCAATAGTGGACAGCGTGGTGCTCAACTGGGATTGCGCCCTGGACGTATCCAGCTCCGTCGAACGGCCGGCATCCAGCCGCGCCTGCGTCAACTTCAACGTGTCGGTCTGGTTGACGACGTTGCGCTGGGCTACTTCGAGCTGCGTCTGCTGACCCCGAAGCTCGAAGGAGGTCCGAGCGACTTCCGCGATGACCGAGACCTGCGCGTCGCGCAGACTTGCCTGAGCACCCTGCACCTGCGCCGTCTTGGCCTCGATCCCACGACGAACCTGTCCGAAGAAGTCCAGCTCCCAGGTGGCATCGAAACCGGCTTGGTAGTACGACGATGAGAACGGGAAGCCGAATTGGGTCGCTGGAACGAGTTGCTTCGTATAGCCCCCCGCCGCCGTCACCGTCGGAGCGAGATCGTAGAGCGACTCGCGGCGCGAGCCGCGTGCCTCGACCAAATTGCCGAGGGCGATGCGCAGGTCGTGGTTGGCCGTGAGCGCGTCGCTCACGAGTTGGTCCACCGTGTCATCGTCGAACTGCCGCCAGAACTGCACCTGCGTATCTTGCGTCGTCTCATAGGTGCTCGCCTCCGCGCCGGCAAACTGCGGCGCCACCCGGGTTTCCGGGCGCTTGTAGTTCGGACCAACCGCGCAGCCCGCGAGGACTGCGGCGATCGTGAGCGCGACGACGCCTTTGCGAACGCTCGCGCGTTTGGCCATGCCGGCGTCCTTGCGAGAGCTGGCCCGTTGGCCCGCGCCCTGCATAGCCATGACACCGCCGGCGGTCAGATCCTGACTTTGTCTCTCTGTTAGCGGCTTAGACATGATGTCCCTCCGTGGCCGGCGCCGAGCTGAGGCGTGTGGGTTTCACTTGCTTCCTTGGACTTCTTGGAATCCGTCAAGCGCCGGATGAGCACGTAGAACACCGGCGTCAGCAACAGCCTGAAGACAGTCACATCAAGCATTCCCGCGAACACGGTCGTACCCAGCGCGTGACGGATCTCAGTACCCGCGGACCAAACGGCACCTGCTTGGCTTCAGCCGTGCGCTAGACTCGCTTCGCCGTGCTGGACCAGCTTGAGCCCGGACAGCTTGCGCAGGCCGACATAGAACACCGGGGTCAGAAACAGACCGAACAGCGTCACTCCGATCATGCCGGCGAACACGGTGATACCGGTCGCCGAGCGCA
>WNFR01010567.1_pt1 | contig 10100 bp, 8 predicted proteins | sample 5400221 | NCBI WGS metagenome assembly WNFR01 (sample SAMN13153357, study PRJNA577476) | soil metagenome | isolation source: 40 cm soil under Madrone tree | place: USA:California | collected 2016-06-14 | reverse complement strand
CAGATCTAAACAAATTGGTTAAAGAAGAAATCGACAAATATTCCCGCTTCTCACCCGCGGATCTCGGCTGGACGGCGCAGTAACGTCGGCTGATCTAAGAGCGTATTTGAAGGAATGGAGGACCCGGGAGTTTTTCCCTCATGTCTTTTTGCAGTCCATTTTTACTGTGGCTTCCAAACCGCAAGGTCACCCCCGGGCACAGAAATAATGCGAAGCCCACGATCCCCAACTATACTCCAAGCTTCATATTTTGGATGTGGTCGTACTCGGAGTTTATCGCCGTCGATGAATTCGATTTCCAATACTCCATTTTTAAACGCCAACGCTGCGTTGATCGTCTTATGCAAAACCAAAAACAAAGGACCCAGTCTCGTTGGTTCTTTAGGTGAAATAAGGTATTCCTGGCCGCGCACATTGAGGCAAAACTCCTGTTCCACAGTGATCATCACATTCTCACGGTCTGGATCAAGGATCTCGATTGAGACCATATTGTCTATGAGGAATCGTGAAACCGTCCTCCGTAATAACGGCACTCGCCAGTAATCTTCGTATTCAAGAAGAGAATAGCTATCGTTAATCATCTGTATATACGCTTCAATCCTGGGCCGTCCGTCTATCGGAATCTGCGTCACAGCGTCGTCGAGGGTTAGTGTCAGTGCTCGGGAAGAGGCATGGATAATAACTAGACGAGCTGAGCCAGCCGCTCGTTAACCTGGAGACTCTCTCGGACCTTCTCCTCGTGGCAGCTTATCAACAAACCAATCGCCGTAGGCTCCCTTCCCGAAATCCTTCGCCACTTTCTTTATCTCGTTCCGCTTTTGGGCACCAGCACAAGTAGGATCAAGGATACTTTCGATCTCCCTGAGCGACCTTTCCAGACCCCGGTCCTCCTTCAACCGTTCTCTCAATCTCGTCCGCTCCCGGCTCACCGCGCTGTAATCGATCTGTCCCAGCCGTTGGCCGATTTCCCGCTGTTTGATCGCACTGTAGCGATAAAGCAGATCAATGGCCACCGCCCGTTGGTCACGAAAGACCGTGCGCCTCTGCGCCATATCCTCTCGCTTCACCTTTAAATGACGGCTTACGATGCTCAGGACTTTCTCGGGCTCAATCGTTTTAAAGGCCCTCACCGACGGTTGCTCCCGTCTCGATAGGCGGGGGGCCATCTTCTTGCCCAGATCGGCGACAAACTCTTCTCTCGCCAAGGCCACCTGGCCAGTTACCTTCTCCCACGGCGTCTCGTAGCCCTCTCTTAGACCGTCGTCGATAAACTGCCGATACTTCTTTGCCGTGCCGCCGCTCTCGGCCAGTACTTCCTCGTACTTCACCGATAGCTGACGCCGGCTCCGATCCAGGTATCCGGCCAAGCTGCTCCAGCGATATTTCTCCAGCACTCGCCATTGCTCGGCGACGCTTTTCTCCTTCTGGGGCCTAATTCTGACCGGGTTTAAGTGAACATAGCGGCTCAGTTCGGCCAAGTAGCTGTCCTTGTCCACTAAGATCGCCTTGTATCGGCCTTGATACAGATGGCCGACCCGGCGGTGGCGGCGGTTAAAGGCGCCGGTATAGGTAATATTAAAATGGCGCATGAACTCGGAAAGATTGGCCCTAGGAGTTTCAACGATCAAATGAAAATGGTTCCCCATCAGTACGTAGGCGTGCAGAATCGCCTGGTAAATCCCCAGAGAACCTCTGAGCCTTTCCAAGAAGATCTCGCGATCCCTGTCGTCTCGGTAGATCGACCGGCGGTCGTTGCCGCGGCAGGTGACGTGATAATAGGCGTGTCGATACTGAATCCGCAATGGGCGGGCCATTGCTTAGCTCTAGCAGGGCGACCGCCCTAAGTCAAAGGTAAAGATTTGACCCCTTCGCCTTCTTCCGTTGACTGGACCTTTGCTTGTTTGTCGGCCTCGAGATCAATCAGTCCCGTATCTTTCCCTTTTCCGGTCAGTTTGCTCTTTCAGGCGCAGTCGAAAACTGAAATGGAAACGCCATACATCTAAATCTGATTTGTTTCTACTACATCTGGCGATCCAAGCTTCTATACTGAATCGCTTCGGCGATGTGCGAGGCTTCGATGTTTTCCGCGCCGGCGAGATCCGCGATGGTGCGGCCGACTTTTAGAACGCGACTGTACGCTCTCGCGCTCAAGCCCAGTTTGTTAATTGCCGTCTCCAGTAACCTTTCCGCGTCCTCCTTCACGACGCAATGGCGTTTGATTTCCCGCGTTCCCATCTGCGCGTTGGCGTGGAGCTTAGTCTTGTCGAACCGCTGTAACTGAATTGAGCGCGCTGCATTGACGCGCTGGCGAATGACGTTTGAACTTTCGCCGGCGTCTTTGCTGGCGAGTTCCTGATAACGCAGGCCGGGCACTTCGACTTGAATATCAATGCGATCGAGCAGAGGTCCGGACACTTTCGAGCGATAGCGCTGAATTTGCAACGGCGTGCAGGTGCATTCCTTCTGTGGATCGGTCAAAAAGCCACAGACGCAGGGATTCATCGCGGCGACCAGCATGAAGTTCGCCGGATAATTAATCGAGCCCATCGCCCGTGAAACCGTGATGCTGCCGTCTTCCAGCGGCTGGCGCATCACTTCGAGAACGTTGCGCCGGAATTCCGGCAGCTCGTCGAGGAAAAGCACGCCGTTGTGGGCAAGGGAAACTTCACCCGGCTTCGGTACGGTGCCGCCGCCCACAAGCCCGGCGTCAGAGATCGTGTGGTGCGGCGAGCGAAACGGCCGGGTGGCAATGATGGCTTGGCCATTGAGCAAGCCGACGACGCTATGAATTTTTGTGGTTTCGAGCGCTTCGGATAGCGTGAGATCCGGCAGGATCGTCGGCAATCTTTTGGCCAGCATGGTTTTTCCGGATCCAGGGGGGCCGACGAGTATCACGTTGTGGCCGCCGGCGGCGGCGACTTCCAGCGCGCGCTTTACGTGTTGCTGTCCTTTAACGTCGTTGAAGTCCGCGTTGTAGTGCGAATGCTGGTTAAAAAGATCGTCGAGATTGACAGCGGTGGGCTCGATGGCCTGGGCGCCGTTGAGAAACTCGACGACCTGCGGCAAGTCGCGCACGCCAAGCACTTCAACTTCTCTAACGACCGCGGCTTCGGGGGCGTTCTGTTCGGGTAAAATGATGCCTTTGACCTTTTCCTTTTTCGCCGCCATGGCGATCGACAGCGCGCCGCGCACCGGCTTGACCGAACCATCGAGGGAGAGCTCGCCGATGAGCAGGTAATCTTCCAGGCGATTTTTCGCGATCGAGCCCTCGGCGGCCAGTATGCCGACGGCCATCGGCAGATCGTAGGCCGAGCCCTCTTTTTTGATGTCTGCTGGGGCGAGATTGATGGTGATGCGTTTGGCGGGGAAGGTGTAACCGCAGTTCTTCACGGCGGCGCGAATGCGATCCTTACTTTCTTTGACGGCGCCTTCCGGCAAGCCGACCGTGGCGAGCTGCGGCAATCCTGACGCGAGGTCGATTTCCACTTCGACGCGAAGAGCATCGATGCCGTAGAGCGCTGCACTGTTAACTTTGGCGAGCATGGTCGAGCGTGAAGCGCTCGTACGCTACCAAAGGGTATAGGGAATAACAACTGGAAATACTAAGAGGATGGAAGATCGATATTCGAGAACGGTGGATATCGTCGGATCTTCATTCGCTGAGAAGTGATCACGACGACCAAGTGTTCTTTACCGCATTGCGGCTTCGACCTGAGAAAACTCCAGGAAGAGTTTCGCGCGACGGCATAAAGAGCGCTATGGGAATCTACCTCAGAATTTGTCTTTCTTAAACGATTTGAGCGACGATGGACGGGCGCGCAAGGCGTCGTCTTTAGTCACGCGGTCGAAGACGTGGACGCCGCGATTATGCAGCAGGGTCGGCTGTGAGATCGAGCGTTTGGCAGACGCACTGCAGACGGCGCAGCGTTTGAGCGGTTTGTCCGCGACCTTCTGGATCGCTTCGAAGCGGTGTCCCTTGGCGCATTCGTATTCGTAAAGTGGCATGGCCGGTGTTCGTTGCTATCATATTGATATCGCTGCCTCAAGTTTGCCTGTTCTTGCCGGTGGAAAAATTTCCTGGTATAAGATTTCATGTTTGCTTGGAAACGATCGAGCAGAGCCAAAAACCCGGGCCCAGGTCTGGGTTTTTTTTTACCCTCGCGCGGAGGTGAACGATGCTAGAACAAGAAGTCTTGCCCGTTGGCTTAACGTTCGATGATGTTTTGTTGATCCCCGCCGAGTCCGCCGTTTTACCCCGGGACATCGACGTTTCAACCCGACTGACCGAACGCATCACGCTCAATATTCCCCTGGTGAGCGCCGCTATGGACACCGTGACCGAATCCAAGACTGCCATCGCGATGGCCCAAGAAGGCGGGATCGGGATCATTCACCGTAATCTCTCCGTATGGACTCAGGCGGGCGAGGTCGAGAAAGTCAAAAAATATGAAAGCGGTATGATCGTCGATCCAATCACAGTGGCGCCGGATCAAAAAATTTCCGACGCCCAAGAGATCATGAACAAGTACGGTATCTCCGGATTGCCCGTCACTAAGAACGGCAAACTGGTCGGCATTCTCACCAATCGCGATCTGCGTTTCGAAAAGCGCCATGATCGATCGGTTTCCGAAGTCATGACCAAAGACAACCTAGTGACAGTGAAACCGGGCGTCGGCCTCGATGAGGCGAAGGAATTGCTGCACCAGCACCGTATCGAAAAACTTCTGGTCGTCGACGACCGGTTTGAGCTCAAGGGCTTGATCACGGTCAAGGACATCGAAAAGAAGACTCAATTTCCAAACGCCTCGAAAGACGAGCGCGGTCGGCTGCGCGTCGGCGCCGCGGTGGGCGTCGGTCCGGATTGGGAAGAGCGAGTTGAAGCATTGGTTAGAGCGGGTGCCGACTTGATCGCCGTGGATACCGCCCACGGTCATTCGAAAAATGTCCTTGAAGTAATCGGCCAGATCCGCCGCCGTTATCCTGACCTGGAAATCTCGGGGGGCAACGTCGCCACGGCAGAGGGAACCACGGCGTTGATTGAAGCGGGTGTCAACGTCGTCAAAGTCGGCGTCGGCCCCGGCTCGATTTGCACTACGCGTGTCGTCTCGGGAGTCGGTGTGCCGCAGATTACCGCTATCGGCAGTTGCGCCAAAGCGGCGGCGCGTCGCAGCGTGCCAATTATCGCCGACGGCGGCATCAAATATTCCGGCGATATTACAAAGGCCTTGGCAGCCGGAGCTGATTCGGTCATGATCGGCAGTCTGTTTGCCGGCACCGAAGAGAGTCCGGGCGAGACCATCTTATACCAGGGACGAACTTACAAGGCTTACCGAGGTATGGGTTCGATTGGCGCCATGGGGCAGGGGAGCCGTGACCGTTACGGGCAGGCCGACGTCACGGATTCGAATAAACTCGTGCCGGAAGGAATTGAGGGCCGGGTCCCGTATAAAGGATCGCTTTCGTTTAACATCCATCAACTGGTCGGCGGCTTGCAGGCGGGCATGGGTTATCTGGGGTGCAAGAATATGAGCGCGCTGCACAGCAAGGCGAAGTTTATGCAGATCACTTCGGCGGCGCTTCGCGAGGGGCATGTGCACGACGTTTTCATCACCAAGGAAGCTCCCAACTATAGAGTCGAATGATCCTCGTTCTCGATTTCGGTTCCCAGTACACCCAGCTGATCGCGCGCCGCATCCGCGAATCCAAGGTTTACTGCGAGATCCGTCCGTTCAATTTCTCACTGGAAAAAATCAAAGAGCTAAATCCGCAGGGAATCATTCTTTCCGGCGGGCCGGCCAGCGTCTATCAAGAAAACGCGCCGAAAGTCAGCGCGGAGCTGTTCAATTTGCCCATGCCCATTCTCGGCATTTGTTACGGTATGGGCATCGTTAACTTAACCTTCGGCGGCGAAGCCGGGCGCGCGGAGCGGCGCGAATACGGCCCCGCGGAATTGATCATCGATGACAACGCTGATTTATTTCACGGGTTTTCTAAAAGCGAAGCGACCCGGGTGTGGATGAGCCACGGCGATAAGATGACGGCCTTTCCTAAAGAGTGGAGCGTGTTGGCGCATAGCAACAACTCGCCCATCGCGGCTTTCGCCGATCCGACCCAGCGCTACTTCGGCGTACAGTTTCATCCGGAAGTGGCGCATACGCCGCGCGGCCGGGAGATCCTGGAAAATTTCGTTTTTCGTGTATGCCGCTGCCGGCCCGACTGGACGATGGGGCATTTCATAGAAACCGCGGTGAAAAAGATCCGCGACGAAGTGGGCGCTGGGCGCGTGCTCTGCGCGCTCAGCGGTGGCGTCGATTCTTCGGTGGCGGCGACGCTGATTCATCGAGCCATTAAAGAGCGGCTGATCTGTGTTTTCGTCAACAACGGACTATTGCGCAAGAACGAAGCCGAGCAAGTTTCAAGTCTGTTCGTGGAAAGGTTCGGCCGAAGCTTTCGCTACGTCGACGCCAGCGCGCAGTTTCTCGCGGCATTGAGCGGCGTGGAAGATCCGGAGATCAAGCGTAAACGGATCGGCAACAAGTTCATCGCGGTTTTCGAAGAAGAGGCATCTAAACTCGGTGAGATCGAGTATCTCGCCCAAGGAACTTTGTATCCGGACGTCATTGAATCGGTGTCGGTGCTCGGGCCATCGGCGACGATCAAGTCGCATCATAACGTCGGCGGCTTGCCGCCGCACATGAAATTCAAGCTTATCGAGCCGCTCCGGGAGTTATTCAAGGACGAAGTCAGAATTCTCGGGAAAGAGCTTGGTTTACCTAACGAAATGATCCAACGCCAGCCATTTCCGGGCCCCGGATTGGCAATCCGTGTCTTGGGCGAAGTGACCGAGGATCGTCTAAAGGTTTTACGCGACGCGGACGTGATCGTGCTCGACGAAGTGAAGGCGGCTGGATTGTACGAAAAGATATGGCAGTCATTCGCGGTTTTGCTGCCGATCAAGACCGTCGGCGTCGTCGGCGACGAGCGCAGCTACGAGAACGTCATCGCGCTTCGCGTCGTCGACAGCCTAGACGGTATGACCGCGGACTGGGTGGCGCTGCCGTTCGACCTGCTCGGTAAAATCTCCAACCGCATATTGAATGAAGTGCGTGGCGTCAATCGCGTGGTTTACGATATTTCTTCCAAACCTCCCGCCACGATCGAGTGGGAATAGGATTTTCACAATTATCCTTGCGCGTTTCGCTTCGTTGCGCATGTTGATTCGATCGGCGAAGTTATTCCCGCATGACAAAAACAAATAACGAGATCGTTGCGCTGGATGGCTGGGGCTCTACGCCGGGCGCACCCGAAGTGGTGCGCTTTCTCGAGGGACCGCAAAGGCGAAGCACCGAGCTCACCCGGGCGGTTGGTATTTTTTTCGAGTTCATGCGCGGGTTTCGCGCACTACATTTCGTCGGGCCCTGCGTGACGGTGTTCGGGTCAGCGCGTTTTAACGAGCATCATCCCTACTATGACCTCGGGCGCCGATGCGGCTTCGAGCTCGCCAAGGCCGGCTTTACCGTGATGACCGGCGGCGGACCCGGAATCATGGAGGCCGCGAACCGCGGCGCCAAGGAGGCCGGCGGGCGATCCATCGGCTGCAATATCCAGCTTCCCAAAGAGCAGAAGCCCAATCCCTATGTGGACCAGTGGATCACCTTTCGCCATTTCTTCGTGCGCAAAGTGATGCTGGTTAAATATTCTTATGCTTTCATTGCTTTGCCCGGCGGATTTGGCACTCTGGATGAGATTTTTGAAACCGCGACGCTAATCCAGACCGCAAAGATCAGCAGCTTTCCGTTGGTGCTGATGGTCAAGGAATTTTGGCGGCCGCTACTTGAGTTTCTGGCCGACCCGATGGTCAAAGAACAGACCATCGATCAAGGCGACCTCGACCGTTTGATCGTCACCGATTCGGCTCAAGAGGCGGTCCAGCAAATCACCGACATCGCTATGGGACAGTTCGGCTTATGTTACGGCTCGCGCCTTAAGCGACGTTGGTTTTTCGGCGAGCGCGAGCCGGCGTGATGATGTAGGGCACGAACGATTCCGCTCCCGGCAATTCTGCTTGTATCGTCAACTTCAATGATTACCTTCTATTCGTCTAGGCGATCGGTGGCATGAAACAGATCGCCCAGGTCCTGTTATTGGATCGGCACAATCGCTTGCTGATCTATCTGCGTGACGACAAACCGGAGATCCCGTTTCCTAATCACTGGGATTTCTTCGGTGGCCATGTGGAAGAAGGGGAGACGCCTGAACAGGCGCTGGTGCGCGAGGTGAGAGAAGAGCTAGGAGTGGACTTGCCGAAATGGGAATTTTTCAGGTCCTATGATTGTTTGACGGGCGATGCTTATCCGAATACCAAATATGTTTATCGCGCACGAGTCGACAAAACGGCTGAAGAGTTAACGCTTCGAGAAGGGCAAAGACTCGTGAGCATCGAAGCGAATGAACGGTATCATTTCAGATTCGCGAATATCCTGGGCGCGATCTTGGAAGATTTCATCGCCGCCGGTTGGTGGCCGCAAGCTGTGGATAACTCTCCCGCAAAATTTGTCGGGAAATAATTGTCGCATCGTCGTCTTTATGGTAGTTGATTAATAGCTCTGATGGAACACTCTCGCTTCGTTCACCTTCACTGTCATACCGAATATAGCCTGCTGGATGGCGCGAACAAGGTTGACAAGCTCTTCGAGCGCATCAAAGCGCTCAAGCAGCCGGCCGTGGCCATGACCGATCACGGCAACATGTTCGGCGCCGTCGAGTTTTATCGCGAAGCGATGAGCCACGGCATCAAGCCGATCATCGGTTGCGAGATCTACGTGGCGCCGACCAGCCGCTTCGAGAAGAAGGGCGTCGACAAGGGGCCGAAGGAATACAACAATCATCTGATTCTGCTCGCGATGAACAAGGAAGGCTACCGCAATCTCTGCAAGCTCGTGTCGCTCGGCTACATGGAGGGCTTCTATTACAAGCCGCGCATCGACAAAGATTTGCTCAGGGAGCTGAACGGCGGCCTGATCGCGTTGAGCGCTTGTTTACAGGGCGAAGTTTCCCAGGCGCTTAACTACGGTGTCTATGAGAAGGCAAAGGCCGCAGCGGAAACCTACGCGACGATTTTCGGCGATCGCTATTACATCGAGATTCAAGACAATAAACTCGCCGAGCAGGAAAAGGTCAATCGTCAGTTGGTCGAGCTGGCCAAGGAACTATCCATCCCCGTCGTCGCGACCAACGATTGTCATTACGGCGAGCGGGCGGATTTCCACGCGCACGATGTGCTGCTCTGCGTGCAGACCGGCAAAACGGTCAGCGATGACAATCGCCTGAAGATCGAGACCGACGAGCTTTATCTCAAATCCGCCGACGAGATGAATCAAGGCTTCGACTATTGTCCCGGCGCCGTCGAGCGGACGCTCGAAATCGCCGATCGCTGCAACGTTGACATCGAATTCGGCAAGTATCATTTTCCTAACTTTACACCGCCTAAAGAGATCACCCTTGACGACTACCTGGACGAGCTGGCGCACCAAGGGCTGGAACAACGTCTTGAGGGCATAACCGATCCCGATCTCAGAAAGAGTTATGTTGAGCGGCTCGAATACGAGCTGGACGTGATCAAGCGCATGCAATTTCCCGGCTATTTCTTGGTAGTCGCCGACTTTATCAACTACGCCAAGGAAAACGGTATCCCGGTCGGGCCGGGACGCGGCTCATCCGCCGGCAGCTTGGTCGCGTATGCTCTCAAAATCACCGACCTCGATCCGATCCGCCACGTATTGCTGTTCGAGCGCTTTCTCAACCCCGAGCGGCGTTCGATGCCGGATATCGACGTCGATTTTTGTATTCGTGGCCGGGCGCAAGTGATTCAATACGTCAAAGACAAATACGGCGCCGACCGCGTGGCACAGATCGCGACATTCGGGACTCTCAAAGCCAAAGCCGCGATCCGAGACGTCGGCCGTGCTCTCGGGTTGTCGTTCGCGGAAACCGATGCCATCGCGAAGCTGATTCCCGCGCCGAAACAGGGATTCGATTATCCGTTGACCGAGGCGATGAAAATGGAGCCGCGGCTTGGCGAGATGGTGAAAAACGATCCG
>WNFR01012684.1_pt1 | contig 10101 bp, 8 predicted proteins | sample 5400221 | NCBI WGS metagenome assembly WNFR01 (sample SAMN13153357, study PRJNA577476) | soil metagenome | isolation source: 40 cm soil under Madrone tree | place: USA:California | collected 2016-06-14 | reverse complement strand
TCATTCGGAAACTTGCCCTGCAGGGCCAAGCCGCATGCACCTTCGTACATCGCGTTGCCCTGTGTCTTTCGATATGTTCGGGAGTCCTGCATATGTGCGCCAAAGGTGCGTCATGATTCCTGAGAGCCGCCTCACAGAACCGCCCGCGGGCCGTGTTGCCGCCGGTTAGTGCCCATGCTGAGGCTCAGGCGCGCATTGTTTTGGAGCTTGGGCTTGCTGCTGGGATGCGTGCTCACCATGCTGCTGCTCAGCAATGCGCATCTGGATTCGCTGTTTATCCATCGCGCTGTTGCCGACTTGAGATTCGAGATGAAACCCGGGGCAAGCCCGGCTGTGCGATTTCCTCGCGGCGGACCATACGATCAACGCCTGGGCTACGCTTATATGCCGTCGCTGATTGTTCGCCTGAAGGCTCGTCACTTCGAGATCGTCAACCAGGCGGTTCAGTCAGCTGCTTTGCTGCGCTTCATCCAGGCCGGCGGCTATGCCGTCTACCACGAAAAGTCTCAGGCCGGCCTGGTGCTCACGGATAGTTCGGGCCGCACGCTCGAAGCCACGTCTTATCCGTCGGCGATTTATCGGCGCTTCGAGGAGATCCCCGCGCTGCTGATCGACACGCTACGGTTTATTGAAGATCGTGAGCTTCTGGATCCGAGGGATCCCTATCGCAATCCGGCCGTTGTATGGCGCCGCTTCGCCCGCGCAGCCGCCGGACAGCTCGGTGGGATGGTCAATCCCCGCCTCAGGCGCGGAGGAGCGAGCACGTTGGCGACGCAGATCGAGAAATATCGGCACTCGCCCGATGGGCGTACGGAAAACGCTACCGAGAAAATGCGGCAGATCGTGACCGCGACAGCCCGCGCTTATCTGGACGGTTTCGAGACGATTGCTGCGCAAAGGGAGATCGTCACCGCCTATCTTGATTCGACGCCTTTGGGCTCGAGGCCGGCATATGGCGAGGTCGTCGGTTTGGGCGATGCGATGTCCGCGTGGTTCGGTGTCGATCTGGCCGAGGCAAACAAACTTCTCTCGCTTCCGCCTGTCTCCGGCGCAGAGACGGAGCGCCGCGCGCAGATCTACAAGGAGGTATTAAGCCTGCTGATCGCTCAGCGTCGGCCCTCCTATTATTTGAACGCCGGGCGAGCGGATCTCGAGCGCCTCACCGACGGCTATCTGCGCGCTCTGGCGTCGGCGGGCGTGATCGATCCTGCAATGCGCGATGCGGCGCTGGTGCGCCGGCTCGACTTCACGCCGGGGCCGCCGCCACCGAGTGCGCGCTCATTCGTCGCGCGCAAAGCCATCGATGCCGTGCGCAAGGAGTTGATGAGGGTGCTTGGCCTGCCGCAGGTCAACATCCTCGACCGGCTCGATCTTTCGGCCGATGTCAGCATCGATGGCCCGACCCAGAGCCGGGTGGCGGCGCTTCTCGAGCAGCTGAAGGATCCAACGGAGGTCAGCGCGCTAGGGCTGACGGGCGACAAGCTCCTGGACGAGGCCGATCCCGGCAACGTTGTCTGGAGCGTTGTTCTCTATGAGCGCGGTAAGGACCGCAATCTGATCCGCGTTCACGCCGACAGCATGGAGCAGCCCTTTGACTTGAACTCGGGGGCGAAGCTGATCCTGGGTTCTACCGCCAAGCTGAGGACACTCTCGACCTATCTGGGCATCATTGACGGCCAGTATCGCGAACTCTCGAAGTTACCGGTCCCGGCGCTGCGGCAGCTGGCCGCGACGAGCGATGACCCGCTGAGGCGATGGGCGGCGGAGTACCTGGCAGGCACGCCGCCGGGACACCGCGCGCTGCAACCGATGCTGGACGCCGCGATGCAGCGTCGCTATTCCGCCAGTCCGCTCCAGGAATTCTTTACCGGCGGCGGCATACACGTCTTTCATAACTTCGTGCCCGAGGAAGACAGTGAGATTCCGACCGTCGAACAGGCCTTCGAGCGCTCGATCAATCTAGCCTTTGTGCGGCTGATGAGAGAAGTGATACAGCACTATGAAGCCAACTTGGGCGCACACGAGGGCGTGCACGGTTCCGATGGTTCGGTGCGCCAGGATCTGCTGCGCCGCTTCGCCGATCAGGAAGGCACTGTCTTCCTCAATCATTTCTATCTCCGTTACGCGAATCTCTCGCCAGACGAGGCGCTTGAGCAACTCGCCGGCAGTAGGCAGCCGACGCCGCGCCGGCTCGCCGTGGTTTTCCGCACTGTGCGGCCCGAGGACTCGGTGGAGCTGATGCAAAGTTTCATCGCGCGCCATGTCGGCGACGTGGTGTCTGCAAGCGCCGCCAGAGCTATGTACGCCAAATTTGCTCCGAAAACATTCTCGCTGAATGACCGCGGATACCTTGCCGGTGTCAACCCGCTCGAGCTCTGGCTCGTGGCGTACCTGTACCAGCATCCGCACGCCACGCGATCGCAGGTCATCGCGGCGAGCGCCGATCAGCGACAACAGGCGTATGCCTGGCTTTTGAAGAGCGCGAAAACCCACCAGCAAAACGTACGAATCCGGGAGCTGATCGAGCAGGATGCATTCGACCATCTTTTGCTGAACTGGAAGCAGCAAGGCTATCCATTCGCCCGCCTGGTTCCATCGCTGGCCACGGCGATCGGCAGCTCCGGGGATCGCCCCGATGCGCTCGCCACGCTGATGGGAATCATCCTCAACGACGGCGTAAGGCAGCCGGCCACCGACCTTGAACATGTGCGTTTCGCTGCCGCCACGCCGTACGAAACGGAAATGATCTATCGGCCCGAGGCGTCAACACGGGTGATGTCCGCGGAGGTCGCCGCGACACTGCGTCGCGCCCTCGTCGGCGTCGTCGATACCGGAACCGCGGTGAGGGCGCACGGCGTTTTCTTCGGACCGGACGGGAGGCCGCTTCGGATCGGCGGCAAGACGGGAACAGGCGATAACCGCTTCGAGTCGTTCGGGCCGGGACGCCAGCTCATCGAATCCCGCCCGGTCGACCGGACCGCGGCGTTCGTGTTCTTTCTGGGTGACCGCCTGTACGGCACGGTCACCGCCTTTGTACCCGGAGCACAGGCGGCAAACTACCACTTCACCAGCTCCCTAGCCGTCTCGCTGCTGAGGGCGCTGGCGCCGGAACTGCAGGCGCTGATCGAAAAATCGACGTCCGTCGCGCAGCCTCAACTCGTCACTCTCGTGGGTGAGAAGCATCAGCCTGAACTGCGGAAGCAGCCCACAACCAATGACACCGAGAACCAGCAGGCAATCGATAGCGTGAGCCGCGAACCTTGAGCCGGACTAAACCAGACCTGAGACGAAGGCAAAGCGGCGAACCCGTTCGGTTCTGCACCAAAGGACGATTGCCGACTGCGTATACATACCGTAGCGTCTTATCCGCGTGAGCGGAGATTCATGGCGAAGTTTCGCGCACCTGAATCGCTCATGCTCGGTCCTAAGCACGAATGACTGCTGATTCTCAACCTGTCAAACCACAAAGCACACACATCATGTCCGACACATCCAAACAGCCCGAGTGGTCCAAGCCCGCCGCGATGGCGATTCCGAAGGGCGGCTTCTTCGCCGACAAAGTCGAGCAGGGCCGCTACGGGCCGATCTTTCCGAAGACTCCCGCGTCCTACGGCTTCACGATTATCGCGAAGATCATTCCCGGCCGGGAGCCGGTCTTTTACGAGTACGCGCGCACCCTCGAGAACGCGGTCGCCGGCCAGCCGGACTGTCTCGCGGTGCTCAAACTGCACTACCTGCGCTGGGTGCTCTTCCCAATCAAGGGCGAGATCTACTTCATGTATCAGGGCATCTTCGACACGGACTTCGACAAATATACCGAGGACGCCGTCGCGCTGTTTTCAGCAGCCGGCCTTCGCACAGTTTTCGAAAATCTCGAAGGATTTCCGGCGGACTGGCAGACTAATTCGCCGGCCTTCGTCAAATTCGTGCGCGAACACCAATGTCCGAGCTTTCTGGAATATGCCGAATATCCGTTCGTGAGCGCAGAAGAGATCAAGAAGGCGCTCCGGCTCAAAGCATCTTTCTCCAACATGCTTGACCATATGCAGTAAATAGCACACGGCAACGCCATGCTCGACTTCGACGACATCCAGTACATCCTATTGACCCGCGCGCCCGCACTCAACGGACGATACATTTTCCTGTCATTCAAGCGTCCCGCGGCCGGACGGGCGTGGCTCGCGGCAATGCTCGAGAAAGTACATTCCGTCAAGGCAATGAGAGACGCCGTCGCGCAGGACAGGCGCTGGGTGACGGTCGCATTCACATGGAACGGGCTGCGCGCACTCGGCGTGGACGAGGCCTCATTGGCGACGTTTCCCGAAGAGTTCCGACAAGGCATGGTCGAGCGCGCGCCGATGCTGGGCGACACGGGCACGAACCATCCTGACAACTGGGTAGACAAAACCGCCAGCCCCGATCTGCACGCCATCGCAGTACTTTTTACGCGCGATGGCGACGAGCGCATGCGGGCGACGATCGAGCACGAGAAATTGCTCGCGCGGTGCGTTGGCGTGGACGTACTTTCCACGCTTGATCTCGAGGCCACGCCGCCGTTCGAGTATGCGCACGATCACTTCGGATATCGTGACCGGCTCTCGCAGCCTGTCATCGAAGGCTCTTGCGATGCGCCGCCGCTTGGGTCAGGGGGTACATTGAAGCCGGGCGAATTCATCCTGGGGTACGAGGACGAAAGTGGTCCCGGCCCCGTGCTGCCGCAGCCAGACATCCTTTCGCGCAACGGCAGCTACATGGCCTATCGCCGACTCGCAGAGCATGTCGGGACATTTAGGGATTTCTTGCACGCCAACGGACAAACGCCGGAGGAGCAGGAACTCATCGCGGCGAAACTCATGGGCCGTTGGCGCAGCGGTGCACCGCTCGTGCTCGCACCGCAAAGGGACGATGCTGCGCTCGGTGCCGATCCGCAACGGAACAACAACTTCAATTACAAAGAAGACGACCCGCACGGTTATGCGGTACCGCTCGGCTCGCATATTCGCCGTATGAATCCGCGCGACACCGCAGCCAACATCAACCGCCGCCGCATGATTCGCCGCGGTGCGACCTACGGAACATATCTGCCGGATGGCACACCCGACGACGGCACGGAGCGCGGCATCGCCGCGTTCGTGATTTGCGCGAGCCTCATCCGCCAGTTCGAGTTCGCGCAGAACGTCTGGGTGAACGATAAGAACTTTCACGAACTTGGCAACGAACGCGACCCGATCATGGGCAATCAGGACGGCACCCTGGAGTTCACATTCCCCACGCGGCCGATCCGCAAGAAGTTTACCGGCCTGCCCGCATTCACCAGCGTACGCGGCGGTGCTTACTTTTTCCTGCCCGGCCTCAAGGCTTTGCGCTGGCTCGCCGCACTCGACAACCCCAACTAACACTCAATACACCCATGAGCACACCGCTACTGTCCCTACGCACATACAACCAAAACCACATCGCCCGGAAATACACTGCGGGCAGGCGGCGCGTCAGCATCTATTGGACGTGGAGTTATCCCTGGGAATCGCAACGCGATCCCGCCGCGATTGAAAACCGCTTCTCGACTATGACCGAAGTCCGCAATGTGCTCTGGCCGGTCTACGAGACGCCAGAGTGGAGCGCGGAACAGTTTCTTCAGGGCATTGCGGGAACGTTGGAACTCTTCCACCGTTCCACATTGAACTTCCAGCAAGTCGCCGGCGAGGTCACCGGCCATCCCGTCGCCGTGTTTCAGCGTATTGACCAGGCGGGTTTCAAACTGCCGATAGACGAACGGCTTCTTGCAGACACCGACACGCTCCTCGTGTTCGGCCTCGACCATATCCTTTCCGAGCAGGAAGCCGCGCCGGAGGAAATCGACGCCATCAAAGGCTGGCTGAAACGCGAAGGCACCTGTCTCCTTGTCGCGCCACACCACGATGTCGGTTTCACTGCTGATCTCGAGCAGCGCCAGATCGAATACCTGCACCATGGCGACCGGCTCGTGCCGCGCCAACAGCGCTTCGGTCTATACACGCGCTCTCTGATGACGGCGCTGGACATACCGGTGATCAATCAATGGGGCTTGCGGCCGGCGCTGGTAAAAGGCACCCAGAACATTACGCCGCTCACGCCGTTCAAGGATCTGGATACATTTGGCCTGCTTCACAACGTCCCGACGCTCAACTTTCATCCGCATCTACCGCATTACGCTCTGACCATCGATGATGGCAAAACTGTTCATGTTCTCGCGCGGCAGCCCATCGATCCGGACCGCCCGCACCCTTTTACCGCGGCCGGAAACCGGGAATTCAACAGCTTGCTCTGGTTGCCGGCCACTGCCCAGCGCGCAGGAGAAATCCTAATGGTGGATTCGACCAACTTTACTACGCTTTTTGGCGGCACCGACAGCTTGAAACATTTCTGGAAAAACATTGCGGCGATGTGAAGATCGCCAATGGGCAGGCCCGTGCTGAAGATCAGCCGAAGTTACTAACATGCACGACGTTTGGATGCGCGTCATGGAAAACTTTTCGCACCGCATCGATGGTTCGATGAGGTTCCGATTCGTTCTTCAACCGCTAATGGCGATGATTTTTGCGACGATCGATGGATTGAAGGATGCCAAGGCAGGCAAAGTACCGTACCTGTGGAGCCTTTTCACACAGCCTCAATACCTGGCAGCGCAGCTCAAGCACGGCTGGAAAAGCGTCGGCAAGGTATTCGTTTTGGCGATCGTTCTCGATGTCATCTTTCAGGTCAGAGAGCTACACAATTTATTTCCGTTGGAGGCCCTGGTGATTGCCTTGCTGCTGGCGATCGTGCCCTACCTCGGCCTGCGCGGCATTGTATGCCGCCTCTCGCGGAGGCGTTGAAGCGAGTACCGGTCAAAACAAGCAGGTTCCATCGCGCGCAATTTCGTTCCTGATAACAGGCGCTACGCCATCAAACCCTTGGTTGTCATTATCCTTGTGATGATCCCTTTGTTCCGGGCGGAAGCACAGAACCGCGGAACGTATCCCCTCGGTATGAGTGCGGCAAATTCCGGTGTTACTCCTGGGCCTGGATTGACGTATTCCAATCAGCTCCTCTACTATTCGCGCAACATCTCAAAAGATAACGACGGCAATGCGCTTCCTGTGGCCGGCGACAATGCTGTTTTGATGGACCTAAGCAGCATTGTCTGGGTCAGTGACTGGAAGGTCCTCGGAGCAGTCTATTCCGCGTCCGCTACGCTCCCCGTCGCGACGAACAGCTTGACGTCCGATACCTACGGCACTGTCAGTGGCGGCACGGGTCTGGCAGATGCATACCTTCTGCCGCTGATTTTGGGCTGGAACGGCGAGCGCGTCTCGGTGCGCGCGATGGCCGGAATTCTGGCGCCTACCGGAAGGTTTACAGCAACGGCAAACGACAACGTGGGGAATGGGTATTGGAGCCCCACCCTTGCCTCGGGACAAACCGTCCAAATGCTTAAAAGTAAGACTCTCACCTTCTCAATGTTCGAGATGTACGAGTTCCATACGAGGCAAGAAGGATCGGGCATCCATCCCGGCCAGAACATTGATTTAGACTACTCGCTGCTAGTCGCGCTGCCGAGTGCGGAGGGCTTTCGAGTTCAGATGGGTCTTGCAGGATACGAGCAGCGGCAAACAACCGCTAAGACCGGACCTAGGCTGTCTGCGGCCGAGTCGGCAAGCCGCTACGCCGTTAATGCGATCGGAATCGCGGTGAGCGGGACGGCACCAAAGCACAAACTCAACCTTGGCCTCAAGTATTTCAAGGAGTTTGCAAATCAATCGACATACCAGGGTTACTCAGCGCAGTTCATGATTGGAATCAGTTTCTAATAAACCGTTCAATCCGATTCGCGATCCACTTCGCGCCCGCCGCTCTTCTGCAGTGGACGGTGATTGTCGCGGAAGATGTTCTTGAACACCTGGATCTGGGCGTTTGACATCTCGATCGGCTGCATGAGGACGATCCAGCGCGCACCTTCCGTGCAAGGTGGTGTCGTCAGCGAACCCGTGTACACATAGGCCTCATGCTCTTTGGGAAGCACCGCTGCGATATCGACCTGCAACGGTTTGCCGGCGTGTGTGCCTGCCGGAGTCGCGGTAGCAGGTAACGTGCTGAATATCGGAGCAAGCAACATGTTTTCCGCACCGGCTTGCACGAGCACACCGACGACGGCAACATGTCCTTCCGCGTCCTTGTTCACGAAATGGATCTCGAGCGGATAGTATTTGCCATCCACTGTGTGTTCGCTCGGCGTATGGAAGTGAAATTGCGCCAGCCTGTAGGTTGCGCCGTCGAGCGAGATTGTGTCGGCGGTATCGCTGACGTCGGCCTGCACGGTGTGGCCGTTGTTTAGTAGCGCTACTGTACCGGTTTCATAGTTGATTTTGACATTGCCGCACACAGCATCCTCTGGTGCAACGTCACCCCAGTGTGCAGGGCCGTGTTCTCCGTCATACGACCAATGTGGCGGAACCGTCGAAGTCGCCGGAGATGGTGCCTGCTCGATCGCCAAAGCTGATGCTGCCGGAAGCCCCCACACAACCATGCCGATAAGCCGAATCACCGCGGCACGCATCACTCACCTCCTGCGCCAACGAGTACTCCTGATTAAGCTGGAGAGTATCCGGCCGGTCATTGACGAATACAACCGAGACTGCCAAGCAGCCCAAGCGCGCTCAATCAGAATGCGGTGGGTTGGGTAACTAACCATGCGAAGAACCACGCGAGCGTAGAAGTCCCGGCCAGCGCGACCACAAAACCGAGACCGTGAGGTCATATGTCCACAGAACAACATAGTGCGGCGTCGCGGCTCTGTTGAACCCCATCGCTGTATCGGCGACCAGTTTGTCAATTTCGATGTCGAGGGATTCTCGGGCGGGAACAGGGCAATCGGGTCCCGGTTGGGCCTTCGATAGATCGAGGTAACTGCACACCAGTTGGCCGGCGCACTTCCAAATCGTCGAAGGTTTTCATACCCCGCCCGGTGCGCCCTAGTGTCGCCTAGAGGCGCAAGTGCGGCTCCACGCAACACTAGGCCGCACAGGGTCAACATTACCTCAACCGACGCGCCTTACTCCGGAAAGCCCCTAATGAAGCACGTCGCCGAGCTATAGACCATTGAATATGCCCTACCTTTTTCTCGACGCGTAAACCAAAAGCAGTGAGTGCATCAGGAGTGTGTATGCACAGGTCGCAGCGGGAAGCTGGATCAAACGATTGGGGTCGGGTTGATTGCCCAGGACCGGAGAGAATGCCTCAGCCTAAGCGGGGCCCTCTCAGCCCACTTCTAGCTCAAAACTAAAATTCATTGACGGGCTGCGAGACTGCCCTAATCGCTGATTTCGATCAAAACAGTCAATCAGGCCACTAAAGGGAGAATTTGAAGGCAATTCGGCATCATGATCGCGGTGGGTATAGTGTTGACTACGCCCCGTTTCGGTAGGTATTATACCCACCATGAACAGCAGGGACCTTGTTCGGGTGCTCAAGGATGCGGGCTGGTACGAGGATCGAGTGGCAGGCAGCCATCACATTTTCAAGCATGCAACGAAACCAGGTCATTTATCGGTACCTCACCCGAAAAAGGACCTAGGCACAGGTTTGGTAGAGAAGATACTCAAGCAGGCAGGTTTAAAATGAAATTCACAATTGCAATCGAAGCAGGAACGAAGAAGACAGCGTTCGGCGTGGTGGTTCCGGATCTTCCGGGCTGCTTTAGCGCCGGCGACACGGTCGAGGAAGCCTTCGACAACGCGCGCGAGGCCATCAAAGTTCACTGTGAAATCTTGGCTGAAGAGAAAAAGGATCTGCCTGTGGCAAAAGCCATGAGTGAATGGCAGGCGAATGAGGAATACAAAGGTTGGACATGGGGCATTGTCGACGTCGAGGTCGAGCGTTTCTTTGGACCCGCTGAGAAAATCAACATCACGGTGCCGGCGCTCACGTTGCGACGCATTGACGCCTATGTTGCCAGTCATCACGTCGATTCACGTTCGGCTTTCTTAGTGAAAGCGGCCGAGGAGACCATGCGCCGCGAGACAGCCGAAGCCGCTGCGGCGTGAGCATGGCGATCACGCGGCTCACGCCCGCAGCGCCACCATC
>WNFR01008975.1_pt1 | contig 10101 bp, 8 predicted proteins | sample 5400221 | NCBI WGS metagenome assembly WNFR01 (sample SAMN13153357, study PRJNA577476) | soil metagenome | isolation source: 40 cm soil under Madrone tree | place: USA:California | collected 2016-06-14 | reverse complement strand
GCAAGCGAAGAGCGGGACTCTTGACCTTGCAAACTACCAGGGTCGGCGCTGGGTCACGCGCCGGAATCTGCACATCGACAGGCTGGCTTCCGCCTGGCTGATCAAACAGTTCATCGACAAGCGCCCACGCTTCTACTTCGTTGCTGACGGAGAGACTCTCGAAGACGCGATCCCCTTCGACACGTTCGGAGCTGAATTCACTCATCACGGCGAAGATTGCACGTTCGAGACGATGCTCAAACGGTTCGGATTGATTGGTATCAAAGGACTATGCGAAATCGCAGAGATTGTTCATGACATCGATTTGAAAGACGACAAGTTTCATCGGCTGGAGGCCATGGGATTAAATTCAATCATTGACGGGATGAGCAAGGTACTGAGAAACGACCGCAAGCTGCTGCAACAAACCAGCATTGTTTTTAATGGGCTTTATGCGCTGCTGAGCAAGGAACCCGAGAAAAGGAGCGCCGCGAAGACTCGTAGCAGAAAGCGCTCGGGAACGAAAGGACCAGGAAATCGGACCAGGTAGCCAAAGGCGACTGAATGGGCCAGGAAGCGAAACGTGAGCAGACGGTAATACACGAAGGCGATCAGATGCCTTCCTGGCGAGAAGTTTTCCTCTACTTTCTGATGCTGGGTTTCGTCAACATTGGCGGGCCGGTTGCTCAGATCACGATGATGTACAACCACATGGTGGAGCGGCGTCACTGGCTCTCGGAAGATCGGTTCGTAAAGATCATGGCCTTTTGTCACATGTTGCCCGGTCCGGAGGCGCTGCAATTAGCCATTTATGTGGGCTACTTGAAACGCAAACTTGTGGGTGGGATACTCGCCGGCCTCACCTTCATTCTGCCGGGCGCTTTAATAATGATCGTCCTGAGCTGGCTGTATGTTACTTACGGCAGCCTCCCGCAAGTGAACAACGTACTCTATGTTTTGAAACCCTCGGTGCTGGGAATCATCGGAGCAGGCAGCCTCAAACTTGGTCGAGCGTCGATCCGAAACTTCTTTCTCGCGGCGTTGCTGATAGGCGCATTTGTAGGAATGCGCTTCGCGGGCATCAACTTTCTTTTGATCCTGCTTTTAGCCGGCATCATCAACTTATTGATCTCCCAAGGTTGGCCCGCCGTGTGGCGCACACGAGCGACCCTGCCGGCAATAATCGGCAGCCTCATCGCGTTGCCTTTCGCAGACTCGCCCTGGTTTAAGATGGCATGGCTGTTCTTCAAGACTGGATTGTTCAGTTTTGGAGGCGCATATGCATCGATCGTGTTTCTGGAACGCGGCGCGGTTCAGCAGCATCATTGGTTAACGAACAGCCAGTTGCTTGACGGCGTAGCTCTAAGCGTCGCGACACCTGGGCCATTCATGCTGTTCACTACTTTTACAGGTTTTCTGGCCGGTGGATTAAGGGGAGCAATCATTGCAACGTTTTTCGTCTTCCTGCCGTCGTTTGTATTCGTTCTTGGTGGCGCTCCGTATATCGAGATGGTGCGCCACAATCGTTGGATACAAGCATTTCTCGCGGGCTCTAGCGCTGCTGTCGTTGGAGTGATCATTGTCGTGACGCTCGATCTCATTCCTTCGGCGCTAGTCGATCTACCAACCATCGCAATAGCGCTAACGGCTTTTTTGGTCATCATTGTATTGAAGCGTGACGTAGCAAAGGTGGCGCTCGGGGCGATGGCCGGCGGGATACTTTATGCTGCAGTGCGAGCGGTTTCCTAGAGATTCGACGGAGGCGGGTATGAATCAGACAAATGGCAAGCGGGTTTTACTGATCAGTAATTCAACGCTTTATGGCAGCGGTTATCTCGATCATGCCGAAGAAGAAATCCGGGACTTCCTGGGCAAAACCAGCGATGTTCTCTTCATTCCGTTTGCTCTTTATGACCGCGATGCTTATGCCGCAATGGCGCGCGAACGTTTCCAGAGGATGAGTTACGGTCTGGAGTCAATCCACACAGCTGCTGATGCCGAAAGAGCCCTGGATAAGGCAGAGGCAATCTTCATCGGCGGCGGTAATACGTTTCGACTCTTGAAGGCGCTGTACGACTCTGATGTTCTGCAAACGATCAGGCACAGAGTAGCCGAAGGCATGCCCTACATCGGATCGAGTGCCGGTTCAAATGTCGCAGGTCCAACTATCAAGACTACAAAGGACATGCCGATCGTTCAGCCGCCGTCGTTCGATGCTCTTGGTCTGGTGCCCTTTCAAATCAGTCCGCACTTTCTCGATCCCGATCCGAGCTCAACGCACATGGGAGAAACGCAGGAAGAACGGATTCTGCAATTCCTCGAGGAGAACGACACACCTGTGGCGGGTCTCAGAGAAGGCGCAATCGTGCGGGTTGAGAGTGATTCGACCGTGCTGAAAGGTTCCTCCGGCGCGCGAATCTTTCGCAAAGGGCACAATCCGGTTGAAGCCAAGTCGGGAGAGAAACTGGATCATTTATTCGCAACCAGATAGGAACGTCTTGTCGATGAAGCCTGAAGGAACCATGTTGCTCACGCGCAAGGATGTTGCCGCCCTGCTGACTATCGAAGAGTGTATCGCGGCAATCGAGCGCGTGTTTGAGTTACATGGTCAAGGGAAGACAGTGCCGCCCGGACTTCTTGGGGTGCATGCGGCGGACGGTGGCTTTCACATTAAGGCTGGACTGCTGGATCTCGACCGCTCGTACTTCGCAGCGAAAATCAATGCGAACTTTCCGGGGAATCCTAAACGCCTTGGTCTGCCTACGATCCAAGGGTTGGTTATGCTGTGCGACGGAGAATATGGATCGCCACTGGCCGTCATGGATTCTATAGAGATCACAATCCAACGCACCGGGGCTGCTACGGCTGTAGCGGCCAAGTATCTCGCAAAGTCTGATTCGAAAACAGTAACAATTTGCGGATGTGGGAATCAGGGCACGGTGTCTGTGCGGGCTCTTGGCAAGGTCTTCTCGCTCGAGAAAGTGTTTGCATACGATGTGAACCTGGCTCAAGCTCAAACATTCGCGAAGGAACTTGCGAATGAATTTGGAATCGAAGTGGTTGCTGTCGAAGATTTGGAGAACGCAGCGGGTCAGAGCGATATCGTCGTTACCTGCACTCCTGCGAAATTACCGTTCTTGAAGAAGCGGTTTATCAGGTCAGGGACCTTCGTTGCAGCAGTCGGTGCGGACAGCGAGGAGAAACAGGAATTGGAAGGGAGTCTTCTGACTGAGAACAAGGTTGTCGTGGACGTGCTCGATCAGTGCGTGACTATTGGCGAGCTGCATCACGCCTTGCAAGTTAAATTGATGACACCTGAAGATGTTCATGCCGAACTCGGTGAGGTGATCGCCGGAGTCAAGGCTGGCCGTACGTCATCCGACGAGATCATCATCTTCGACTCAACCGGAATGGCATTGCAAGACGTGATAACGGCTACGATCATTTACGAGAAGGCGGTCAAGAACAGTATCGGAACCGTAATGGAATTTGCGGCGTGATCGAGAAGACTCGTAAAGGCATCGGATTATTTTTCATAGAAGGGGGCAAACATGGATAGAGTTTCAAGACGAAAGTTAATGAAAATGGTAGCGGTGGCAGGCTCAGGTGCTGCGCTGACAACGCTGGTTAAGACCGAGCAGGTCAACGCAGAAGAAATCGCACGAATGACAACCGAAGAACAGGCGGCAACTGTTATTCCCGCGGCGCGGGCCTTCGGTGGTCAACACTCACCGAAACCATTGCCGTTCGATCCCACAAAGCTTAAGGGCATTTCCGAAAAGCTCATCAAGTCACACTGGGAAAACAACTACGGCGGCGCGGTCAAAGCGCTGAATACCGTTGAGCAAAGACTTGCAGCAATGCTCGGAGAGAAAGATCTGCCGCCATACATTTATGGGGACGTGAAGCGCGAAGAACTGGTGCGTACAGGTTCGGTGGTTCTGCACGAATATTACTTTGCTAACCTCGGTGGTGACGGCAAAGCCAGCGGTAAGGCGCTCGATTTTATTAAGCAATGGTTTGGGAGTTACGAGCAGTGGGAAGCGGAATTCAAGAAGACGGCTAATGCTCTCGGCGGAGGCTCAGGATGGACAATCCTTTCATACAATTTGCACACGGGCGAACTTCACAATTACTGGGCCTGGGATCACATGCATAACGCGCCGATGGGCTATCCGCTGTTGGTGCTCGATATGTACGAGCATGCTTACCATATGGACTACGGCGCGGCAGCAGCCAAATATGTTGATGCGTTCATGCAGAACGTGAATTGGGATGAAGTCAACCGAAGAGTGGAGGAGATGCGCCTTCGCAAGTGAGGCCCTCCTCAAGAGAGAGACAACCCGAGGTCATCAATTATGAAGCGTGCCTGATGGTTATGTGAGGAGTGATTTATGAAGATTACTTTACCCTCTGATAAGAATTGAAAGTGAAGGTGCGTCCGAGTTCACTTCCCTTCTTTAATTAGGCCCCGGTAAAAGTTCTGCAAGGTGTAAAACGCCTGCTTCCTTTCACCACGACTTGAGATCAGTCCTTTACGGTTATAGAAATCCTGTATGCGCGGCAGGGGTCGTCTCGGCGAGCGGAAATCAGTCAGGATCCATGGAGTCATCCCCCGGAGGGACGGAATCTTTTTCAACATCGCAAGCTGATGCTCATACAAATTCTTCTGGTACTCTTCGGTCCACCTCACTCCCTTGTCCCCGTGGTTCCCGAACAAGGCGTCACCGCCGAATTCGCTAATGATGAGCGGCTTGTTGTAGTTTATTTTCCACTGCAGACGGTCAGCTTTCTCAGGCAGCCCATCGTACCAGCCGACATATTCGTTGCAGCCGAGCACGTCGAGATATTCGCCGAGAGGATCGTCAATCAATTGCGTGTTGGGGTCCGCGTAGTGGCGCTCGTTGGCGGCGGTCAGCAGGCGCGTTGGATCTAAACTGCGCGCGTGATCGACCAGGCCTCTGAGGAATTTCAGACGCGCTTCACTAACCGGCGTCTCGTTCGCCACCGACCATAGGATCACCGACGCCTTGTTCTTGTCTCGAGTGATGTTTTCGTCAAGCTGGTTCTTGGCATTGACGAAGGTGTCAGGGTTATCCCAGAGGACGGTCCAATAGACTGGAATCTCGGACCACACCATGATCCCCATCTCGTCCGCCAGCCTGGTCATGTGCTCGTTATGCGGATAGTGGGCGAGGCGAACGAAATTGCTGCCTAACTCTTTCGCCCAGGTCAAAAGCATTCGTGCGTCGTCCTTACTGAAGGCGCGCCCACCGCGCAGAGGTGACTCCTCATGAATGCAGATGCCGCGCAAAAAGATCGGCTTACCATTTAAGAGGATGTCCGTACCTCGCGTCTCGATGCTTCTGAATCCGATTCGGTCGCCGACTGAATCGACGTCGGTTGAGACTTTGACTGAATAGAGTTTTGGATTCTCAGGTGACCAGAGATTCAGACGGGCTTTGAAACTGACGGGCGCGTAACCATTGGCATCGGTTGTGACCGTCTGCTTAACATTGGCTTCTGGTATTTCGACAGTGACCACTTTACTTCCGGCCGCACCGTTGAGTTTGACCCAGCCTGCAATCTCATTTGTTGAGCCTTTCTTCAATTGAAGAAAATAGTCCTCGATGAAAGTGTCCGGCACTTCAACAAGATTCACATCGCGCGTCAACCCGCCGTAATTCCACCAGTCGGTATTCAACGTGGGCACGGCGTCGCGACGGCGCTTGTTATCCACTTTGACGATGAGAAAATTATCTTTCTCGCGAACGAGGTTTGTGATCTCAAAATTGAACGGGGTGAAACCACCCTCATGTCGTCCGAGTTTCTGGCCGTTCAAGTAAACATCCGCCAAATAATTCGCCGCACCGAAATAAACGAACAGACGAGTGCGATCTTTCTTTTGATAATCAAAAGATTTCTTGTACCAGACCGTGCCCTCATAGAAGAGCAACCGTTGATCTTGCGAGTTCCAGTCGCCGGGAACATTCAGTTGCTCGGAGGCGTCAAAATCATATTCGATCAAATCGCTGGGGCTTTTAGGCTTCGCGTTTTTGAAATAACCGTCGGTGCTGGGCTGATAGCGGTAGTCGTAATAGCCAGTCTCGTACTGGTCAATGATGGTTTGCCACCGCCCGTTGAGATCCATCGTGTGACGACCTTCGATATTAGTAATCAAAGCAGGTCGCTGCTGGGCCTGACTAGCTGTTACAAGGATAAGCAGAAATGTCAGGAGCGCTCCGACTTTTATCATCATGGTTAGAATCTCCGGGTCCTAACTTGAAATCCTCTGTGTTCTCCGTGTCTCTGTGGTTAATGTTTTGCTTAAGATTATTCACCACGGAGCTGCTCTGCTTGTCTTCGACAAGCAGATAACGAAATGAAACTTTCAGAACGTCGAAAAATACGGGCTTTTTCGACGAGTTTCTTAGAAGGCACCGCGGACACTGAGGTTTCAGGGTAACTGAAATTTAGGCTACTACCTCACCATCACAGGTAGTGTCCTAATCTGTAGGGGCTTCCCTCCGTGGGCGCCCCATTCTGCTGACCTGTCACCCAAGAAAGGGCGCCCACGGAGGGACGCCCCTACAGATTAGGACACCACTCCATCACAGTCCTTGTTGACAACTTATTTCAACTTGTACATTTCGCTTCCAGCTAATAGGAAAGCGCCTGACCCATATTCTTGATTATCTTCAGAACTGAGTTTCGCCGGTGAAGCTCCGATTGGCTGCACGTATCCCAACTTGCCATCCGCTCGCACTGCACCAACTAGTCCCTGCCAGGCCTTCTTAACTACGGGCAGGTAAGTCTGACGATCCAGATAACCATGATTGATACCCCACGCGATCGCATAACAGAAAAAGCCGGAACCGCTTGTCTCAGGAACAGTTACTTCCTGCGGGTCAAGCAGACTTGGCTTCCACAATCCGTCTTCTCCCTGAAGAGGACCGATTGATGCCGCCATTGTTCGTAGCAGGGTAATGTAGCGATTGCGATATTGATTATTCCTGGGCAGATATTGAAGTACTCGTGCAGTACCAGCCATCACCCACCCGTTGCCGCGCGCCCAGAAGGTCTTTTTGCCGTTGGCGTTCAGTTTTCCTATGTAGTTTTTGTCTCTGTAGTAAAGTTTAGCCTCTTGATCAAAGAGGAAGTCGGTTGTATCCCACCACATGGTGTTCAAGAAATCGATGTACTTCTTATCACCTGTGGCAGCGTTAAGTCGCGCAAGAACAGGCGGCGCCATAAACAGGGCATCACACCACCACCAGTCTTCACGACCGGGTTTGGGATTACTTAACATCGCATCTAAGCTGGATTTGGTTTGAGCGAGCATCACCGGGTCTTTTTTCAGTAGATAGAGTTCAAGATATGTCTGGCCGGGAGACTGGTCATCAGCATGTCTGGGCCTTTCACCAAGCTTCCATTCTCTACCTTCAGCCCACCTCATAGCTTGTTGGAAATAGTTCTCTCGATGTGTTGTGGAATAAGCAGCCATGATGCCGGTGTAGAAGGCAGCTCGCGCCCATAAGTTATTATTCTTTTGGTTTATTTCTACGGGATTAGCGATCTGCCAGTCGTCGACCTTATTCATGATCGCGGCAATATACTGTTTCGAATAAATATCTTCTTTGCGCTGCGCGTGAGTTTGCGAAGGCATGAGTGTTGATGAAATTAACATCAGAGCGGCTACGAATACGGTACGCCAACAAGAGAATTGTATAAGAAACATAAGCTGGTCCATGTGTCTGTGTAATTGTTTCAAAGCATAGTAGCGGAGATCATCGCGTAAAGACGAGCGCCGCGAAGGGTTGACCTGAAGACTGAACCTAAACAGAGCATCATCGCCATTCAGCTCTTTACCGAATCCGCATATCAATGTAACCTATCGGGCCGTACGACAGCTTAAATCATCGCGCCTTCTTTCTTCATGCTTCCGAGCTGATTACGATAAGGAGCACATCCGTGGCGAAGAAAGGGATTCCACAAGATTTGCAGATTTGGATAGACGCTCGAAAGAGGTATCATCTCAGTCATGCGCAAGTCCAGATGGCCAGGGAGTTGGGCATGAATCCAAGGAAGTTCGGCGGCCTTGCAAACCATCGTCAGGAAAGATGGAAGCTGCCGCTGCCAAACTTCATCGAGCATCTCTATTCCAGGAACTTTGGTAAGAGCGCTCCCGACCGAGTCGTTTCAATCGAGGAGCGAGTAAAGCAACTCGAGAGAAAAAAGCGAGAAAAGAGAGAGCGCAAGGCTGCAGAGGCTTCAACCAATGTCTCATCCAATTCTGAATTCAACACCCGGTCTGCGGGATAACGTCCACCTGGCTCTTTACTCAATCCACGTATCCATGTAGCCGGTTGCGCGTCAACGACTGCTTAATTCCTCGCGCCGGCTTTCTTCGCGCCTGAGTAAGCAAGGTCGAGTTCCTTATGATTGGGAATGGTGGTTTGGGCAGGCGGGGATTTACGAAGCAACACGATGTGGCTGCCGCGCTGTCTATAGACTTCAAAACCAATCTTGCCAAGCGCCTTGACGCATTCTGCGCCGGAGACGACGGGCAGTTTGCTCACGCAGCGACCTCTACCAATTCCACGCGATCTTCCGGTATTGGCTCGCCGCGTTCTCGCAGCACTTCTTCGTGCAACGAAATTGCTTCGCGTACGTTGGCGAGGGCTTCGTCACGGGTCTTTCCCTGGCTGATGCAACCGGGAAGGCTCGGAACTTCGGCAACAACAAAACCGTCTTCGCCGGGATATAAGAGAACTCGTCTTGTCATGTGTGAGATTCTAACCGAATTGGTTCTTGTTGAGTAGGCGGAACGCCTAGTTGAGTTCGAAGGTGGCGGCGAGCCGCCGCACTCCAAAACCCTCGCCTATTTACTAAGTTAATCCGTTCCGTGCCGTCCACCAAACTCAAACCGCGTCACTGCCTTCCGGCGGCTGCACCTCGCGCAAACGCCGCTCGAGAAATCGGCGCTCGCTATCATTTGTAACCAACGCGAGCGCTTTCTCGTAGCTCTTCGCCGCTTCCACTGTGGATCCAAGACGGCGGAGCAAATCGGCACGCGCAGCATGTAGCAGATGATAACCGTCGAGATCGCCGGTTGCGTCTAGCGCATCGATGAGTTCGAGGGCCGGTTGAGGGCCGTCCGCCATCGCGACCGCCACGGCCCGATTCAACGACACGATGGGGGAGGGCTGCACGCGCTCAAGGAGATCGTAGAGCCGCACGATCTCAGGCCAGTCCGTATCTTCAGCCCGCACAGCCTGACAATGCTGGGCAGCAATCGCCGCTTGCAAGGCAAACGGACCAGGCCGGACATTAAGCGCCTCTTCGACGAGCGGCAACGCCTCGGCGATTTGTTGCTGCTCCCAAAGACTGCGATCCTGTTCTTCGAGGATGACAAGATCACCGGCCTCATCGAGACGCGCAGCGCGCCGCGAATCATGAAGCAGCATCAAGGCGACGAGAGCAGTCGCTTCCGTTGGCGGTTGCGGCGTCAGCAAAAGCCTTACGAGCCGCCCAAGTCGTATGGCCTCGGAGCAGAGATCCGCCCTTATGAGCGGCTCGCCTCGAGTTGCAACATAGCCTTCGTTGAAGACGAGGTAGATCACTGTAAGCACTGCGTCGAGCCGCGACGGCATGTCATTCGTGTCAGGCACCACATACGGAATGCCGGCGTCGCGAATCTTGCGTTTCGCGCGCACGAGCCGTTGCGCCATTGTCGGTTCAGGTACGAGAAACGCACGCGCGATTTCGTCAGTCTGAAGACCGCATAGCGTACGCAGCGTCAACGCGACCTGCGCCTCGGGCGCAAGTGCGGGATGGCAGCAGGTGAAAATCAGCCGCAGACGATCATCGGGGATTTCGTCCGTAAAATATTCCGGCTCCTCGATTGTCGAGTCCAACTCTAACGCGTAGGATTCCACTTTCTCTTTGAACCGCTTCTGGCGACGTATGCGGTCAATGGCCTTATGACGAGCTGTTTGGATGATCCATGCGGGTGGGGAATCAGGAACGCCGGAGTCGCGCCACTGATCGACTGCCGCCGCAAAGGCTTCCTGTGCAGCCTCTTCGGCCAAGTCGAAGTCGCCGAAAGACCGAATCAGAGTG
>WNFR01017961.1_pt1 | contig 10102 bp, 10 predicted proteins | sample 5400221 | NCBI WGS metagenome assembly WNFR01 (sample SAMN13153357, study PRJNA577476) | soil metagenome | isolation source: 40 cm soil under Madrone tree | place: USA:California | collected 2016-06-14 | reverse complement strand
CGTTGAGTCGCGTTTCTGCTTTTTGGGACACCAGCGCCCTGGTGCCACTCCTCGTTCGCCAGTCCAACACGGCGCGAGTTACAGAGCTATACAAATCTCATGATGTGGTTGTCTGGTGGGTGACTCCTCTTGAAATTGCCAGCGCATTAGCTCGGCTCTTGCGCACTGGCACAATCAGTACAGACGAATTCGCCAAAGGTCGTAAGTTAGCCAATGCACTCTTTGCATCGTGGGCAGTCATCGCGCCGAGTGATGCTGTTCGTGCGACTGCCATGCATTTGGTTGAGCGCTATGATCTTCGGGCAGCTGATTCTTTGCAACTTGCGGCAGCTTTCCGTTGGTGTGGAGAAGTTCCGCAGCAACGCATTTTCTTGAGCGGTGACCAAAAGTTGCATGACGCGGCGCTGCTCACTGGCTTCGATGCAAAACGCGTCTAACTGCCGGCGCTAGGAATTTCTGAAAGACAGTACCCTGTTTCTAAGTGAACCCTACCCACTTGGCGGATGCGCCGCCCCTATAACCTCTGCCATCCTCGTTCCGGAGGCGACAAATGGCCACTTGGAACGAGCTATCGACCGAACTATCACAAGCAATTCAAGCTGTCGGAAAAAATATCGTAACGGTACAGGCCGGTGGAGGCCGAATCTCGAGTGGAATCATTCTCGACGACCACACAATGCTCTATTGAGATCTGAGGCAAAGCTCGACGGAGCAGCAAAATTTGCGGAAAATCCTCAGCTGGCTGTCGGCCAGCTTGTAGTCGCCATTGCTCGCACCTGGCGCGGCAACCTTGTCGCCAGCGCCGGAATACTCTCCGGTCTGATGGGCGAATGGCACACGCATCGCGGAAAGAAGATTGATGCTTTCATTCGGCCCGATCTCAACCTCTACCGCGGCTTCTCCGGTGGCGCCATCATCGGGGCTGACCAGAAGATCATCGGCATGACCACGAGTGCCCTGCGACGCGGATCTCCCTTGGCCGTGCCCTATGGCACGATCAAGCGGGTCACGAGCATCCTGCTCGAAAGGGGTTACATCCCCAGCCCTTACCTAGGCTTGGGGCTACAGCCGGTGCGCGTGCCGGAGTCGTTGCAGCAGAAGTTGAATCTAACTCAACGCGTAGGAGTTCTCGTAGCGCATGTGGAATCCGCCAGTCCCGCTGATAAGGCTGGCATTCTGTTGGGAGACGTCTTGTTGAAAATCGCGGACCGAAACTTCGGCGAGGAGGGTACCACCTGGATTCTATCCGCCTTGAATCCGGGGCAAGCCGCCACCTTAAAGGGAATTCGCGGCGGCCGACAATTCAAGTCAAGCATCCAGGTCGGAGAACGCCCGCGGCGGCAGGCATGAAATGCAGGAGCCGACTCGCGTATTCGTAATCGGCGAAACCGTCGAAGTGGTGCATAGATTAGCGGACATCTTCACGACTTCAGCTGGTTTCGCCGTCGTCGGACTGGGCGCCAGCACTGGTGAGTTCAGCTTTCGCGGTACAGACGTCGCGGTCGTCAAGACTACCCATCCGCAACGTCTCTTATCAGAGACGCCCGTCGGGAAATCCCTGAGGATGTTTCGAGGTCCCATCCTGTGGCTGTGGTCACAGAGTCATGCGCCTAGACCGAACGGACTCGATGCGGTGCTTCCCACCGAAGCGACAGCTGCGCAGATTACCGCGGCGGCTGCCGCACTCGCCGCCGGCCTGCACGTTCGACCCTCAAACCACACGCCGCAAACCGAAGAACAGGACGACTTTGCAATTCTCGATCCCCTGACCGAACGCGAACTCGAAGTGCTCAATCTGGTTGCTGAAGGATTTTCAAATCTTGAAATCGCCGAACGGCTCGGCGTCTCCCGCAACACCGTGAAGTTTCACGTGAGCTCGATAATTGGAAAACTCGGCGCCACATCCCGAACCGAGGCAGTCACGGTCGGATTGCGACGGGGTCTGATTATCGTCTGAGATGGAAACCGGCGTTTCGGACGAAAACAGTAAGCCCGGCTCACCGGCCGGGCTTACTTGATATATTTAGAAATACTTTCTGCACCTACATCGATGACGCCTTAAGGCGTTGAACCGACGTCTCGCCGGGCATGGTGTGCAGGCGGACAACATTCTCGGCGCGGACTGAGTCCGTATGGATCGGGCGGACCTCAAAATCCTGGAGTTCATTCAGTCCGCTGGAAATCGCCGCGAGCGTGGCGCTCGACTTGGACAATACCGAGAGAAGATGTTTGCGGGCAATCGGCCGGTCGGCAGGATGAATATGCTGCCACCACCGTCGAACCGACTCCTGCACATCGTCCTGGCTCTTGGCGTCTTCCACCAGACTGTCGATGAGCCGGTAGACCTTGCTCTTCACTGCCTGATACGAAACTGAAATCTCCTGCCCCATGGGTCCTGGTGCTCCTTTGCAGTTCTTACAGCAAGAGCCTGGCCAAACCAGCTCTCTGATTTGGCGGCACTTAGCATTCACGCCATATTCACATTCTCCAACTTGTTGGAGAAATCACAGGCAGCCGCTATGGTTTTTCGTAGAGCGAAACACTTAGAAGGCCCCCGACCTCGTTGAAAGGCCAAGTGACCGCTTCGGCACCATTCGTTCGCACCTCAATGGCCAGAGAATCTAAGTCGCAACTCGAATCGGAGAGAGCATAGGTTGCAGCTCCATGGCAGAGAACCTACTCCCCAACCGCGATGCTAGAACCCACGGCGCACGTCGTAGGGAAAGGAAAGGTGGAGCGCACACGCTTCCAGCCGCGAACCGCCGGTACGGGAAAGCCCCGGCACGGAAGTGCCAGGAACAAGAGTGGAAGCGATCGAGTCCCCAAGGGACGACACTGAGTGTGCGAACAACCGAAGGGTGTCTCCACTTTGACAACGCGCTCAGTGCGACGGCCGACGGCGCCAGAACGACCGGGTTGTACAATTCGGACTCGCTTGCACAGGCATCAACCTGCAAGTCAGAGGTTCCAATCGCTTTGGGGAGAGTACATGAAACAATTTTTCCTTTTGCTTCCTATCGTGTTGCTGGCCGTGGGGTCCCAGGCCCAGGTGACCAAGAGTTCGTCCGATGACCGGATGTTTTTCCCCTCGGACACCTTCTGGGGCTATGCCCAATTCGACATCGCCCCCCCTCACAACGAAATCGACCCAAACATCTGTCGCGCCGATGCCGGCAAATTTGGCGGCGTGAATGCCCCCTGCAACGCTTTCGGCCGCTACATGTTTTCAGGCTTGCTCGAAGTGAGGCCCTTCGGAAAAGGCCAATTCCGCCGCTTCATGCTCTTTGGCGAACCGCGATTCCTCTTCGGCAGGAATGTTCCTCAGAACCTCTACACATGGTCCTTCGACGCCATCGGAGTAGAGCATTCCTGGGGCGCTGCCATTTACATTGGAAAAGGCTTCGAGATGCGCGTCACACAGCACTTTCTCTTTGACCGTTTCGGAGCCCGTGATCGCAACCTCGGAACGGCCGATCTGGGCCCCAATGGCCCATGGGGCCGATATAACGCAATCGGTGTCCGCAAGTATTTCGGATCGCGGAGATGGTAGGTATCGGCGTGCTATGCTGATCTTCCCAGCCCGCCGTCTTTGAGCCGACCGCCATTCAGCCAGATGCAGTCGAGGGAACACTCCGCGAAATCAGCGATGCTTCGATGGGAAAGCATTCCTTTCCAGGATGCTGAAGCCGCACGCCAGAACTTTGAGCGTGTTTCAGGCAAGTTATCACCGGCCCTCGCCGGCGCCGTTCCAGCCTTGCTGGCGGATTCGCCCGATCCTGATTCTTCACTGCTTTTATTTGAACGTCTGCTAAACGAGGGCCCACCGGAAACTCTCCGTTTGATGGAATCCCATCCGTTTTTGGCGCACTACGCCATCGCCGTTTTCGGACACAGCCGTTATCTTGGCGAAACCCTGGTCCAGAATTCCGATCTACTTTCCACGTTCCTCCGTGAGAAGAAGCTCGATCGCAGCTTTTCGCACGAAGAGTTTTCAGAAGCACTCGCCCGATTCCACTCGCGTTCTTTTGAGCGCGATAACTCCTTGCTGCTGGCACGCTTCAAACGGCGGGAGTACGTGCGCATCGTGTTGCGGGATGTGTTAAGAATCTCGCCACTAGCGGAAACAACCGCTGAAATTTCCGCGCTGAGCGACGTCCTCATCGAAGAAGCCTTGCGCGAGGCTGAAAGCGCAATGGAACGCCGTTACGGTCTGCCTCAACATCTCGACTCCGCAGGCCGGGCGGTCAACACGCCTTTCGCGATACTTTCCCTCGGAAAACTCGGCGGCAACGAGCTGAATTACAGCTCTGATATCGATCTGTTATACATCTACGGCGATGGCCCGGAGCCGCCGGTCGCCCCCATTTCGAATCGCGAGTACTTCGTTCGTCTCGCGCAGCAAGTGACCGAAATTCTCTCTCGCCCGACCGCGGAAGGTGCGGTCTTCCGCATTGATCTTCGCCTGCGTCCACAGGGTAACGAGGGAGAGCTGGCCATCAGCCTCTCCAACGCGCTGCGTTATTACTCCGAATCTGCGCACGATTGGGAGCGTCAGGCATTAATCAAGGTCCGGCACTCCGCAGGAAATGTGCCGCTTGCCCGCGAATTCATCCGGCGAGTTCAGCCGCAGATATACAGCGAGCAGATCAATTTTGCCGCGATCAAAACTTCGTTGGTTGCGCGCGAGAAAATCGATCGCAAGCGCCGCAAGCAGGCTGCGAGCCCGGGTCATTCAACTCTGGACGTAAAAATCGATCGTGGCGGCATCCGTGATATCGAATTTCTAGTGCAGTGCCTGCAGCGCGTGTACGGCGGCGCAGAGCCCTGGCTGCGTTCTGGCGGGACTCTATTCTCCCTGCAGAAACTTCATGACAAGCGCCACATCAGCGGACACGATTACCATGAGCTGACATCGGCCTACGCCTTCTTGCGTCACTTGGAGCATCGTCTCCAGCTTAGGCAAGGCCAACAGGTTCACAGGCTTCCCGAATCCCCACACGATCTGCAAATCTTGCAGCGTTCCATGGTAGGCCTGACTCCCGGATACCGTCTCGCAGACCTCGCAACCTCGGTGCGGGAGCGAATGGCCGCCGTCGCCGAAATCTATCAGCGAGTCATCTACCACCAGCAATCTCGCCGCCCTATTGAGCCGCTGAAAGGCGACTTTCAGTTGCGAAGCCGCAACGACGCCGCAACCGCTGACCAGTCGCACCAGGAACTTATAGACAAGCTCTCCGAAGATGCCCCGGAACTTGGCACACTCTTAAACGCCCCTGACCTCAGCGGGCCTGCCCGCAAAAATCTGCTGCGGTTCCTAAGCTCCGCTTACGCAAGCTCCGAACGGTACGCTGCCGTGCTGCGGCAACGCCAGGCAATCGCCCGCTCGGTTTCTCTCTTCGCAAGCAGCGAATATCTTATCGATCTGCTGGTTCGATTTCCCGAGGAGGTGGATACACTCGCCGAAATTCATGCAGCCGCACCTACCTTCGCGGGCGGAAGTTTGTTCCAGCTGTCTTTCCCCGCTCTGAATGACGATCAATTCTCCAGTGGAGACCCGGTATTCAATTACATCGCGAATTCGACAGCGTCACATTCTGAAAAGATTGCGCTGCTGCGCCGCCATTTCCGGCACCGCATGTTTGCCTCTGGCGCCCGCGATTTGGCCGAGCTGCGTCCGATCTACTCGTCGCTCGCGGAAAACACGTCTGCGGCCGAAGCCGCCGTTGCCGCTGCGTTCGCCATCTCTGGCTTGCCGCGCGGTATGGCCATCCTGGCATTGGGGCGCCTAGGCAGCCGGGAATTCGATCTACTTTCCGACGCCGACTTGCTGTTTATTTGCGATCCGTCGGGCGATCGCGTCGCGCTCACAAAATCCGCCGAGCATGCCATGCAGGCACTCGCGGCCTACACGCAGGACGGCATGGTGTTTCCCGTGGACGCCCGTTTGCGGCCCCACGGCGCGGAGGGTGAGTTGTTGGTCACGCCGGACCAGCTCGAAAGTTACTTCGCCAGCGAAGCCCAGCCTTGGGAGGCGCTCACTTACACCAAACTGCGTTTCCTTGCCGGCGATTCACATCTTGGGAAGAAAGCCCTGGCTGTAACTGAAAGTCTCTTCAGCCGTTTCGCAAAGCATGAAGGGTTCGCAGGCGCGGTACGCGAGATGCGGAAAAAGTTGCAGGACGCCAGCGCTCCCTCACAAAGTATTCGAACCTCCGCTGGCGCGCTCTATGACATCGACTTCCTCTCCAGTTACTTGTTGGTGAACTGCGGAATTCGCCCCAAGAGCGGCACGCTGCGCGACCGCCTATGGCGATGCGTCTCCGCCGGTACGCTGGAGAAAAAGGACGCTGCCATTCTCGACCACGCCGCCGAACTCTGCCGCACCGTCGAACACGTGCTTCGTTTGGTGATTGGCCGAAACACGCGCTGGCTCCCAGCGGCGGAACACCCTCGCCATGCCGTTGAAAAGCTAACAGCCGATGTGCTCCATCGTGAATTTCCAGATAGCCTGGAGCAAGAGTTACTGCGCACGTTCTCAGAGGTGCGGAGAATCTACGATCGTGCAGTCACCTGATCCTTCAGTCTTGTTTCTTCGCCCTTGCTTCTTCCCCGTTATTAAAAACAAATTGTCATTCCGAGCGAAGTGGATCATCAGCAATGCGAATGATCCACGCCAGCGAGGAACCACCTGTCGCTTGCAGCTCACGCGAGACCAGGTCAATGGTGTTTCGATTTCAAAGAATAATTCCACGCCACGCCGAACCCCGTCACACTGATATGTCCAATCGACATCCACCGCTCCAGCTTGTGGTGCCCGGTGCGATGAAAAATATACGAAATCCCAACGGAAGTAGCGGTCGCAGCAGCTTCCAGACCGGCAAATCCCGCGGAATTATTTGCGACGTCGTCAGGAATCAAGATTTCAGTCCGTCCACGCGCCTGAAAGTTGCGGGTAGAAGCGTAGTCGAGCCCACGAAATACCGCCACGCCGGAAAATAGAAGAATGTTGGTGCGGTCCCAAAAACGATGTTGCGCGATGGGCGTGCTGGGGAGAGCCGGTTTCTCGCCAGCGTTATCTGTCTGGGCAGTAACTCCCAGGCTCAACATGAGCAAGCATGCGATGTTCTTGAACCAGAGTGGCACGATCTGATTCTACGGGAGAGTCGGCGCCCGCCCGCATATGCAGCGTTTATAATCTACGTTCCCCCAAATTGGAGGTTGTTGATGCCCGATTCATACAACGGTGTGCCGGTGCCGCGCGACGGCGCGCGAATTAACTACAGAGACGGACGCTGCCAGGCCCCGCCCAATCCGATCATCCCCTTTATCGAAGGCGACGGCACCGGACGCGACATCTGGAAAGCTTCAGTCCGCGTTTTCGATGCAGCAGTTGAAAAAGCCTATGCTGGGCAACGCCGTGTGGCCTGGTACGAGATTTTCGCCGGAGAAAAAGCCAAAGCTAAATTCAACGATTGGCTTCCGCAAGACTCAATTGATGCAATCAAGGAATTTCGCGATTCGCTCCCTCAACGTCACTCTGCGTCAGGTACTCGATCTTTATTCCTGCATTCGCCCAGTGAAGTATTACAAAGGCACGCCCTCGCCGGTGAAGAACCCCGAGCGCATGGATATCGTCATCTTCCGTGAGAACACCGAAGATGTTTACGCCGGAATCGAGTGGGAGCAGGGAACTCCCGAAGCCGCCAAGCTGATCGAATTCCTGAACAAAGAAATGCTCAAGAGCGGCAAAAAGCAGGTGCGCACAGACTCGGGAGTAGGTATCAAGCCGATCTCTGTTTTCGCAACCAAGCGCCTGGTGCGCATGGCAATCCAGCACGCACTCGAAAGTGGACGCAAGAGCGTAACCTTGGTCCACAAAGGAAATATTCAGAAGTTTACCGAGGGTGCATTTCGTAAGTGGGGATACGAACTCGCCACCGAAGAATTCCGCAACCAGGTTGTAACCGAGCGCGAGAGCTGGATCCTCGATAACAAAGACAAGAACCCGAATATTTCCGCAGAAGAAAATGCCGCACTGGTTGAGCCGGGCCTCGAGTATGCTCCCCCCGAGTTCGGCAAAGCGGTAGCCGATGAAGTTCGCAGCGTCCTCGACAGCATCTATGCGACTCACGGCCATGGCGCCTGGAAAAAGAAATTAATGATCAACGACCGCATTGCCGATTCAATCTTCCAGCAAGTCGTGACGCGCGCTGATGAATATTCAGTCCTCGCGACGCCGAACCTGAATGGCGATTACATCTCCGACGCCTGCGCCGCACAAGTCGGCGGCTTGGGAATCGCTCCCGGCGCTAACGTCGGAGACGGCTACGCGGTCTTCGAAGCCACGCATGGCACCGCGCCTAAATACGCCGACAAAGACGTGATCAACCCGGGCTCGGTGATTCTCTCCGGCGTAATGATGTTCCAGTATTTGGGGTGGAACGAAGCCGCCGACCTGATCGAAAGCGGCCTGGAGCGTACCATCGAGCAGAAGAAAGTGACCTATGATTTCCACCGCCTGATGCAGGGCGCAACCAAGGTCGGCACCAGCCAGTTCGCAGATCACATCATCGAGAACATGGGAGCGGCCGTGCTGAGCACAGCGTAAAAGCAGCCACGGATTACACGGATTCGCACGGATAAACCAAAACAATTACTAAAACGAGAGAATGAGAATCACCTCGGATGGTTTTTATCGCTATTTGCCTTATCCGTGTAGATCCGTGTAAATCCGTGGCAAAGATTTGATTGTTGTCCGCTAAATCCGTGGCCAGAGAGGTTTTGAAATGCGCAACAAAGTAAGCATTGTAGGTTCCGGCAACGTAGGCGCCACCGCCGCTCACTGGATCGCCTCGAAAGAACTAGCCGACGTCGTCCTGATCGACATCATCGAAGGCGTGCCCCAAGGCAAAGGCCTCGACCTGCTCGAGGCCATGCCCATCGAGAAGCGCGACTCCTACGTGATCGGCACGAACGACTACGCCGACACCGCCAACTCCGAGATCGTGGTCATCACCGCCGGAATCCCGCGCAAGCCCGGCATGAGCCGCGACGACCTGCTCAACACCAACCACAAAATCATGAAAGACGTGGTCAGCAAGGCCGTCCAACATTCTCCGAATTGCATTCTGATCATAGTGTCGAATCCGCTCGACGCCATGGCCCAGGCCGCCTACAAAATGAGCGGCCTCCCGCGCGAGCGCGTAATCGGCATGGCCGGCGTTCTAGACTCTGCCCGCTTCCGGGCGTTCATAGCTGATGAGCTGAAAGTCAGTGTAGAAAACGTCACCGCCTTCGTCCTCGGCGGACACGGCGACACCATGGTCCCCCTACCGCGTTACTCCACAGTCGCCGGCATCCCAATCACCGAACTGATCGCGCCCGACAGATTAGCGCAGCTAGTCCAGCGCACCCGCGACGGCGGTGCCGAAATCGTGAAGTACCTAAAGACCGGCAGCGCCTATTACGCGCCATCATCAGCAGTCGCCGAAATGGTCGAAGCCATCCTGAAAGACAAGAAAAAAATCCTCCCCTGCGCCGCCTATCTCGAAGGCGAATACGGAATCAAGGGCCTCTACGTCGGCGTCCCGGTAAAGCTCGGCGCAAAAGGCATCGAGCAGATCATTCAAATCAAGCTCACGCCGGAAGAGCAGTCCGCGCTGAACAAGAGTGCAGAGGCGGTGAAGGAATTGGTGGGAGTGATTGGGGTGTAAGGTGAACAGGCCCCAACTTAGTAAGCGTTCGGAACGAGGTTGGGTCATAGACTCTGCTTGTGACATTCCTGCGCGAAGTTTTCTTTGCCTCAGCGCTCGTCCTTGTTTTGATAGCGACGGCTTGTCGCAGACAAGCAGAATCGGAGCCGGATCGTCCACGCCTCACGCCGAAGGTTCGGATGCAGGATGTCACGTTCCACAGCCCTGCCCTCAATCGTGACATGGCCTACCGCGTGATTCTGCCCGCGATTGTTCCCGCCAGCAAGAGACTTGCGGCGGTATATCTCTTGCACGGTGGTGGAGGGGGCTACCGAGATTGGTCGAACTACTCCGACGTATCGCAGTACGCCGAGCGTGGATTGATTCTTGTGATGCCCGAAGGCGATTCG
>WNFR01024930.1_pt1 | contig 10103 bp, 9 predicted proteins | sample 5400221 | NCBI WGS metagenome assembly WNFR01 (sample SAMN13153357, study PRJNA577476) | soil metagenome | isolation source: 40 cm soil under Madrone tree | place: USA:California | collected 2016-06-14 | reverse complement strand
AGGCGTTCGGCGCCTCGCAGCCGGCCAGCTTTACCCTCGGCGCCCAGCTCGTCTTACCTGCCCTGCGCCAGATCGAGCCGGATCCCGGGCTCGTCGGTTCGGCGGCGCTCGTCAGCCGACTGCTGTTGGCGGCCGGCGATATCAGGGCGGCACGCCGCTGGAGCGCGCTCGTGTCCGGAACCGAAGCACCCGCGCTGCGCTTTCTGCTCGCCCTGGCGACAGGGAGCGAAGAACCGGTCGAGTCAGTATCCGTGCGCGTTCTCGTAGCCCTCTCCGCCGCGCTCGGCCAACCCGTCCCACCGGCCGATTGGGTCAGGCTGCCCGAAGCCTCCTGGGCCGGCTCGGGCGCGCCCTCGCCACCGGCGGCTGCCTGGCTCGACCTGGCCGAGGCCGCTCAGGCCAAGCGGATCGGCGAAACACTGCTCGCGGCTGTGATAGTCGCGGCGCCGACCGGAGCTCTGCCGACCGATCCCGTAGCCCTGTTCACTGCGGTTTCGGGTTTGAAGCGAGTCGGCCTCGACGCCGATGCGCGCCGACTCGCTGTCGAAGCCGCCCTTGCCGCCGGCCTCTGACGCGCGGCGAGTGGGGGTCTCGAAACATCTCGAAGCGTTTCTCGAGATGCTGGCGGCCGAGCGTGGCGCCGCGGCGTTGACATTGGCTGCCTACCACAGCGATCTCTCCGACCTCGCTGGGTTTCTGGCCTCCCGCGGCGTGGCACTCGAGGCTGCGGCCCCGGCGGGTCTGCACTCTTACGTTGCAGGCCCGGCGACCGCCCGGCTAGCGCCGAGGACGCTCGCTCGGCGCATCTCTGCGATGCGACAGTTCTACAAGTTCCTTCTGATCGAAGACCTGCGGCAGGATGATCCGACCGCAGAGCTCGACACGCCGAGACTCGGCCGCCCCTTGCCGAAGGTATTGTCGGAAACCGAGGTCAAGGCGCTGATCGAAGCCGCTGGTATCTGGCCCGGAGACGAAGGTATCCGCCTGCGCTGTATATTCGAGGTGCTCTATGCGACTGGGCTCAGGATCTCCGAGCTTGTGACGTTGCCCCTTGCCGCGGTACGGCGGGACCCGCGTTTCTTGCTGGTATTCGGAAAGGGCGGCAAGGAGCGTGTCGTCCCGCTGAGCGAACCTGGCCGACTGGCCCTCCGCGCCTATCTCGAGTGTCGCAACGGCTTCCTCTCGGACGCTCGGCCTTCGCGTTGGCTCTTCCCGTCGCGCGGCCGCGCCGGGCATCTGACGCGACAGCGCTGCGGTCAGCTGTTGAAAGAGCTCGCCATTGCCGCCGGGCTCGATCCGGTTCGGCTGTCGCCGCATGTGCTGCGCCATGCCTTCGCCAGCCATTTGCTCGACCATGGCGCCGATCTGCGCACCGTGCAACAGATGCTGGGGCATGCCGACATCGTGACGACCGAGATCTATATCCACGTGCTCAGCGATCGGCTGCGCAACCTAGTAGAGACCGCCCACCCGTTGGCGCGCCGCAAATGATCCGTCATTTTCTCGATTTCGAGCGGCCGATCGCGGAGCTCGAAGGCAAGATCGAAGAGCTGCGGCATATTTCGACGACCGGCGAGCTGAACATTGCCGACGAAGTCGGCCGCCTAGAGAACAGCGCCAACCGATTGCTGCGCCAGACCTATTCGCGGCTGACCCCGTGGCAGAAAGTTCAGGTGGCGCGCCATCCCGAACGTCCGCATTGCCTCGATTACATCGGTGGGCTGATCAGCGAATTCCTGCCGCTTTCCGGCGATCGCGCCTTTGCCGAGGACCCCGCGATCGTCGGCGGCATCGGCCGCTTCCGCGGGCGGAGCATTCTGGTGCTCGGTACCGAGAAGGGTGCCGACACGGAAACCCGCCTCAAGCGCAATTTCGGCATGGCGCGACCCGAAGGGTACCGCAAGGCGGGACGGCTGATGCGGCTTGCCGACCGCTTCGGCCTCCCGGTCCTCACCTTTGTTGATACCGCCGGTGCCTATCCCGGGATCGATGCCGAGGCGCGCGGCCAGGCAGAGGCGATCGCGCGCGCCATCGAGACCTGCCTCGACATCAAAGTGCCCGTGATCGCCGCAATCATAGGCGAAGGGGGTTCCGGCGGCGCGATCGCGCTCGCCGCCGGAAATACGGTGCTGATGTTGGAGCACGCGATCTACTCGGTCATCTCTCCCGAAGGCTGCGCCTCGATCCTGTGGCGCGCGGGGGAGCACGCGCAGGAAGCGGCGGACGCCCTGCGGCTCACCGCCCAGGATCTGCACCGATTGGGGGTCGTGGACCGGATTGTGCCCGAGCCGCTCGGCGGGGCGCAGCGGGCACCAAAGGAGGCAGTGGAGCAGCTCGGCGAGGCGATCGACGAAGCGTTGCGCCCGCTCCTCGCCCTCGATGGCAGTACCTTGCGCCTCCAGCGCCGTGAAAAATTCCTCGCCATGGGCGCGCGCGGGCTATAGGGCCCCCGTCATTGACCGGTCGTTACCACTTCCCACATTTAATGCGGCATGCCGGCTTGGCCCCGTTTTGGGGAGAGGCCGGCGCCGCTGATGTTCTTCACGAGAAGACACCGCTTTTCCAGCATTGGAAGGCATTCATGACCCCCCAGGAAAAAGAACTGCTCACGACCCTGCTCGATCGCCTGAAAAACGCCCCGACGCAGGCCAAGGACCCCGAGGCCGATGCGCTGATCCGCCAGGCGATGGCTGAGCGGCCGGATTTGCCCTACTACCTCGTGCAAACCGTGCTGATCCAGGATTTGAGCCTGCACCAGGCGCAGCAACGCATCACCGATCTCGAGAAGCAGCTCGCCGACGCGCAGCAGGCGGCCAAGCCGAGTGTAGGAAGCTTCCTCGGCGGCCTGTTCGGACAGCGGCCGCCAGCACCCGTCGGCAGCACCCCTCCACAGGCTGGCCCGTGGAGCCGCTCGCCCCAGGTGGCGGCGGCGCCTCCCGCGCAGCCTTATGCCCAGCCCCAGCCGGGCTATGCCCAACCCGGGTATGGCCAGCCGATGGGTGGGGCCGGAGGGATGATGGGCGGCATGGGCGGCGGTGGCGGTTTCCTGCGTTCTGCGGCGGCGACCGCGGCCGGGGTGGCGGGCGGCGCGCTGCTGTTCCAGGGAATCTCGTCGCTGTTCGGCAACCACTACGCCGGCGGCCTGATGGGCGGCGGAATGACGCCGGGTCTCGGCGAAAGCGTCGTCAACAATTATTACGGTAGCGATGCCGGCGGCGCCGGCGGAGACTGGAGCAGCGATCCCGGCGGCGCCGGTGGTGGAGGCGACTATAGCAGCGCCGGAATGGACCCGGACAGCGCCGGTGGCGGCGGCGATTGGAGCAGCGATCCGGGCAATTCTGATCAGGACTGGGGTGGCGGCGGCGATTGGAGCAGCAGCGACAACACCTCCTGCTGACGCGCAGGTCACCTCACCCACCCAGCCGTCAGGGCTGGGTGGGTGAGGGTGTCTAATGCGGTGTCTCTCAATTCGAGTGACATCCAGGAAGCATCTAAGACTACACCACCACTCCGTCACACCGGCGAAGGCCGGTGCGTATGGCTGGGATGGGTCCCGTCCTTCGCCGGGAAGACAAGCAGCTACTGCAACGGCCTTTTCTCGGATACCCACTAGGTCTAGGCGCCGCCAGATGTGATCATGTCGTAAGCCGGCATGGTCAGGAATTCCGGGAAGGCCGGCGCCTCGATCAGTTCGCCGAATAACCTTGCGGCGTCCTCGTAACGCTCCGGGCCCCCCGCAGTCTCGCGCAATTTTATAAGCTCTTCGTCCAGGGCCTTGCGGCAGAGCGCCGCGTCGATGGTGCGGCCGTCCTCGAGCTTGGCGCCGTGCCGGATCCATTGCCACACCTGCGCGCGGCTGATCTCTGCAGTGGCCGCATCCTCCATCAGATTATATAGCGGGACGCAACCGATGCCGCGGAGCCACGCTTCGATATAGCCGATCCCGACATTGAGATTCTGCCGCAGCCCGGCTTCCGTAATCGTGCCTTTGGGGACCGCGAGAAGATCGGACGCGGTGACATGCACGTCCTGGCGCTTGCGGGCGATCTGGTTCGGCTGCGGCATCTCACGGTCGAAGATCTCCTTGGCGATCCCGACAAGCCCCGGATGCGCGACCCAGGCGCCGTCATGGCCGTCGCCCGCCTCGCGCTGCTTGTCGGCCCGTACCTTGTCTATCGCCGCCTCGTTCGCCTGCGGGTCGTCGCGGATCGGGATCTGCGCCGCCATTCCGCCCATCGCGTGGATCTCGCGGCGATGGCATGTCTTGATCAGGAGCAGGCTGTAGCTGCGCAGGAAATGGCTGGTCATCGTGACCTGCCCGCGATCGGGCATCACGCAGTTCGGGTCTTCGGCGAATTTCTTGATGAAGCTGTAGATATAATCCCAGCGGCCGCAATTGAGCCCCGCCGAATGGTCCCGGAGCTCGTAGAGAATCTCATCCATCTCAAAGGCGGCCATGATGGTCTCGATCAGCACCGTCGCGCGGATCGTGCCTTTGGGCAGCGCGAGCTTCGCCTGAGCGTGGACGAACACGTCGTTCCACAGCCGCGCCTCGAGGTGGCTCTCGATCTTCGGCAGATAAAAGTAAGGGCCGGTGCCGCGCGCCAGCAGCTGCTTGGCGTTGTGAAAAAAGAACAGCGCGAAGTCGAAGAGCGCACCCGACATCGGCTCGCCATCGACGAGGACGTGCTTTTCCGGCAGATGCCAACCCCGAGGGCGCACGAGCAGGACGGCGGTCTTGTCGTTCAGCGAATAATGCCGGCCCGTCTCCGGATCGTCGAAGGTGATCGTCCGGCGCACCGCGTCACTGAGATTCGCCTGACCTTCGATCATGTTTTCCCAGGTCGGCGTGTTCGCATCCTCGAAATCGGCCATGAAGACGCTGGCGCCGCAATTGAGCGCATTGATCACCATCTTGCGTTCGGTCGGGCCGGTGATCTCGGTGCGGCGATCCTGGATGTCGCGCGGGATCGGTGCGACCCGCCAGCCGCTGTCGCGGACCGCCTTGGTCTCCGGCAGGAAATCGGGTTTCCAGCCGGTATCGAGCCGGTGCTGGATCTCGGCGCGGCGAACGAGCAGCCGCCGCCGCTCCGCCCCGAATTCGCGTTCGAGCTCGACGGCAAAGGCAACCGCCTGCGGCGTCAGCACCTTCTCGTAGCCGGGCTTCATCGCCCCGCGAATGGCCACGCCTTGAGGCGAAGCGGTGGTTTCGGCCATGCAGATTCTCCCGCTCGATGCATCTGCCGTCGGCGGCCTCGCGGCGCCAACATCCAAAACCGCCCTCAAGCGCTCCCTGTTGAACTCTTGCCCGGTTCAGTTCTTCGCTTTGCAGCGCGTTCGGCGAATTTCTTACCGAGATCCGCCGAGAACAGTCATGATGCAGTGCAACATGCGGGTACGCAAGTCCATTTCGGTGGGCACAACCCCATACGCACCGAACTGAGCGCGCCTGCGGAAGCCTTCCAGCCTGGTCCCTGCGAATGTCGAGATCGGGTGCCGTGGCGTTAGGCGGCCCCCTTTTGATTGGCCGCAAGCCGGGCATCGACCAGCGCGACCGTCTGATCGACGACGGCGTTCTGCATGCCGTACTGCGCCGCGATCGCTTGCACGAGCCGGTCCGTGCGTTCGATGTTGGGCGCACCGTTGAACAAAGCCCGCGCGGCCGAGGACGGCCGCACCAGGTCTCGTGCCGCAGCGGCGTATTTCTCGAACGGCACCAGATCGTTCGGGGATGCCCCCATCCTTTCGCTCACCCCGCATACCCAATTGTAGACCGAGCGCGATCTTTCGATGTCGGTATGCACGGCGTCCTTGATGTCGATGGCGCGGTCCGGTGTGACGCAACGGTAGCGGTATAGGCGCCGGAGTCGAAACGCGCCACCTTGAAGTTGGTCGGTAACGTCACCTGCAGCACGTTGATCTTTTCGTCCGGCGGGCGGATGGCCTGCGGGTCGGGACTGCATAAGGTCAAGAGGCCGGGCTCGAAATTGTCCCAGACGCTCGCATCGGTATAACAAGATTTCAATGCATCGGTGGGCAGGCCGGGAATGCGCTTCAGATAAGGCAGCGGGGGCATGTTCATGATCGACATGCAGGGCACCTTGCTCTTCGCCACCGCGTCGAGCAGCTCACGAACGCCGGAAGAGCGGTATTGCGGCTCCTGCATCGCCAACGCCACGAGATCGTAGTCGGACGGGTTGACTGCGCCGGGACCGGCTGCGGACAAGCTGCCCGGCAGCTCTCGTGAGTCGAGCTCGATCGGGTTCTTCCGGCCTTTGATCGGCAGGCGCACTCGGGCGCCGTCCCGGTTGAACGCCTCCACCTCGGCGGGGAGGCACACCATCGTGATCTTGTGACCGCCAAACAGCAGCTTGGTTGCCAGGAGCGAGCCGTAGGACGCCCCCATGATCAATACGTTGTAAGTGGTCATGTGACTGTTTCCTCCCTAACCCGGATGTGTGTCCTCGGTGAACGATGCCGGACGCCGCATTTTTCGGCAAGTCTCGTCCGCCAGGATCGCCCTGAGACCGGAGCGATAGTCGGGATATCGCAAGATCACGCCGAGCTCGCTTTTGATCAGCCCGTTAGCGACCCGCTTGTTGTCATCGTAAAAGCTGCGCCCCATCGGCGAGAGCCCGGCGGCCGCGAGCGGGATGAGCGGCGGTGCCGGCAAACCGATCAGTGCTGCAGCATGAGCGACTACCGCCTCGGGGGAGGAAGGATCGTCGTCGCAGACGTTGTAGATGGCCCCGGGCCGCGGCCGCGTCATCGAGGCGATCAGCACCGTCGCCAGATCCTCGACATGGATACGGGAGAAAACCTGGCCCGGCTTGTCGATCCGCTTAGCCGTACCGGCCCGCAAGGCGTCGAAGGCGCTGCGGCCCGGACCGTAAATGCCGGCGAGCCGGAAAATGTGAACCGGTATCCCACGGCTCCGCCAGAGGTCGAGCCAGCCTTCTTCGGCGGCGACTCGGCGGCGGCCGCGCTCTCGGGTCGGCAGCAGCGCGGCGGTCTCGTCGACCCAGCCGCCGCCGCGGTCGCCATAGACGCCGGTGGTCGAGAGATAGCCGACCCAGGAGAGCCCTGCGGGGATGTCGTTGCGATGGGTTGTGAGCACCGGGTCGCCGATACCGTCCGGCGGAATCGACACCAGGAGATGATTGAGCCCGGCGAAGGCCCCTTTGGAGAGCGGCTGGCCGCGGTCGAAGTGATCGGCGCGAAACCCCTCATCGCGCAGCGTTGTCGCCTTCTCGGCGGCCCGGCAAGTACCGCTGACGACCCAGCCCAGCCTGGTGAGGCGGCGGGCGAGCACCATCGCAGTGTAACCCAGGCCGAAGCAGAAGAGATGCGGGGCTGTCATGACGGCTGCGTGGCAGGAGCTGGACCACCCTTTACCGGTGCGGCTGCGGGATCCGTCTCGAGGGTCTCGGCGATCCGCTTTTTCTTGACGCGGGTCCATGCCCAAAAACCGCAGGAGACGAGCGCGCCGATGGCGAGCGGCAGACGCAGACCAAAGCGCTCGCTGAGCGAGCCCATCAGCACTGCGCCTACCGCGGGGCCGGCACGAAAGATCATGCCGTAGAGCGCCATGATCCGTCCTCGCATCCGAATGTCGACGGCCGCCTGGATCAGGGTCTGCGCCCCGACCCCGGTGATCGTCATCGCAGCTCCCGCGACGAAGACACAGGGAAGCGCAAGGTAGAACTGGTCGGTCAGGGTAAAGGCCAGGATCGCCAGCGAGATGATCAAGGTATTGGCGAGGACGAGGCCGGTCAGCCCCGCGATCGCCGGGCGCAGCAGCATCCAGGCGGCGCCGAAAATGGCGCCGAGCCCGACAGTCGAGGTCAAGGTCGCCAGGCCTTCCGGGCCGCGCCCGAACACGCTGTCGGCAAAACCGGGAAACAGCTCGACAAAGCCGCGGGTGCCGATCGTAGTGACGGTGAAGAGCAGCAGCATCGGGGCAATGCCTGGATGGCGGCTGGCATAAGCCTCAGCCGAGGCCTTGAGGACGCTCTGAGTGGCGGCGACCGGCAATGCCGGGATGCCGCGCAAATTCGCCATCGCCACGAGGAATACGACATAGGTTGCGGCATTGACCGCGAAGGCCGCGCCGACGCTGACCTTGGCGATGACGATCCCGGCGATCGCCGGTCCGATAAAGCGGGCGGAATTGAAGATGATCGCGTTTATGGCCAGCGCAGAAGGCAGCGATCGCCGATCGACCAGGGTCGGAATAAGTGCGAGCCGCGAGGGCTGCGCCACGGCATTGAAGACGCCCAGAAGCAGTGTCAGCCCGAACAACGCCTCGATCGTGATCGCCTCGGTATAGACCAGGACGGCGAGCAAGGTTGCTTCGATGCTGCCGGCGACTTGCGTAACCCTGATGATCCCGACCCGGTCGCGCCGATCGGCGAGCGCGCCGGCGAGCGGGCTCAGGAATACGACCGGGAAGAATTCGGCCATCGAAACAATGCCGAGCCAGGTGCCAGAATGGGTCAAGGTCCAGGCGAGCCAGCCGACCGCCACGCGCTGCATCCAGACGCCGATCAGCGAGACGGCATTGCCCCCGGCGTAGATGCGGTAGTTCCGGTGGGTGAAGGCCTGGGCGACATTGCCCAGCCCGCCGGGAAACAGGCGATCACGAACGAAGGCCAAGAAATGACTAACCTCGATGTGAGATTACATGCCGCTTCAATCGTAGCGCCCGTTGCAATTCGACCGCAACGCCACGGTATGATACCGGGCATCTAGCGATGCGAATTCGGGTGGGGAACCCTAAAGTTGCAGAGTCGTACAGATGACCTTCGTCGTCCCGGCCCCCGGGTCCGGTCTTGGGCCGGCCCGAGGACAGGCTCCGGCCGGGACCCATGGTGGAAACGGGCACCGGCCTTCGTCGGTGTAACGAAACGGTGCCGCGGTACCCGAGGCGGCAAAACGGCTTGGCTTCATCGAACCTTTCTTCTGCTCCTGGCGCCGCTCCTCGTTAGCTTGCCTGCCGTCGCGGACCCGCCGGCGCAACCCCTGGCGCCAGTCACACCGCGCAACGCGGCAGCCGAGGCGGCGAGCTATGAGCGCTGCATGAAGGTCGCCAGGCATGACCCGGGCGCCGGCGAGAAACTGGCGCTGGCATGGCACGAGCGCGGCGGGGCGCATCCCGCCGATCACTGCGCCGCCGTCGCGCTGATCGGGCTCAAGCAATATAGGGAAGCGGCCACCCGTCTCGAGGCGCTCGCGCAAGCCATGACGACAGCGCCGCCCGCATTGCGGGCCGAGGTGCTCGACCAGGCGGGGCAGGCTTGGGGGCTGGCCGGCGATCCGGTACGTGCCTATGCCGCGGCGGGTGCAGCTGTGGCGTTCCAACCGAACGATCTCGACCTGCTAATTGACCGAGCGGCAGCGGCAGCAGCGGTGGGGTACCTCGACAAGGCCGTCGCCGATCTCGATCAAGTATTGAAGGCGGACCCGAGCCGCATCGATGCGCTGACCTACCGCGCCGCGGCAAATCGCGCCCTCGATCGCCTCGATCCAGCGCTCGTCGATGTCGAAAAGGCCCTTGCGCTGGCGCCGAGTTTTGTCCCGGCGCTGCTCGAGCGCGGCAACCTACGGCGGCTGAAGGGCGACGGAGCGGGCGCTCGCCAAGACTGGGAACGCGTCGGCCAATTGGCCCCCGGCAGCCAAGCCGATATGGCAGCCAAGGCAAATATCGAGCATCTCGAAGCGAAGGAGACTGTCAGGCCGGCGAAATCCCCGCCCGACCCTTGAAGAAAAACTCGCACCGCTCCGGTAAGCAGCGTCTGTTCATCTCTTGCTAAGCATCGTTCGCTAATTTTTGAGGATGGTTAAATCCGATCGCCTCTTAAATCAGCGTTTTGGCGCCAGCCGATACCTTTCCTTTGTCGGAATTGGGCTGCTCGTCGTTATCGTTGTTATTGCGGGTGTCGCAGTCTGGGACCGGCGCGAAGATGCGATCGCGCGCTCCCGGCAGGAAATGACCAATCTCGGGATCGTCCTTGCGGAACAGACGGCGCGCTCCATACAGGCGGTCGATCTGGTTGTCCAGGAGGTGCAGGGGATGGTCCTCGCCGCGGGTGTCGACAGCCCGC
>WNFR01009963.1_pt1 | contig 10103 bp, 8 predicted proteins | sample 5400221 | NCBI WGS metagenome assembly WNFR01 (sample SAMN13153357, study PRJNA577476) | soil metagenome | isolation source: 40 cm soil under Madrone tree | place: USA:California | collected 2016-06-14 | reverse complement strand
ACTCGAAAATGCATAAATAACCTGCAACTGACCCGAATCTTGACTCAGCAGTATTCCACAACAATAAGAATATCTAGCACGAGATTAGGGTTGTGCCTGGTAGATCCGGACTTCGACTTTGGACCCTGGCTCGGGGACGGCCAGTTTTCCTGCCTCACGCTTGCCTCTGCTGGCCACGCCGAGGTAGAGCCGATTCAGTTCCGGCACAAAAATGGACGTTCTCGCTCGGTAACCGGTAGGCACTTCCGCGATGTGCACATAATGGTCTGCGTCGCGCTGTTCGAATACACTCGCTTCGCCATCACCCGTAATATAAATGCGTTTCCGTACTGGGTCATAGCCCATGTCGTCGCTGTTAACCGCGCACGGTAAACTCGCAATGACTTTGCCAGTATCAATATCGAACACAAAAAGCTTGGGCGGCGTGTGCGTCGCGCTGAACAAGCGATGATTCGGCTCATTGAGAACCAGCGCATTCTGGCTCTTGGCTTCCGGTATTGGCCATCTTGTGACTAATTGGCCGGTCAGCAGATCAACTACACCAATTTCGATGCGTTTGAAACTTTGCGTATCGATAATGCTAAGCAGATGTGTCTTGGCGTCTTGTCCCTGGGCTCCGCTTTCTACGTAGTAATACTTGTTTACCGGATTGAATACACCTCCATCCACATTGGTAGGCAGCATTATTTTATCGAGGATCTTGTAATTGCTAGCGCTTACCAAATCGACCGCTCCGGACTCTTCATCTCCTTCGGTCACGACCAGAGAATTGGGGCCGGCGAGATATTCGATGGCGTGTGGCTGTCCAAAGCCGGTAATGGTATGAATCCGTCTGCCCGTGCGGATATCAAGAACTTCGACGGTCTTGTGATCCTCTGCGATAAGGAACAAGCGGTTACCCTTGAGGTCAGCCGCAAAATGTTCAAAATCGCCTACGTATCCTGGCAGGAATACGGTTTTTATCAATCGAAGAGGCTGATCCGCCTGCGCATGAGGACTAATTGCGATAAGGAAAAGAGCAAGAAACGGCAGATTTGATTTTCTCATTTTGTTGCCTCTCCAAGTAAAACTCAAAACTGCAATCAATTGCTGGCGCTTGATAGCATTCTGTCTCGATATCTGTCAAGGACGGAGTAAGGAGCACTGTTACCACAGTTAGGTGGCCAGTGCGATTTGTTTGGAAGGTCCGCTGACTAGCTTGGTCTGGTTTGAGATTTCGTTTATCGTGTTGAAATGTCGATCTCAGTTCCTGATAAACTGGATGAAGCCGCGATGCAAGCCGACACTAGATTGTCCAAAATTGAACAGACACGCAATTCAAAGGGCTTTAAATAGCGACCATTCTCCCCGTGGCGGCTGACTCGAAACGAGCGGCGGGAGGGCTGCTTGGCTGGGCAGGTTGGTCGCCACGGAGTTCACGGACGAAAATTGCCGCAGGTTATCAAACTGCGCCGCGCTAATTACTAATCCTCGCTGACGGTCATTAGGGATTGCCCCAGTTCCTGATAAACAGGATTATCGGAAAGTGGCTTTTGGCGCTTCGAAACCATGTAATTACGACGCTGGAGAAAAATAGCAATCGTCCTCCGCTTACCCCGTTTCTCGGACAGAACATATTCAAAACCGTATTAATATGCGGTCCGGAAGACGCAACGTTACGGTTTTGCGCTGTTCATACCTCTTGTTCCGTGTTTTTGTTATATACCCCCACATTACCTCAGAAGGTTTCGCTTGTCCTGCCAATGCCGAATCAATTCGTAATCGGACGACGCACGTTTTTCGACTTTGGCCCGCAACTATCTCGACGGGCAACTCGTCTGCAAGTTGTTTCAGGATGCGCAGCCAGCCCTAAAGGCCTATACTCCCCGGAAACAGGGTGCTACGTTTAGAAGGGGTACACAGATGAAAAATCGGTTGAGAGGCGCAATATTTGCGAGTGCTACGGCAGCCTTGATAACCGCGCTCTGGCTGGGCGTGATGCCGATTGTGGGTCAGGCCCAGGCTTACAAGGCGCCACGTGCTGCGGACGGCAAACCGGACTTAAACGGGATTTGGGAGGCTCTGAACACAGCAAATTGGGATATCCAGGATCATGCGGCGCGAGCGGGACCTGTGGTTGCCCTAGGCGCGGCTTTCAGCGTTCCCGCAGGGCGAGGCGTAGTGGAAGGCAACGAGATACCCTATCTACCGGGGGCAGCGGCGAAAAAGCAAGAGAACTTTGAAAAGTGGTTGACCGCTGACCCGGAAATCAAGTGTTATATGCCGGGCGTGCCACGCGCCACGTACATGCCGTATCCATTTCAAATATTTCAGAGTCCGCAGTACATCCTAATGGCCTACGAGTTCGCGGGTGCTAGTCGAACAATCTACATGAATAGCAAGCAGAAAAGTCCCGGCGATACATGGATGGGGTGGTCGGTCGGCCACTGGGAGGGGGATACGCTGGTCGTCGACGTGACGAGTTTCAACGACCAGACCTGGTTCGACAGGGCCGGGAATTTTCATAGCGACGCCTTACATGTGGTCGAACGCTACACCCCCATCAGCCCTGACGCCCTCACCTACGAAGTCACCATCGAGGACCCAAAGGTGTTTTCACGACCCTGGAAGATGAGTATGCCGCTCTATCGTCGGCTGGAAAAGGACGCTCAATTGTTGGAATACACGTGTGTGGAGTTCGCAGAAGAGCTTATGTATGGGCATCTTCGCAAGCAGCCGAGCAAGTGAGAAGGAGGTTTGAGATGAGCCATCGATTTCTCGCTTCAATGGGTGCTGTGGCAGTCGTGATCGCAGTCGCGTTGCTGGCGCCGGTACCCGTCGCGGGGCAGGCCCAGTCCGCGGTGAAGGCGGCGGCCACAGCGAAGACTTGGACTCTGCCACGTACACCGGATGGCCAGCCAGACCTGCAGGGAGTATGGGACTACCGCACCATCACCCCACTGGAACGACCCAAGGTGCTGGGAACGAAGGAGGTTTTTACCGACGAGGAAGCCGCGAAGTTTGAAAAGGAAGAAAATGGACGCCAGAATCGTGATCTGATTGATTCAGAGCGGGGTGGTTTACAGTACCCGCCGGGCGGCGTTGTCCCTTACAACGAGTTTTGGTACGACCGGGGCGCCAAGATCGTGGGGTCAAAGCGCACGTCGTTGATTAAGGATCCACCCGATGGGCGACTTCCTGCCTGGACGCCGGAGGGGCAGAAGCGAGCGAACCTCCGCGCGGCGGCTGAGCGCGACGACCAGCTTGGACATCCGCTCGCCAACTCGTGGGAGGACCGACCTCTGCAGGAACGTTGCATTGTGGGCCTCAACGCCGGACCGCCAATGACTCCAGGCGCCTACAACAATAATTTTCAACTGGTCCAGACTGCGAGATACGTGGTGATTCTCAATGAGATGGTCCACAGCGCTCGCATTGTCCCGTTGGATGGGCGTCCGCATGGGACCATTCGTCAGTGGAAAGGAGACTCGCGCGGCCGCTGGGAGGGTGATACTCTGGTTGTCGACACGACGAATTTCAAACGCGAGACGAGCCTCGAAGGCTCCAGCGCGAACACGCACTTGATCGAACGCTTCACGCGCGCCGACGCTAACACGCTTCTCTACGAATTCATGGTCGACGATCCGACAATCTGGACGAGACCCTGGACAGCGGTGATTCCGATGTCGAAGAGTGAGGACCCCATCTACGAGTACGCGTGTCACGAGGGGAATTACGGCATGACTGGAATCCTCGCTGGAGCGCGCGCCGAAGAGAAGGCCGCGGAAGAAGCCGCGAAGAAGGGATCAAGGTGAGTTGACGGGGCGCTCTCGAAAGGGGCAACAGGGTTGACGGCGGCGAGCAACGCTTAGGGACATGGACAACTTCGGTATAATTCGACACGGCAAAGGGGACGCTGCAGATTAGACCAGTCAATTCCCGATCAGTCCTAGTGATGTATCGGATTATCGGAATGTCCCCCCACCAGCGCAGAACAGAAACCGACATCCCGACAAGTGGACTTCCCGGGACTTGGGATTCGAATATCTTGATATCAGGGCAACTGTGGAATGTTTCCGCACCTGCGGAAAAGGCTCTACGCTCAAACGCCCGCTGGGAGCATTGTATGCTGACAGGGTGGGCGTACATTATCAATCTTCTGAGGAGTCAAAATGGAAACCCTGGTTACGGTCTAGAAGACGTGCACTACGAACCCGCTCACAAGCAGCTTCAGGGACCTGCGACATGAGCAATCGCCGTTCATTGACGGCGGCAAATGCGTATGCTACAAGTCGGCCCATGTCGAAACTTTTTCTTACCATCGCTCTGGGGAGTATCGCAGTCGGCGCGGTGGGCTGGGCCCTTCCTGATCTCATAGCACGGGCCTCAGACTCCGTCGCTCTGAGCGGTGTCATCAGCACACAACAGGAAGGCCTCATGGAGGGCGTTGTCGTCAGCGCTCGGCGCGACGGCGCCAACTTCACTGTGTCGGTGGTGAGCGACGCGAAAGGAAAATACAGCTTCCCCCGGACCCACTTGGAGCCCGGGAAATACGCCCTCACGATCCGAGCCGTGGGGTACGACCTGAACGGCCCCGGGTCCGTGACGATCGCCGAGGGCAAAACCTCAAACGCGGACCTCAAGCTCGAGAAGACCAAGGATCTCGCCTCGCAGCTCAGTTCACTCGAGTGGGCCATGAGCGTCCCCGGCACGCCCGAACAGAAGGACAAGGTCATCTATCAAACTGTGAGCTGCGCCTACTGCCATGCCTGGGAACGCGTCGTGAAGTCGAACCACACGGCCGACGAGTTTGTGGATCTGATTACCCGTATGCAGAAGTACTACACAGATGGGTCGGCGGTCAGCAGGGACAATCGAGGGCGCGGGCAGATTGGCCCGCCCGACCAGGTTGCCGCTGCCGAGCAAAACCCGAAATGGGGCCGTGAACCGTTCGGGGTCCCGAAGAAGGAACTGGCCGAGTACCTCACTACGGTGAACCTTAGCGGCGGCAAGACAACGTGGCCCTACGAGTTGAAGACGCTGCCACGTCCGAAGGGCAAAGCCACGCGCGTCATCATCACCCAATACGACATGCCCCGGCCCGACACGGTGGCACACGATCTCGACCTAGATTCCGCGGGCACAGTGTGGTACACGGACGAAAGCCGGATGATCTTCGGAAAGATGAATCCGAAAACCGGCGTGTTTACTGAATATGTGCTGCCGCCCGTGCCGCCCGGAGACTTGCCGGGCGCGAGGGACATTCAAGTGGATCGTGACGACAACATCTGGTTTCCGCGGCGGATCGCCAACGCCGCAGTCGTATTGACGAAGTACAATCCGAAGACGGAAGAAGTGAGCACCATCGAGGGAGCAGGCACGCAATTCATGGCGCTCGGACCTGAAGGCAAAATCTGGGCAGGCTGGACGCGAATTGATCCGAAGACTATGAAAGTGGAGGCCACGTACGGCTGGGAGAAATCGCCAAACATTCCTCCTGGCCCGCACCGCCAGTACGTCGATCTTACAGTGGTCAACTCCAAGGGTAATCCATATGCACCGGATATCGGCGGCTCTTACATCATCGGCATCGACGCCATGACAGGTCAGGCCAAGTTCTGGCAGGTCCCGACGCCCAGGTCATCGCCGCGCCGCGGCCGAATGGACGCGCAGGACCGTTTCTGGTTTGCCGAGTACACCGGGGACAAGGTCGGAATGTTCGACACACGCACGGAAAAGTTCCAGGAATGGCCCATGCTGCGCAAGTACACGACCCCGTACGCCGTCTCGGCTCCCGACAGAAACGGCTACGTGTATGCGACGAGCAACATGTCGGAACGCCTCATGCGCCTTGATCCAAAGACCGGCGAAATCGTCGAATATCAGATTCCGACCGAGTTTGATTCGAAGAAGATCACCTACGATCCCACAACCAGCCGCTTGACGCTGTGGATGGTCAACACTCGCACCGCGAGAATGATGAAGGTCGAACCCCTTGAATAGACGCGCGCACGATGCGCCCGGCGTTCTATTAGGGCCATAAACATACGAATCAAGACGGCACTGAACTTCGTAAGAAATCAGCAATATTTTCGTGAACAGAAAACGCCATTGCTTCGCGGCCTCGTAGGGATAGTGAAGCGAACTTGGGCCTCTGCGCCGACGACAAATGCGTGCCAAGGGTACCCATCAAAACGCTGAGCCAGGTCCTTCCAATTTGCCAAGAGAAATCTTTCCCGATGGCAAGCCACTGCACTTTTTTGATAAGACACACTGGGCTACTTGCCCAGTCTCATCTCTGACTCACGCTCGTATACTCATGGGAACCGTCTCCTTCGACGATCAAGTCGAAATCCATCGGAGCAGGAGGCGACCTAAGACGATGTCCCCAAAAGATAGACGCGCCACCCCGCGATTTCAACCCAAACCAGGGAATCACATCTCTTACGGAGAAACCTCTGCGGTCATCCGGGACTTAAGCTTGGAGGGCGTATTTGTCTTCAACTTGGATCCGCTTCCAATTGGTTCGGAAGTTATGTTCACACTGCGAGTTGGAGACCAGGACATCTCGCTTGAGGGGGTTGTCCGGCACTCAGTGGATCAGGAAGGGATGGGGATTCAATTCACGAACGTCTCTCCTGTGTCGAAAAGGCGGTTAAGAATACATATCGCCAGTTTGGTTTCCGCTCCTAGCCACCTAGTGAAGACTTAATGCCTCGCCTTTACGGAGACGGTAATTCAAAGTCGAGAAAATGTCTACTTGGAAAGATATCTCTTAAACGGTTAACTCCCGAGAAATGGGATTCTCGGCAAGTGGCCCGAATCGCATCCAGCAAAAATCCCACATTCTGATAAGACTTCATGCGCCCTTGGTGCACCACCAAGCATGAAAATGGGGGCTGCACCGTATCGTGCCGTAAATGGTTTATTTTCAGTCGGAGTTGAGGCCATTTTGATAGCAGCGGACTTGTCAGGACCAATCGCACAGAGCTGAATATTCACGGGCCAGACGCGCTCGGTTTCCCGGGTTCAAGGTAAAATGCAGGCGCTGAGCGCATACCCAAAAGCAAAGCGGATTGGTGCATCATCGAGCGCCTTATGGTGACCAAAAACGATTCGCAGGTATTCGAGGAGATATGTCGTAAATTCGAGGCAAATAACGATCCAGAAGCTTTGCAAGACCTTCGTGATTTGGCCAGCCGAGTCGACGACCCTTGGGACAGGGCCTGGCTGAACTACCAGGAAAGTGATAGCTGCATACTTCGCTTTCGAGGGCCTGACGCTCGGTAAAAGAAGTTAGAATCCGCCGTGCTCATCGGCGATTACCTATGCGCCTCAGTCTGGAATTCAGCAAAAGTCTTGCTGCGCAATAAACCTACGGCAAAGCGAAAACGAGCAGCGCGTTGCCGGATTTTGGCTGTCGAATCTCCGGGGCCAATTCCGATGGAATAAGCGTCGACCAGCTCCCGCCGCCAGTCCCAGCGGGCATGGCTACGTACTGCTTTCCCTTCGCCAGATACGTAATCGGGAAGCCCTGCGCAGAGGTGATCAGGCGCGTCTGCCAGAGAATCTTTCCGGTAGCGGCGTCGTACGCGTACATGTGACGATCCCAGTCGCCGCCGATCACGAGTCCGCCGCCGGTGGCGAGTGCGGCTGTATTGGACGGTGAAGCTGTGCGATGACGCCACAACACTTTGCCGGATCGGATATCCATGGCCAGGAATTCACCCAGGTTACCTCCCGACTGCGGATGTTTGTAATCCCGGCGCCGCACCGGACCAACGCCGCCCTTGCCGAGCACCTTCTCCACTTGGCCGAAGGTGGCTTTCTCGCAGTTCAGGGCCATCGGGATGTACAACGCATTGGTTTGCGGGCTGTAGGCCATCGCACGCCAGTCCTTGAATCCGGCTGTGCTCGGACACATTTCGAGCTCAACACCGATTTGTGGGATCTTCCGGTAGGCGACTTTGCCATTTTCCGGATCTACGTCCACGATGTTCTGGTAGCCGAGATCGGTGGCGCGGATGAACGCGCCGGTGGTCCGGTCGAGCTGCCAGAGGATGCCCAGCTTGCCCATCTTGAAGAGTGACTTGCGTCCGCCGGAGTCAATCAGGATGCTCTCGAACACCTCATCCATGTCTTGCGTTTCGCCAGGAAGGTGCTGGTAGTACCACTTTATTTTCCCCGTGTCCGGATCAAGCGCCAGGGTCGAGTTGGTATAGAGCGCGTCACCGTCGGTTCCGCGGGCCGCTCTGGCCCACGGTTTGGCCTGTGCCGTGCCCCAATAGATGAGGTTCGCTTCCGGATCGTAGCTGCCCGGGATCCACGCGTCGCCGCCGGCGCGGAAAGCGAGCGGCAGATCGCCCCACGTGCCACCGCCGGGCTCACCAGGACGAGCAACGGTCGATGTTCGCCACAGCTCCTTTCCGGTGGCCGCATCATGCCCGCTGATGAAACAGACGTCCTCTTTGTAGCGGCTGCACCCTGTCATACCCGCGACAACCTTGCCGCGAACGACGATTGGGCCGGAAGTGTATTGGTACCCCTGTTTTGGATCGGCCACCGCGGTGTCCCACGTCAGCTTGCCTGACCGGGCGTCCAGGGCGATGATATGGGCGTCATTCGTCGTTCCGAAGATCTTGTCTCCGTAGATAGCGATGTTTCTTTGGACGCCGTTGCCGTCGCCGCCAGCCCCCTCGGACACCTTCTCCCGTTCCGGGCGATACTCCCAGAGCAAGTCTCCCGTCGCGGCGTCCAACGCCTGAATGACGCCGCGTGGATTCGGCAGGTACATAACCCCGTCGTAGACGAGTGGCGTTGTCTCCTGAGCGCCCGTGTTTTCCATCGCCCACGACCAGGCAAGTTGAAGTCGCTCGACGTTCCGCGTGTTGATCTGATCCAGCGGGCTGTACCCCCACGCGTTGTCGGTGCGCCTCCAGTTGAGCCAATCGCCAGGAGCGGGGTTGCGCAGCGTGGGCTCGGTGACCGGGCGAAAGTTTTGCACTTGCGCCGCGAGCCACAAATTCCCTACTAGTCCCGTAATTAGAATAGAAACAGCGATTTTCAGCCGCATAACTCGCTCCTCAACTTATAGTAAGCGCCCTGGTATCCCTATCTGAATATGACGCCTGGCGGCACCGATCTCCCCGCGGTGAAGTGCAACCCGTCGATCATTGCTAGGCTGCGTGTCTTGACCATGGCCACCACCGCGTGCGCTCGGTGGTGGATTGTTTGCCAGAAGTGAAATAAACCTCTTCCTTTATGCCTTCATTCTGCCAGCTGCAATGATGCAGGATGCCCTTCCCATTCTCAATCATCGTCGGATGTCCGCACAGATAGGCGGTGCTATTCTCGTCAATGAGATTCCGCAGGTCGGTGTACTTGCGGATCAAATCATCTACGCGACCGGTCTCGCCATGCCAATCGGGTTCGTCCCAGGGGCGGCTAATTGTGGGAATGTAGGTGAACCAAGGGACTTTCGCGGCGAATTGTTCCATCTCCTCGCGATAGCCGAACTCCCACGAATGGCTGGCGCCTTCTATAGGAAAAAGTCTGTGCGCGACTGGGGACCTCTTCGAATCGCGGTGAAGCGAGCGGACATAACTGACAAAGCGAGCGATGCCGGTAACCGTCGCGCGCAGCAAGTGGTTCGTGCGCCCGCTCTTCGTATCAAGTGTGAAACGGCCCTTGGAAACTCTCCGGCAGGTGAATGTGTCTCCAACCTGAAGTTCATAAAGCAAAGGTGTGGGCTCGCCCTGCGGGACAAGCTCGATGAAAAATTCTAAAAAGTCTTCGTACGGAGAAGACACGATCGAGTAGGGGCGCTCAACATGTTTGGAAGGACTATGGACGCCCAGCGTCGCGTACTGGCCCGGTGCGTAGTGGAACTCACCACCGGGATCAACGCGAATCCTCCAAAGATCAGAGGAGAAGTCCTTTCGCTCAATAATCCGGGCCCGATAGAACTTATCTTCCCTCACTGGTAGGGTCTGTGGGAACGAGTTGGACGGAGATGACATGGCGTGCCTCCTCACTCGCATTTTGGGGAACGTGCAGGATGGGCAAAGATGTACACCCGCCAGACCTCAGTGTCAACCAACGACACCAACGACAAACGGACACTA
>WNFR01008970.1_pt1 | contig 10104 bp, 11 predicted proteins | sample 5400221 | NCBI WGS metagenome assembly WNFR01 (sample SAMN13153357, study PRJNA577476) | soil metagenome | isolation source: 40 cm soil under Madrone tree | place: USA:California | collected 2016-06-14 | reverse complement strand
GTTCGGCCAGAATCACGCGCAGATATTCGGCGCGCTCGGGAACCTCAATGCCCGCCAGCTTTTCGACACTGAGGGCGTAGGCCCAGTTGTTTGTCATCGAACAAAAGTAATCGAGCCGATCGGTGTAAGGCATCGAGCCTAGGTAGCTTGTGTTCTCACCGATTTTTTCGTGGTTACGATGCAGGTATCCGAAAACAGGCTTGAGTTTACGGACAATCTCACCCTCGAGTGCGACATTCATGCGAAACACCCCGTGGGTGGAAGGATGTTGCGGTCCCATCGATACTTCCAGTAACTCGCCTTCGAGTCGCGAAGTCATTTGCGGCGGCAGCCGTTTCGGCTGTTCGGCCGCAGGCCCAAGAGTTTGAATCGTCGCGCTCATTGCTGTTGCGCCGTGATATTCTCCGCGCCGTCCAATTGCGGCCGCGGGCTGTAAAGTTGCTTCGCCTTCTCGAGCACATCGTCATGCGGCGTCGGCTCGTATTCGTAATCGTCTGGTTCGCGATAATCTTTGCGCATCGGATGATCGACAAATTCGTCCCACATCAGAATGCGCCGTAGATCCGGGTGGCCGTCGAACCGAATTCCATAAAGATCAAAAATTTCCCGTTCCTGGAATTCAGCACTGCGCCAAATAGGAGTAAGCGACGGTAAATGGTCACCATCTGCGCGATCTGCCGTGCGCATTCGAATGACCACGGGACCGTGTTTGTGTGTCATCGAGTAAAGGTGATAAACCGCTTCAAGATAGCCTGGGAAAAATTCCTCCTGGGGTTCGGCCACTTCCTTTTCCACGCCATCGATCACCTTCTTCACCTTAACGGTTTTCTTCACCGTGCGATCCAGCCAATCCACACCGGTCGCGTTCGAACAAAAATCGAGTCGCAGCGCTGGATCGATGCGTAAGAAACGCGCCACCGCTAGCGCATGTTCATTGTCGATCAAGAGGGACGATTGCTGTGAGGGACCAGGATTGGGGACGATATCGATCTCAGACCCAGGCACGGCCGCTTCGGCGCGCACTTTGATTTGCTCCAGCGATTCCACGGTCACGTTCGCTCGATTTTTGGCGGGTCAAAAACATCCGGATTCGCGGCCGGCTCCAAATCGTGTGCGCCAAACGCCGGCACTGGAAACTCGCTTGGTTGCGCTGCATTGAGGTGCTCGGCCCTGTCGGTTCCGGTCAGTTTCTGATCGTCGATTTTCCGCTGTAGTTCCATGAAAGCATGCAGCAGCGCTTCTGGCCGGGGTGGACAACCTGGAATGTAAACATCGACCGGGATATAGCGGTCGATCCCCTTCAACACGTTGTAACCCTGTTTGAACGGCCCCCCGGAAATGGCGCACGCGCCCATCGAAATAACGTATTTCGGATCGGGCATCTGGTTGTAGAGCCGCACAATTTGCGGCGCCATTTTCTTGGTCACTGTCCCGGCTACGATCATCAGATCCGCCTGACGCGGTGATGGCCGGAAGATCTCCCCACCGAACCGCGCGAGGTCGTAGCGCGACGCAGCTGTGGCGATCATCTCGATCGCGCAACAAGCCAGCCCGAACTGGAGCGGCCAGATCGAGCTGCGTCGACCCCAGTTGTAAAGATCCTGCATCGAGGTCACCCAGATTCCCTGTCGTTGCAGTTCGCTGCGAAGCCCTTCGTCGATTTGCCCGCTCATGTCCTGATTCACGCTTAACCTATGTAACCTTTTTAACCTTTTTAACGTCAAAAGTCATTTCGCCCAATTTAAGCACCCTTTGCTCCATGCCCAAACGAGTCCTTCAATGAGCAACAGCAGGAAAACCAAGATCGCAATAAAGGCCCCGACTGGCAAACCGGTAAAGGCCACGGCAAATGGCACCAGAAAAATCGCTTCGACGTCAAAGATGAGAAAAATGATCGCGTACAAATAATACTGCGACCGAAACTGAATCTGTGCGTCGCCAATTGACTCGACCCCGCACTCGTAAGTCGCATTCTTCTCCGCGCCTGGCTTTGGTGGCTGAAAAAAACGTCTCCAGAGCCAGGCCAATGCCAGCGGCAGCAAGGGAAATGCGAGCGCCACGCCGACAAAAATAATGATAAAAAAATAGGGATCAGGCGTCATGAGATATCCATCACTGGGAGCGTGTGCTCATGCGGAACCTTGCCAGGAAAGCTCCGCGTCATCAATACTGCGAGTTTGAACGGAAAGTGCTCGGGGCGTTGCCTAACTCTGCGGAGAATTATTTCCCCGCGTCTCGCGATTTTCTGCCAAGCCATCCGCGCCGCTTAGGCTTGGATTCCTCGGCTGGGACCGGCGCAGATTCCTTCGGTTCCAGCGCGGCCTCTTGCGCCTCAACGGCCTTTTCTTTTTTTTGTTTTGGCGCCCCTTCTTCCGCGGCTTTCTCCTCGACTATTTGTGCATCCACCCATTCGATAAAGGCCATGGGAGCGGAGTCGCTCTTACGTCGGCCAAGCCTCACGATCCGGGTGTAACCCCCATTGCGGTCGGTCGATCTCGGAGCGACTTGATCAAACAATTTCTTCACCGCGGTCTTTTGCCGCAGTGTTGCCAGAGCATTCCGTCGCGCGTGGATGGATCCCTTCTTTCCGAGCGTCACCATTTTCTCCGCGAGCGGTCGAACCGCCTTGGCTTTCGCCAGCGTCGTCTTGATGCGTTGGTGTTCGATCAAGGCGCACACCTGATTAGCCAGCAACGCCTTTCGATGCTCAGCCGTGCGGCCGAGCCTAACCGTCTTTTTTTGATGCCTCATGGTTCGCCGTTGCGATTGTCGATCCGACGATGATTACTGCTCGGCAACCGCGCCGTTCGCGCTGGCACCATCAGCGCTCGCTGGCACGTCCACCAGACCGGGGTCGAATTTCATCCCAAGACTCAAACCAAGCTGTTGCAGTTTGTCTTTGATTTCGTTGAGCGATTTCTTGCCGAAGTTGCGATACTTGAGCATCTCGGCCTCGGTTTTTTGCGCAAGCTGACCTACTGTCGTGATATTCGCATTGTTCAGGCAATTCGCGGCGCGGACACTCAACTCGATTTCGTTCACGCTCATGTTGAGCAACTTCTTGAGCTTTATGTTCTCTTCGCTCACACCGGCCGGCCGTTCGTCGAATTCGATCACGTCCTCATTGAAGTTTACGAAAACATCAAGGTGATGACGCAAAATCGCGGAGGCTTGGAGCAGCGCGTCCTCCGGAGTCAATCGCCCGTCGGTCCAGACTTCGAGGATGAGCTTGTCATAGTCGGTACGCTGACCGACGCGGGTATTTTCGACCGCGTACTTCACACGCGTCACTGGCGAGAAAATCGAATCGATTGGGATCAAACCAATCGGTTGATCGGCACGCTTGTTTTCTTCACCCGTCGCGAAGCCGCGCCCGACACGCACTTCGAGCTCAGCATCAAATTTATGTTTCTTGTCGAGTGTGCAGATCGTCTGCTTGGGATTGAGCACATCGTAGCCTTGCACTACCTGGATATCGCCAGCCGTGACTTCGCCCTCCTTGTTTACGGTCAGCGAAAGCTTCCGCGGTTCATGATCCTCGGCTTTGAATTTCACCTTCTTGAGATTGAGGACGATGTCGGTCACGTCCTCAACCACGCCCGGCAGCGTGGCGAACTCATGTTGCGCGCCGTTGATTTTTACCGCGGTGATGGCTGCACCTTCTAATGAAGAAAGCAGGACGCGGCGGAGTGAATTTCCCACGGTGTGGCCATAGCCTGCTTCAAACGGCTCGGCGACGAACTTGGCGTAGGTATCTGTGGCTGTCTCCTCGTCTTTAACGAGAGTTTTCGGCATTTCAAAACGACCGTAACGGACTGGCATGTTCTATTTTCGAATATCGATTTTCGATTGACGATTGAAAACCGGCTACGGCCGGAGCAATCGAAATTCGAAAATCTTAAATCGAAATTCCTTCCTTCGCCGGGTTTCCCCTGGCGAGTGCGGCTTCACGTCCAGCGACGGAGACCCAGGGACCAACGGCGCAACTTCAAAAACTCGCTGCGGACGACCAATGAACACCACGACACACGGAATGCAAGTCGCATTTCCTGGAACGGCACGCCGCTTCTGTCCTGGGAAGGACGGCCCGGCGGTCTGTCCCCGACCGACTACGTCTCGATGATGTCGTCCGGCAACTCGTTCCCTCGACTCGATCTCTTCGGGAAATGCTCGGCGAGTGTTTTGCCGGTTTCTTCAATCGTTTCGACGAGTGCACGACTGAATTTTTCATTCTGAAAATGCGCGCGCATGGTATCGATAAGTCGTTGCCAGAACTCCCCGCCGCACTTTTCATGAACGGCTTGGTCGCCGACCACGGCAAACTTATGCGCCCGGGGCGCGACAAAAATGAGCACGGCATTGCGCTCACGCGTTTTGTGCATGCCGAGTCGATGGAATTTTTTCTGCGCAGCAGTCAGTGGATCGGCACTTAACTTGCCACGCTGAACATAAACCCGGATTTGACTGGAGGTTTTCGATTCCGCTTCCCGAATCGCCCCAACGATTCGGTCGTGTTCGAGCCTACTGAGAAATTCCTTCGTTCGCATTTGGCTACCAGCTCGAGCCCGCCCCGCCTCCGCCAAAACTGCCGCCTCCGCCGCTGAATCCGCTGGATCCACCGCCACCTGACGACCAACCGCCGCCGCCACCACCCATGGGGAAAAATATGGGACCGCCTCCGCGCGATGAGTAGCCGTAACCACCAAACCGGCGAATGATTTTTGAAACGAGGGCCAACACAATGACAAAGACAATGAAAAGCAAGAAGCTAGGAGGACCCGCTTTACCGCGTTTCTCCGCAACCGTTTTTCCCGACCCTCTGTACTCACCTTGGATCGCTTTGCAGATCAAATCGATACCAATGGCGAGCCCGCCTTCATAATCGCCACTACGGAAATGGGGCTTGATATGGTAATCGGTGATATCAAACGCCGTGATATCTGGCAGCGCTCCCTCGAGGCCGTAGCCTACCTGGATGAACATCTTCCGATCCTCAACGAAGACGAATAGCACGGCACCGTTTCGTTTATCTTTTTGGCCGACGCCCCAGGATTGGGCGACACGCTGTGTATAATCTTCAATCGACGAATCGGTTTGCATTTTCGGAAACACAGCCACGACGACTTGATCCGATGTCTCGCGCTCGAATTGCGCCAGCTGTTCGTTGAAACGGTGGGCGGCTTCTTTTGAAACGACGCCCGCGTAATCGTTGAAGTAGCCGGCCGGTTTCGGCGGAATGACTTCCGTGGCAGGTACCGATTGAACGACTAAGGCAAGAAGCGCAACGGCAATCAGCTGGGTGGATCGACCGCTCCGTCGGGCGATGTTAACTAATGCGGCTTCGCCGCCATATTTTGACATCGAGCAAGGGACTACTGCAATGAGTTATGGCGTTGCCGCGGGCGTGGCCGCCGGCGACGGCGCAGGCGAACCGAAACTGGGAAAATTCACTGTCGGCGCTCTCTCCGCTCCTTGTTGCGACGCAAAAAACGGTTTCGAAGAAAACCCAAGCATTCCAGCAATTGCATTTGTTGGAAATCGGCGAACCGCCGTGTTGAAGTTCTGGACCGCCGTATTGAAATTATTTCGTTCGACCGCGATGCGGTTTTCCGTTCCTTCGAGTTGCGCCTGCAATTCCTGAAAATTCCGCGTCGCGCGAAGTTCCGGATAGCGCTCGCTCACCAGCAGCAAACGCGAAAGAGCATTACTCAATTGCCCCTGCGCAGCCTGAAACTGCTGCAACTGCGCCGCATCGGTTGGTGCCTTGGCCGGATCCAACTGCACCCGCCCCACGCTGGCCCGGGCGTTCGTCACTTCGGTCAGAGTCGATTTCTCGAAATTAGCCGCGCCAGCGACGGTGTTGACGAGGTTCGGAATCAAATCCGCGCGGCGTTGGTAAACCGTCTGCACATCGCCCCACCGTTTGTTAACTTCTTGATCCAGCGTGACCAGGCGATTGTAACTGCTCCAAAAAAACAGCCCAATAACGAGGGCGATGAAAAGCAGCATGACCAGCACACCGCCGCAACCGATGGCAAACTTGTTCATAACGTTGTGAATGGTTCAGGAAATGTGCGGTCAAGTCAATCACGACCGAGCACCAGTCGCAGGAAGTGTGCGTCTGAGAATCTTGCGTTCGATCCCTGCCTGACAATCAATGCATTCATTGCTGGAATAATGAACAAGCGTTGATAACCTGAGCCAAGTGCCATCACCATGTCGGCGGACGCATCCTTGCAGATGCAAACGTCTGCCCATTGCGCGCTTTGCCACGGGAGGTCGAGCAGTCGTTCGATGTCGGTCTCGCGCCCGTTTAGCGCCTGCTGATTCAACCAAAACGTCAAGCCGTATGATGGATTTGCGCTTGAACCAGTAAACGCCTGGCCCAATAAATCTGCCGGAACAATTTGGCGGCCGTGATAATTTCCGCGCCCGAGCACCAGCTCGCCCAGCCGACCCCATTCGCGCGCCGTCAATTCAAAGCCTGTTGCGAGCAGCGGATTCCCGCGCGCATCTTTTTTATAGTTAAGACGGCTCAGCCCAAGCCGATTCAGCACACGGCTTTCGACGTAGGCGGTTGTTGCGCGACCGTGTAATTTTCGGCGAAGCAATTCCGAGAAAATTTGGAGGTGACTCGGACCGTAAATAAAGGCCGAGCCGGGCTCAGCCACGGCCGGCAATCGAATCGCCATGGCGTTACGATCGCGGATCGATGGTCGATGGAGACGCGAGGCACCTTCTATTCCATCCGTTTGGCTCAGCAACTGACGGATAGTGATTCGCGATTTGCGCGGGTCGCTCTTCCATTCACTAATCGTGTCGGAGACGAGATCGTCCAGTTTAAATAATCCATCGCGTACCCCAGCCAATGCGGCGATCCCCCAGAAGCTTTTCGTCCCGCTGAAGATCGGCCATCTGCCGCTGGGTGATCCGCCATTGGCATAATGCTCAAAAATCGTCCGGCCGTTTTGCATGACGAGCATGGAGACGCCCCGCTTGCTCTCGGAATATTTTGCAGCGCGGGCGCTATCAGCCGCGCGCAACTCCCCAAATGCAGTGGTCGATGTAGCGATGAGAAAAAAAACTGCGAGGAGCGCTAACGCTTTTATTTTTTTGAAAACCACCTGGCATTTGTAATCGGCACCTGTCTTAAGAACAACAAACTGTTCTATCAGCGCGAAGAGGATTGGATAGCGCACGCGTCTCCAGTGCTGACGAAAAACATCCCGCTCTCGCAGACCTAAGCGACGAGAAAGATTGTTTGGGCGGGACGCGTGCTCTATTCGGAATTTGCCGCGCCGACTCAGCTCGTCGGCGCTGGGGCAGTCTGATCGCTCGCAACCGATGGCGCAGCCGATTCTTTCGACTGCTGGCGGCCGTTAGCGGCGCCGGCTGCACCGGGCTGCGACCGCGCGCTTACGGGCAGATTCCGCTTTCGCAATTCTTCCACATTTGGCAATTCATCTAGCGTACGCAGTCCGAAGTGATCGAGAAAAAATTGCGTCGTTTCGTACAGAAGCGGACGTCCGGGAATTTCCGCGCGACCGGCGATTTTCACGAGACCGCGTTCCATCAAGGTTTGGAGCACTCCATCGATGCTGACACCGCGGACGGCTTCGACATCAGCACGTGTAATCGGTTGGCGGTAGGCAATGATCGCGAGCGTCTCGAGCGCGGGCGCGGTCAGGCGCGCCGGCTTGGGCGCTGGAAACAGCTGGCGCACCCACCGGACAAAGACTGGGTCGGTGACGAGCTGCCAGCCTTCCACTTTTTCGATGATTTGAAAAGCCCGCTGCTCCTGGATGTATTCGATTTTTAGTTGCTCGAGGGCCGCCGCGATTTCCGCTTCAGTCGCGCGTACAAACTCGTTAGGCGAAAGTTCATCTTCCGCGCCCGCGCCGTTGATCGCCACGGCCAGCTCCCGGATTGATAGTGGCTTCTGCGCGCTGAAAAGGAGCGCTTCAACTACACGCGACAAGTTCATTCAAAAAAGACTTTATCCACGAACCAGGAGCTCAGGAAAGAGATTAATTGGCTCCTAATTGGTCCCGATAGCTTGTTGAATTGCGTCTGCGATACGGTTCGCTTGCTTGTCAATCTTGTCGAATTCCCGGCCTTCGATGAGCAAGCGAATTTTTGGCTCGGTGCCGGAGTAGCGCAGGAGCACACGGCCTTTTCCGGAAAGTTCTTTTTCGATTTCATTCACCAGCTTCATCACTGCCGGTAGTTCGGTGAGCGGTGGTTTTTCTTTCACAAGCAGGTTGCGTTGGGCCTGTGGATATTTCTTCAGAGAGGTCTTTAACTTACTCAAGGGCTGACCGGTCTTGTGCATGATGCACAAAATCTGGAGCGCGCTGATGATGCCATCACCGGTGGTCGTGAAATCCCGGAAAATGATGTGGCCGCTCTGCTCGCCCCCGAGATTCAGTTTTCGCTGCACCATTTCTTCGATGACATACCGATCGCCGACTTTCGTGCGCACCACCTTCCCGCCCTGCGCGGCGAGTGTTTCATCGAGACCGAAATTACTCATAACCGTGGCGACGACGGTGTTCTGCTCAAGACGGTTGGTGCGCAAAAGATCGACAGACGCTATGGCAAGAATCTCGTCTCCATCGACAATCTCTCCATTTTCATCGCAAAGCAGGACCCGATCGGCGTCGCCATCATGCGTGATGCCGACGTCCGCGCCGGTCTCCTTGACGAGACGCTGAATTTCCTCGGGGTGAGTGCTGCCGCATTGCGCGTTGATATTTGTGCCGTTTGGGTCGTTATGCGCAACCGTCACATCTGCGCCAAGCTCGCGCAAAATGCATGGTGTCGATTTGTAAGCGGCGCCATTCGCCACATCCACAGCCACACGCATTTCCTCGAGCGACATCCCACGAGGAAAGCTCGCCTTGGCAAATTCGACATAACGCCCGAGTGCGTCATCAATACGCGCGGCACGTCCGATTCTTCCGGCGGTCGGACGGATTGAATCGATTTCGCCTGCGAAAATGAGCTGCTCGATCTGTTGCTCGACCTGATCGTCGAGCTTGTAGCCGTCATGCCGGAAAAATTTTATACCGTTATCTTCATAGGGATTGTGCGAAGCGGAGAGAATGATTCCGGCATCGGCCCGGAGCGATCGAGTGATATAAGCGACGCCTGGCGTCGGCAGGGGGCCGATAACGAGAACATCGACGCCGAGTGAAGTAATTCCGGCAACGAGCGCGTTCTCGAGCATGTAACCCGAAAGCCGCGTGTCCTTCCCGAGCACAATTTTGGGCCGCGTACCTTGGGGGTTCTTGCGGGGATTGAGCTGCGTGAAAACGTGCGCGGCGGCGCGCCCGAGCTTCAACGATGTTTCGGCAGTGACGGGTTCGACGTTTGCCACCCCGCGAACGCCGTCAGTACCGAAGATTTTTTTTTCCTCTGTCACGGCTTAATTGAAAGGCTGAACGTGCGGTTCGCAAAAGAGAAACTTTTGCTGGATTTCCGATTTTCGCTGCTAGCTGGCAGTTTCTGGCGAGGCTGGCCGCTCACTCTGAGCTGTGGTTGCATTCATTTCGTTGATTTTTCGGTGGAGTGTTCGCCGGCTGATACCGAGCTTTTTGGCTGCGGCGGTGACGTTGCCATTTGTCGTGGCAAGCGCTTGCATGATCAATTTCTTCTCCGTCTCGCGCAGATCGAGCGGACTTGATTTTTCGTCGAACGCTTTCCCGGCTGAAATTCCGCGGGGCGACGCCGCCCCGGCTGCTTGCCGCAGCGCCATCGGGAGATCGGGCACTGTGATTTTCGGGCCACTGGACATGACGACGCCGTGTTCGATCGCGGTCCGGAGCTCACGAACGTTGCCAGGCCAATCGTAACTGAGAAGCGCATCCATGGCGTCGGGCGCTAGATCGACAAGCGGTTTTTCGTTCACTTTGCAGAAATGACGTAGAAATCCGCGGACGAGAATCGGAATATCTTCCTTTCGGTCGCGCAACGGCGGCATGGTAATGCGCACGACGTTCAGGCGAAAGAAAAGATCGTCCCGAAATTTTCCCTCGCGGACAAGTTGTTCGAGATTCTTGTTTGTGGCGGCAACCAGCCGTACGTCCGCGCGCAGCGTTTGAT
>WNFR01008969.1_pt1 | contig 10104 bp, 8 predicted proteins | sample 5400221 | NCBI WGS metagenome assembly WNFR01 (sample SAMN13153357, study PRJNA577476) | soil metagenome | isolation source: 40 cm soil under Madrone tree | place: USA:California | collected 2016-06-14 | reverse complement strand
TGCGCGGACGCGCGCGCGCCGCCTGGTCGACCATCAAGTACATCCCCGACATCGAGGACCGAAACAAGGAATGGAAGACGACCTTCGAGCGCGAGCAGAAATAGGAGGCCGCCCATGAGCGCGGGCGAGGCGCCGATCAAGCAGGCCGTCAAGTGGATCGACGATCAGCTGCACGACAACCCCAAGTCGGACCGGGTGAAGCTGATCGACGAGGCGTCGCGGCGCTTCGACCTTTCGCCGGCGGACGAGGACTTCCTCTTCCGCCACCTCGCCGAGCGGACGAAAGCGAAGTAGCTAGCGCAGCGTCACGAGCGTTGCGCCGCGGCCGCCGCGGTCGTCCGGCGCGTCGGCGAAGTGCGCCACCAGCGGGTGCTCGCGCAGAAGCGACTGCACGATCGCCCGCTGGACCCCGATCCCGCGCCCGTGGATCAGCCGCACCTCGCGAAAGCCGCGCGCATGCGCCGCCCGGAGGTAGTCGTCGACCACCGAGGGCACGTCGCGCGGCAGGAACGAGTGCAGGTCCAGCGCGTCTTCGATCGGAAGGCGGACGGGCTCGTCGTCGCTCAGGCTAGAGGGTGGGACCGGCCATCACGTGCTGCTGCCAGTGCTGGTAGCTCAGGAGATCCTCTCCCGCAAGCTTGCACTGTCAGAACGTGGCGGCCCGCTCGAAGAAGGGAACGTCGACGACGCCGACGCTCTCGGCGCGCGCGCTCTCGGCCACCTTCTGCGTCACCATCTGGCGGACGAACGGAATGGGGATCCGGCCGAGGCGGTGCAGGACTTCGTCGGTGCAGCGGACGCGCGTGCCCGGCAGCACGGGTCCCTCGACCACCGCCGGCGCCTCGCCCTCCGGGTGCTCGCAGGTCTCCGGCACCAGCTGCTGCAGCCGCATCGACACGTAGTCGGTGACCCACGTCTGGATGGAGGCCTTCGTGTCCCCCGCGCCCGGTGCGATCTCGAGGCGATCGTTGAGCGTACCCAGCAGCTGTTCGAGGCGTCCGAGGCGAGACTCCAGCGCCGCGAGCCGCCGATCGAGATTCGGATCCGTCATCAGGCACTCCTCCCGGCCGGTCACGCTAGCACGGGGCGTCGGGTGTGCCAATCCGTGAGGCGCTGGTAGGCGTCCGCCGCGCGCAGGACGGTCGCCTCGTCGAACGGCCGGCCGACGATCTGCATGCCGATCGGCAGCCCGCCCGTGTCGAAGCCGCACGGCACGGCGCACGCGGGATGACCCGAGAAGTTGAACGGGCGCGTCAGCCGGATCAGCGCGCCGCGCACGTCGCTCGGCCCGTCACCGAGCGTCGTCTGCCGCTCGTCGAGCCGCGGGGCGGTCAGCGGCGTGGCGGGCGCCAGCAGCACGTCGCGCCGCGCCAGCGCGGCGTCGACCTCGCCGCGCACGAGCGCGCGTACCTGCTGGCCGCGCACGTAGTGGGCGCCGGTGATGAAGGCGCCGAGCTGCAAGCGCGTGCGGACCTCCGGATCGTAGTCGCCGGGCCGCGATTTCAGCCAGCCCGTGTGATACGCGAGCGCCTCGGACGCCACCACCGCATACGACGCCGCGCCGACGTGCGCGACGGCGGGCAGAGCGACCTCGTCGACGATCGCACCGGCCTTCTCGAGCGCGCGGGCAGCCGTCTCCACCGCCGCGCGGACCTCCGGCGTCGCGGACTCCAGGAAGAACCGGCGCAGCAGCCCCACGCGCAGCCCCTTCACGTCGCCGCTGAGCGCGCCGAGATAGTCCGGCACGGGCAACACGCTCGTCGAGGCGTCGGCGGGGTCGTAACCCGCCATCACCCGGAGCAGGAGCGCCGAGTCGGCGGCGGTGCGCGTCATCGGCCCCACGTGGTCCATCGACCACGCCAGCGGCAGCACGCCCGCTCGGCTGACGCGACCATACGTCGGCTTGAGCCCGGTGATTCCGCAGAGCGACGCGGGAATGCGGATCGAGCCGCCGGTGTCGGAGCCGAGGGCGGCCGGCGCCAGTCCCGCCGCCACCGCCACGCCCGAGCCCGACGATGAGCCACCCGGCATGCGCTCGGCCGCGGCATCCCACGGGTTGCGCGGCGAGCCGTGGTGCGCGTTGAGCCCCTCCGGGCCGTAGGCGAACTCCACCATGTGCAGCTTGCCGAGCACGATCGCCCCCGCCTCGCGCAGCCGGCGTACGACGGTGGCGTCCGCCTCGGGAACGCGGTCGGCCAGGATCTTCGAACCGCCCGTCGTCCGCACACCCGCGGTGTCGTAGAGGTCCTTGAGGGCGATCGGCACACCGTGCAGCGGTCCCGCGAGCCGGCCGGCGACGAGCGCGCTCTCCGCGGCGCGCGCGGCGGCCAGCGCAGCCTCGTCGCACACCGTGAGGTACGCTCGCAGCGTCCGATCGAGCGCGGTGATCCGCTCCAGGTGCGCGCGCACCACCTCGACGGGCGACACGGCCTTCGACGCGATCATGCGCGCCAGGTCGGTGACCGGGATGAACGCGAGCCCGGCGCTCACAGGATCCGGTATTGCGTGGTGGGCTCGACGGCCCCGAGCGGGACCGCCTCGAGGGTGGCGAGCAGCCTCAGCGACGCCTGGATCGCGGGCCGGAGAGCCTCCAGCTCCGCGGCGCTCCACGCGAAGCCGGCGAGGCGCGCGGCGGCGCGTAGCGTGTCGAGGTCGAATACGTCGTCCATGGCGCGCAGTCTAACGCGGTATGCTGGGGATCGAAAGGCCGCGCTCGTGATCCGACGCCGCACCGTCTGGCTGATCGTTCTGATCGTCTTCGTCACGCTCGCGTCGGTGAGCGTGGCGGTCTTGTCCTTCGCGCCCGAGATCGTCCGCTACGCCGCCATCTCGCGGCTGGAGAGCCTCACCCGCCGCCGCGTCTCGATCGATCGTGTCGAGCTCAGCCTGCTGACCGGGCACGTGGCGTTCCACGGCGTGCGCGTGGCCGAGCAGGAGGGGACCAGCACCCTCGCGAAGGTCGCCCGGATCGAGGGCCGCATCCACCGGCGTTCCCTGTGGCGACTGCACGTCTGGATCGAGGACCTGGCGATCGCGGGCACGGAGATCCGCGTGATCCGCCTGTCGCCGACGCGCTTCAATATCTCGGATCTGCTCGAGCGGCCGGCCCAGCCGCCGGCGCGCGCGCCCGTCACCATCGACCGCCTGCGCATCGCCGACAGCGCGCTGTTCTTCGAGGACCGCACCCTCTCACCCGCACGCACGTGGGGCGTCGAGCGGATCGGCGTGGAGGGCCGCGCGCTCTCGACCACGAACGCCGGCGGCAGTCTCGAGTTCCAGAGCGTCGTCGCGGGCGCGCCGCTGCACGTGCACGTCGAAGACCTTCGGCTGGCGCCGCTCCACCTGCGCGCCCACGTCAGCGCCGCCAACGTGGATTTGGGATTGCTGCGCCTCTATCTGCCCGGCGACGCGGCCGTGCTGCCCGAGCGCGGCATCCTCGCCGCCGGCCTCACGGTCGTGCACGACTCGGCCGAGGGCACCCTGGTCAGCGCCGGCGCCCGCGTGCGCAACGTCGTCCTGCACCGCCGCGGTCAGGACGGAGCCTTCGCGACCTCGCCCGAGATCACGATCACGCTGAACGATCTCGCCGTCAAAGGCGGCGATTTCTCCGTCGCCCGCGCCGAGGCCGAGGGAGACCTCGCCGTCGTCGAGGCCCTCTACGATCCGCCGCTCCGCTACGCCTTCAGCAACACGCGGCTCGTGACCGAGGACCTCACGTGGCCGTCACGGCGTCCCGGGCGCGTGCTCTTCAGCGGTGGGCTGCCCGGCGGCGCCGGCCTCGACGTGCGCGGGACCATCACCAGCGCCCCCCCGCACGCCGACCTCACGGTGCGCGCGCTCCGGCTGCCCGTCGATCTCGCGAACCGCTACGCGCGGCTGGCCGGCGCCCTGGGCGGCATCGCCGACGTCGACGCGCGCGTCGTCGCTTCGCTCGAGAACAAGCGGCTGCGGCTGGGGATCACCGGCTCGGCCGGCGCCACGCGTCTGGTCGTCACGGACCCGGCGCGTCCCGGCCAACCGCCGCTGGGCGTGGAACGCCTGGACGCCAGCCGTATCGACTACGAGTGGCCGGCACGCCTGACCATCGGCTTCCTCAATCTCCGGAACCCCTGGGCCACCGTGGAGCGCGACGCGGCGGGCACGCTCACGCTGCCGAGCCTCTTCACGCGGCAGGCCGCTCCCGGAGACCCCACTCCCGCCGAGGGCCAACCGAAGCCGAAGACGGACGTGACGATCGGTGAGCTGCGCGTCCAGAACGGCGCGCTCACGCTGATCGACGGCACCCTCACGCCGGCGGCGAAGGTCGCGGTGAGCGCGATCGGCCTCAGCGTGAAGAACGCCGGGTGGCCGGCGCGCGGCCCCGCGCAGATCGCGCTCGAGGCCACGCTGCCCGGCGGTGGCACGGTCACGGTGGCCGGTAACGGCGAGCTGGACCAGCGCGTGGTACGCGTGAAGGTCAGCGCCAAGAACCTGGACGTTGCGCAGGCGCAGCCATACCTGCCGTTCCGGGGCCGCGTCCGGGGACGCGTCGCCGCCGACCTCGACGTGCGCGGGCGGCTCGAGCCGCCGCGCATGCGGGTGCGCGGCACCGTCGGCGTCGCCGACGCCGCGCTCGTCGACGGCGAGCGTGAGCTCCTGACGGTGGCGCGCATCGACGCGACGGGCGTGGATTATCGGGCGCCCGCACGGATCTCGGTCGACGACCTGCGTGTGAGCAAACCGTGGGCGCTGGTGGATCGCGACGAGCGAGGCCAACTGTCGCTGCGCGCCGCGCTCGCCGCACAGCCGCGCGCCACGCCCGCGGCGGGCGCCGCCCGGGACTCCGCGTCGTCCCCGACCGAGGCGGCGCTCAGCCCCGAGGTCGTGGTCCGTCACGCGCTCTTCGAGGACGGCGGCACCAATATCGTGGACGACTCCGTCGAGCCGGCCGCGCGCTTTCAGGTTCGCGGCTCGCGGCTCGAAGTCCGCGACTTCACGTGGCCCGTGAAGATGCCCGCCGAGGTCGTGGTGGCCACCCCCATGCCGCGCGGGGGCCGGGTCGAGGGCCGCGGCACCTTTCAGGTCGATCCTTCGCGCATGGACGTGCGTATGACGCTCGCCGACGTGGCGCTCTCACCCGCGCAACCGTATCTGCCCATCGGCGCGCGGGTGAGCGGCAGCGTCGACGGCGAGGCGCAGATCAGCGCGCGCTTCGATCCCTTCACGCTCTCGGTGCGCGGCGGCGCCGCCGTCAAAGAGCTCGGCATCGGTGACGCCAACCGGCAGCTGCTCACGGCGGGCCGCGCGCGCGCCGACGGCGTGGACGTGCAGTGGCCCGGCGGCGTGCGGGTGACGCGCGTGGAGATCGAGAAGCCGTGGGTGCTCTTCGAGCGCGAGGCTTCGGGGCGATTCCCGCTCGTCGACCTGCTCACGCCGCGCGCGCGGGCGGCAGCGCCGACGCCGGTCGCCGCCCGCGACCCCGGGCCGCGCGAGCCGACCGAGCCGCTGCGCTTCTCCCTCGGGACGCTCGCGCTCACGGACGGCTTCGGCCGGTTCGTGGATCGCATGACCGATCCCGATTTCGCCGAAGAGCTGTCGGCGGTGAACCTCACGATGATGGGCGTGGGCAACACGCCGACCGACAAGGCGCGCACCGCGCTCCGCGCAACGCTCGGGCCGAGCGCCCCGCTCTCCATGAGCGGCGAGCTCGGCACCGTCGGCGCGCCGCTGGGAGTGGACGTCCTCTTCACGCTCGGTGGCTATGCGGGGCCGCGCGCCAACGCGTATCTCGAGACACTCTTCGGCTGGACCGCGCGTCAGGGGCGGCTGACGCTCGCCGCGCACTACCAGATCGAGGGCGACGAGCTGGACGCCACCAACGACGTCGGCGTCGACGGCCTCGAGGTCCGGCGTTCCCAGACGGCCGCCAAGCCGCCGAAGTGGCCGATCGGCCTGCCCCTCGACACCTTCGTCTCGCTGCTCAAGGACAGCCACGGCCACGTCGAGCTCTCGCTGCCTGTCCATGGTCGCCTGTCGTCGCCGCAGTTCGACCTCGGCGACGCGATCTGGAGCGCGCTGCGCGGGCTTGCCTTCAAGACCGTCGGCCTGCCCTTCGCGCTCATCGGCAAGCTCTTCGTCACCGAGGACTCCCGGATCGAGTCGCTCAGCGTGAATCCCGTCACCTTCGTGAGCGGCGCCGTCACGCCCGCCCCCGGCATGACCGAGCACCTCGACCGCCTCGCCACGTTCCTGCGCGACAAGCCGGCGATCCGTCTGCGGCTCCGCCCCGTGCTGACGGTGGCCGACGTCGAGCCGCTCAAGCGCGAGGCGCTGCGCGAGCGGTTGCAGGCCAGGGCGAAGGACGGCGGCGAGGAGGCGCTGCGGCAGCAGGCGCTGCGACTGTTCACCCGCCGGTTCCCCAAGCGCGAGCCGCCGGCGGCCCTCGACGACCTGCTCGCGGCCCTGGCCGCCGAAGACCGCGCGCCGGCCGCCGCCGAGGCGGCGCTGGCCGAGCGGCGGGTGGCGGCGGTGCGCGACGCGCTCGTCGCGCACGGCGTCGACGCCGGCCGCCTCACCGCGCAGACGGCGCCACCCGCCGTCGAGGGCGAGGGCACGGGCCGCGTCGAGTTCGAGATCACGCAGTAGCGCGGGCGCGCGTACAATAACGGCGAATGCCCGTCTCGCTCGTCATCCTGACGCAGCCGGGTGATGCCCGGCCGCGCCGCGTGCTGACCGTCGCGGCCGGCACCAGCATCCTCACGGCGGCGCACGACGGCGGCGTGGACGTCACCGCCACCTGCGGCGGCCGGGGCCGCTGCACCTCCTGCCGCGTCAAGTTCATCGAGGGCACGATCCCGCCGCCCACGATCATGGACGAGATCCAGCTCGGCGACGACCTCGTGCGTGAGGGCTACCGGCTCTCCTGCCAGTGCACGGTCACCGAGCCCATCACCGTCCAGGTCGCGCCGCCGCTCGACGAGCAGGCGTTCCAGATTCTGGGCGCGGGGCCCGGCGTCGGCGGACTCGGCGTGCGCATCGACGCCGGGATCGCCAAGGAGCTGGTGAAGGTCTCGCTGCCGCGCGAAGAGCACCACCAGACGTCCGACCTCGAGCAGCTCGCGGCCGCCATCGGCGTCGCGCCCGAGAGCGTGGGGCCGAGCGTGCTGGCGGGGCTGCCGCAGGCGCTGCGCGACGATCCGGCCGGCGTCACCGTCACGACCTTTGTCTCCGGCAGCGGCCCCGCCGGCGCCGCCCGAACGGTCGTCGCCGTCGAGCGCGGCGACACGACGGCCATGAAGTTCGGCCTCGCCATCGACGTCGGCACCACGAGCGTGGTCACCACGCTGATCGAGCTCGAGTCCGGCGAGCAGCTGGCGTCGGTGTCGAGCCTGAATCCGCAGGCGGTCTTCGGTGGCGATCTCATGTCCCGCATCGCGTTCGCGCAGTTCAATCCGACCAACCTCCGCAAGCTCCAGACGCGGATCGTCGGCCTGCTGAACCAGCACGTGGCCGAGGTGTGCCGCACCTCGGGCGTGCTGCCGAAGTGGATCTACAAGGCGGTCGTGGTCGGCAACACCTGCATGCACCATCTCCTGCTCGGCATCGATCCCTCCCACGTCGGCCTGGCGCCCTACGCGCCGGTGATGCGGCACGCCGCGGTCCTGCCCGCGCGCGAGCTGCCCCTGAAGATCGCCCCCGAGGCGCGCGTCTGTCTGCTCCCCCTCGTCGCCGGGTTCGTCGGCGCCGACGCCGTCGCCGTCGCGCTCGCGACGCGGCTGGCCGACTCGCCCGCGCTGCGCGTGGCTGTCGACATCGGCACCAACGGGGAGGTCCTGCTCGGCTCGCGCGAGCGCCTGCTCGCCTGCTCGGCGCCCGCCGGCCCCGCGCTGGAAGGCGCGCAGATCCGCCACGGCATGCGCGGGGCTCAGGGCGCGATCGACAAGGTCACGATCGATCACGACGTCCACATCCACACCATCGGCGAGACACCCGCGCTCGGCATCTGCGGCTCCGGGCTCATCGATCTGCTCGCCGGGCTGCTGGACGCCGGCGTCATCGACTGGACCGGCCTCATCCAGGTCGAGGCGCGCGACAGCCTGCCGCCCGCGCTGCGCGGCCGCGTGGCGATGCGGGGCGAGGAGCGCGTCTTCGTCGTGCTGCGACCGGGCGAGGCGGGTGCGCGCGCCGAGATCGTGCTCACCCAGGACGACGTGCGGCAGGTCCAGCTCGCCAAGGGCGCCATCGCCTCCGGCATCGCGATGCTGCTGCACGTCGCGGCGGTGCCGCTCGAGCGCGTCGAGGAGCTGTTGCTGGCCGGCGGCTTCGGCAACTACCTGTCGATCCTCAGCGCGATCCGGATCGGCCTCATCCCCGCCCTGCCCGTCGGCCGCGTGCGCTACGTCGGCAACGCGGCGTCGCTTGGGGCCCAGCTCTGCCTGCTGTCCGAGGCCGAGCGGGCGCGCGCCGACACCATCGCCTCGCGCATCGAGCACGTCTCGCTGGCCGCCCATCCCGACTTCGAGCAGCTCTTCGTCGACGCCATGAACTTCCCGCGCGGCTGATGGCGACGCCGACGCTCGACACCGCCCGGCTCGCCGGCCAGAAGGTGGGCCCCACCGCGGTCACCGTGGACGCGCGCTGGCTCATGGCCTACGCGGCGGCGCTCGGCGAGACCGATCCGCGCTACTACGACACGCGGGCGCCCGGCGGGCCCGTGGCGCATCCCCTGTTCCCCGTCTGCTACGAGTGGCCGCTCGCCCAGGCGTTGCGTGCGAAGACGATGGACGAGACGGTCGCCCAGCGGGGCGTTCACGCCTTTCACAACCTCGTCGTTCACCGGGCGCCGCGGGCGGGCGAGGGGCTGCGCGCCAGGGCGAGCGTCGTGAGCGTCCAGACGCTGCGCGCCGGAACCCTCGTCGTCATCCGGTTCTCGACCACGGACCGCACCGGCGTCGCCGTCACGACGACCGACCATGGCTCGATCTACCGCGGCATCGAGCTGCGGGGCGCGGAGGTGGCGCCGGCGGCCCCGCTCGCGGCGGCGACCGTGGACGGCGCCATCCGCTGGCAGACGCCGGTCGAGATCCCGGTGCAGATGGCGCATGTCTACACGGAGTGCGCGCGCATCTATAATCCGATCCACACGGATGCAGCGCTCGCGCAGGCCGCGGGCCTGCCCGCCATCATCCTGCACGGTACCGCCACGCTGGCGCTGGCCGTCTCCCGCGTCGTCGCCCGCGACCTCGACGGCGACCCGAGCCGCGTGCGGGGCGTCGGCGTGCGCTTCACGGGCATGGTCACGCTGCCCTCGCGCCTGACGGTCCGCGGCCGCGCCCCGCGCCCGTGCGGCATCGCCTTCGACGCCGTCGGCCCCGACGGCGCGCCCGTCCTGACCGAAGGGTGCGTGACGTCATGAAGCAGATGACGCGACGCGAGCGGATCAGCGCCGCGATCGAGCGCGCGCCGGTGGACCGGGTGCCCTACGCCGTCTGGCGCCACTTTCCGGCCGTCGATCGCTCGCCGGCCGGCCTCGCCCAGGCGACGCTCCGCTTCCACGACCACTACGGCTCGGACTTCCTGAAGATCACGCCGCGCGGCGGCTATTGCGTGGAGGCCTGGGGCTGCGTCGAGTCCGAGCAGGTGCTGCCGACGGGCAACCGGCCGTGCGCGTCATGCGCGGTGAAGACTGGGGACGACTGGAAGCGCATCCGGCGGCTCGATCCCGCCGGTGCCGAGGGATGGGTCGAGCAGCTCGAGACGATCGTGCGCCTGGGCTTCGACCGGCGGATCGGCGACGCCCCGGTCCTGGCGACGGTCTTCTCGCCGCTCTCGATCGCGCGCAAGCTCTCGGGCGACCGCCTCGCTACCGATCTGCGCGAGCGGCCCGACGCGGTCGCGGACGCCGTGGACGCCATCGGCGAGACCGTGCTGCGGTTCAACGAGCTGGCGCTGGCGGAGGGAATTGGGGGCATCTTCTACTCGATCCAGGCGGCCAGCGGCAGCGTGATCGACGAAGAGACCTACGCGCGCTTCGGCGAGCCGTGGGACCGGCGGGTGCTGGAAGCGCTCCGGCCACGGTCGTTCCTGACGGTCGTCCACTGCCACGGCGATCGCCTCATGTTCGAC
>WNFR01008968.1_pt1 | contig 10104 bp, 7 predicted proteins | sample 5400221 | NCBI WGS metagenome assembly WNFR01 (sample SAMN13153357, study PRJNA577476) | soil metagenome | isolation source: 40 cm soil under Madrone tree | place: USA:California | collected 2016-06-14 | reverse complement strand
CCAGGAAGCAAGCAAAGGACAAGACGCCTCCGGCTCCGGTAACCGCGCCGCTGTGCGTCGGAACGGCATTTAACGCCATTCTCACCGAGGGACTCGACACAAGAAAGGCGAGGCCGGGGGACGTCGTGACCGCCGAGGTGGCGGAGGACGTCAGCTACGAGCGGACGGTAATCTTTCCGAAGGGCACCAAAGTAACGGGACATATTGTGCGCGCAACGTCCGGCGCCCATGGACGCGGGTCGGCGCTGTTCATCCAGTTTGATAAGGCTTCGTTAAAGGATGGACAGGAAGTCGTCTTAAATGCGGGAATACAGGCGCTGGCGGTAGGGGCGGTGGCTCCGTTGTCGGACACGGACCGCAGCAAGGATGGCGCAACGTCCGCGGCGGTGAAACCTCCCGTGGAACCGCTGGCCGAGGGAGTAGAACCGACTTCCGCGGCGGCAAAAGACGACACGGAGATTGTCTCGACGGCCGTTTATGAAACGCCGCGGCGTGGGTTGCGTCCACCGCTGTTCGCCGCGCCTGCCGCGGAAGGCGAACTGAATTCGGACGGCTTGTTCTCGCCGGACAGCAAAGGCGCCTTCGGACGGCCTGACGTGAAGGTATATACACCGACGTCGGCGGGTTCGCACGGCACGGTTTTGCTCTCGACGAAAAAGCACATGCATCTGGACAGCGGCACGCGCTTGCTGCTGGTTGTGCAGCCGCCGCCGAGTGCGGACCAAGATGCGTCGCAAGGCATCAATCTCGACGAAATTTCTCCCAACAACTTTTAGTCCCGGCGAATTCGGTCAAGAACCCAGCCTCGATTCAGACTTAGAGGAGGTTCTTTCCATGAAATCCTTCGCAATTGCTTTTGTTGCTGCGACGTTTTGTGCGGCGGGCGCAGCGGCGCAATCTACGCCGCCTGCGGAAGCCGCGAGCAGCGAAGCATCGCTGGCCGGCGGCACAGCGATCAACGCGGCGCTCAACACCTCGGTCGATTCGAAGAAGGCAAAATCCGGCGAGCAAATCACGGCGCACGCGACCGAGGCGGTGAAATCCACGGATGGGAGGACGATCCTGCCGAAGGGAACGAAGCTCGTCGGGCATGTCACGCAGGCTTCCGCGCGTTCGAACGGCCAGGGAGAAGCGCTACTGGCCATTCAGTTCGACAAGGCGGTGCTGAAAGACGGGCAGGAAGTGCCGCTCAACAATGTCGTGATCCAAGCGGTGGCAGCGCCGGCGCATGAGGCGTCTGCGTACGGTAGCGACACAGAACGCACGACCATGCCGGCCTCGCCGAGCAATAATCCGAGTATGTCAGGAAGCCGCGGAGCGCGGCCGGAGTCAACGCCGAACACGCAGCCGTATCCTAGCGCTAACCCAAGCGGCAGTTACGGCGGCGAGTCGAATTCCGGACCCTTGCCTGCGAACACGCGCGGCGCGTACGGGTTTGAGGGAATGCGCCTGAGCGCAAACGGAAACGGCGAAGGAACGGTGCTGACTTCGACGGGGAAGAATGTGCATCTCGATGGAGGCACGCGGTTGCTGCTGGTGGTTCAGCCGCAAAGCGCGAGCGCGGCGCCGACCGGCAACAAGTAAGGAGACCACAACAGCCTGGCTTTTGGGGGGCGCGCCCTGCGCCCCTCTTTTTTGGCGCCTTTCTCGATAACAAAGGGCTCGCGACGGCCCTTTGCTATACTCGATGCGATGGCTTCGTCGCAACGGAATCTTACGCTGCCCGGCACAGCGGATCGCAAGAAACTGTTTCTTGTGGACGCCATGGCGCACGTCTACCGGGCATTTTTTGCGCCGATGAACCGGATGAACGCGCCTTCCGGCATTCCCACCAAGGTTCCCTACCTTTTCAATACGATCCTGCGGCGGCTGCTGAACGACTATAAGCCGGACTACCTGGCAATTGTGTTTGATACGCGTCAACCGACGTTCCGCGACAAATTATTCGAGCAATACAAGGCGAAACGCGCGCCAATGCCGGATGAATTGTCGCAGCAGTTGCCGTACGTGCGGCGACTCTGCGAAGCAATGCGGCTCCCGATATTGGAGCTCGATGGCTACGAGGCGGATGACATTATCGGTTGCCTGGCGCAGAAAGCCGCGAAGCAGAACCTGGACGTGCTGCTGGTCACGAATGACAAGGACATGATGCAGTTGGTGGACGGAAACGTGCGCGTATTGCGCGCCGGAACCGGCGGTGCGAAGAACGATGTGATCGTAGATACGGAAAAAGTGAAGGAGATTCTCGGAGTACCGCCGGAGAAAGTTGTGGATGTGATGTCGCTGATGGGCGACACGATCGACAACATCCCCGGGGCGAAAGGAATCGGCGAAAAAGGCGCGACGGCGCTGATTCAGGAATACGGGAGCGTGGAAAACGCGCTGGACCATGCGGCGGAAGTTTCGAACAAGAGGTATCGCGAGGCACTGCAGCAGCAGCGCGAGCAGGTGTTGATGTCAAAGCAGCTGGCGACGCTGGCGACGCACGTGCCCGTCGAATTGGATTTGCCGGGATTGGAGCGGCGGGAACCCGATCTCGCCGCGCTATCGGCCCTGTATCGCGAACTGGGATTCAATTCGCTGCTACGCGAACTGGGATCGGAAGTGGTGGCCGCCTCCGCGGCGGCGAGCGCGACGCCGGTGGTCCAGACGGACTATGCGCAATTCGGCTCGGTCGCAGAGTTTCGCGACTACTTGAAGGGCGTGCCTTCGGGGCAGGCCGTATCTGTGTGGCTGAATCTCGAAACAGGCGAGCGCGAGGCCGAGGGTTACGGCACACGGGTCGCTTCGATTGAAGTTTCGTCGAAGGCGGGGGAAGGTCGCTCCGTCTGGCTCGATGAAAAGGGCGAAGCGCTGCAAGCCCTGTCCGCATTCTTGGCGGATGCCAAGCGGCCGAAAATTGCGCACGATCCGAAATTGCTGCAGATTCTTGCCGGCGACGCGGCGAACATCCTGCATGCGACGCAGATTTATTCTTATTTGCTGCGGCCCACAACAGCAAACCACAATTTTGCGGACGTCGTCATGCGGCAATTCAACGCCATGCTCAGCGGCGCACCCGGAGAACGAGCGGATTACCTGCAGCGGCTGGCCCCCGCGCTGCGCGCGCAAATCGATGCGCAGGAGTTGCAAAGCGTTTACGACAAGATTGACCTGCCGGTAGCCGCCGTGCTGGCGGACATCGAACGCAACGGCGTGCGCGTGGATCCCAAAGCGTTGGACGCGATGTCGCTGGCGATGGAAAAAGAAGTGCGGCGGCTGGAGAAAGAAATCTGGGAGATGGCGGGAACGGAATTTAACGTCAATTCACCGACGCAGCTCGCGGAAATTCTGTTCGACAAGCTGAACCTGCTTCCGCCGGTGCGGCGCGGACGTGGACGCGTGCGCTCGACGGCCGCGGACATCCTGGAAGATCTGTCCGCGCAGCACCCGCTGCCCGCGAAGATCATCGAGTATCGCGAAATCGCCAAACTGAAATCGACATACGTCGATTCCTTGCCCAAACTGATCAATCGCAAGACGGGCCGGCTGCACACAAGCTTCTCGCAAACGGGCACAGCGACGGGGCGCCTGAGCTCGTCCGATCCGAATTTGCAAAACATCCCGATTCGGACGGAATTGGGCAGGCAGATCCGCGCGGCATTCGTGGCCGAGGCAGGCAAGATCTTGCTTGCCGCGGATTACTCGCAAATCGAATTGCGCGTGATGGCGCATTTTTCGCAAGACGCGGTACTGCTCGAGGCGTTTCGCACCGGCCAGGACATTCACGAGCGGACCGCGCAAGAAGTGTTTGGCGTGGGGCCGATGGCGCAAACGGCAGAGCACCGCCGCGCCTCGAAAGCGATTAATTACGGAATTATTTACGGGTTGTCGCCGTTCGGATTGGCTCAGCAGATCGGCGTCCCACAGAAGGAAGCGGCGCAATTCATCAACGCGTACTTCGAGCGCTATCGCGGCGTTAAGGAATATCTCGACAGGGTGTTGGCCGAAACGCGGCAAACGGGAGTGGCCAAAACGCTTTTCGGCCGCATTCGCCCGATCCCGGACATCACTTCGCCGCAAGTACAGATTCGCAACTTCGCGGAGCGCACGGCGCTAAATTCTCCGCTGCAGGGAACGGCGGCGGACCTCATCAAATTGGCCATGATCGCGATTGACCAACGCCTGGCATCCGAAAAATTTGAAGCCAAGATGATTTTGCAGGTTCATGACGAGCTTCTCTTCGAAGCGCCAGCGAGCGAACAAAAGGAACTCACCCAGCTAGTGCGCGAAGAGATGGAAAACGTGCACAAGCTGGCCGTGCCGCTGGAAGTGGAAATCTGCGTCGGACCAAACTGGCGCGATATGGAGTGAGCCGAAGGACTCCTGTTTTTGCGCCTATGTCATGTTTCTGAATACAGCTACAAGCATCTTTTTGACCGGCTCCATAGTCCAATCTTATGAGTAAATGCTCGGTGCTGTCCGCTTGTTCCAGTCCCAGCTTTTGAAAATGGGCTTGCTGCCCCTCTGGTTAGGATCTGCATGCGCGCCTCATTGCTGGGCGGTCTCGGTTGCATCGCCCTTCTGTTCCTAGGTTGCTCCAGTGCGTCTAATAAGGCGCCGGTTACGGTGTCCGTTACTTCCGTCAGCGTGTCGCCGAGCGCGGCGAACGTGGCAAATTTCGGAACGCAACAATTCACGGCGTCTGTGAATGGCTCGCAAAGCACCGCGGTCACCTGGGAGGTGAACGGTGTTGCCGGCGGCAGCCAGAGCGTCGGATTCATCTCGACGAGCGGGTTGTATGTTGCACCCGGCAGTGTTCCCACGAAATCCGACGGCAAAGGCGGAAGTATCACCACCACCGTGACGGTGAGCGCCGTGTCGCAGGTCAATAGTTCGGCGTCGGGCACGGCTATCGTAACGGTCGTACCGGCAAACGAACAGGCACAATCGGGCGCCATCGTGCTCGGGACCTCGGGCGGGAACGCCAACGATTTCAGCACAAATACTTCGACGCACACGATCACCTGTTGCGGCGGAACTTTGGGTGCGCTGGTCGTTCGCGCCGGGACGCAGTACATCCTCGGCAATAACCACGTCCTGGCGCGTGCGGACCTTGGGCAACCCGGCGAGTCCATCATTCAGCCGGGCCTGGTCGACACCGCTACATGCACAACCTCTGGTACGCAGACAGTTGGCAATCTTTCCGCGTTCTATAACCTGGAGACCGGCACCGGGACGAAAATTGACGCCGCCATTGCGCAAGTGATCGCGGGAAATGTAAATCCCAGCGGAAACATTCTCTATTTGGGCGCACCCGACGCCAGTGGCGTTCCGACGCCGGCGCCGCCGCATGGCGGAACAGGCGTGACGGCGACGCTAGCAATGCCGGTGGCGAAGAGTGGGCGCGCAACGGGGTTGACGTGTTCCACGGTGCTGGCTGTAGCGGTGAACTCATCCGTGCAGTATCAGAAGGGCTGCGGCTCCGGCGCGATGTTCAGTGTGACCTACACGAATCAGGTGGATATTGCGGGCGGCAGCTTCAGCGCAGCAGGTGATTCAGGCTCGCTGGTTGTTTCGCAGGCGAATGCTGACCCTGTGGCGTTAATGTATGCGGGATCGGATGCGGACACGGTTGGCAATCCGGTTAGCGATGTACTGAACTTTTTTGCAAGCGGCGGGAACGCTGTGACGTTTGTCGGCGGCGGCGCTCATGCAGTGATGGGGTGCAGCTTGCCCGTCAAGCCTGCCTCTGCGAGCAGCACGCAGGCCGCGGTGACTGTGGCCCGCGAAGCTATGCAGAACGCTGCCGCCGTTCGCGACGCGCATGCACCGGAACTTTTGTCGCACCCGGAAGTGCAGGCTGTTGGCGTGGGGGCGAGCCGCGACAACCCGCGCGAGGCTGCCATTTTGTTTTTCGTGACGGCGGGGCAGCCGCGAACCAACATACCCACCCAGGTGGAAGGCGTGCGCACACGAATTGTGGAAGGACCGTTGTTCGCGCGGCGCGGTGCGCTTTCCGCAGAGGAGAGCGCGCAGCTCGAGCAGTCGGTCGCTGCAGGGCCAGAGGTCTATCCGATTTCCGAGGCGGAACTCGAGCGAGCGCGACAGGTACATGCGGCGCACGCCGAGGAGCAGATGAGCCAGCCTGGGGTGCAGGGCGTTGGCATCAGCTCGAGTCTCGATGCTCCGGGAGAAGCAGCGCTGATGATTTTTCTAGTGCGCGGCGCGGCGCACAATCCCATTCCGCCGGTGATTGATGGACTACGCACACGCGTGCGCGAATCCAGCCGCTTCCGCGCAGGTTATGGCGACGCTGGTGCGCGGCCCGCTTGCGCGATGCCGGCGAGCAAGACGCTCCTGCGCAAGCCGGCTGCCAGCAACTGATATTTTCCGACTGGCGCTACACGCCTTGCGGGCGTAGAATCCGCCTCAAAAGCAGCCGATCCTCTCCTTCGGCCGATTTATCTGAAAGGAGGCGGTATGAGGCGATCTTTCCTTTTGCTAAGTGTGGGTGTGCTTGCGGGCCTCGGCGCAGCGTGGGCGGGTCTGCAAGCGCAAGAAAACTCCGACAAATCCAAAGTCGAGGGCGAGTACAAAATTTCGGCTGAGGATGCCGCGCGCGTCAATCCGGTGAAGGCGAGTCCAGAAGGCCTTGCCGAAGCACGGAAGGTATTTGGGTATGACTGCGAGATGTGCCACGGAGCCAAGGGAGACGGCAAAGGCGAAGTGGTGGAGTCAATGAAGCTGACCATGCACGATTGGCGAGAGCCCGCGACGCTGGCTAATATCAGCGACGGCGAAATTTTCTACATCATTACCAAAGGCAAAGGGAAAATGATGGCCGAGGGCGATCGCGTGCCGGAAAAACTGCGGTGGAATTTAGTCAATCTGGTGCGGGCAATGGCGGCTAAGAACAGTGAGCAGAAATCCGCGGTGGCCACACCAACTCCATAGCTTGTGAGATCTCTGCGCTGCAGCGGCGCGCTGTGCTACGCTTTTCCGTGACATTTTTCTCGCAAAGGGAGACGCCGATGGCGCATTCGCCGCAATTCTTGAAACTTGTGCAGGACGCGAAAAAGCGCGTGAAGGAAACGAACGTTCCGGACGTGAAGCGTCGCATGGACGCCGGCGAGAGGTTCTTGCTGATCGATGTGCGCGAAGACAACGAATGGGCCAAAGGGCATCTTCCCAATGCGGTGCACCTGGGCCGAGGCATTATCGAACGCGACATCGAGCAGCGCATTCCGGATCCCGGCGCGAAGCTTATTTTGTATTGCGGCGGCGGCTTTCGCTCGGCGCTGGTGGCGGACAATCTGCAAAAAATGGGCTACAGCAACGTGGAATCGATGGACGGCGGCTGGAAAGGGTGGCTCGACGCCGGCCTGCCCACCGCGAAGGACTAGGACAATTCTTTCGGCCTAGGTCTAACCGATCTTCACCAGCCTCAGCGAGTTATCTCTCCGCATATTAGCTCTTGTCGTATCCGCGACGCAGGTGTAGCATCCCCCCTCGTCACTCTCGGATGTCGCCCGTTTTTGCCCTCGGGGCGATTTCCGAAAGCTGGGTAGCTGTCCCCGTCCCTCAACTGAGTAAACCGGAAAGGAGCTTTCCTTTGAAAAAAATGGTGGTGTTCGTCTGTTTGCTGATGTTGGTGTTGATCGTTCCGGTGGTTTCCGTGGCGCAGTCCAGCGCGCAGACTGACAATATTGGTACTCCCACATTTACGACTGACTCATCGCTTACGACAGTTCCGGCAACGTCGAAAACGGTGCCGCACTGGACGTCCTCATTCACCTATCAAGGCGTGACCTATCCTTACACCATGGTGGGCAAGAATCCTGCTACCAATTCCACGACAACTGTTGATGTGGCGATCATTCCATTTGATTTTGTGTTTGCCAATGGCGATTCGTTGGACGCCACCACCAAGGTGAGCAACGTTCTCGGCTCACCGAACTTTCAGAATGCAACGTACACCAGCGGCACGACGCAGTATGGCGATGCGGTGCAACGCGCGGAATTCTGGCCCGCTGTCTCGACATCGAGCTCCGCTTGGCACACGCTGATTAATCCGGCTCCCACGGTTTATCCGACGCAAGTCATTCAGGTGCCGCAGAATCAAGCGACGCTCCTTGTTGGCAGGGTCTCGCATCGGCTGATCGCTCTGATGAGCCTTAGCTGGTTCTCAGACCGTTTGCATGAGGCCATCAATAATCTGCACATCAGTTCGACGACGCTTCCGATTATCCTTACTTACGACACTTTTCTTTACCAGCACAGCCTCAACAATTGCTGCATTCTCGGGTATCACGGAGCATTTTCGTCCGTGAACGGAAACGGCAATCAGCAGGTCCAGACCTTCGCGTTTGCCGCATGGACCGATCCCAACATTTTCCCTCCGGGCTGGGCCGACGTGCTTCCGCTTAGCCATGAGCTCTCGGAATGGATGAACGATCCTTTTATTCACAATTTCGTCCCGCCGTGGCAATTCCCGGGCATCCCCGGTTCCTGCCAAGGCAATCTCGAGACGGGCGATCCGATGGAAGTGCTGCCGCACCCGGATTTTCCGGTGACCATCAATGGTTTCACGTATCACCCGCAAACCGAAGCGATACTGCCGTGGTTTGCGCGGGAGAATCCTTCCTCGGCAATCGGCGGCGCCTACAGCTATCCGGACGCCAGCAAACTCACCGGCCCTTCGCAACCGTGCCAGTGAATTAGTTCCTTCTATTTGTTTTCCCGAAAGAGGCGCTGCAGGTTTCCCAGCAGCGCCTCAATTTTTTTGGCAACATCGCGGTTTTTTGCGCGCGCGGTGGGCTTCACGCAAGAGCACGATAAGTGACACGATAACCGCGGCGCGAAAGAATTTGGTGCCAATCAAAAACTTGGCTGGGGCGGAAGGATTCGAACCTTCACCATCCACATTAACAGTGTGGTGTCCTACCGGTTGGACCACGCCCCAGCTGGAGTTGCGGCCGACCACGAGCAACGAACTAGGTAGGCTCCGCCGCAAAGGGCGCGACGGAGGGTTTTTCTAAGATAGCATGACCGAGTCAAGATTCCCCAACGGCTCCGCAAAAAAAGTGAGTCTCCGCGCTCGCCGGCGCATCACACACGATGAAGCCGCACCAAAAGAAATCGTCTTGTAGATGAGGCGATCTTTTGCAAGCGGACTGGTTTGTTCAGGAGAGTGCTCCGCTTATTTTTTGAAAAATTCGAAACAGATGCCAGCGTTTATCGCGTTTTGACGATTCGTCAAAAAAAATCTAAAAATTAGTCACTGGAACAGTTGCATTCGCGAAAGTTTTGTTGGAAACTATCGCGTCAATTACGACTCGGGCTTGCACCCCGGTCAGGACAAGGTGGACGCCAGCTGCCTCTCCGTTTGGTAGCGCTCACCGCAAAAGTGCAAACTTGACATGGCTCAGATTTTTCACCGCAGTACGAATTTCATCGCGAGGTTCAGTGTCTTTTTTGGGGCGCTGCTCGCAGCCTTGGCTCTCGGGGGCGTGATAGGCCTGGCCCGCGCTCCTTATTTGACGAACCAAAACGTCACGCGCGAGCAGCCCATCCAGTTCAGCCACAAGCACCACGTGGGCGACGACGGCATCGATTGCCGTTACTGTCATACCGCGGTGGAAAGCTCCGCGACGGCTGGGATTCCGCCCACCAAGACCTGCATGAATTGCCACTCGGTGCTATTCAACAACGCCGGGTACCTGGAGCCAGTGCGCGAGAGTTTTCGCACCGACAAATCCATCGAGTGGGTTCGTGTTCATCGCCTGGCGGACTTCGTATATTTCAACCACAGCATTCACATCAACAAAGGCGTGGGCTGCTCTTCGTGTCACGGGCAGGTCAACCAGATGCCGCTGATGTTTCAGGCCTCGCCGTTGCTGATGCAGTGGTGCTTGGACTGCCATCGCAACCCGGAAGCGGTTTTGCGTCCGCGCGACCAAGTCTTTAACATGGACTGGAAGGCGCCGGCGAACCAGGCGGAAATCGGTAAGCGGTTGGCGGCAGAGTATAAGATTCAAAGCGTTGCGCAGCTTCAGAGCTGCTCCACTTGTCATCGATAGCGGACGGTATGAGCGATCACGACAGCGACGGATCCATGCACCA
>WNFR01010898.1_pt1 | contig 10105 bp, 9 predicted proteins | sample 5400221 | NCBI WGS metagenome assembly WNFR01 (sample SAMN13153357, study PRJNA577476) | soil metagenome | isolation source: 40 cm soil under Madrone tree | place: USA:California | collected 2016-06-14 | reverse complement strand
CGGCGCGACGCTGCTGGGGTTCGGGTTCTTGATCATCGTCATCTACCTGGTCATCGCCCTGAAGTGGGGAAGCCGGTCGGAGTCGAATCCCTGGCGCAGCAAAGGGTTCGAGTGGCTGACGGCGTCGCCGCCGCCGACGCACAACTTCGACGAGATCCCCACCATCACCCAGATGCCCCACGACTACCGCACGCACGAGCCTCCCGGAGTCATCCGTGTCTCATGATGTCGCCGGCTTGCCGCCCGGAATCCTCGCCCATCACTTCTCGTCGCTCTCGCGGCAGAACGAGGCGATGCGGCTGGGGATGTGGCTGTTCCTGGCCACCGAGGTCCTGCTCTTCGCCGGCCTGTTCACCGGCTACTCCGTCTACAGGTTCCAGTTCCCCGAAGCCTTCGCGGAGTGCAGCCGTCACCTGGAGCTGACGCTTGGCACCGTGAACACCCTGGTCCTCATCACCTCCAGCTTGACGGTCGCGCTCGCCATCCACTACGCGCGCACCGACCGGCGCCGCGCGGCCGCGATCTGCCTGGTGATCACGTTGCTTTTCGCGCTCGCGTTCCTCGGCATCAAGGCGGTCGAGTACGCCGAGCACTTCCACGAGAGGTCGCTGCCCGGCAAGTATTACGCTTACGAGGCCGTGAAGATCCCGGGCGCGGCGATGTTCTTCTCGGTCTACTTCCTGATGACCGGGCTGCACGGGCTCCACGTGATCGCGGGCATGAGCGTCCTCTCCTGGATCCTCCGGCGGACGCTGCAGGGCCGCTACTCGTCGAAGTACTACACGGGCCTCGAATTGGGCGGCCTCTACTGGCACCTGGTGGACCTGGTCTGGATCTTCCTCTATCCGCTGCTGTACTTGATCTGAGGAGTCGCACGTGAGCGAGAGCGGACCGAGCGGTCGTCCCACCCAAGCGCTTCACCCCGACGACCGGCACGACCAGCGCGCCCACTCGGCGTTGCCCTACTTCGCGGTCTGGATCGCGCTACCTGACCGGCAAGCAGCACCTCGGCACCTGGGCGCTGGCGATCGCGCTGATCATCGCCTGCACCAAGAGCACGCTGGTGGCGCTGATCTTCATGCACCTGAAGGACTCGTCCGGCACCACCCGGCTGGTATTCGTGACATCGCTCATCTTCGTCGCGCTGCTGCTGTTTTTCACGGTCTCCGACGTGGCCACCCGCTTCCGGCCCGCTACCCCGGCCGGAGCGCCGTTCGGAACGGAGCGGTCGCAGCCGGAAGGGCTGCTCGAGCACGAATTGCCGGAATGAGCGGGCGCTCCAGGTCAGGGGCGCTTGCCCTGGTCTTCCGCGGAGACCTTGCCGAGATTGTCCCTGCGCCCGCGATCGTCGGGGACGTTTCCCAGCGCGAAGCGGCGCTCTGCTTCGGCGAAGTCGCGCAGGACTTCCTCGGCCGACTCGTACCGAGCCTTGGGCAGCGCCTTGAGGAAGTTGATCGCTTCCACGGGCGCCTCGTTGTCCTCCGCCGTGGCCACCAGCTCGTCGCGCGACGCCGGGTAATCGACTTGCTGGATGTGCCAAGCCGGGCTGCGCCTCGGATCCTCTCCGATTCCTCTCGCCATGTCCGAAAACGTACGGCCGGTCCGGTAGACCGGCTCGCCCCTCCGTACTCCGGAGAGGCAGGCGCCGCGTCCAGTGCGACCGGAACGAAGACTTCGAACGGCCAGGTGGCGCAGGACGGGTGGCAGGCTAGCCCACACGAAGTCCCTTTCCGCCCACCCTGCCCCGGTGCGTAACTTCCGCCGGTGCAGCCTCCTTCGACTCCTCGTGAACCACACCTCCTGCGTTCAGTCCGGGAAGCGGCGCAGCGTGCCGGCAGCAGGGAAGATGCCCTTCGCGCAGCGCTGCAGCGCATCTGCGCCGCGGCCGGCTGGCAGGCGGCCCGAGTGGAATTCGCGCATGAAGGAGAAGACCTCTCCACTCGCAGCGTCTGGCACCTGGAGACCCCGGAGCGCTTGCCCGATCTCCGCCGCGTCGCGGAGCGCAGGAGAGGCGGGCGCGGCAGGGATCTCGCCGGCAAGGTGCTGCGCGACGGCGCTCCGCAGTGGCGTCCCGACGCCGAGGATGGGGCCGGCTCGGTGTTCGCCTTTCCCGCGGTGGCGCGTGAGCGGACGGTGGCCGCGGTGGAGTTCTTTTCGAACGCGCCGGAACCGCCGGACGACGCGCTGCTTTCAGGGATCTCCCGCGCCTGCGCGGAGCTCGGGCGCGTGATCGAGCAGAAGCCCGTGGAGGAGATGCTGCGCAAGGTGGAGCGTGGGTATCGCGACCTGTTCGAGAGCGTCTCGGAAGCCCTGATCGTGGTCGATCCGCGCACGGGCATCGTGCAGGACGCCAATCCGCGCGCGAGCGAGGTGTTTGCCCTTCCTCGCGAGCGGATGCTGGGGACGTCGGTCCACGGGCTCTGGTCCGACGCGGGAGTTGCGCGCGCGGCGATCGCGCGGGGGCGCCGCTTCGAAACGGTGCTGCGGCGCGGAAACGTGGAGATCGTGCTGGAGGTGAGCGCGAGCCCGGTGCTGTACCATGGCGAGCAGGGCACGCTGCTCCTCACCCGCGAGGTGACGCAGCGGGTGCGCGTCCTCGACGCCCTGCGCGCTTCCGAGGAACGCTACCGCATCCTCTTCGAGAACAACCCGCAGCCGATGTGGGTGGAGGATGCGGAGACCGGCGCCTTCCTCGCCGTGAACGAGGCCGCAGTGCGCCACTACGGCTGGGAGCGCGAGAAGTTCCTCACCCTCCGCTCGGCGGACCTGCGGCTCGATCCCGGCGCCGCCGCCGAGCAGCGCGCTGGATCGCCTGCGGTGGAGCGCCACCGCACCGCCTCCGGAGAAGCGCACGACCTGGAGCTCTCCGTCCACGAGGTGGTCTTCGAGAGCCGCCGCGCGCTGCTGGTCGCAGCCACCGACGTGACGGCGCGGCGCAAGGCGCAGGCGCGGCTGCTGCAGGCGGCCTTCTACGATCCGCTCACCGGGCTACCCAACCGCGCGCTGTTCAAGGACCGCCTGGAGATCGCCTTCGCGCGCGCCAAGGGACGCGAGGCGGCCCGCTTCGCGGTCTTCTTCCTCGATCTGGACCGGTTCAAGCTGGTCAACGACAGCCTCGGCCACCGCGCGGGCGACGAGCTCCTGGTGCAGATCGCGCGGCGTTTGGAGAGCTGTCGGCGCGCCGGCGACACGGTGGCGCGCCTGGGCGGGGACGAGTTCACGCTGCTGGTGGAGGGGGTCGCGACTGACGAGGAGGCCATCGCTGTCGCGGAGCGCGTCCACCGCTCGCTGATGCCCCCCTACATGATCGAAGGGCACGAGGTCTTCGCCGGCGCCTCCATCGGCATTGCGCTCGGCGGCCCCGCCACCGAGCGGGTCGAACACCTCCTGCGAGACGCGGACACCGCGATGTACCGGGCCAAGGTGCGCGGCTGCCGGCACGCGGTCTTCGACTCCTCGATGCACGAGCGCGCGATGGCGGCGCTGCGGATCGAAAACGAGCTGCGGCGCGCCCTGGAGCGGGGCGAGCTGCGCGTGCACTACCAGCCCATCGTCGAGCTCTCCAGCAGCAAGATCCTCGGCGTCGAGGCCCTGGTGCGCTGGGAGCATCGGGAGCGCGGGCTGGTGCCGCCCAGCGAATTCATCCCGCTGGCGGAGGAAACCGGCCTGGTGGTGCCGCTCGGGCACTGGGTGCTGGACGAGGCCTGCAGGGCGCTCTCGACGCTGCCGGAGCGGATCACGCTCTCGGTCAACCTGTCGGGGCGGCAGCTCCTGCAGCCGGAGTTCTGCACCGAGCTGAAGGAGATGCTGGCCCGCTGCTGCATCGACCCTTCGCGCCTGCGGCTGGAGCTGACCGAGAGCATGCTGATCGGCAACGGGGTGGCCGCGATCGCGGCCCTGACGCAGCTCCGCGGCACCGGAGTGCGGCTCTGCATCGACGATTTCGGCACCGGCTACTCCTCGCTCAGCTACCTGCACGAGCTGCCCATCGACTCGCTCAAGATCGATCGGTCCTTCGTCGGCGCCATGGGCGACGACGAGCGCAAGATCAAGATCGTGCAGAGCATCCTCGTGCTGGGAAAGGCGCTCGGCATCGACGTGGTCGCCGAAGGGGTGGAGACGCAGGAGCAGGTGGACGTGCTGCGCAGGCTCGGTTGCGAGCGGGCGCAGGGATACTTCTTCGCGCGCCCGGTCCCGCTCGAGCAGCTCAGCTTGAGCTGACGCTCAGTTCGTCTCGGGGGTCCCGCCGACCACCTGCTTGGCGTATCCTGGTTGAATCTTCCCGTCGGGCTCCACGCCGTTGATCAGCGCGACCTGCTCCGGCTTGATCGACGACGGGTAGCGCGAATTGAACTCGCTCACAGTCATCGGCTGATCGATCTTCACGATCTTGAGGCGCGCCGGCTTCACCCCCAGCGCGCTCGGGTCGGAGAGCTCGCTGAAGGTCCCCATGGAGTCCAGGAAGGTATTCCCGTATTCCGAGAGACCACCCTGCTTGGTGTATCCGATCAGCATGTACGTGCTTCCCTGGAAGGGAACGAAGGCCATCACGCCCTCGACGTTGCCCTGCTGCGTCTGCGCGACGAACGTACGCGCCACCTTCGCGCCCCGCACGGTCGCGGGCTGCCCGGCCTGGACCCCCTGCTGCGAGAAGACCTTCTGCGCCGCCTCTTCCGGCGACAGCTTGCCGGCGGACTGGAGCTGGATGATCGCGTCCTGCTTGGGGCTGGCCGCCGCCACCGCCTGGGCCGTGTTCTGGTGCTGCCAACCGGAAGGGGTCTTCCACTGGAACTTCAGCTCCGGGTGGTAGAAGGTGTCGCCTTTGAAGAAGCCCTGGCGCGGGTCCGCGCCGAACGCGATTCCGTCGATCATCTTGAGGTACTTCTCGCGCTCGACCTTCATGCCCTGGGTGGGGCCCTTCAGCTCGGTCTTCAGGCGCTTCTCCGTCTCCGCCAGGCGGTTGCCGGGATCGGGGTGCGTCTGCAGCCACTCCGGCGTCTTGCCGCCGCCACCCTGCTTGGAGACGCGATCGAGCATCTCGAAGAGCGGAATCATCTGGGACGGGTCGTAGCCGACCTTCGTCATGTACCGGAATCCCAGCGCATCGGCCTGCGTCTCGTCATCGCGTGAGTACTTGAGGAAGAGGACTTGCAGGCCGACGCCGGCGACCTGCGCGGCCGATGCCACCACGGGCGAGAGGACCGAGCCGAGCCCGAGCCCGATCTGCGCAACCTGCGCCTTGCTCATCTGATTTGCCGAGTGCCGCGCCGTCACGTGGCCGGTCTCGTGCCCGAGCACGGCGGCCATCTGGGCCTCGCTGTTCAGGTGCCCGAGGATGCCGCGGGTGATGAAGATGGGGCCGCCGGGCAGCGCGAAGGCGTTGACGCTCGAGTCATCGATGACCTCGTACGAATAGGGCAGGTTCGGGCGGTCGCTGTGCGCGGCCAGCGTCTTGCCTACGCTCTCGACGTACGAATTGAGGTCCGCCTTTTCCTTGTAGACGCCGTAGGCCTGCTCGGCTTCCACCTTCGCCTGCTTTCCCAACTCGATCTCTTGCGACTCCGAGAGCAGATTGAGCTGCAGCTTTCCGGTCGCTGGATTGCGAACGCAGGCGACGAGGGCAAGAAGCGGAAGGAAGATGCGCATCGAAGCAAGGTAGGCGGCGGGAAAGCGACCGCCAAGGTTGAGTGTTCACAAGTTTGACTTGGCGACGTTGGGGGTATTCCAGACATTCCAGCCCTGGCGCCTACTTGATGGTCCGGCGTGCAGGCGTTCGAGGGCGCGTTGGAGGAACGGACCGCACTTTGGACAGGATGGGTCTGGGGGTCGCGCTCGCCATCGCGCTGCTGTCGCTCCCCCTGGGGGCAGCGCAAGGACTGCGCTCGTTCCAGGTCAAAGCGGCGGTGGTGCGGTCGGCGCGCGTCCAGACCGCGTCCACGGTTTCCGGAACCTCGCGCCTCGAGCTCAAAGGTTCCAAGGCGGTTGCCGTGCAGCTCGACTCCGCGCCCGCGCAGCTGGTGGCCGGAGCCGGGCTGCCTCTGCCGCCCGGCACCGCGATGGTGACGGTGCACTACTGAATCAGAGGGGAAGTCCACGCCCACCCGGGTTGCTTTTGCCATCCCGGGTTTGCTAGCCCCGGCGCCGCAGCCAACTCAGGGGCTATGCTTGAGCGCGATCGTTGCGAAGTTGGGGTATGAAACACGTTCTAGGCGGTGAGCGTGTCCTTCTGGCGCGAGATGTCCAAAGGCGAGCAGGCCACCTTCCGCGCCTGCTTCGGGGGCTGGGCGCTCGACGGGATGGACTTCCAGATCTACAGCTTCGTCATTCCCACCCTGATCGCCGGGTGGCACCTCACCAAGGCGCAGGCGGGGACGCTCCAGACCGCCACCCTGCTCGCTTCGGCGGTGGGCGGATGGCTGGCGGGGATGATCGCCGATCGCATCGGACGCGTGCGGACGCTCCAGATCACCATCCTCTGGTTCGCGCTCTTCACCGGCCTCTGCGGCCTGGCCCAGAGCTACGGCCAATTGCTCGCCGCGCGGGGGCTGATGGGTCTCGGCTTCGGCGGCGAATGGGCCGCGGGCGCGGTGCTGATAGGCGAGGTGATCTCGGCCCGGCATCGGGGAAAGGCGGTGGGCGCGGTGCAGAGCGGGTGGGCGCTGGGATGGGGCGCCGCCGCCATCCTGTTCACGGTGACCTTCAGCGTCCTGGACGAGCAGACGGCCTGGCGTGTCCTGTTCCTCGCCGGCCTTCTGCCCTCGTTGCTGGTGCTCTACATCCGCCGCAACGTGGAAGAGCCGGCAGTGTTCCGTGCCGCCCAGCAGAGTGGTGACCGCGGCCGCTTCTGGGAGATCTTCGCGCCGGACATCGCGCTCACCACCGCGCTCGCCGCGCTGCTCGCCACCGGCGCGCAGGGCGGGTACTACGCCATCACCACCTGGCTGCCGACGTATCTGAAGACCGTGCGCGGACTGTCCGTGCTCAACACCGGCGGGTACCTCGGCGTCGTGATCGCGGGCTCGTTCTGCGGGTACCTGGTCAGCGCCTGGCTCTCGGACGAGCTCGGCCGCAAGAAGAACTTCTACCTCTTCTCGCTCTGCTCGATGGCCACGGTGCTCGTCTATACCCTGGCGCCGATCAGCGATCGCGCCATGCTGGTGCTCGGGTTTCCCCTGGGTTTCTTCGCCAGCGGGATCTTCAGCGGAATGGGAGCCTTCTTCACCGAGCTGTTCCCGACGCGCATCCGCGGCTCCGGCCAGGGGTTCAGCTACAACTTCGGGCGCGGCGTGGGCGCGCTGTTTCCGACCGTGATCGGATTGCTCTCGGCAACGATGCCGCTCGGCCGTGCCATCGGCATCTTCGCCGCCTCCGCGTACGCGCTCCTCTTCGTCGCGGCCGTGCTGCTTCCGGAGACGCGCGGCCGGGAGCTGGCCGCGGTTGCCTGAGCTGCGCAAGCTGTGTGAAGGCGCGGCGCTGCTTTCGCTGCGCAACCAGGACGCGCTCGATCTCGCCGCCGCGCTGTCGGACGATCGACCCGACGGCCTCCTCGACGCGGTTCCCGGAGCCCGGACGCTCCTGCTGCTCTACGATCCGGAGGTTCTCGACCCGGCGCGGCTGGATCTCTCGCGGCGATCGCGGCGACCCCCCGCGCGCGTGATGCGGCTGCAGGCCTGCTACGACGGCGCGGATCTCGACGAGGTGGCCCGTGAGCTGGGCGTGACGCGGCAGGAGGTGGTCCGGCGACACGCCGAGGCGGACCATGTCGTCTCGTTCCTCGGCTTCGCTCCGGGATTCGCCTACATGACAGGCGGGTTTGCTCTTCCCCGCCTGCGGACGCCGCGGGTTCGGGTGCCCGCCGGCAGCCTCGCGGTCGCCGACGGCTACACCGGAATCTATCCGGCGGCCACGCCCGGAGGATGGCGCCTGCTCGGCCGCGTCGCAGCCCGCATGTTCGAGCCCGGCGCGAATCCGCCGGCCCTGCTGCGACCCGGAGACCGCGTGGTCTTCGAGCCCGTCGGCCGCCTCGAGGAGCAACCGGCGCGCACCCCCGCGGCGAGCTCTTCCGGGCCGCCTCTCCTGCGCGTGCTTGCGCAGGGCGCATTCACCAGCGTGCAGGGCGGCCCGCGCTACGGGCTCGCGTCCTCTGGAGTTCCCGCCGGCGGCGCGATGGACGTCGCCGCCCTCGCGGTGGCGAATCGCGCGGCCGGAAACGCGCCCCTTGCGGCGGCGCTGGAGATTACGCTGGCGGGGCCGGAGCTGGAAGCGCTGCAAGACGTCCGAGTGGCGCTGGGAACTCAGGTCCAAGAGCTCGCGCGCGGGGAGCGCCTGCGGACAGGCCCCGTGCGACGCGGCGTACGCGCTTACCTGGCGGTGGAAGGCGGACTCTCGCAGCCTCTCCCCGGCGAACCGGTGCGCGCCCTTGGATCTGGCGACACGCTGCATCGCGCTTCGCGTCCCGGGCCTCCAGGTCCGCGGCCACCCGCTGCGCCCCTGCGCTGGGGCGAACCGCTGATCGAGGTGCGGGCGCATCGCGGCCCGCAGTGGGACTTCTTCGCCAGCCCGGAGGACCTCTTCGACCGGGAGTACCGCGTCTCGCCCAGCAGCGATCGGCGGGGGCTGCGCCTCCAGGGCCCGGCGCTCGCGCTCGCGCGGCGGTCCGACATCCCGCCCGAAGGCACGGCTCCGGGCGCGGTCCAGGTGCCCGGAGACGGGCTACCCATCGTGCTGGGACCGGACCGACCGGTGACCGGCGGATATGCGAAGATCGCCACCGTGGTCCCCGCGGACTTTCCTCTCCTCGCGCAGGCGCGCCCCGGCACGGCGGTCCGGTTCGTGGAGCAACCATGGACCTGAACGCCGACCTCGGCGAAGGAATGGACGACGGCCCCATCCTGCCCTTCCTCACCAGCGCCAACGTCGCCTGCGGGCTGCACGCCGGCGGACCGACCACGATGGACCGCACGGTTGCGCAGGCGCTTGCGCGCGGAGTGCGGATCGGCGCGCATCCGGGGTATCCCGATCGCGAAAGCTTCGGGCGGACCGCGATGGACTTGCCGCTCGAGGAAATCCGCGCGCTCGTCCTCTACCAGGTCGGTGCGCTGGACGCATTCGTTCGCGCGCGGGGAGGCCGTCTCGCCCACGTAAAGGCGCACGGCGCGCTCTACAACCGCGCGGCGAAGGACGCGCCGCTCGCCCGCGCCATCGCCGAGGCGGTGCGCGCATACCGCGGCGACCTGGTCCTGGTGGGGCTCGCGGGTTCCCCGCAGCTGAGCGAAGCGCGCGCACTCGGATTGCGCGCCGCGGGAGAGGCGTTCGCGGACCGCCGTTACCTCCCCGACGGGTCCTTGATGCCGCGCTCCGAGCCGGGCTCTGTGCTGCACGAGCCGGCCGCAGCCGCGGAGCAGGCTCTCCGCATCGCCAGGGACGGGTTCGTCGTTGCGGCCGACGGTTCGCGCCTGCGAGTGGACGCGGAGACGCTCTGTCTCCATGGCGACACGGCGGGAGCGGTGGAGATGGCGCGCGCCGTGCGGGAGCGACTTGAATCGGGCGGGGTCGGAATCGCCCCGCTCTGACCCCGACCCGGCAAACCCTCGGCGGGCGCGTGCATCTGAAGGCCATGATCGCCGCCTATTACGAAAAGAAGGGAAGCGCCCGGGAAGTCCTCGTGGTGGCAGACGTGCCGGACCCGGAGCCGGGTCCCGGCGAGGTGCGAGTGCGGATCGCGGTCTCGGCCGTGAATCCCACCGACACCAAGGCGCGCAACGGCTTCAAGGGCAACATGGCGATGCCGTTCCCGCGGGTGATTCCGCATCAGGACGGCGCGGGGACCATCGATCGCGTCGGTCCGGGCGTCTCCCGGGAGCGCGTCGGCGAGCGGGTCTGGCTCTACGAAGCGCAGTGGCAGAGACCCCAGGGGACAGCGGCTCAATACGCCACCGTGCCACAGGAACAGGCGGTCCCGCTGCCCGACGGCGTTTCCTTCGAGGAGGGCGCCTGCCTCGGGATCCCTGCCATCACTGCCCATGCCTGCCTCTTCACGGACGGCGATATCGCAGACAAGACCGTCCTGGTGGCAGGGGGAACGGGCGCGGTCGGCTTCTACGCG
>WNFR01008963.1_pt1 | contig 10106 bp, 14 predicted proteins | sample 5400221 | NCBI WGS metagenome assembly WNFR01 (sample SAMN13153357, study PRJNA577476) | soil metagenome | isolation source: 40 cm soil under Madrone tree | place: USA:California | collected 2016-06-14 | reverse complement strand
AGAATTCGTGCCAATCTTCATTGTCTGGCAAGGCCATCCTTGCATCCAACTCTTGGTAGAAATCTTCCATCCTAGATATCGTTCAAGTTCAAGTTCAAGTTCAAGTTCGAGTTTAGGTTTCTCGATCTGTCATTATTGTTGGAGTGCAGGTAGTTCTTCAATCATCAACCTGTCAACTCCATCTAGATACACGTGATTACTCTAACATTTACTAATAAGGAAGCCAACGATCGATCGCCTTACATCGTGCTAGTGCAGGACACCATCAGCATAGGTCTTCTTCCAGCTTTCGCGTACGATCCATGCTTTCCAGTAAGCCTGCACCTTCTCAGGGACACGGTCGAACCTCTGCTCCAGTGCCACGATGCCATCGTCCGACTTCTGCGCTCCAGAGACGAACGCTATGCGCGCGATCCACGCACCGACGTGATAATCATCCACACCGGGGACTGCACCGGCGATGAAGGGCCCTTCGGTGATAGCGCCCGGGAGCGTCTCAACAGTGAAGACCTTGATCGACTCCCAAAGCTGCGTGGAGGCGGTGTAGAATCCCTGTTTCGCCTCGTCTGGCGCAGTTCCGCTGAACAGGGCATCGAGACCTGAGATTTTCCCGAGCTGCTTGTCATGGAGTTCCCTATGTGGCTCAGCCTCGGGCATCGCAGCATACGTCTTCAAACCTGCAAGGCCTACAAGAGCGAGATAAGCGTGCGTGCCACTGACGGTGTGCTGCAGAATACCTACGTTTTGAGGTGAAGGGTCCCACGCCGCTCACGGTTTTGGCGAGTTCCTCGTCGTTTTTCTAAGGCGCGTGGTCGGTCATGGCGCCACCTAAGACTGGTGGAGGATAAGAACTCACCGATGAGACTAAGGCAAAGTTGGGGTCGACCTTGTCCTCGTGCAATATAGTCGTGATGGAGGTTGCAGGGGCAACCTTCTTTGACGAGATGGACACGAGATAGTCAATGACTGCAGCGGTGCTGGTGAACGATTTTCCCTCATGGGTAAGGGTGGGCAAGGTGCCATTGGGGTTCTGAAGAAGTGGGCCCTGTGAGAGGGGGAAAGCGGTAATCAAACCCATACTTACGATCTTCAGAAACTCGGGGTGGTAGTTATCACCCTCCGCGAGGTTGACGGTCTTGAAATCGGCATCGATATCAAGCTCACCGCTGAAATGGTATTGTCAACCCATAAGAATAAATATTGGACAAAGAATGAAGGACGAACAGGGCGAGTTGCGGGGCGGCCGACCAGACGGAGAGGGGGAAGGTATACAGGATGGGCTAAGATAATGGTGAGCGCGTGATATCAGCTACGGAGGGAACACCGGTATAACCTTGGACATTTTCGCGTGTTGCCTATGTGTGTGTGTGAGCAGTTGTTGTTGTGAGTGGTATTGAGTGAACTAAACTGGATGAACTGATGCCAGAACAGATCGTAGAAAAGAGTCCCTTTATATCTTCTCTCGTTCGATTTGTCACCATTTGACAAACGATGACTGTTGACTACGTCTCATGACGGAGTAGCCTCTCTTCTTTTTCCTGATCACCGGAGACGGGTGGAGGGCTTTTCGGTCTTGCAACTCGGGGCATGCCTATGACAAATCCGTGGGTCATGGATAATCCGACGTGCGCAGTGGTGGTAGACGCGCGTCAGAATTGTAAGCACTCAGGTTAGGTTCAGCTCGGGCTCGGGCTCTCATCGCGTCATCGGCCAGTAATGCTTTGGTCGTCAGTGATTTTCGTGATGAGGCGCAGGAAGAGCGTGTTGCACATGACAAAATCCGGGTACGGCGAGCATGGCGCACCCGCCTGTCATAGTCGTGACCGGTCTGACACCGTAGGACCGACACACTGGGCAGCTGTAGTGGCCTTTGGTCCCCACTCCAGAGCAGCTCTCTAGAGCAGCGGAATCCCAGCACGTGCTGGGCGCTTCGGACGCCGACGCCGATTCAGTCGCGGCCGTGCGCGAGCTCCACATATCGCCGACACGACCGTTCTTTCTACGCACATATCAGAAGGAGGAGATTAAGTGTGCCGTGAGGGATGTTGCCAAGGCCCATCCGCCGTAAGTCCCTCCCCCACGGGCCCACCTACAGCCCCAGAAGCCTTGTATATTAATTTACCAGGTGAGCTAACGTACCGTTTCCGTGCCTTAGATTCATGGCGTCATTTGCCACATTTTCGGATCTCATGAATGACGAGCACACCCGGACCTTTCTTTGCATGGAGGTTGGCGCTGTACACGGAGAAGTATATCTTTGACTCCAACCTTGCGTTCGTTCCATCAGCGGGGATACTCCTCGGTTCCACGCGTCGTTCGCCTGGGTATTCCTCGACCATCCGCCCCAGCCTACATCATCCGATACACCAGAACCCCCGACGCCCTTCCCCTCTTTTCCGCCCTTAGATGACCGCCCAAGCGAAAAGAAAAGTCTTGTCCCGACTGTTCCGCGTCTACCCATAAGTTGTTGAGCGCGTCGCGCAAATGGGTGTTGTCTGCGATGACGTCGTGAATGTTCCAAAGACTTGCTTGATAAAGTCTGCGCGACGGTTTTCAGGAATGATGTCCGGTACGCTGAGAGGTGGCCCTCATTAGCACGCACCGAAATGAGGAGACATCAGGAAGCAGCATACAGCACGCCAGTGCTACTCCATGTCTCGCACGAAATCGCGCTCCGTATGGATGACCTCTAGCTCCGTGATCCGATTGCTGGCAGTTAGACTCCCAAGACTCCCGAGCATGACAATGGCCGACCTCCCGAGCTTCCCGCCATGCCAGCCTCAGCGCGAGCCCAGGCCTCGCGAGCTCGCTCGCCCCGCTTAAGAAGAGCGACGCGCTCGGGCGGCGCGTGTCGGAGCGTTTCAATATATCCAAGATAAACGGCGCCCGGCGTACCCGAATCGTCGATCTCTTGTCGCTGGCGGAGGCATCAGAACTTTCGGTGCTCACGGAAGCAGACGAGGCGAATAGGGCGTCCCTCCTCCGCGACACCAGCGCAATGTCTCACGCACTCGCAGACCCCCGCCTCCTGATGTAGCCGACGAGCGACCTCCGGTTGCCCCAATATCGTGCACGCCCGCAACGCCACAACCACCTGAGCCGATGCCCGCAGAATTGTCCGGCCGTGCTACACCCACCCCCAAACCCGCTCCTGGCACGCTGGAGTCCATCACTGTATTCCTGCAGGTTCGGCGGGAGGTGGAGAAGGCGAAGATGGAGCTGGGACTGACATTTTCTTCGTTGCGGATGCTCTCTGTGGACAGGTTTGCGCATAATCTCGGTCAGAAAGATATTCCCGCGATATATATATGCGACCTGTCAAGCGCGTGCAGTACGAATTGGAGGCCACCGACGAGGTGAAAGACAAATGTCTATTATCTCTCTACACCGAACATGAGTACCCCTCGTGGCGCATATATCATGTGTAGTCAACTAATGGAATTTTTTGAGCGCTGGATCAGATGAAGAAGCAAAAAGACGTTCAAATCTCCAGCCTTTGCGCAGGAACTCCGAGATCTTCGCAAAACAGTCGGCGAGAACCGTCGTCTATCATGCATCGTCGTTCCTCCCATGGTCGAGGAAAACAGCGTAGTCGACGCGCCTACCGATCGTCAATTACAGAAAGTCGCACGACGACTATCCAACGAACAAGATACCGTCGAGGGCGTTTAAAATGACGTGCCCAAACGGCACGTGTCGCCGAAACCGCAAGTCCTGCGCGCCATCAAAAAAGGTCTGAGCACCGTGGGAGCGAACTGGAAAGTTTCACAGTACACATCAACACGGTCAAGCTGATGTGTGGGAGGAGGAACTGCAAAGTATAGTCGAGAAACAACAGTTCCTGAACCACCAAGGAGATTTCTTCGCTGACCTTATCGAGGACCGCAAAGCAGTAGCGGAGATTAATGAGCACGTGGAGAAGGTCATCTCGCTCCGCAGAGCATCTGGAGCGCTACGTCCACCTTGTGACTCTATGCCACCACCCTTCTCACTCGTACCTACTGGCCTCCTTGTAGCTACTGATTCCCCTTGTATATACAGCAAAGCAGGAAACAATAGAGCAAAAATTACGCACAGTCTGCTCGCTAATTTGAGAAATGCGGCTGGTCTTGACCAATGACCACAGACAGTTCCTTAACAGCCTTGTGGATGGATCAATGAGTCATGATGAAATAACGGTTCAGCTGTAGTAGCAGTGGCAACGATGCCGCGGAAGTGGCTCACCTAGTATACTATACAGTAACGGCGAGTGTTTGGTTTGGGATACAATAGATTAGGTTTAGTAAAACCTAGTGATGTCTGAGAAGTTTTCAACATTTGATGGGTTTCCCATGCCCAACGGTCGATGCCAGTGGTTGACCAGTGGTTGATGTGTGGTGTGGGAAGACGGCCGGACCGGGCGAATGGAAATTACGTCGTCGGACCTAAACATACATCGATCGTTCAAATCGAAACGAGTCACTCCGTCGCTCAAATGGCTACCAAACAGTCCCGCCATCGAAGTCCAAAAATCCGATTCCGAGTCCTCATCATAGGAAGAGCGAATGCAGGAAAGACCACCATCTTGCAAAGGGTCTGTGATACGACAAACAGCCCAACTGTTTACCGTCAAAATAGCGATGGCGAGATGAAGCAGGTACCTCACAGTCTACTCTGGTGCTCCCTGTCTCATCTCATGCAGGTTAAACTCGACCCGTCCATGGAGGTTAGTGACAAGAGAAGTTGCCTACTGTCGCCACTTAACTCTGAGTCAGCGTGGCGAGCATGTCATTGAGGATGAACTTGTGTTCTTCAACCATACGGGTTATATCTTCCATGATTCCCGTGGCATCGAGAGCGGTGCTACAGAGGAACTAGACATTTTGGAGAAATTCATTCGACTCAGGGCTAGTGCAAACCGACTGCGATCGAGATTACATGCGATATGGTTCGGGCTGTTGTGCGTTAACGATGACGATCAGTGATGGTCATATATATTCAGGTACTGCATCCCAATGGACAACCGACGACCGGGGCTTGACCTGAAACATTTCAAGGACATCTCCAAGTATTCGGGTCAGAATGGTGAGTCATCATGGACACTTGTGGTGACCGTTTGTAACACATCACTTTCGAAGTTCCCGTGATTGCGGTGTTCACGAAAAATGACCAGTTCTTGAGAAATGTCGGAATTGATTTGGAAGACCAGAACCATGAAGACCCATGTATTGACGCATCCAAGGAGGCGAAGGAAAGGGCGGCAAATGAAATATTTGAAGAGCACTACCTAGGGCCCCTAGGTGAGGACGTTCCTTGGGTGCGGTTGCGAGGTAAGTTCAGGGTCGAATGCCCGGGAAACGTACTGATGTTCTTCGACAGCTATGAACCAGCAAGTGGCACGCTGTGACACTCTTCTTGAGGCGACAGCCGGAGAATTAAATGAAGATGTGGTCGCCTTGATGCTTGTTGCTGTGCAGAAGGACAATTTGGGATTGAGTGTGAATCTCGCTTTGAAACGGTCAGCGCACCAGTTTGAGGGGACTATGGGTGGGAATCACACAGAGCTGTGCAGGGTCTATTCCAGTGGTTGGTTTAATAGGCATCACGCGAAAAGTATAGTTCAGGAGTGTCTTTTTCCATTTCCGTACCTGTGGGCAAGTGTTTACTTGTCATTCGTTGTACATGCTCATGATAACCAACGTCGGCTCAGTCGGTATGTGCTAACATTATGCTCTGCAGATTGGCTGACCTAATAGTATGGGACATTGGCCCGCCAGTGGGTGAGTTGCTGCCATCCTTTCCTGCCTTTCAACCGTGCTCACGATGCCTGTCCTTTGCTCTCCAGTGGGTGAGTGGCTTCTGTGGTGAGCTGCACTTGGAACCTGCTCACCACGCCTGTCATTGGCTCTCCAGATGGTGAGTGGCTTCCGCGGTGGCCTGTATTTTCCCTGCTCACGATGCCTGTCCTCCAGGATGTGAGTGGCTTCTATGGTGAGCTGCTTTCGGAACCTGCTCACCACGGCTGTCCTGGCTCTCCAGATGGTGAGCGGCTTCCGTGGTGGCATGTTTTTTCCCTGCTCATGATGCCTGTCTTCGGATCTCTAGGAAGTGAGTGGCCTCTGCAGTGGCCTGCATTTGGACCTGCTCACGACACCTGTCCTCGACTCCTCCAGAGAGTGAGTGGCTTCCGTGGTGAGCTGCACTTGGAACCAGCTCACGACACCTATCCTCGGCTCTCTAGCAAGTGAGTGGCTCTGTGGTGAGCTGCATATGGACCCTGCTCATGGCACCTGTCCTCGACTTTCCAGTTGGTGAGAGGTTTCTGTGGTGAGCCACATTTGAAACATGCTCATAACACCTGTCTTGGCTCTCCAGGGAGTGAGTTGCTTCTGCGGTGGCCCGCAACTTCCCTGCTAATGATGTCTGTCCTCGGTTCTCCAGGAAGTGAGTGGCTTCTGTAGTAAGCTGCATTTGGAATGTGCTCACGATGCTGTCCTCGGCTCTCCAGGGAGTGAGTGGCTTCTGTGGTGACCTGCATTTGGGACCTGCTCATGACACCTGTCTCGGCCCTCTAGAGTGTGAGTGGCTTCTGTGATGAGCCACATTTGGACCCTGCTTAAGACACTTGTCCTTGACTCTCCAGGAAGTGAGTGGTTTCTGTGGTGAACCACATTTGGACCCTGCTCATGATGCCTGTCCTCTGCTCTCCAGTTCGTGAGTGGCTCTGTGGTGGGCTACATCTGAACCCTGCTCAGGTGTCTGCCCTTGACTTTCCAGGAAGTGAGTGGTTTCTGTGGTGAGTCGCATTTGGACCCTGCTCATGATGCCTGTCCTTGGCACTCCAGGACGTGAGTGGCTTCAGTGGTGAGCCGCATTTGGACCCTGCTCACCACACCTATCCTTGGCTCTCTAGAGTGTGAGTGGCTTCCTTGGTGAGCCATATTTGGACTCTGCTCAAGGTGCCTGTCCTCAACTCTCCAGTTTGTGAGTGGCTTTCATGGTGAGCTACATTTGGGCCCTACTTATGATGCCTGTCCTTGGCTCTTCAGGGAGTGAGTGGCTTCAGTGGTGAGCTGCATTTGGACCCTGCTCACCATGCCTGTCTTTGGCTCTCCAGGAAGTGAGTGGCTTCTGTGGTGAGCTGCATATAGACCCTGCTCACCATGCCTGTCCTTGGCTCTCCAGAGAGTGAGTGGCTTCTGTGGTGACCTGTATTTGGTCCCTGCTTATCATGCCTGTCCTTGACTCTCCAGAGTGTGAGTGGCTTCCAAGGTGAGCTGGATTTGGAATCTGCTTATGATACCTGTCTTTGGCTCTCTAGCAAGTGAGTGGCTCCCATGGTGAGCTGGATTTAGACCCTGCTCATGACACCTGTCCTCGGCTTTCCAGATGGTGAGTGACTTTTGTGGTGAGCTGGATTTGGACCACACTCATGACATATCCTTGGCTCTCCAGTGGGTGAGTGGGTTCAGTGGTGAGTTGGATTTGGACCCTGCTCACAGTGCCTATCCTTGGCTCTCCAGAAAGTGAGTGGCTTGATTGGTGAGCTGCAATTGGACCCTGCTGACAATGCTTGTCCTCAACTCTCCAGGAGGTGAGTGGTTTCTGTGGTGAGCTGCATTCAGACCCTGCTCAAGACACCTGTCCTTGACTCTTTAGAATGTGAGTGGCTTCTGTGGTGAGCCACATTTTGACCCTGCTCATGACCCTGTCCTTGGCTTTCTAGGAAGTGAGTGGCTTCCACAGTGAGCTGCATTGGGTTGCTCATGATGCCTGCCCTCTGCCCTCCAGAAAGTGAGTGGCTGCTGTAACAAGGAACTGCCTTGTTCTCCTGACCAGCCCATTCTTGACTTCAGGATGTGTGTGCCCTGTGCCTTTCAAATCTACTGGTTGCACTAATCAATCACCTCACCAGTCTGTGGGTCCCCTTCTCCATTTAACTTTCCAATGACATTGACCTTTGACTGCTCAGATTGTATGTGCTTTCCGGATACTGATTTGGGCACAGCATCTGACATTATGACCAGATAGCAAAGGTTATGTCACTGCCTACCATTCGAAATGTACCATTTTTGTACCACAATCATTACCTGGACTGCTCATGGTATTTCATTCTGTAGCGCCCTATCATTGGCCATAGAAGTCATTATTTGATACTTGGTACTTCTCTTTATCTTTGTTAGAGTAGATTTGACCTTTCCGAAAGCTGTTGTCCTGATTTTGAAGCACGCCACATTTCTACGTTGTTCTATGTTTCCAGAACCAGCTTTAATCCAGGCAGACCTGGACTATCAAAGGGCAGGTGTTGACCAGAAAATTCACGAATACGTTGTCGCATCTCAAGGACCCTCTGCCGAGCGAGATAAGGCTTTTATAATGGGTATTGAAATTGGTTCGTCTATTCTTGTGTCTGTTCAATCATCAACACTTTTATTTACAAATTCCGGTGTGACAGATGTATAAGAGGACTTATTGCTGGAATGGTTTTTGGAGCTGGCATTCTCATGCATGACACCACCATGTCGGTACGAAGGTTGTGTAGGTTGATTTGTGTAGTTGAGCCATATGTGTACTATGATACATGTGATGTTCGATCTACCGGCACTTACGCATACTATGCTATACGAAAGTGCTGAAAACATTGGACCGCAGCTACACGGCGGCAGCTTCGATCGCTCACTGGCAAACGATACGATATCTTTTCTGATCAAGATACTAGTACGTGCGTGTTGCACCTGTCTGGATGATGATGAGGGCGTGGAACAGCTGCCCCCCATACGATGCATGGAAAGTAGATCGAGCATCCATACTACATGTTGCTTCGCCATTCAATAGTCAATCTTCATCTATTGACAACTCATGAGACACGACGATGATACCTGTGACTCACACATTGAAATGCTTGGTCCGTGAGCTCCCCTCAAGCGCCCGCGTGATCGACGACTCGACATCCGCCCTTTTATTACAAGACGTCGTACAAGGTCAGACCGCCTCCCCTGCCGATGATAGACCTACCGCGTTCATGTTCTGCAGAGGAGGCCGTCGCAAATATTCCGTACAACCACCCTCCGCCCTCTATGAAGTCCAATGATTTAATTTGAGAGTCATGATCGAGGTACTCCAAAGAATTTGCCTGGCTGGGTCCGTCGTAGTGATAACAAGGACACGTACTAGGATTCAAAGATTCAAAGTTGTTCCGTTCCGATCCATGGTCATTGTGCCCAAATCGGGCAACACGACCGGACAAGTCAGCACAGATCGATCCCTTACTTATGTCTAACACGACCCAAGCCTCGCCTCCAGAAGATGCCCTCAGATCTGCTGTTCTAGCTCTTAGAAACCAACACCCCACGCTTGGTGTAGCCAAGGTACATGCGCTGCTGCTTTCTGAAAATTCAGAGTGGACCGTCAGCGAAAAGCGCCTTCGACGCATCATGACGGCAGAGGGCCTCACACTGCAGTCGCAGCCGCAACGAAAGGCCCCTCCTTCCGGGACGCACATATATCCTTCATCCACGCTCATCGAAGGCTTCGACGTCACGAAATGGGCGACTGGCGTCGAGGTCAAATATTTCGACGATCAAAGGGGTAAAGGGCTCATTGCGAAGGAGCCCATCTCGGAGGGTCAAGTCATATGGAAGGAGGATCCATTCATCATTGCCCCTGAGTGGTGTGTGTCAAACTAAAGAAAAAGTATGTGATCTCCTAATATTCAAAAAACGACCCTAGGGATATATACGATCTGCAGATCGCGTCTCGGGCATGCGGATACTGTACGACGCCCCTCACGGACTCGTCACTGATCCTGCGCTGTCCCGCGTCCAACTCGTCAGCCCCGTGTCCAACACGGTTCTGCCACCGACTCTGCCTCAAGCGATCAGAGAAGATGCATCCGCTAGTCTGTCTGGCCCAGAACCCGGGCAGCGTCCCGCTCCTGGCGTTCGCGCGGACGAACATGTGGATGGCCCTCCATGCGCTCACGCAGTGTGCCGCGAGGCTGCTCCTCGCGCAGCAGACGGGCGACGAGGCGTTGCGCAATGATTGGCGCGTGTACTGCGCCCTTGCAGAGCTCGGGATGGAGGAACGTGCGCAGGGAGGCTGGTGCGTCGTGCATATTGCTCGTGCTC
>WNFR01008962.1_pt1 | contig 10106 bp, 12 predicted proteins | sample 5400221 | NCBI WGS metagenome assembly WNFR01 (sample SAMN13153357, study PRJNA577476) | soil metagenome | isolation source: 40 cm soil under Madrone tree | place: USA:California | collected 2016-06-14 | reverse complement strand
GCGCACCGCTTTGCGGCTGCGGGGCTTGACCGCGCGCCTAAATCCGTAACCAAGAGCTATCAAGATCGCTAAACACCACCGGAATATCCCCTTGACAGCCGCGTCCTCATATAAGCCCGGTGCGTTAGCAGCGCACGCCAGGATCTGTGCGGGGGCGCTCAGTAATGAGCGTCCCTACCGCGACCATAATTCAGGCGACGGAAGCGACCTGGATTCCGCAGTGCAGCACTCTATTTGCCACCGGCTAATGGTGCTATCCTCTAGTCGAGCCTAGGAGGGGAACCGACGGCACCCCTTGCTCCGCAACGCGTCTGCTCGTAGGAATGCCCATGCTCGGCATTACGCGGCGCGAGTTTATCACGCTGCTCGGCGGTGCCGTAGCAGCATGGTCGCTTGCAGCGACCGGCGGCAGTTGATGTGGGTTGTCGGTTTCAAAGCGCCGCCGCAGAGTCCGGGGAGAAAGCCGATGAGGGCGCACATCATCGGTGGAGGATTTGGCGGACTGGCAGCGGCCGCGCTTCTCATCCGGAACGCGGGGGTGTCCGGCGAGGACGTCACGATCTACGAGGCGGACGAGCAGGTGGGCGGCGGGTTCTTTCTCGGCGGCAGCGCGGAGAGTGGCTACAACCTGCCTGGCTCAGTGTTCGACAAGGAATTCCGCTGCTCGTTCGAACTGCTCAAGTCGATTCCCTCCGCAAGCAATCCCTCTATTTCCGTCACGGAGGAATTCTTCGCGTTCAATACTGGCGAGCCGTACCATGACGGGGCGCACATCTTCGATCGCGACGGCCGCGTCGTGCATGGCCCACGTTTCGGCCTGAGCCTGGGTGACGGCCTCAGCCTTGCGCGGGTTCTGCTGACGCCCGAAGCGATGCTGAACGGGCGGCGCATCGTGGAGTTCTTTTCTCGGCGATTTTTCTCGACCGAATTCTGGTTCCTCTGGTCGACGATCATGGGGTCGCTGCCCGAGCACAGCGCAATCGAGTTTCGGCGCTACATGAACCGCTTCCTGTACTTGTTCGGTCACCTGTCGGACATGACGGGCGTGATGCGCACGCCCATCAATCAGCACCAAGCGTTCATCGAACCGCTAGTCGCGTGGCTGCACCCGCGCGGCGTGAACTTCCTCACCGCTGCCTTCGTGCAGGACATCGGTTTCGCGCCGTCGCCCGGCCGCATGACTGTCGATCGACTCGACTATGAACGGGGCGGCAGCGTGACTTCGGTCGCGGTCGCGCCGGAGGATCTCGTGCTCGTGACCACCGGATCGCAAGCGGCCGACCTTTCGGTGGGATCGATGACCGAGCCGCCGCGTCCGCGGCCGAGCGGACGGTCCTGGGCGCTATGGACGCGCCTCGCCAAGGGGAGCCCGAAATTCGGAAAACCCGACGCATTCTTCGGGGAGGCCCGGATGCCCTTGTCGCGCTGGGTGACTTTCACGGTCACCGACAGAGGGACCGAATTCATCGAGCAAATCTCCGCGCTGACTGGCAGCGAGCCGGGACGCGGCGGGCTCGTAACTCTGAAGGACTCGGGCTGGGTTCTGTCGCTGTCCATCTTTCACCAGCCAGAAATCATCGGCCAGCCGCCGGGCACGAGCGTCTGGTGGGGCTACGGTCTGTATCCCGAACGCAACGGCGATTTTGTGCGCAAACGCATGGATCAATGCACCGGCGCGGAGATCCTGGAGGAGACGCTGCGGCACCTTCGGTTCGACCGGCACTTGGCCGCGATCATGGCGTCTTCGATTTGCGTGCCTTGCAACATGCCTTATGTTAACAATATCTGGCTCCCCCGGGTCCGCAGCGACAAGCCTCCCGCGGTTCCAGAGGGGGCGACCAATCTCGGACTCATCGGCCAGTACGTCGAGGTTCCGAGGGAAATAGCCTTCACCATCGAATGCTCCGTCCGCTCGGCGTGGGAGGCGATCTACGTCCTGCTCAAGCGCGGCCCCGCGCCGCCGCCAGTGTATCAAAGTCAGTACGATCCAAAGGCGCTGTTCAACGCGCTGAAAGTGTTTGTCTGCCGGTGATCCGCGCCACTGCCGGCTGAGCTAGCGAGCTGCTAACTCAGCGGTGTCAGTTCGGCAGACTCGGCGCATCTGTTTGCCATGCTGCAGGATCACGTGACGCGGGAAAACACGGTGCGCTGGCGTTGGTCGGCGGGTGATGTGGTGATCTGGGACAATCGCGCAACGCAGCACAAGGCGATCGATGATTACGGCGAGCAGCCGCGCATCGTGCGCCGCGCGACGATCGACGGACCAGTGTCGGTCGGCCTCGATGGCCGGCACGGCAAAAGACGTAACAGCCACGCCCAGGTTACTGCAGCGGCCTGAAATCGGGCTAGATGTATCTCTGTTGCGGTGCGTGAATGACCACTTATGTGCAGGCCCATGGCAGGCGCCACGGTCGCCGCCCGGCAGGGCCGCTTACCGGGGTAAACCCGCCGCGCGTCACCAGTCTAGCCGGCTATCGGCACCCACGAGCCGCGGCGTCCGGTGCTGAAGGTGCTGCGGTCGCGCGGCGAGGCCGGCCGCTCGGCGGTTAATGACCCAGGCTGTGTGAAAACTCTGTGCGGTAGAAACGCACCATGATTTTTGAGGCGTGTGGGCGCACGGAGAACGAATAAACGCAAAAATTCGTGCTCCGGTCGGCATTACGACCAAATCAGATCGAGTTTTCGCACTGCCTGGGCCCGGAGCCGAAGTCGCGTCGGCAGCCGACTTTCAAGCACCGGACCGGCAACTCTTGCACAACACAGCCTTCACACAACGATGTGGGAGCAACGCCCCGCGGACATCCCGCGGCCCGGCCGACGCTTGCGTTGGTCTCCGGGCCGCAATTTTCGCCGTAAGGACTGAGCGGGCGCTCAGGGCACGACGCCGCCGCGGCCGACATCGATGCGGACGGCGGTGAAGGTGCCGTCCGGCTGCTTGGTAGCGGCGGCCGCCGCGACGGCGGCGCCGGATTTGAGATCGCTCCTGTCGGAGATCTCCAGACGCTGAACCGGTACGCTCGGTCCGACGATGAGCTTCTTCTCGCCGTCCTTGTATTTCACGGTGAGGACTGGGCCGTCCACGCTGCTGACGGTCTGGCCGACCGCGCCATTGGTCATGGTACCATTCGGGGCGCCCGGCCACCCCGGCCGGTGTCCGTCGCCATTGCCGCGCATGCTCTCAGGAAAAATGCGCAGCTCCACTGCCTTCTGAGTGCCGTCGGGCTGCGGAACGCCGCCGCTTGCGACATAGTCGCCCGCCTTGATGTCGGCGGCCGTCGCCTTCACCCGGGCGACGATCAGCGCATTGTCGGCGAGCGTCAGGGTGACCGGGCCGCTGGCCGATTTGATGTACAGCGTTTTGCCCTCGACCTTATCGATGGTGCCGGCAACGCGCTGGGTCGGCTGTTGCGCCCACGCGGTGGAAACCGCAAATACCGCCGCCAACGCAGCGGCCGCCATGATCCGCATTGTGCTCATTTCTGATCTCCCACAGGGGTAACATGCGGGCCGAGCATACACCCGTCAGGCCGGATGGCGAAGCAGGCGCAGAGGGGGCGCGACTCCCCGTTGAGGGACGGCGAGACGATCAGAACAATGGTGGTGGTGACATCAATCGATCTGCTCAAAACCCAAACTCCTTCAAAATGCCACGAGGGACCCTACAGCCTTCGGTTCCGGGGGGCGGGCCATGCTTCTTGGCCCAGACGACACTCCTGACGACGTACCCCTCCAGCACGAAGCGCCAGCCGTCATCAGTCATTTCGCTTTCCGGTTGGGGCGCCTCCGGGCCGGCGAACCAGGGACGCTCTGGGGGGCGAGGCTGCGGTGCCGCCGGTCGGGGCGAAGGCGGCGTCCGGTTTCGGGCGAATGCTGCCAACACCTGCTGGCGGCCCTCGGCGACGACGGGCTTGCCATCATCGGGTTGTGCTGCGGGGACGGCCGGTTGATTCCCCAAAATCGGGGAATCAAATGCCGCGGCAACTTCCGGCACCTTGCCGTCCGGAAGGTCAGAGACCGGCTCCGCGATCGTGTCGGGCGAGACATCCTCCGCGCTGCCGGGGTGGCGGGCCGTTTTGATAATGCCGGAAATCTCGGCATTAAGAAATTCGGCGCCGTTAGACTGTGTCGGTGGCGCTGCTGGTGCGGTTTCCTCGGTGGCGGGTGCTGAGATAGCGGGCGAGGGCGCGACGCGCTCCACGGGCTTCCCCGGCGTCTTCCCTGCAGCTTCCCATGCGGCAACAAGGCTCGGCACAATCACGCTGCTGCAGTAGTCTTCGGCAATGGCCTTGAGCAATCTCCGCTCGCGCCAGGACGTGGCGGGTTCGTTCCGCGGGTAAAGCTTCTTGTCGGTCTTGGACCGGATCGATGAGACAATGCGGCCGATCGGAACGACTTGGAGCGCAAGTTGGATCGGCGAAACGTCCTCGATACCAGGACCACGGATTACGTTGCCCCCGGTGGCGGCGATGAGCCGATCGCGCAGTTCTCGCTCGGCGACGGCTCGCTTGGCAGCGGCGGCATCGGCTTCGCGGCGGCGCTCCTGGCGCTTCCGGATGCGGTCGGCGAACCGCAGCCTGACGTCGGGCGGAATCTTGTTGTCGGGCGCATCCGGTGGCGGCCCGAGCTCTTCGACGTTCCAGGAAGCCGGGTCGACCGCCCAGCGCTCCAGCGCATCGAACCAGATCGCCTCCTCGTCCGGTGTTGGCGGTGGTGGAGTAGACGGCCGCTTGGCCTCGGGAGGCCTGGCAGGGGCGAGCGCGTAGTGGCCGGGAGAGGTCCGCAGGATGCGGCCGGCATCAAACTCGCGTTTGATTGCAGACTCGCCGCTGCCGCGGGTTGTTCCGACCGGCATCGCGGCGAGGACCTGGGCGACGCTCTGCGGCTCGTCGGTGTCGACCAAATGATCAAGCACTGCGCGGCGAAGCGGACCCAGGTGCTCGACATCGAACGGGAGGTCGCGCTCGCCGGGCGCTTCGGCCGACGGTGAGCCAGCAACGGGCTCGTCAGGTGCCGGCGCCAGGCGATCGACCGATGCGGCCTCCGGTGATGCGGCCTCGAGCTCAGCCTTTGAGGTCCCCGATTTTGGGGAGCTCAAATCAGGCCCCTCGGCAGATACAGCGGCGTCGTCCGGTGCCTCCGGTGACGCGCCTCGAGCTCGGCGGTCGTCGCCGGCGCCGGCGGCACTGGCTCGATAGGCATCTCGCCTGCGGTGGCGTCGGTCATCTCCACGAAATCCCCTCCGAACGTTGCGCGCACCGCACGACTCACCGTGCACGTCCATCCAAGAGATGACGGTCGCTCTGCGGTCTTGCAAGTAAATCCATGCACGATCGGCATCGAGACGGCAGGCGCCAAAAATATCTTCATACCGGCGTAAACCAGGATGGCGGTCTTCGAAACTCTGACCATATTGGTTTTGCGAAACTTGGAAGATTTGCAAGAAAATGCTGAGCACGATTTATCAACGAGTTACGGCTTGCAAATCTCACTTGCGAAATAGGAGGGCCAATGGCCGTCATCGGATACGCCAGGGTCAGCACCCAGGACCAGGACTTCGCCGGTCAGATCGAGAAGCTGAAGGCCGCTGGCGCTGAGCGCATCTACAGCGAGAAGATCAGCGGCGCCCGGTCGGACCGGCATCAACTCGCCAAGCTCGTGGCCTCGCTCAAGGCCGGCGACGTAGTGACGGTCTGCAAGCTGGACCGGCTTGGCCGCTCGACCACCGAACTCTTCGCCCTCCTCGACAGGATCGACGATGGCCAACGGCATCAAGTTCGGCCGCAAGCCGAAGCGGGACGCATTTCAGCAGGCCGAGGCCATCAAGCGTCGGTCTGCCGGCGAGACGCTCGCCGACATTGCCAAGAGCTATGCCGTCGACATCAGCACGATCAGCCGACTGAAGGGAGACCAAACGTTGGCTCGGTAGAGAAGTTGATATTCCACCTTGCCGCCGACCGCGGCAACCACCGGGAAGAGAACATCGTCGGAGAAGCGGATCATCGGACGCATCTTACCGGTTTCGTCCATATATTCGCTCGGCTCAAAACTGAGCCGAGCAGAAACACCCAATTTTTCCATTACCTCTCTAGTGGCCCGCAGCACGTTCTTGTGCATCACCGTGATGGGGACAGGCAGGCGAACGACATCGGTCACACCCCAATGGTTGCATCTCGCCTTAGTGAAGACGAAAAGGATGCCCTCGATATAATCGATACCAGGGTCGTCCGCAGCGCGTGACCGTCGTCAACGAGGCCGGCCTCTACAAGCTGGGCCGATCCTGGAGCGCGTGGGAGCATTGGTTTTCATCCAGCCGCGCCATGGTGGCGCGACCTCAAACGAAACCGGAAACATCGGTCTTGCTCCCGGCTACTGGTTGAACTTCAAGCAGGCCATACTGGTGGCTCAGTGGTCGCTCTGCGCGACGGCGACACTGACGATTTCGCCCCGATTGAACTGCTGCCGTTCGGCATCGTCGAGCAACCGGCGGGCGACCGCAAACGCAGTCTCCCTCGTCTCACCTTTGCGGGTCACCAGGGGACCACGCATATTGGTCGACAACACGGCGGTGAAATCCTTGCCTATGGCGGTCACAATTTCCCCCCTAGAACGGCGGTGCTGCATCATCTGCGACTACGGCCGACATCGACTTGGCGACGCGCTTCGGCAGGCACAACAGGTACGTGTTTGCCCGCGCGCCGGCGCCGGCTTGACGGCGACCAGGCCGAGTTCGACGAGGTGATCAACCGCCCACCGAACATGAACAGGATCAACATCGAGCCGGCGCGCCATCCTCACGTGCGAAAGAGAACCCTCGAACTGTTCGACATAGAGCTCGCGGTGCCATTCCCTGATCGCGTCCAGCACCTTGCGTTCAACATCGTTCAGGCCTGGCGTGGCAGACGCTCGCGTGTACCATTCATCCAGGCGCTCGGCCGGGATCAGCACGGCGCCAACGGCTCGACGGATAGGCTTCGGCTTGGCGAGCGTGGCGGTCATGGCAATTCCCCTTGCCGGCTATGTGGCGGGCGGCGCCGAGTCGGGCAAGCGGGCGACGGGCGCGGTTTGGTTGCATCGGCGTCACGGCTTATGTGCTCGACGGCGAGATGAGATGCGTCGTGCCTGCTCATTGGTCACGGCTCAATGTGATCGACGGCGAGGCGGCCGTGCTTGGTCGCGACGGTCTGTCCCGGTTTCGATTGAACTATCCCGACGGGAGGAACGTTGCACTATCAAAGGAACTTCCTTTGATAGAACTATCAATCATCTTCGGCATGGCCCTGATATGGGGACTATTCTGTGTAATAGTTCCTAAATCACAGGATGAACCAGGACCCGGCACCGATGACCCGACAGGGGTTGGTCCGGGCGCTGGGGCGGGTGCTGGTACAGGAATTGGCGGGTGAGCGGCAGGATGCTCACGCCTGAGTGTTCCCTCGCTAACACCAAGGATCATGGAGAGATCTTTGCGCCCGACTTGGCGGTTGCTCGTCATGTCGATCTCATCCGCCTCAACGACGCGGGGGGATTCTCTTTCTCTCTCTCCATCTCCTCGCGTGCATGTGCCCGTCCGTCTCTCGAACACGGAGGCTGCTCCGATGCGGTTCGCCTACAGCGGCGACGTGAACGGCCCGACGTCAGGAGCGAGACATACAGGCGGCAAATGCGGTGCCACTGTCCCGTCGGGAAGAAAATGCTGTGCTCAGTCCAGGCGTCTATTAACTCGGTGGGGGTGAGCTTCTCTTGACCAGGGTGGGGGTGAGCTTTTCCAGGCTGTCATCCTGGTGCCCCCTTCCGTCATCACCCCCAGGCCATCACCCCCAGTCCATCACCCCACTGCCGAGCCCGCTTTGCTTCCTGAATCACCACGCCCCCGTCAGCCGTTTTTGTTCGGCTTTAGGGGGCGCAGTGCCGCTGGCCTGTCTCACGTGCCCGGTTAAGGGCCGCGTACCAGCGTCGAATTGAGTGCCGAGAGGTCGGGGAGCTAAGCTCAACCAGAACTGCATCCGGGTCAGCCGGTGGATGCGCTCGGAGCCACGTGGTGTCTGACGGCGCGGCGTTGCAGCAACCCAATCTACTGCAGGCCGGTGCTGGTCCTTCTCAGCCAGCGTCCTAGGTCCTGTGGATCGTCGCCACAGATGCGGCGAAGAACACGACCAGCAGCGCCACCGCCATGACCGCGGTGCCCTTCATGGCCGCTCGCCAGTCGCCATCATCCCAATAGAACTGGTTGGCGGTCGGCAGCAGGCAGGCGACGCCCTCTGCCAGGACCGACAGCCTCGAGAAGATATCGCCGGCTACCTCATCGACGGTCATCGCGTGACCTTGCCAGGAGTTCGCCTCCATGCTGGTGATGACGATCGCAACGCCGGCGCCGATCAGCATGATGCCGACAATCCCCCGGCCTACTGCATTCCACCACCCGCCCAGTGAAGCCGTGACCGCCTCCGATGTCACATCGTGACTACCGTGACTCCAGGCAGGCCGCTCGACCGGAAAATCCCGCTTCCCGGAACGACTTGCGTCGAGAGTCACCCTGTTGTCGACCACCATCGGCAAGTTGGGCGTGACCGTGGGTGTGACCACCGGCGTGACGTCGGGCGTGACGTCGGCAGGTGGCACCGGAGTGGATCAGGTGGCACCGGAGTGGATGGCGTGAACGGCACTTCGGGTGGCGGGACATCGACATGGGGCGTGACCACAGCCTCCGCCTCAGCCTTCTTGGCGGGGCGGCGCCGTTGACGTTTCGCCGCCCTCTTGTCCTTGGGCTTCCCACGACGACCCCTCGGGAACTCAGCCGACATCGCCCTCGATCCTGATCGTGACGGCCTCACCGTGCATCCGCGCCACGGCGTGGCTAGCCTCCGCGGCCGCGCGCTCCCGTATCAGCCTTATCGCCTCGGCATACGCACCCATCCGACCTGGTGCGGAACGGCGGGCGAGTTCGCCGGTCACACTGCTGGACAGAATGACCACGAACCGGCCATGCCCGGATGCCGGCGCCAGCAGGACCTGGAGGCGTTTGTTGGTGCTGCTCATCGATGTGACCGTTTGTTTCACGTGAACCCCGCATCCGCCGGCATCACGTTGCAGGCGAAATCTTTCCAATCCGCCTTAGCCATCTGGCGACCCGCGGCGCGAGAGCACGAACCTGGGCCCGCATTTCCGGCGTCATCGCGGAAAAGACCTCGGCCGGTTCCTTGTCGAGCAGGCCGTTGTTCTCAAAGTCACGTAACATGCTCCACAATCCCACGGCCTCGGAGCTCACCGAAGTTTTGTCCTTCCGTTCCTCGTTCGCCCGGATAATTCCAGCCGCCGTCGGCAGCTTAGTCGGGTCGGCGAGCGCAGCTTCGAATACATGTACCGGCACCTTGGCGAGCTTCCGCCACTTGCGAGATTCCTGACGGGTGATGCCTAACTCTCCAAGCGTGATGCGCTTCGTAGGTGTTCCAATCTTGACACCCTTTGGAGGACGCCCGGTTTCTCTAAGACCAGCCTCGACCATTTCATCCAAAAGCTTCCCAGCCTTCTTTTCGGCTCTTGCCCGGATGGCGCAAGCCATCCTTTCAAGTTCAAAGTTTCTAGCTTGATGGGCGTAAGCTTGGATGGCGACGACATTGTTGTGGATATTCCGCACCTCGTCGATCGCATGAGCCTCAGCAATGGCGCGACACGCGGCGTCGTAGTGGGCCAACTGCATCGACGCCGGTTCGATCACAACAAGTTCTGTTCCCATAATACGAAACCTCATGCCGCAGCGGGTGGAAGCGTCGGCGGCTCTAGGTCAGAGCGCATGAGCGCGATCCGAAGACGACGGGCGATCTCGGCTGCGGCGGCCATATCTTTCTCACACCGCTCACGCTCACCGGGATCGATGATGGTAGCCATGCGGTCGAAATCAGCATCGAGTGGAACGCGCCTTAACGCCCTTGCGCCACCAAGAATCTGAGCGAGATGCTCCCGCGCAGGATCTAGAGCATTTGACGAAAAGGTTGAATCGCTGATTGTGGATTCACATGACGGCGCGAATCGGATTCAAGATCCCCACTGGTGCAAAGGGGGCCAGTCATGAATGGGGAAGCCTTATTCCGACGATTTGCGCGAACGTG
>WNFR01008959.1_pt1 | contig 10108 bp, 8 predicted proteins | sample 5400221 | NCBI WGS metagenome assembly WNFR01 (sample SAMN13153357, study PRJNA577476) | soil metagenome | isolation source: 40 cm soil under Madrone tree | place: USA:California | collected 2016-06-14 | reverse complement strand
CGATGATCGATCCAATCGGTGGGTGAAACGGATGGACTTCCGGGGCCGGAATCTCAGGCCCGGCGCAGGGCGGCAGCGGCGCGGGTTCAATGAACGCCGCGGGCGGTGGCGGTTGCTGCGATACGTGCAGATCGCGTTCCTCGTACTTCATACCGTGCACAACTTCCTTGCGGACTCTCTCGGCGATCTCGCCCAGATCGATAAAACAATCCGCCACGTCGATAAGTTTGGGCGCGGTGTTTGATCGGAACCCCACCACCTCAACGCGGCAGCCTTTGTAGGCCACCGAATTCACGGCATAGACAAAATCCTCATCGCCTGAAACCAGCACTGCGGTATCGTAGCGTCCGGCCAGAGAGAGCATGTCAACGGCAATCTCGACGTCGAGGTTGGCTTTGCGAGTGCCATCATAGAAGGTCTTCAGTTCTTTCTGCACGACGCGAAAACCGTTGCGCCTCATCCACAACAGAAATCCCTGTTGACGTTCAGCGCCGGCATCCACGCCCGTGTAAAAGAAAGCCCGAAACAAACGACCATCGCCAAGTAGCACACGCAGCAGCTTGTTGTAATCGATGTCGATATTGTGAAAGCGTGCCGCATGAAACAGGTTATTCCCGTCGATAAAAATCGCCACTTTTCCGCGATGACCGAACTGCAAAGAAATATTGTTCGTCGAATCGAAGTGGTTCAAGTTAGTAGACTCCGTTAAAGTTTTGTATTGATGGCAGCTAGAATGCGGCTCAGATGTGCTCGCGGTCAAGTTAAGCTATAGTCGCGACGTTGTGGATCGTATGATCGCGGTGTGGAACCAAGGGAGAATCAGATTGACTAACGCCGATAATGCCTCTTCAGGTTTCGATCACGTTTCGGACGGTAGGCCCCAGAGTTTTGCGCCGGCTGAGATGATTACCTGCGATGAATGTCTGCGGACAAACCCGCCGACTCGCACAAATTGTCTCTACTGTGGAGCAGTCCTGCCCGCTGGCCGGAACCCAACGAACGCTGGGTCGCGAGCCGAGCCGATAGCCGAGAGCAAAGTATCGGCGAGCGGCAGCTCAGGTTTCTACGTTGTCCTCGCGCCAGGTCAAGGCCGGGCCTTAACTGAATTATCTTTGACAGAGACTGCTGCAGTCCTCGATTTGAAACCTGCCGAGGTGCAAATTGGCGTTGGGTCCGGCCGGCAGGTTCCACTGGCGCGCACGGCCACGATTGACCAGGCTAAGGCGATAGCTGGCAGATTGGCGCTGTTGGGAGTCGGCGTGAACATTTTCAGAGAGGACACATTAAGACTCGACTTGCCTATCACAAAGATTCGCGCACTTGAATTCACGGACACCGGCTGGGCCGCGACGCTCCCGACAGGAGCCGGCATCTCAAGGGAGTGGGACGATCTAGTCCTAATCGTAACCGGGCGGTTGGTGGTCAGGAGAATGGAAATCGAAGAACGCCAGCGCCGTGGCGGCCCAAAGCCGCTCGACTCCCGCGAGTTGTTCTCAGACGAACCGCTAATGGATCTTTATACAAGGTCCGATGAAGTTAGCTTCCGCATACTCTCCAGTAGCTTCGATTTTTCGTGTCTGGGAGGTGAGAAGTCGGTTACGGCCTTCGAAAACTTTACGAAGCTGGTAAGTCTCCTGGGCCAACGCGCGCCTAAAGTTGAAGTAGACGACACGTATCGCAGCCTACGAGCAGTGCTGGGAAATATTTGGCCCCTTGAGCCACAGACGAGTAAAGGTGAATTGCGGCGTAGTGGTGCAGGGAAGGTAGACGTATCCACCGTCACTACACTCGATAACGAAATTCAATTCAACCGCAACTCGCGGCTGCGTCAATATGTGAAATTGCTGGAGCTGGAAAACGACAGATGAAGAAAAAGATATCAGCTCGTTTAAGCCTGGCAAGTGACGAACTACTTTACGGTATGAATCCATTGTTGGAAGCGTTGCGCGCAGGTGATCGTGTACCGACTGAAATCGTTCTGGCCGAAGGCGCGCGCGACGAGCGGCTGCGGGAATTGATTGAGTTGGCGCGCTCGAGAAACGTTATCGTTAAGCGCGCTCCCCGGGCCGCTATCGATCGCGCCGTCGGGAATACGCACCATCAGGGCGTTATGGCTCGAGTCGCGGCGGCGCGTTATACCGACATCGACGATCTGCTGTCTGCAGTCGCCGTGGCCGTTGGCAGCGAAAAGGAACCGTTGGTAGTCGTGCTGGACGGAGTGGAAGATCCGCGCAATCTGGGCGCCATCCTCCGGACTTCGGAATGCGCCGGTGTGGACGGCGTTTTTGTCCCCGAGCGTCGGGCCGCCGGATTGACCGATGCCGTGGCGAAGGCCGCCGCCGGCGCGGTTGAGTACGTGCCCGTCGCACGCGCAACAAATCTTTCTCGTTTGATTGAACAGTTGAAAGAGCGTAACGTTTGGGTCGTTGGCACGGTCGCGGATGATTCGATGAATTACACCGATTGGGATTGGACGCGGCCCTCGGCCGTGGTTCTGGGCGGGGAAGGCGCGGGACTTCATCGACTGGTGCGCGAACACTGCGACGTGCTGGTGCGGATTCCGGTGCTCGGGAGAATTCAATCGCTAAACGTCTCGGTTGCGGCGGGCATCGTGCTTTACGAAGCGCTGCGCCAACGAACCATGGCTCGCCTGATCCCGGCTGCGGCGAAGTAAGTCTGAACACTGGCCTCGGGTTTTCGTTAAGACTGGGTAATGACACGGGCGTCTTGCCCGTGAATCACGCGCAGGATGCGCGTGCCACGATCAAGAACTCGCGCCGCTGCGCGAATTGTTTGTTCAGATCGCTCGGAGGGTTTTGAGATGTTCTGTCCGAAATGTGCCACGCAAAACGTCGATGGCGCTAGTTTCTGCCGCTCGTGCGGCGCGAATATTAGTCTGATACCTCAGGCTTTGAGCGGCCAATTGCCGACTGCACCCGCGAATGACCGGTTTGATCGCGCATTCAAGCTCAAGCGGCGCCGCGAACCAAGTCTTGATGACGGCATAAGACATTTCATGATGGGCCTGGCGTTCATCGTCATCTCCGTACTGGTCGGCAAGTACAGTCCCGGCGGTTGGACCTGGTGGTACTGGCTGCTGATCCCGGCCTCCACGCTTATCGGAAAAGGAATTTCCGAAATCATCCGCTCCCGGCAGGCTAAGAGTGCAATTCCAGCCGCGGGACCACCTCAGATGATGACCGGAGCGAGAGTGGAAAGTTTACCTTCACTGAGGACAGGAGAGTTGATGACTCCCGCGCCCAGCGTGACTGAGGGAACCACCAGGCACCTCGGCACTGAGGCTCGCACCCGACATTTTGATCCCATGAGCGGCGATGAGAAGGCGCCTTAGGGTGTGAACAGAAATTGAGTTCGTAGTCGAGGCGATGGCGCGCTTCCGGATGAAGCAGACGAACATCGCCTCGGATTGTGTTGGATGGAAAGCGGCCCCATGAGAATTTGTGTTCCCGTGTGCGTGCAACGGGCGGCTGAGTTGGGTTTGGCGATTCAACGCACCGCTGAAGTTGCCGACATCGTCGAGGTACGTCTCGATTATCTCGATAACGGCGAACACGAGGCGGCGTTTCAATTCCTCCGTGATCATCTTAATCGCGAGCAGTCTCCAATGATTCTAACTTTCCGCCCGGCCCAGGAGGGTGGACAGGCCCCGGCCGATTACGAATCTCGCCGTGGTTTTTGGACCGCGCTTAACAAACTCTCCGTTAGCGCCTTGATGGATCTGGAGCTCGATCTGGTAGAGGGCTTTGACGCCGAGAAGGTCCCAATCGACTGGAGTCGGGTAATCTGTTCGCATCATGATTTCCGTGGTATGCCTCCCGATCTTGATCAAATTTACGAGCGCGCGGCGGCGACGCCCGCGCGGGTCGTGAAGATAGCAGTCCAGGCCAACGACGCGACGGACTGCCTTCCCATCTTCCATTTGCTGGAGCGCGCTCAGCGTGAGAGCCGCGGCCTGATCGCGATAGCGATGGGTCAGGCGGGCATCATGACCCGGATTCTTGGTCCATCGCGCGGGTCGTTTCTTACTTATGGTGCATTCGACAATGATAGCGCCACCGCCCCCGGACAAATGAATGCGGAAGAGCTGCGTGAAGTCTATCGAATCGATAAGATCAATCAGCAAACCGAAGTCATTGGCCTGATGGGCACGCCCGTGAGGCATTCGTTGTCTCCGCAAATTCACAATGCGGTGTTCGAGGCCTCTGGGGTGAACGCAATCTACATTCCTTTTGAAGTGCTTGACGCGGGTCAATTCATACGCCGTTTGGCCCACCCTCGCTCTCGCGAACTCAATTGGAAGCTTTTAGGCTTAAGCGTTACCGCACCACACAAATCAGCGGTGATCGAGTTTCTCGATTGGATTGATCCGGCGGCGAAGGAAATAGGTGCGGTTAACACGATCCTCGCGCGAGGCGATGAACTGCATGGTTATAACACCGACGCCGCGGGGTTAATCGGACCACTCAGGAACAAGTTTGGATCCTTGCAGGGCGCTCGATGCGCCATCGTCGGCGCGGGAGGGGCAGCGCGGGCCGCCTTGTGGGCTTTGCGTAATGAAGGTGCGTATGCCGCTTTGTTCGTCCGTGACCCTCACAAAGCGCGAGCAGTGTCGAAAGAATTCGCGGTAGATACCCAACTGGTTTTAGACGCGTCCTTCGCCGGCTTCGATCTTGTTGTGAATGCGACGGCGTTGGGGACTCGCGGCGTTTGCGAGCACGACACAGTTGCGACCGTCGATCAGCTTCGCGGCGTGCGGTTGGCTTATGATCTCGTTTACAATCCGTCCGAGACGCGATTCCTGCGCGAAGCCCGCGCGGCCGGCTGTGAAATATTGAGCGGAATCGAAATGCTCCTGGCCCAGGCGGTCGAGCAGTTCAAAATCTGGATCGAGGATGAGCCCGATGTGGACGTCATGAGGGCCGCAGCTCTTCGCTCACTCGGTAATAGTTGAGAGTTCAAGTTTTGAATCGTGACTTAGTTTGGTTTCGTGATTTTTCCCTGGTCCGATAGGACGAACCACGAAGCCACACGGACCGCACGAACAAAAGCATTCTTGCTTCGCGTAAATTTCGTGGATCGTTTTAACTGGAGATTGGCAGTCTCTCAAAATAATAGACCGGCAACTTTTGCTGGCGTTCGGCAATCGGCACTATAGGCAGAACCTCGGAACGAGTCTCTGGATGAGCTGAATTTGAAATCTCAAGACGATCGTTACAGCCGACAGATTCTTTTCGACGGCATAGGAAAAGAAGGGCAGATCCGCCTGCTCGAATCCCGCGTTTTGATCGTTGGCTGCGGGGCCTTGGGTTCAGCGCAGGCTGAAGCACTGGCCCGGGCAGGTGTCGGCAAACTGCGCATAGCGGATCGTGACTTTGTGGAATCGTCCAACCTGCAGCGACAAACAATGTTCACCGAGCGCGATGCCAGTGAACGTTTGCCCAAAGCCATTGCCTGCGCCAATCATGTGCGCGAGATCAATTCAGAAATCACGGTCGAAGCTGAGATTGTCGACGTGAATCATGCGAATATCGAGAAACTGATTAGTGGCTGCGATGTGGTCCTGGATGGCACCGATAATTTTTCGACGCGTTACCTGATCAACGACGCCTGCGTCAAACATAACGTGAGATGGATATATGGAGCGGCGGTAGGGTCGTACGGTGTGACCATGACGATCCGGCCGCATGAAGGGCCCTGTCTGCGCTGTATCTTTCCCGAGGCGCCGCCGGCCGCGAGTGCTCCCACCTGCGACACTGCCGGCGTCATCATGCCAATCATCAGCGTCGTGGCCGCGGTGCAGGTGACCGAAGCACTAAAACTTCTGACCGGCCATGTCGAGAGTCTGCATAAATCACTAATGCAGTTTGACGTCTGGCGCAATGAATGGCGACGCATTGGCGCCGATGCGCGCGTCCCGGATTGTCTCAGTTGCGGACTGGGTCGTTTTGAAAGTCTGGAGGCAGAGGACCAGGAGTTCGCTGCGGTTCTCTGTGGCAGATATGCGGTGCAGGTCTTGCCGGCCCGTGCGGTGCGGGTCGACCTGATGGCGCTAAGTCAAAGACTTGAATCAGCCGGCGAGGTGAAAGGGAACGACTACCTGCTTCGCTTTCGGACCGGTGATTACGAATTGACGGTTTTTCAGGACGCGCGTTCGATCATTCGAGGTACGGATGATCTCGCGACCGCACGCTCGCTCTACGCAAAATACGTTGGTAACTAAACTTCTCAAAATCCAATAGGGTCCCTGACACATGTTCAAACACAAATCTATCTCAGTTTTCATTTCGCTCTTGTTCCTGGTGGGCAGCGGCTTCTCTGCAAATACGTTCGCCGGCGAGCCGGTGGTCTGGGATATTAACTCGCGCGCGGAATTGTTGAAGGGCGAAGCGCGCGGAATCTCTGTGACTGACAATGGAATCCTGACGCTCGCTCCAAATCTTAGCCAGCTCTTTAATACCGATCAGGCCTATGTCTGGTCCGCCGCGATGGATTCTGCGGGCAACATGTACCTGGGAACAGGTCATGATGGAAAGCTTTTTCGGGTGGGCCCCGACGGTAAAGGAAGTCTGCTGTACAAGGCCCCTGAGCTGGATGTGACCGCACTCGCGATCGCCGGTGATGGCGCCATCTTCGCAGCTACATCACCTGATGGCAAAGTCTACCGCGTGACCGCCGACGGAAAGGCCGAGGTCTATTTCGATCCTGTCGATAAATACATCTGGTCGCTGGCGATTTTGGGCGACGGCTCGTTGGCCGTAGGCACGGGCGACAATGGAAAACTTTATCGCGTACGCGCCGCTGGATCGAAGCCCGAGAGTTCTTTGCTAATCAATACGAACCAGACTCATGTGATGTCGCTGGCGGTCACGAAACAAGGAGATTTGATTGCCGGAACTGATCCCGGCGGCTTGGTGTTGCGCATTTCTCCGGACGGCAAGGCGTTTGGTCTGTACGACGCATCGCTGCGGGAAATCCATGCGCTGGCATCGGCGCCCGACGGTTCGATTTATGCGCTGGCGCTCAGCGATGCCGCCTCCACGGCTCGGAGCACGGGCCAATCCGCCAACGCTGCCCAACCGACAGATGCTGCGGCAGCAGCAGCAGCCGTAACGGCAGTTACCAGCACCGTTGAAGAAGCCACCGCGGCCCAGGCGGCGCATCCCGCTCGAAGTCGAAACGATCTTTCAAATGTCCGCAGTGCAGTCTTTCACATTATGCCGGACGGTAGCAGTGACGTCGTCTGGAGTTCAACATCGGTGACCGCTTTTGCCATCGCAGCTTCGCGAGATGCCGTATTGATTGGCACGTCTGACAAAGGCCGAATCTATTTCGTTACGAATGACGGCCGAGACACGCTCTTGCTGCAATCCAGTGAAGGACAGATCTCTTCGTTAGTAGCTCGTGGTACAAATGTGTACGCAACTTCGAGTAATCAGGGGAAACTCTTTCGCTTTGGCGAGTCGACAATGAAGGAAGGTAGCTACGAGTCGCCCGTGCGTGATGCAAAGCTGGTGGCCTCGTGGGGGCGAATCTGGTGGAGAGGAACCGGACCAATTGAATTACAAACGCGAACCGGAAATAGCGAACGCCCGGACACGACCTGGAGTGATTGGAGCGCAGATTATACCGATGCGAAGGGCTCCCAAATTACCAGCCCAAAGGCCCGATTCATTCAATGGCGCGCCGTCTTGCACGGAGGCGGTGCGCGTAGAAGTGAACCCCAACTCGATGACGTGAGCGTCGCCTATCTGCCGCGAAACGTCGCGCCGGAAGTCCTGGCTATTACCGTTCTGCCTCCGGGCGTCGCTCTGCTGCAACAGTTGCAAATCCAAATCGACCCAAACATCGAATCGTCGGGACTGGATCCAGCGATTTTCGGAATGATCGCCCAGGCACCGCCGCGACGCGTCTATCAGCGTGGGGCGCGCGCATTGCAATGGCAGGGAGAAGATCGAAACTCCGACACATTGGAGTATTCGGTGTATTACCGTTCGTTGAACGAAACCAATTTTCGCGTGCTCAAAGAACATATCCGGGAGAACTTTTATACAGTGGACGGCGCGAGCCTCGCAGACGGGCGTTATGTTTTCAAAGTCATCGCGTCGGATGCTTTGGACAATCCTCAGGGTTACGCTCTGTCGGGAGAGAGAGTCAGCGAGCCGATAGACATTGATAACACCCCGCCTGTCGTCCGAACTCTATCGCCGCCCCAAATCACCGCCGACCACATTCGGATAAATTTTGACGTCGAGGACGCCACTGGCCGCATCAAAAGGGCCGATGTTAGTATCGACGGCGCCGCCTGGCACGAGGTGTTTCCGGATGATGGGATCGCGGACGGCCCACGCGAGCGCTATTCGCTGGACCTGGTGGTCGCCGGCGCCGGCGAACACACGATTTCCCTGCGGGCTTTTGACAATAGTAACAACGTGGGTAACGTCAGCATCGCGGTGCATCGATAGGGCTTAACAGTTCCGCAAATGCACGATACGGTGCTGAAATAGTGCGAAACGGAGCGCGAACGTTCGGAATGGTTAGTCCGAAGACTTGGTATTGGTGGCCAAACATGGGATTAGCAGCCTGAACGATTGCTTTCTTTACTTGAACAGACCGATAAGTCAGCTAGCGCGGTATCCTTGGCATCCATCTTGCTGAGAGAAGGCAGCGCAACTCCCCGCCTCTCCCTCGAGCGTGAATAAACGAGACGCAAGGAGGCGGTCAGCGGGTATGAAAGAGCTAAGACAAATTCTGGTGGCGCTTTTGATGGGGGTTATGCTCTCGGTCGGCGCATTGGCGCAAAGAGGCAATGACAATCGTCCCCCCAAAGAGCAGCCGAAAGTGGTCGATAAGGAGAAGGAAAAGCCGCCACCGAGCAACAACAATCAAAATAGTAATCGGAGGAAGCCTTAACGGTTCTGACCAGGGCTACTCAGAGTAACTACGGGGCAGGATGATGAAACCCGTGCATGACACGGGTTTCGTCGTCTTAAGAATTATGAAGTTAAGAAGATTCAACAATACTGCCAGGGTCTTACTGCTGTTGCTGACTGTAGTTACTTTCTCAGTCCAGGCAGTGGCCCGTTCCTCCCGCGCGACAAATCCAGCTTTAGTAGCCCGAGCCGAGCAAGTTACCGGCGACAGGTTCGCGCTAGTCACGATGACACCACAAGGCGTTACGGTGTTCGCGCGGACAGTGCCGCGCGCTGAACTTCTCAAGGCCATTGATCGCGGATTTGCGGACCTCTTTGCCGTCGCCGAGCGCCACGGTTATCACAACCGAATGCGATTTGCCGACTATACAGTTTTCATCGGGCGCGCCGATCGCGTAAAGGACAGTCGGGGCCAGTACTCTCCGGACATTGCAATCCCTGCACAGCAATACGCCGGCACCGATTATGACCAGGGTGGTTTCATTTATGCAGCAGGATTGGTACTCGCGTTCAATCCTTGTGCTCTCGTCATCGCTGAACACGATCGAGACCTCGGCCGTGTCTCTAATGTGGTTCGGTTTGAAGGCGAGCATCTCATTCTCTACTACAATGACCGGGCACTTTACGAAAGAACCGCAGACCACAGTCGGGGCGGTGGGCACCCCATCTTGCAATAGGATCGAATTAAACTTCTTCCACGACGACTACGAACGCAGATCGATTGCAGGTGACGACTGACCCGCCGGATGTTTGTGTGTCATTGCAGTTCCGGCGCAAACGCGGTGGGGGTTATTTTGGCGGAAGACTCAAGAAAATGAATGGTGCCCGCTAATGGATTCGAACCATTGACCCCTCGCGTGTGAAGCGAGTGCTCTACCACTGAGCCAAGCGGGCGTCCTATAAAATCGCGGGCTTTCAAGAGGCGGTGCCGACTTTACCCCTATTTATACTTCGCAGTCAACATAGATATAGGAGAGCAAATCATACCTTTGATGTGTGGAATTCGTTGGAAGGGGGGGACTTGTAGTTGCATGAACGATGAAGATTAGGACTATGTAAGGTCAAACAATATGAAAGTAACGCGCATCTTCATTTTACCGCTTGTTCAACTCTTTCTAAATATTTCGTGATGTGTTCTTCAGAGAAGCGCAACGTTC
>WNFR01023959.1_pt1 | contig 10109 bp, 9 predicted proteins | sample 5400221 | NCBI WGS metagenome assembly WNFR01 (sample SAMN13153357, study PRJNA577476) | soil metagenome | isolation source: 40 cm soil under Madrone tree | place: USA:California | collected 2016-06-14 | reverse complement strand
TGAACTTCACCGGAGTCGAGGGGGAGAACATAACCTTCGGGCCTGCCGACCTGGTGTTGACGCCCCACGATACCTGGCACAATCACGGCAACCAAGGCGACGATCCGGCAGTCAATCTGAGCGTCCTTGACCTGCCGTTGGTCGAGACGTTGAACTCGATGTATTTCGAGCATGACTACACCGAAGAGGAGGAGGGAAAGCGCGTACGCCGGAAGATGCAGTCCGAGCGTTTTCCGCCCGATTATTCGCAGCGCGTCTACGGCCATGGTGGCCTGCGGCCGCGGTTCGTCTCGCACCATCGCGGCACCGGCGCTGCATCGCCAATGTACGTCTATCGCTATGAGATGATGCGCGAGGTCCTGGAGAAATTCCGCGGCTGGGATGGCGATCCGCACGAAGCGTTGATGGTGGAATATGTCGACCCGACTACTGGCCAACCGATTTACAAAACCATCACCTTCTTCATGCAGATGTTGCGGCCCGGCGAACGCACGTTGGCATTGAAGCAGAGCGCCAGCCTGATCTGTGCGCCCTTTGAGGGAAGGGGCTGCAGCATCATCGGGGATAAGCAGGTGGAGTGGGAGCGTTTCGATACATTTGTCGTGCCGGGCGGAACATGGTGCGAGCACGTCAATCTTTCGGACACGGAGCCGGCGATCCTGTTCGTGGCGAGCGACGAGCCGACGCTGAAGGCATTGGCGTTCTATCAGAAGCACGGCAAGGGCAAGAACGGCGAGATCGTGAAGCTCTGCTGACGGGGAGATTTAAGGCAACCGGGATAGATAAACGAAGCTCATGGCGCGCTCACGCAACACCAAACTCCTCACTCATATCGATTGTCCGGGCGGCGGGCAGGTATGGGTCGATAACCACATCCTCTATGTCGGCCATATGCGACAGCCGACGGGGACGACGATCTTCGATATCGCCGACCCGCGACAGCCGAAGGTCCTAGCCCGTATCGCAATGCCGCCTGGCTGGCATTCGCATAAGGTGCGGGTTGCCAACGACATCATGATCGTCAATCACGAGCGCCAGGGTGCAGACGGCGACAGCGCCTTCGGCGGCGGTCTTGGCATCTACGACGTGTCGAAACCGGGCGAGCCTCGACTCATCAGCAAGTGGCGCACGCACGGCAAGGGGGTGCACCGCTACGATTTCGACGGACGTTATGCCTATATCTCGCCGACCGCCGAGGGCTATGTCGGCAATATCGCGATGATCCTCGATCTCAAGGATCCGGCCCGGCCCGAGGAGGTCGGGCGCTGGTGGATTCCGGGGCAGTGGAAGGCCGGCGGCGAGCCTTACCCGTGGGACAACTGGACTCCGCCGCGCTGCCATCATCCGATGAGAATGGGCAATCGGCTCTATGTCAGCTATTGGCACCACGGCTACTACATCCTCGACATATCCGATATGTCGAAGCCAAAGGTTATCTCGGGCGGCAACACCTCGCCCGCCTTCCCGCATCCCACGCACACCTGCCTGCCGATCCAAGCCCCGCTGAAAGGCCGCAAGGTCATGGTGGTGGCCGACGAGGATGTGGCGAAGCTCTGGCCTGCGGCCCCCGCCTTCACGTGGATATACGACATCACCGACGAGCGCTGCCCGGTTCCGATTTCAACATTTCAGGTCGAAGGCTTGGACAAGGACGGCTCGCCGCAGCCCCCGATGATGGGTTGCCACCAGCCCTCCGAGCGCTTCAAAGGCACCGTCATTCCCTTCGCTTGGTTCGCCCAGGGTCTGCGGATTCTGGACATCGCCGATCCGTTCGCGCCGCGCGAGCTGGCGTTCTTCGAGCCCGATCCGCCGGAAGGCTTCGAACTCGCCTCGTCCAATGACGTCACCATCGACGACCGCGGGCTCTGCTACCTCATCGATCGCCAGCGCGGCGTCGATATCGTCGAGACCTCGGTTTTTTAGAGCGACTGTTGGGGAGTAAGATGAGCAGCGACATCCGACCGATCGGCAAGAAGAACCCGAACCTGCCTTTTCACCCGGCAGTGCGCGCCGGCGATTTCATCTTCGTTTCCGGCCAGGTCGCCAAGGACGAAAAGGGCAATATGTGCACCGGCAGCATCGAAGACGAGACGCGCTGGACGATCGAATCCATCAAGCGAATCCTCGCATTGGACGGCGCCGACCTTGCCGACGTCGTCAAGGTGACGGCCTATCTCGAAGATGCGCGTAATTTCGGCCGCTACAACAAGGTGTTCGCCGAATACTTTCCGGAAGGGAATATCTCGCGCACGACGGTCGAGGCCCGCGCGGTGATCGAATGCAAGATCGAGATGGATGCTGTCGTCTATAAGCCGAAGCGTTGAAGAACAATGAGAGTGGCGCCGATCGTGGCCGGCGGCACTATCGCGCGGCCGCGGGCGAGCGCCGAGAAGGAGAAAAGAATATGTTGAGAGTTTTGGGCCGAAGCACCTCGGGAAACGTTCAAAAGGTTGTCTGGCTGCTCGAGGAATTGGGCAGGCCCTACGGGCGCGAAGATTATGGACGCCAGTTCAACAACACGCAGGATCCCGCCTATCTCAAGCTCAATCCGAACGCCAAGGTCCCGACCCTGGTCGATGGCGATGTCGTAGTTTGGGAATCCAACAGTATCCTGCGCTACATCTGCAACAGCCACGATGGCCGGTCGTTCTATCCGACAGATTCGGCGGCCCGCAGCATAGTCGAGCGCTGGATGGACTGGCAGCTTGCATCGTTGAACGGCCCATATCTCGCAATCTTCAAGGAAGCCAAGAAGCCGGCCGCGGAGCGGGCGGCGAGTTGGGATGCAGACGCCAAGGAGTTGAAGGCTCAACTCGAGATTCTGGAGCGGGGCACCGCCGGCGGCCCGTGGCTCGCCGGCGCCGAGATGTCGCTCGCCGACATCTGTCTTGGTCCCATCGTCCATCGCTGCCTCGACTTTCCTATCGATCTGCCGGGGCTGACCGGAATCAGGGCGTGGCGGGACAAGATTGGCGCTCGGCCGGCATTCAAGAAGGCGACCGGCTGAGTTGCGGCGACAATCGGGGAACTGAAACGCTGACGGCTTTCAGGGGAGTGTTATGACAAAGGCGGCGGTTATCGGCCTCGGCACAATGGGACCCGGCATTGCCGCGACCTTGGCGCGATCGGGCATGACGGTCGCCGCATTCGACGCCGATCCGAACCAGCGCTCTCGCGCTCGACAGGGATTCCAGATGGCGGCCGGCGTGCTCGGCAATCTCGGCGTTCCTGACAGAAGCGGGGGCGGGGAAATCGAAATTGCGGAAACCTTGGCGCCATGCGTCGCCGGTGCGGATCTGGTCGTCGAGACGGTGCCCGAGAAGCTCGACCTGAAAATCGAGGTCTTTCGCGCCGTGGAAGCTCTCGTCGGCAAGGATTGCGTGCTTGCCTCTGACACTTCCGGGATTCCCATTACAAAAATCCAGGAAGGCGTGGCGGGGCCGGAGCGCGTCATCGGCATGCACTGGTCCAATCCGCCCCATATCATCCCGATGATCGAGGTGATCGCGGGCCAAAAGACAGCACCGAAGGTGGTGAGCTGGATGGTGGAGACCATCAAAAGCACTGGCCATCTTCCGGTTGTCATAAAAAAAGACGTCCCCGGCTTCGTCGAGAACCGTGTCCTCTATGCCGTAATGCGCGAATGCATCGATCTGGTCGAGCAGGGTGTCATAGATCCCGAAGCGCTGGACGACTGCGTTTCCTGGGGCATCGGCTACAAGCTTGCGGTGGTCGGGCCCATGGCGCTGCTCGACATGGCGGGCCTGGACGTCTACGGGGCGGTCGCCGGCTATCTGAATAAGGAATTGTGCGATCGCGGGGACGTGGCGGCCTATGTCACGGATCGGACATCCCGGGGAAAGCTTGGGATCAAGACCGGCGGCGGCATCTTCAGCTACACGCCCGAGCGGATCGCCGAACTCCAGGCAGGCCGTGCCCGCAAACTGGTCGCCGTTCGCAAGGCGCTACAGGGCTGAGGGAAGAGAGACGAGGAGCGCAAAAAAAGCGGCGTTAGAGCGAAGGCACGATCAACTTTCATGCGTATGGCGCCACCATGGAATGGAATGTTGCAAGGTGCCGATATCGGATTGAGCACGACTGAGGCTACGGAATCGCGATCATGACGCCGGAGGATCCCACCGACTTCGGCTGGAACCAGCAGGGCTTCGACGCGGCCAAGGCCGTGGCGCAGAAGTACGGCTTGGAATTCATGCCGGCGACCGGGCTCGGTTACGGCGACGTGCATCCGCAGGCGCGCGAGCTCGCCGATGGCGGTGCCAGCCTGATCATCGCCCATGCCAGCGGCTACAACACCGCCGTACCGGAAATTGGCGCGGAAAAGCATGTGCCCGTGGCGATCGTCGATCGGCCTGATGCGAACAAGTTGGGTGCCATCGCCGACTACACCTTGAGTGGCCACGAGGGCGCCTATCTAGCCGGCGCGCTTGGGGCCAAGACCACCCAGACCAAGGCAGTGGGCATCGTGGTGTCCGGCGAGGTGCCGTCGTGGAATTCGCAATCGGCGGCTTTCGCGCAAGGTGTCAAGGCGACAGACCCGAGCGTGAAGATTCTCTATGCGGTGATCGGCCCAGCCGCTTATTCCGACGCGGCCGGTGGGCGCCGCGTCACCGAGTCGGTCATCGCGGCCGGCGGCGATGTGATCTTCGGCCAGGGCGACGGGGCCAGCTTCGGCATGCTGCAGGCTGCGGAGACCACCAAGTCGACAAGCGGCGGAAAGGTTTGGTACATCGATGTCATCGGCGACAAGACGTCGATCGACAAGGGTAACCTGCTGTCGTCAGTGGTGTGGAACCTGATCCCGGTCTATTCGGCCATGGTCGAGGATCTGAAGGCGGACAAATTCGGCACGAAGAACTATTCGATCCAGCTCTCGGATGATTCGGTGAAGCTGTTGCACACCAAACACATTCCCGACAATGTATGGTCGGGTCTAATGGCCATCCGGCAGCGAATCGTCGATGGCAAACTGAAGATCGAACCGGTCTGGGACACGCCGAAGGTCCACGCCCTGATGACCTCGGTCACCGCGGCACCCCAGTAGCAGCAGGTCGCTAACCATCATGTGCAGAGGGCCACGCCGCGATCCGCACCGCGGCGTGGTCCGAAGCAAAGGCTGTCGATGAACGAGCGCGGGGCATCGTCATTGTCATCGAAGGGCGAAGAGAGAGGGTTCGTGCCGGGTCCGGTCGCCGCTGTCCGCAACATCACCAAGCGGTTTCCCGGCGTGGTGGCCAATGACGGCGTTTCGCTCGAATTCCGGGCCGGCGAGATCCACGCCCTGCTCGGCGAGAACGGCGCCGGCAAATCCACCCTGATCGGCATTCTGGCCGGCATGCAGCAGCCCGACGAGGGAGAGATTCTGATCGGGGACCAACCGGTCACCATCGGTTCGCCGCGCGAGAGCCTGGCGCTCGGCATCGGCACAGTCTTCCAGCATGTGCTGTTGGTGCCGAGCCTGACCGTGATCGAAAACCTGATGCTGGGCGGATCCTGGTGGCAACGCCTCGGGCGAGCACCCGCCTTGAAGCGTTTTCGGGAGCTGTCGGCCCTGCTCGGCGTTGCGATCGATCCGGATGCCGAGGTCGGCCGTCTGTCGCTGGGCGAGCAGCAACAGGTCGAGATCATGCGAGCATTGTGGCGTGGCGAGAAGGTGCTGATTCTCGACGAGCCCACCTCCATGCTGACGCCCCAGGGCGTGCATGATCTGGGCCAGGTGATGCGGCGGCTGAAGGAGAAGGGGGTTGCCTTGATCTTGATCACTCACAAGCTGATGGAAGCCTATGAATTCGGCGACCGCATCTCTGTCCTGCGTCTGGGCCGCGTGGCGGGAGAGATCGCCCCGGAACGCCTCACGAAGATGACGGAGGCCGAAGCCATCGATGCCGTAATTCAGATGATGTTCGCTAACCGTGCCGAGCATGCGCGCGAAGCCGAGACGCTGGTCGGTCGCGGGCGCAAGGCGCATAAGGATCGCGCCGTCAACCGCAGCGCGCCGCCGCGGTTAAGAGTAAGCGCGCTGCAGACCGAGGCCGGCCTTGGCGAATGCCCGTTGCGCGGGGTCAGCTTCGATCTCTGGACGGGCGAGGTCCTGGGAATCGCCGGCGTCGACGGCAACGGCCAGAAACATCTGGCCGAAGTGCTGGCCGGCCAGCGCCGTGTCGCTCGGGGCGAAATCAAGCTCGACGGCGCCGACATCACCCGGGACGGCGTGCCGGCGCGCCGGCGAGAGGGGTTTCGCTACATAACCGACGAGCGCCTGGGCGAGGGCACGGTCGGCGCGTTCTCGGTGGCGACCAATTTGGTTCTGAAGGAGATCGGCGCCGAACCCTATTGGCGGCGAGGCTTTAGCGACTGGGATCTGATCCACAGCCACGCGCGCGACCAGATCCAGCGTCACGACATCCGCACGCCCTCGGAAAAGACTCCGCTTGCCCGGCTCTCCGGCGGCAATATCCAGAAGGTACTGCTGGCGCGCGAGCTCAATGCGGAAGCCAGCGTGGCAATCTTCAACAAGCCGACCAATGGCCTGGATCTGCAGAATACCCGCTTGGCCCATGACCGCATTCTGGCCAGCGCCCAGCGGGGCCTGGCGATCGTCGTGGTTTCCACCGATCTCGACGAGCTGTTGGAGATCTGCGATCGAATCGGCGTGATGTTCCAGGGCCGTTTGACCGGCATTGTCGACAACGCCGCCGATGTCGAGCACAAGGTGGGTCTGCTGATGACAGGCGCCGCGGCGCCATGACCGCCGAGGTACAAAGCAAAGCAGTCGAGGGGAAATCGCCCGGCGGCGAAATGGCGAGGGAGCTAACGGCCGCGGTCTTGCGCGTGCTAATCCCGGTGCTGCTGGCTCTGGCCATGGGCGGCCTCATTCTGCTGGTTTTGGGCAAGGACCCGCTCGCCTATTACGGCTATGTCCTGAAGCGCGGTTTGCTGAGCTGGGGCGGGTTGCAGGAAACCCTGACGCGCATGGCCCCGCTCCTGCTGATCGCGGCGGGATTGATCGTGGCCTTCCGTGCCGGTATCTGGAACCTGGGCGGCGACGGCCAGTTCCTGCTGGCCGCCGTGGTTACCGCAGCCCTCGGGCCGGCACTCATCGACGTGCTGCCGCGCGGGCTGACCCTGGTCATCTGCATGATCGTCTCCATGTTGGTGGGCGCGTTGTGGTCGGTGATCCCGGCCCTTCTCAAGGCACGCTATGGGGTGAATGAGATCGTCACGTCGCTGATGATGAGTTTTCTCGGGACCAGCTTCGCCAATGTTCTGGTAAAGCTGTTCTTCCGCGACCCGACCACGACGGTGCCTCAGACCCGCGACCTGCCGGTGGACGATCGTCTGCCGCGCATCTTAGACACCACGATCCATAGCGGCGTGCTGATCGCGGTTGCGGTAGTGATCCTTGTGCATCTGATGATGACCCGGACTTCTTTCGGGCTGAAGTTGCAGATCGTAGGGGCCAATCCGGCCGCGGCGGTCCATGCCGGGCTCAACGTCGGGTGGCTCACGATCGCGACATTCGCGCTCAGTGCCGGGCTGATCGGGCTCGCCGGGTCGGTTGAAATCCTGGGCGTCTGGGGGACGGTGCGCGCCGACTGGAACCCCTCATTCGGTTTACTGGTGGTGCCGATCGTTTTCCTCGCGCGGCTCAACGGCTATGCGGTCATCGGCTTCACCTTATTCTTCTCGGCGCTGATGATCGGCGGCGAAAGCGCGGCCCGGCGAATCGGCGTGCCGCAGCATTACGTGCTGGTGCTGGTGGCCCTCCTGCTCATCTTCCTGGCGCTGGTCGAATATCTCGACCATCTGCGCCGCAAACGCCTGACGGCCTGAGCCATGGAAGCACTCCTAACCCAGCCGTTTGTCACATCCCTGCTTTTCGGGGCGGTGACCGCCGGCGTGCCGCTGCTTCTGGCGGGACTTGGCGAGCAGATTTCGGAAAAGGCTGGCGTACTCAACATCGGCATCGAAGGCATGATGCTGTTCGGCGCCTATACCGGCTTCGTCGCCGCGTATTATTCGGGCTCCTTCGGCCTCGGCTTTCTTGCCGGCGGATTGGGCGGCATGGCGGTCGCCGCCATCGTCATGCTGCTTTGCATCCGCCATGGCCTGAACCAGATCGTCATCGGCATCGCGGTGACGATCGGCGTCGAAGGCCTGACCGCATTGCTCCATTTTTTCCAGTTCAGCCGGACCTATCCGCGGCTCGATCGGGCCCCGGTCGTGGAACTGCCGGGCTTAAGCCGAATTCCGGTTCTGGGCCCCGGCTTGTTCAGCCATAACCTCGTGGTCTATCTGGCCGTGATCTTGGTCGCAGCATTGACCTGGCTGTTCCGCTCGACCTATGTCGGACTCAATCTGGAGGCAGCGGGCAACAAGCCTGCGGCCCTCGACGCCGCCGGGGTCGATGTGATCAGGACGCGCTCGCTTGCCGTGCTGACGACCGGCTTTCTGGCCGGGGTCGGCGGCGCCTATCTGGCAAATGTCGGTGCCGGCCTGTTTGTACCGTTTATGACCGGCGGGGCCGGATTCATCGGCATCGTGCTGGCGATGCTGGCGCGCGGCCGGCCGATCTGGGTCCTGCTGGGCGCGGCATTGTTCGGCGCCAGCCTGTCCATGACCACGGCCCTCCAAGTGGCGGGGATCAACATCCCGACCGATGTAGTCCAGATGCTGCCCTTCGCCATGGTCATGCTGGTTTTGGTAATCTTCGCTCGCCACAGCATGTTGCCGCCCGCCCTGGGCTTGCCCTATGTGCGCGGCGACCGATGAGGCAGCGATGACGGTGACGGATTGCTGATCGGGATCGTGGCGCGAGACGTGCTGCGGTGCGGTAGGAACAGGAGAGGGTGCGATGATGGCCGACACGAAAGTCTATCTGCTCGATGGCGGGACGCTGGTGATAGACGGCTTCCACGCCTTTTGGAACCGCGGGCCTGCGGGCGAAGTCCGATTCCCCTGCTACGCGGTCCTGATCGAACACCAGGACGGCCGCTACATGTTCGATACCGGCTATGACTTCGACCATGTGATGCGGGTCCTGCCCTTCGAAAAACCGATTCAGGACAAGGCGCAAACTATTCCCGGGCAGTTGGCGAACCTCGGCCTCAAGACCAGCGACATCAATTACGTGATCAATTCGCACTATCACTTCGACCATTGCGGCGGGAACAAATATTTGCACGAGGCCTGCACCATCTGCCATGCCAAGGAGCTGGAGGCGAGCGGCGACTGCCAGCCCTTTGAGCATCTGGGCTATTCCGATCTCACCTTCGCGCCGGAGATGGCCAAGAAGCGGGGTTTGCAGCTGCCGCCCGATCCGGCTCTCGACATGTATACGCCCAAGTTCCAGACCATCGTCGGCGACCAGGAGATCGCCAAGGGACTCTGGCTGCTGGAAACACCGGGCCATACCGCCGGGCACTACAGCCTGATGGTCAAGCTGAAGAACAGGCGCCCCATGCTGTTCACGGCCGACGCCTGCTACAGCAAGAAGAACATGGATATGATGTGCATCTCCAGCTTTCACCTCGATCCGACGGCGAGCCTGAAGTCGATGAAACGCTTGAAGGCGCTGGCCAAACAGCATGATGCCGAGCTGTTCTATTCGCATGATCTGGAGAGCTTCAAGAGCTATCAAACCGGCGCCAACTACTACGCCTGACGCGCTTCGCTTTGTAGGCAACGGAAACGCCCGTGCGGGCACGGGCGTTTTCCATAGAGCAAGATCCGATCGGTTTGAATCAAACCGATCGGATCTTGCTCTCATTCAACAAAGTAGCGACTGATTCACGCCTTAAGCAAAATGAGCTTAGGGCGGTCAGGCGCTAGAGTTTCGCACGATGGCTACCAGCGCACCATCCCGGCATCCACGGCGAGCGCTTGGCCCGTGATCCAATGCGCTTCTTCGGAGGCGAGAAATGCTACGGCCGGCACGATGTCGGCCGGCACACCCCGGCCCTTGATCGCCTGCAGCATATCGACAAAGCCGAAGGCCTCCTTGTGCGGCGTCTGCTGCACGCCCTCGGTATCGGTAAGGCCGGGGCAGATCGAATTGACGGTGATCTTGTGGGTGCCTAGTTCGGTGGCGA